>JAAGOD010012774.1_pt1 | contig 11700 bp, 8 predicted proteins | sample 8389681 | NCBI WGS metagenome assembly JAAGOD01 (sample SAMN13964374, study PRJNA552185) | sponge metagenome | biome: deep-sea hydrothermal vent fields; feature: spots directly above weak diffusing fluid; material: seawater and sediment | host: Tedaniidae sp. KZ-2020 ... | reverse complement strand
GTAACCATATCAACAACATACTGCGCATGCCCAGTTTGTATTTTGCTGAATCAGCACAACCAGGAAAAGTTTAATTTGTCACCAGACTGATATCCCGGATGTCAGGCTGGGAACGAGACTAACACATATAACTAACTAGCTGTGCAAAAATTTTGCCCTCAAAAATAGAAAATGCTGACCTATGAACCCATAGAAGTGCTAGTGCTCTGTGCAGAAGGTCACTTACCAACCACACAAGGCCAGAGAAGCCGTTCTGTGGATGCTGTCCAGTGGCAGACGGCGGGGCTGTGCATTTAGAGGATTGGTGGTTGTGTCCTTTGGCTAATTTGAGCGGGCTTTGCTGGAAAGAAGATGGTGAATGCGGCAGACATTAAAGAACTGGCCGTGGTGCCTTTCAGAGGAACCGTTTACTTGGCCAAACTCCCTTTCGTCCTGGTGTGGATGGTCGTTGCTTACATCTTGACGCTCCTCTACAGCATCGTTGCAAAAATTGTCAGGTAAGTAGCTAAGCAGTGTGTGTAGCTAGCTAGTAGCAAGGCCAGCTGATTCCATTAGCCCATCTAGTGTTCCAGTGAACTATGTCAAGAGGGCTGCTAGGAGAATCCAAGTGACTTGGAACTGGACAAAGAGCTCAGCTAAGGCCATGCTGCCATGGACAGGGAATAAACCAGGTGCAGAGAGAAGAGAGATGTTTTTGTTTTTGTTGTGAGTGTGGGGGCTGTGACGTGTTAAGTGTCGTGAATTTAATAGCTGGCTTTTGTTAAAGAGGAGCTATTGTCAGCCCTCCCCATTAGCACCTTGCTCACCAGTGGGTAAACAAAATACCACACAGCTGATTTACATAAGGGTTGCTAAGTGAAGTGCCTCTGGGGGTATAATCATCTTTCTTCATCTTATAGCACCTGCAATCACCAGTGGCACTTATGGTGGTGGTGGTGGTAGACAGCTGGACCTGCCTAGAAGCAGACGGGGAAGGAGGAGCAAGAGGAAAGCCATCATTTCTTCCCTCATCAGAATCCTGTTGGAGGAGACTGGGTCCCCACCAGAATCTGAGGAGGAAACTGAAATGTTAGTAAATGCCAGTCTTTTTGTAGTAAGGACGGTCAATATAGGCCCTAGTTTCCATGCCTGCTATGTCCAGACTGTTTTGATTAGGTCTTGGGTCCAGGTTTACTGTCTGTCAGTGAAGTTTCGTGCACATGTGTGACATGTACAGTGTCTGCATACACTGTATTCATTGTGTGGTGTGCACTGTGGCGGGAAAACAAACAAAATGATAGATTACAGCAGACCTGGTTGGCGGGCTTATTGTCTCACCATGGGCATGTGTGTAAACCTCGCCACACTCTTCATGGCCTAGTGGACATGCTACACTATACACTTTACACTGCAGTGGGCTCCCAAACATGATAACACATGTGCCAAATTCCGAATCTTCAGCTGTACTAGAATTTATTTTATTGCATTGCAGTTTGGCCAGACCAGGGGATGAAGATGGGGATGAGGGCATCTATAAGCTCATCAAGGATCTTGTGCAGTTCTCTAGATCCAGAACCTGCCTACCGGTATGTAAATTATCAGGAATGTTGTGGTACAGTGTATGGAACAGTGCTGCACATGTGTACTGGATTGTGACAGTGATGGACAGTTGGGGACTTGAAAAAAGTACCTATGGGTCAGTTTAAAGGACTCTGGGGTGTACCGGAGTCATATGATGGCAGCTGAATGTGTGCATGTCTACTGGGGAATCACATGGCACTCTAGACTCCAACCAACAAAGCACAGAGCTTGTAGCTCTCCCCTTTCATGTGTAAATTTGTGTGTGCTCATTGTCTCAATGCTAGCCAAGGTCTTTCCTTCTACACTACTCCATTTGAGTACACATCTGTTCTCTATAGTCCTGGACTAAAATGTGAATCTGCATGATCATAATCGCTGCATTCTTCTCTTAATTTGCAGAACTCCCGAAGAAGGATGCATGGTCCAGTTCTGGATTTGGAAACACTGTAAGTGCAGCATACTTTGACTATGGCATCTGCAGTTGATGCATTTTTGTGTATCGGTGTGTGTATGTGTGTTCAGGAGGGAGCGTGCAAGGGACAAGGAGAAGCTGACTGCACTCATCTCAGATCTCGAGCAGTACATCAAGACCATGGATTCCCCATCAGCTGAGGTGAGTGTCAGAAAAAAAGGTGACCTTGTGTGACCTCTTGGCCTGGTGTTTGTTTACATGAAGCTTTGGGTCCTTGCATTCCAGGAGGGCATTGGGCCAGCTGATAGTGCTATTGTAGTGGTGTGTAGTAGTGTAGTGGCTACCCTGAAGTGGTGGGCTAACATGTTACAGTTGAGCTTGAGTGGCGCTAGCTCTGGTCATGTTCCTGGCACATGCTGTGGAGCCATGAATTGCCCACATTTCCTTCAAGTATGTAGTGGGGATTATGTACATACAAGTAATTTGTCAGTGATGATATCCTGTAATGTGTAGCTGATAATGGGATTAGGCTGTATAGGCTGAATAGATGCTGTACAGTTTCTGTTTCCAGCAGCCCTGACCAGTTTCTCAGTAACAGATGAAATGCCCCTGGTCAGTGGCACCTTTCCCTGTTTATGTTGAGATCTTTCCCCACATGCTTCCTTAGAATGTGCTGCAGGCTGGCTTCATTAATTATCTTAATTGCCCATTATCTAATTTCCCCCTTTGTGTAGGTTGGTGGTGGTGCAGAGGCCCATGATTTCCTGGTCACACCAGACCCCACGCTGGCCTCGAACCCAGACACAGACCGCTATACTGATGCCTCGGAGGGAGACCTGGAGGCATTGTCGGGCAGTGAGAGTCCCGAGGAGCACGTGCAGACAGAGGAGGAGGAGGAGGAGGAGGAGTTTGACGACGCCCACTCCTCGGTGGGCATGGTGAGGGGGCTTTCTCCCGTGGTCGAGGTCAGCCCGGAGGCAGCCTCCTTGGGCTCCTCAGAGTCTCTGGACAAGAACTGTGGTGTATTGGAGTCGGAGTTGGACACTGCCCTGTCTCGGCTCTCCACGCTCACTGATGAGCTGATGGAGGTGGAGGAATCCATCGTGGAATCAAGGCAGACAAAACAGACAGAAACAGTCACCATCACATCCAGAAAAGAATCCTCCGATAATTCCTTTGAAGGTAAGTAATTTGTTGTGTGTGTTCCTGTGTGCCTGTAAGTCCATGTGATGTTGTTTATGTTGCTTCAGATGCTCCAGACGAGTTCTCCAGCATTCCTAAGACTTCCCCTTGCCTGGGCCTGGAGGCGGGACACAGCAGACGGGCTCTGGCCACAGCCAGGAAAGCACGCCCTCCCTCCCTCAGCAAAGGAGCCCCTCAACTGGTCAGTCCGGACCTGTTTGTGTGTCAGTGCCTTTTGTCTCCCCTTGTTTAGTCTTTCTGGCCAAAGTGACCTTTTTGTTGGTTTTTGGATCAGTTCTTTTGATCTGACCTCATGGTTTCGGCTCCCATCCCATTCTGCCACAATCACGCTGCTTTCTTGGTCAATGGCTGGTTTTGACATGTGACCTGACCTTTTACACAGGCACCAGGAGATGGAGTGGGAGATAGCAGTGGCCGTGGCAGGAGAGTGCCACTCAGCAGAGAGGCCAGCAAGGAGTTTGAAGAGGAGTATTCCGAGGGCTCCTCTGACGAGGGAGAGGGGGAGGGTGCAATGCCCTCGCTCTCTGACCAACTCCAGCTGCTGACCCCAGCGTCTCTTCGTCAGCAGCAGGGCCGCGATCGGCAGGACTCACCATCACAGGATCCAGCAGTCCTCTACTCCACGGTCAACAAGAGGACAAAGGTGTCCAAGTCTGAGGGGGATGGCAGTACTAGCAAGACTGTTGAGAAACCCAGAACCTCTTCACTATCTGAGGAACCTGCACAGAAATCACTCTTCATCCACGACCTCACTCCACCATGGAAACAAATAGTGAGCATTTGTTTACTTGTTGTTGTTGTTGTTGTTTGGTGGTCGTGCAAGGAAATGTGAATTTTTAACTTCTGAATTTTCTTGGACGTTGCAGAGATCTCACAACAGCAACAGCGGGTCCTCCAGTGGGTCCCCCACCACCACACCCTCACACACCACAGCCGCACCCACACCTTTCCAGATCCCCTCTGCAGCAGCAGCAGCACAGCCCACCTTCAAACAATCTCCTTCACCACTATCCATACCACCACGCAGGTCACTCACCCCACCTGAACTGCCACGCCCCTCTCAGCTGGCCTTTGCCGCTGACTTAAACGACAGCATGGAATCGTACGACAGGCTCCCTAGGGCCCTCCCAGCTCCGCCCATCCCGAGCAAAGCTGGAGAGGAAGGCCTGTATGACATCATTCCAGGCCACCAGAAGCCGAAACCAAAGTACTTGCACGAGAGAGTGGCAGCTGCTGGTGAGAAGAAAAAGAAAGACCCTCCTCGTCCCACTCCCCCCGTCAGCTGGACCCCTCAGCTGCCTCCAAGGAACTCTGCGAGCGGGATGAAGCGGACCTGCTCGGCTGAGGTCATGGGGACGCTGGAGAGAGAGCATGTGCTCACACGTTCAGGGAGTGAGAGGCGCGCATCCAGCTCATCTGCCCGTGAGCCCAGAGAACGCTCCTCATCATCGGCATCAAAGGGAGTGCAAAGTTCTTCCTCGGAGAGGGACAGAGAGCAGAGGAGGGTGAAGCGTGATCGTCCGTCTTCCTCATCAGAGCACCATCACCACCAGCATCGCAGTAGCTCAAGCGAGCATTCCTCCAGCGACAAGCGCAGGAAGAGTTCATCAGAAAAGCATCGCTCCCCAGACAAGAAATCCTCACCACCTGACTCTGCCGAAGGAGGGAGCTTGCTCTGGAGGCTTCTGAGTGGACCAGTCTCCTCCAAACCCAAGTCCTCATCCTCCAGCAGCAAGGACTCGGCTGGCAAGAGGGCCAGGGAGGAGAGGGACAGGGAGAGGGCCAGGAGGAAGGAGAAGGATGGAGAGAGGAAGCATTCTTCATCCTCCAAGTCGAGCAAGGAGCGCAGGGCATCTGATCCCACCAAGAGCAAGCACAGCAGTCCCAAGAAGAGGGTGGAGGATGAAATGGTAAGCCAGTAGTGCATGGTTGGTGTGTAAAGATAAGCTGCCATGGTGACCGTTGCTGTGATACATTCTAGCCCCGCAACAGCAGCTCATCCAGCTTGAAGTCTGGAGTCAGCATGCACAGTACAGACAGCTCAGGAAAAGAGAGCCTGGTTTGAGACATAATTATCATTATTCATACACTTTATATCTAACTACCTACACAAGGTGTGCAAGTATTTATGTTGGCAATCAAGTATTTTTGTGTCATCTCAATGTGTGTGTGTGTACCTATTATGTATGAGGTATGTTTTTGCATTACACCACAACAGTATCCACAGTGTGCAGTCATATTTATATATATCTATGCATTGTCCTTTTGTGTGTACAATATCCATTGCATCAGAAATAGTAAGTGGTGTCACGAGAAACCACAAAAATTCCAAAGTTGGTGTGGTGTGCATTAATTAGATTTTTGACCTCGCAACTTGAAAAGTCGAGCCTGGACTTCAGTGCTAAAAAGAAGTCTCTTGCAGCCACCTGGAACCTGTTTCTCCTGTCCCTAGCGAATACCCTTCTATCCTACTATAATGCTAGAAAGGTGAGTCCCAGTGGGTGTAAAAGTGAGCTAGAATCTAGCCCCACTGTGCCCTAGGCTATGATGAACAACTTTGCAAGATTCCTGCCTCAGGGGAGTCGAGCAGGGCTGTTGCTGGAGCTGAGAAAGATCCCACTCTGCAAGGTGGTTCTTGCCATTATCCCCTACACCACCTACCTGATCTTCTTCTCCTCCAACAAGAGCGTGCGTCACCTGACTCACCTGGACATCCTTTCTGAGCCCCACATCACAGTCCTCTCCCACCTGGAACACACCTTGTTCTTCTGCTACCCTCACAGAGTGCTTTCCAGTCTTGCTAATCCTGTGTTCGACATTGTGGCAGCTATCCCTTACCTTATCCACTTCCCACTGCCATTCATGTTTGCATTTTACCTGGCCATCAGCGAGAGGCGGAGAGATGCTGTCTTGCCATTCCTCTGGTGTGTGGGGTGGGTCAATGTCGTTGCCGTCATCATCCAAACCTCTTTCCCCACGGCTCCGCCCTGGTATACTGACAGTGCAGTTTATGACCAGCATGGCGACCTCATTTATGAGTCGCCCAACGAAGCTGGTTTCAGCAGGCTGGACCGGCTTCTGGGCATCAGTCTCTTTCACGGACTCTACTCCACCTCCCCCTTGAAGTTTGGCGCTTTCCCGTCCCTCCACGTGGCCCTGCCCATGGTCGTCTTCCTCAACCATCCATGGCTCGGGAAGAAGTTTGGAGCATTTCATGTTGTGCTGATCACATTGTCAGCCATCTATATCACTCACCACTACCTTGTGGATGCTCTGGGTGGGATCCTGCTGGCATGCATTGTGCGCTACTCCATCCTCAAGGTATGGAGTCCTTTCAGTGAACTGAAGGTCAGCACACTCGAAGAAAAGACTGAGAAGATGGAAATCGAAAACCCAGATGAACTGGTCTAGAACAACTATTTATTATCACGTCCTTTTTTTTTACGATCACAAATTTTGGCCCATTTATTTTTTTTTCAATCGGCACAAAAAGTGTGCTACTTTAAAATCAGTCAGGTCACATTGCAATTGCAGGTGGTTGCTGACCAGATTCAAATGCTGATGGTTTGGTGCCCTTCTGTTCCGAGTAAGGGTCCACTATCTTCACCTCATCCTTAGGCTCCACAACACTCACCTACAATGTGGAAAAGACCAGGTGTATATACAATCAACCCTTCAAAATAAGAACAACCTCTGTATAAGGGACAATATGTCTTGTAATGTGCAATGTGTCAATGTGTCCTTGACAGATTTCGTTTACCTGATCTGGGAGTGGCTTCTTTGGCCCACTCTTGCCAGTGGGGTCATGGGGGAGCATAATCTTGACCTTTATACCCAGTACCCCCTGGCGAAGGTGAACGTGTGTGACAGCGCTGTCAATGTATTCCCTCGTCGGGTACCCGGAGTGGACCATGAACCCGTCCACAAACTTCATGGACTTTGCCCTCTGGCCTCGGAGCTTTCCGGAGACAATGACCTCACAACCTTTTGCTCCACTCTCCATGATGAAACGCAGCACACCATAGCAAGCTCTGGGGAGGAGAAGAGGGGAATAGTCAGTTGGTGGGTGGGCACTATTTCAAAGTCACCTTCTCACAGCCAGCCCTCCAATCAGTTTGTAACGTAGGGACTCGCACTGAGCTATTGCACAAAGCCCACGGGCAGCCACTTTCTCCGCATACAGCTAAAGGGAGTTTTAGTCCTCCAAAAGTTCCAATATTCTGGCAAGGCACTCACTTCCACTGTTCCGACGGGGAAGTTGAATCTCTTCTGTACCACGGCTGTTAGCTCTCGGATCCTACGTCCCTTCTCCCCCAGCACATTTTGGGTACGTGTGGCCAGAATGATGATCTCTGTCCTGGTTGGTGTCACTCTCACCTCTACTCCACTGTACCCATCCTCTGATAGCTCTTGTGAAAGGAAGTTGTTCAGTTCAGCCTTGAAAACGCCATCAGCAACAAACTAGGGAAGCCAAAGGACAGAAAAGTACCTCAAAAACTACTGACTTGCACACAGTTATACCAAGCACCATCCACAACACTGATTACGCTAGATTCATACCTTCCTCTTCTTGCTTGTAGCCGCCATGATTACAAAAGGAGAGCCACGAGGTCCCCACGGGTCAAAAAACTATGCGCGTGCAGATTTCAAAGGTGCGCTTTATTTCAAGTTTATATTGGCGCTTCTTACTTCTTGTTATCATCAAAAACAAAATCACTTTCAGGACTGAAAAGGATACCTCTCTGTCACTCTGTTGTCTCTATTAAGTAAGTTCCAGCATATTGGATGTCATTTTGGTGGAAATTGAACTGCTCCTCTCTTGTAGAATGCCTAAAATCCAGCGTAAGAACAGGACGCCAGTTCGAAGTTTGGCTGACAGGGAGAAGCACAGCAGCTCCATGGAGGGAGATGAGGAGGAGGAGTTGGATGAGGAGCTGGTGCTGAATCTGCTGGCAGCCATCAGGAGAATCAAGGGGCAGAAGCAGCGTCCTGGGGAGGAGAGAATCTGTGCCACCATGCAGCTCAAATTTACCATGCCACACGAAGAGACAATTGCCATCTTGGAAAAGGCGGTTCAAGCTGGCAGGGTCATTAAGCTCATTAACAAAGGGCTACCCTCTTATCGTGACCCAGACACGATGTCCATGTCCAAGGCACCCATGAACCCCTCCGATATGGCCAGGCTGGTAAAGAAGGCGGTGCTTACGGTGAATCTCCAGGGGGCCACTATGCGTGAGATCGAGGACAGCATATGTGCCGAGCATGGGTTGGTCCACAGTGCTGACTTCACTGACCAGCTGAAGAACATGATTGCCAAGATGGTGGAAAGTGGCCGACTTGAGAAGCACGGACGCCTCTTGAAGGTCCCGATCTTCAGAATGAACCCTTTCCCCACCCCAAAAGTCACCCCCAGCACCATCTGCAGCTTCTGCCTGGGCACTGCGGAGCAGAACAAGCAGAAGAAACAGGAAGCGCTGGTCTCTTGTCACGATTGTGGCAACAGCGGGCACCCATCATGTCTCCAGTACACCCCCTCTCTTGTGGAGAGGATCAAGGCAGAGCCCTGGCTCTGCCTGGAGTGCAAACGCTGCGTCCACTGTGACAAAGGAGCCGCCACTGATGACCTCCTCTTCTGTGATGCCTGTGACAAGGGCTTCCACATGGAGTGCCTGGACCCCCCACTGGAGGCCCTCCCGAAGGGGAGGTGGATTTGCCCCGTCTGCATCCCCCCACCCAACAGGAAACGCACCACACGCCACCACACCACCCCCCACCCCGTGCACCTGGAGACGGGGAAGCGCTCCCGCAAGTCCACTGAATACTACAGCGACTACGATGCCTACACACCGCAATTTGCAACCAGCCGCAAGAAGAAAAGGAAAATCGACATGCGAGAAATTGAGGAGGATTACGAACCTCCTCCAATTGAGAAGATCGAAGAGGCCCCCCTCCAGCTGCCTCCCGGCGTGACAGAGAGTGACCTGACGCTCTTCAAGAGGGCACAAGAGCGAGCATTCGAATCCATGGTCACCTCCATGAGCTCGAAAAACCCGTTTGACCCCAACACAAAGTCTCCAGCCATGATCGAGTTTGGGAAATACGAGATCAAGACCTGGTACTCCTCCCCCTACCCACAGGAGTACGCCGTGCAGCCAAAGCTCTACCTCTGTGAGTTCTGCCTCAAGTACATGAAGAGCCGAGCCATCCTGAAGCGGCACCGTGCCAAGTGTAACTGGTTCCACCCCCCTGCCAACGAAATCTACCGCAAAAACGACATCTCCATTTACGAGGTTGACGGAATGGCCAGTAAAATCTACTGCCAGAACCTCTGCCTTCTGGCCAAGCTCTTCCTGGATCACAAGACCCTTTACTACGATGTGGAGCCGTTTCTATTCTACGTCCTCACCACCAATGACAGGAAGGGCTGCCATCTCGTGGGCTACTTCTCCAAGGAGAAGTCCTGCCAGCAGAAGTACAACGTTTCCTGCATCATGACCATGCCTCAGTACCAGCGCCAAGGCTTCGGCAGGTTCCTTATCGACTTCAGCTACCTTCTCTCTCGCGTGGAGGGCCAGTCGGGCTCCCCTGAGAAGCCTCTGTCGGATCTCGGGCGCATATCGTATCACAGCTACTGGAAGAGCACTCTCATGGAGTACCTCTATCACCACACCTCCTCCAAGCTGAGTATCCGTACCATCAGTAAGGACACTGGGATGGACCCCCACGACATTGCCGCGACCCTCCAGATGCTGGGCATGCTCAAACTGAAGGAGGACGGGGTGATTGTCATCGTCAAAGACCTGACCATGCTCGAGGCCCACATGGACAAGATCAGGCACAAGATACGCATCCCCCTGGACCCTGACGCCCTCCACTGGTCCCCGCTGGTCCACAGCGCACCCATTCCCACCACGGACACGGGGGACGAGTCCGAGATCAACCAAAGTGCTTGCGAGTCCGACACCCAGAAGGTCAAAGTTGAGAGTGGGGATGCTTCTAAAGATGGCAGTGGGACGGGGGGACAGGTGAAAGGTGAGGTGGGAGAGGATGGGGAGGATATTCCAGTGTTTGCTGCTTCATCAGGGCAAGGTGAGCAGCTGCTTCCCCCTTCCTCCTCCAAAGCCTCCTCCAAAGCCACGCCCACCTCTCAGGGGGCGGGGACTGGTCTCCCTGAGGGGACCAACGCTGCCGCGACCCCCTCCCAGCACAGCAAGAGCAAGAGAATGAGGGAGAATGCCTTCGACATGCCCCTGCGGCGAAGCACCAGGAAGAGGCGTGGCAGGCAGACGTGGTTCAAACGCAGGAAGAGAGGGAGGCCCATCCTGGGCTCCCACTTCCTGTACCCTGACGAGATGATGCTTGAGGAGGGAGGGCACTATCACCTCCTTGAGCAGCAGAGAGGCATGAAGCAGCCGGGAGACTACATAGACCCCGTCTCCACGAGAACCAGGTCCCAGAAGAACATTGAGATTGAGCGTGGGAAGTTTTTCAACCTGGGCATCAGCAACTACCAGCCCGTGCGACGCCGCAGGCTCAATACGTCAGCCTCCAGTGGCGACTACGACCTCATGAGCTTGGACGGGGACCTGCCAGACAAGATGGATGGAGGGAGGCAAGGGAGTGGGGAGCAACAGCCCGAGGAGCGGGAACAACCTGGGGGCATGTCGGACTCGGACTTGTCTGGGTCTGACTCTGATTCCTCCAGCTCCAGCAGCTCGGGATCCAGCGTGTCACAGCACGACGAGGTCGAATTCAGACAGACGAGCTTACCCACCACCACCACCACCACCACCACCACCACCACCTCCTCCAATCCGCCAGCACAGCCCCCCACCACACTCCCGTCTCAGTCCCATTCCCATGATCAGAACCAGGAGAGGTTGCTGCGTGGAGATTCGGACGTGGAAGAATTTGACTCCAAATCTGAGAGTTCATCGGACGAGCTGGTTGTGACTGCACCCTCAGAAGACACTGTCAGCTCCTCCTACTCTAGGGCTGCTGCCCCGCCCAACAAGGAAGACGCCGATGATTACGTCACACCTGAGGGGAGTGTTGCTAGCTCAGCAAAAACTGACGAGGAGCGTCCATCAGAGTTAACAGTGTCAATCAGTTCCGTGTCTGTGTCTCTGCCCTCGTCTGTGGCTATCACAGTGTCAGAGGCCGATTCTTTCGTCACTGCTTCGCAATCCTCCAAGCCTGACTCGATGCCCACCCCTCCACTGCCGGGGAGTGAAAGTCCACTAAAACAGGGGGTCGCTACCAATTCTTCGCTTCAGGGAGGTGATCGTTCGCTAAAGCAGGAGGTCACTAGCAATTCTCCAGTGCAGGGAAAACAAGTGGCAACCACCACCATTTCTCCTGCACTGCAGGGGACCTTGAACTCTCCGCTGCACGGGACCACTCGGCTTCCACAGTTGGGGGCCAAAAATTCTCCACTCCAGGGGGCTGTGAACTTAGGGGCCATGAATTCCCCACTGAAGGCAGCTGCAAGTTCTCCTCTGAAGGGGACTACAAATTCTCCACTG
>JAAGOD010036055.1_pt1 | contig 11704 bp, 19 predicted proteins | sample 8389681 | NCBI WGS metagenome assembly JAAGOD01 (sample SAMN13964374, study PRJNA552185) | sponge metagenome | biome: deep-sea hydrothermal vent fields; feature: spots directly above weak diffusing fluid; material: seawater and sediment | host: Tedaniidae sp. KZ-2020 ... | reverse complement strand
TTCTGCCGCTATGACGACTATAATTGGGACTGGTCTCTCAACCAACTGGGCTCCTCTTGCCCACCGATCCATCGAGACCTCAAGGTTCTAGTCCTCAGGACTCCAAGGGTATTCCACATAGGCACTTGGTGAGTGCAGTATGGTAGTAGTGGCTCAAACTGTGATTCGCACACGCGCGCACACACACACACACACACAGTGGCACTCACCACCACAAGAAGTGCAACGAGGCCCAGCAGGCTGCAGTGTCTCGTGACCTTCTCACCAGACAGTCCGCCAACCTGTTCCCCACCTCCCTCGCCATGGACGCGGGAGCGTACCCCCCTGCCAGTCGCAAGAGAATTAAGCCCTATGGAGGCTGGGGGGACGTCCGTGACCACCAGCTCTGCAACAGCTTTGCTCGGAAGGGGACCCTGTTGGACGGCAAGCTTCCAACATAGCAGTTCCACGTGGGTCTAGGCATGCGCATGCGGTTAGTAGTAAGAAGGGACACGACTGTGTCTTAGTGGCTGTGGTACATCATGACAGATGTCTGCTTCTGTTTTTCGCTTTTCTATCATCCCCCCTTCGATTATACTTGTCCAGCTCTTTTTTATTTATTTAGATCATCATCTTCCATTTAAGAACATTAAAACTAATCTTGAACATCTAATGTGTTGATGAAGTCCGCTATTGTCTTGGTGTACTCTTCAGGGTGTTTTGAGAAGTGTCTGACGTGTTCGCTATCTTGCCAGCAATGGCTGGTCACCTCCCTCCCCACGGCCCTCTGGCTGTCCATCACCTCTCTGACTGTCTCAGGAGGACAGACTGTGTCTCTCTTGGAGTGTAAGTAGAGCTGAGGAATCTGCAGGAGTCCAGCATCGTCAAATGCTCTACGATGGTCTGCACGCTTGCTGGAACCAATGGCCATATCTGTAAGGACCCCTAAGATGCTGACAAGGGAATAGGTGAAGAAGTTATACCCTCCTTGCTGATACACCAGCTTGGCAGCCTCCAATCCTGGCGTAATTGAGAAGTCTGCAGGCCCGCTGTCGAACACCACACCTGCAGGGACGAGCTTTGAGGAGAGCCGGGAGTTCGGGCTGTCGTGCTCACTGAGGAGCTGAGGGAAGGCAACAATTCCCCCTCCTGAGAAGATGTGGAGGAGCAAGGAAGCTGGTTGGTGCAGGGAGTCGTCAAGCAGGTCCAGCAGGCTCTGAGTGGCAGCGTTTCCTCGTCTAGTGAACCAGACATGGCTGACATTGGGAGCCATTGCCACACAGGGCAGTCCAAAGCCTGTATAAATGGCAGCATACTTGGAGAGGGCATTCTGTCTTGACTGAGTCCACCCTACCATCACAACCACCACTCTCTTCCCCATGAAGCCATCTCTGCCCCCAGTGCTGGGCAGGTAAGTTTGAATTGGGAGCTTAACCTTACAGAGATGCTTCAGTTCTTCCTCTCTGAACCCCCTGCCCAAAGCTGAGGACAGTCTTCTAAATAGCTGCAGTGCAACCATCCCTCCAGAGTTAGAATTCCAATAAATGCACACCTTGTAATTAAACAATTAAACCTGCAAACCTCAGAGCTGATGAAGTTCTCCACAACCCCACCATCTACTCCTCCATACATCTCCATTTCTACATGATCTCTCTCATACCTACTTCACGTCATGTTGTGGGCTTACTTTTAGGTATTCCCTGATCTTGAATAAGTGGCCCAGTTTGTGCTCCTTGAGAATTTCAAGAGTCTGCAGAATCATTCCATTCACTTTGTCTTTCTGCTGTGGAGTAAAGTGCTGGAAACCATCCTTCTCAGCACGACTTCGTCTGAATTTGTCATAGCCGCCTTTCAATGCCGTAGCTACAGCAGTGCTGTTGTAATCCTGCTGAAGAAAGTCCAACATCCTCAGCACCACCCTCAACATATCCTTCTTCAAGTCCTCATAACGTACGACCAACAATGCTCTAGAGTGGCTTGGCATAGACCACTTAACTATGGTCTTCTGCCACCTCACGCTCATGTTGTGAACAAATTGCTCCCACTCCGTGCTATTCCCTGCAAGATTGAGCTACTGTCAAGAGGAAAATGAATTTACTCAATTAAGGTATTGGATTCTACTCCTCTTGAACGTTTTGGGCATGGTAGTGAGTATCTTTGTCTCACCGAAGGCTTCTCTGATTGCTCCATCCACGTGACTGGCATCATCCGCACGGACATTCCCCACACCGTACAAACGCTGGTCTGCAAACAACTTGGCGTCAGCATTTTGCAAGAGAATAGAGCGGTGCCTCTCCGAGATGAAGGCATCAAATGGATTCCTGATCAGCAGGATGGCAGAGCCATACAGTGAGTCTCCGTGATTCCGTTCCTCCAGCTCTGTGTCTTTCCACTGGAAGTCTGAAGTGTGTGTCTTGATCACCAGGACGCTGCCATCCTTAATAGACTCCCCTATAAACCCCCCGTTTCTCAGCGGGGCATCGCAGTATATGGATCCAGTGCATATTCCCGTGGCCTTCTCCAGCAGCCCCCTCACCCAGGTGTTCCCTGATCCTGGACAGCTCACCAGTGCAACTGGATCACGCCCCCTGCCGTCTCTGAATTTACACTGTTTTGGCACTTTCTCAGAAGGTACGAGGGTTTTGAGGTACGCCAGCCTCTCGCAAAACCTGTAGGATCCCAGTGCTCCGTATCTCAGGTGACCCATACAAACCTCGTCTGAGCAAGGATCATCAGTCATGGCTGGGTGCAAAGGTGATATTGATACCCTGCTCTGTGCAGCTTCAGCATTAAGAGTTTGCTGCCTTTGGACCAGGTTGGGCAGCTGCTCCTGTGACTGGAAGGGCTGTTCTGGAGGAGGCAGCTGCTCTTTGAGTTCACCATCAGCATGTGAAGATGATGTGTGATAGCTGATGAGCCCCCCTTGCAATAAACAGAATAGGAGAATCACCACGACCACCAACCTCCCTCTCCTCATCACCTTCTTGGACAAAAAATTATTAATGGCCATGAAGGTTCAAAGGTTACTCAGTGAGCATGCGCAGACCCTCGTGGTGATTTTGAAAGTGTGTTCTACTGGTTCTACAAACTATACCAAAAATAGGAGCTACTAATAAGGATATCTTCACTCATGCAGTGGTCAGCTGTTCTACTGTCTCCTTTCACCATTTCTTTGAAAGCATGGTCATTGTGGGTCTCCTCCTGGCATCCCTGCTTGTAGCAGAGGTGAGGCTAGAGCAGCATGAAAAAGGCAGCTTTATTGGTTGTGTTTATGCCATTGTAGGTGGTGGGGGACTTCAATGTCTCTATTCGAGTGCTTTCCTACAGCAACCCCACCAGCATGTGCCAGCTCTGCAGGCGCTCTCCCTCCTGTTGCAAGACCAACTGTGGCGGCTGTGACAGCCAGTTCTCATACTGTGTGTACCAGGGTCAGTGTTTCAGCTCCACCGGCGTCACCAGCTCTGTCAATTACAATGGTGCCACCATTGATTTCCACTCCAGCATGGTGCTGGGACTGCCCAATCCTTTAGTGCTCACTGATGAAGGATCTCGCAGTGTGAGTAGTAGCACTATACAGTAGACTCCTCTCGGGATGTTCGGATTAGTGAGGGTCCCACTGTTGTGATCTTTATTTGACTGGTCCTGCCTGTCTTCTTACAGAACAAAGAGGTACGTATAGGTGTTAACGAGATTAACAATAGAAGAATGGTTGACAAAGGTTTGATTGATGAGTTCTTCGTTGACCTTAATTCACACATGGTGGGGGAGGTTGTGGCGGAGACGCTGAGGGGTGTGTACAACATATCCAGCATTGGGGTGGAGTACAGAGTGCTCTGTGCACCCAACTGGATTGGAGCAGACTGTGAGAGCCGAGGACCTTGCTTCGGCGTCAACTGTAACAACGGGGACTGTGATGTGAGTGACGGCACTTGCAGCTGCCATGGTGGCTATACAGGGGAGCGCTGTGACCAACTGGACAACTGCCACAATGTCGACTGTGGGACTGGGGACTGTGAGAATCACCTGACCTCCTTCACCTGCGTCTGCCGGGATGGTACTACTGGACGGTTCTGTGAGAGCAAGGACCACTGCTTTGAGGCTCACTGCAGCAGCGGGGAGTGCGTGAATGAGGAGGATAACTTCACGTGTGTCTGCCAGGCTGGTACCACTGGACGGTTCTGCGAGAGCAAGGACCACTGCTTTGAGACTCACTGCGGCGCGGGGGAGTGTGTGAATGAGGAAGATGACTTCACATGCGTCTGTCGAGAAGGTTTTACTGGGCGTTTCTGCGAGACCAAGGACAACTGCTTCAGAGAGGACTGTGGGCGTGGCATGTGTGTCAACCAGGTGGATTCTTTCGAGTGCCTGTGCGATCCTGGTTTTATGGGCGTTGTCACCTGACAGACTACTGCCACACCTCCAACTGCAGCCTACAGGGCAAGTGTGTCAACCTCCCCAATGGCTTCTCCTGTACCTGTGACCCCGGCTATACCGGCCAATTCTGCCAGCTCAGCATTGCCAGCAGCTGCGAGAATATCAGCTGCAGTGGGAGGGGCCAGTGTGTGGGAGGAGAGGTATCGTACCGGTGCGTCTGTGAAGATGGCTACAGCGGAACCACTTGTGAAGGTTTGTCTCTTTAAATAGGCCGTGCAACCTGCTGTAGTCATGGTGTGCATTATATAGAAACTTCTTCTTTTGAAGACTCTGATTCCTCCTTCCTCGTTTGGATTAAGTGGGTGGTGTTAGGAGCTGGAGTGCTAGTGGGTGTGGTGCTAGTGCTGGTGGCCATACTAATGACTGTAGTCTGTATGAGAAGACTACACTCCAAAGTGACCTCAATAGGTATGTGTCTGTTAGAGGAGCTTTTAAATATGATGACCCCTTACCACATTCGTATTCAGGGCCCCTGGTGACATGGAGTGACCAAGGTGTCACCGTGGGAGACGATCCCACCTACATCCTAGCAGAGACAAAGATTGCTGACACAGCGATATACGACCAAATTGGAGCCAAAGAGTCCCCTGAGGACTATGAAGTCCCAACAGTGTGCAGTCGCCAGGAGAAAGCCCAGGGGCGTACTCCACACCCACTCACTTTGAAAGAGTATGCAGATCCAGCATCGTCTGGCAGTGTGTCTGATGCTTCGCCTTGCTACGAGGTCCCAATGTCTCGTACCAACCAGCAGCATCCACGAACCAAGGTGAGTCCACCCAGCGTACCAGTGGGATCGCCTTACGAAGTCCCAGTGCCTCGTCAGCAGAAACCACAGCCCCCAGCAAAGCAGCTAACTTCGTTGAACGCGTCCACAGCTCATGAAGCCACGTCAAAGCCCAGCAAGCCAGCAGAATCACCTTGCTACAGCCAGGAGACAACCCAATGTGCCCACAGGCGGCTCACCTTGCCCACTGCCTCGTCAGCAAAGGGGCAGGAAGCAGTTCCCTTTGCTAGAGAAGAACAGCGAGCGCACGCCATCTCAGAATGTTTATGAAGAGTCCACAGGCAGCATGGTTCATCTAATGGACTATGAAGTTCCCGCCTTGCTTGCCTCGTCTGACAGAGTATGAGTTAGTACGCTTTCTCACCAGTGTGGAGCATATAAAAAATATAGACACTAAAAATCTACAAAAACACGAACGAAAATTAATGTTCATTCAGAGTTCAAAACAATTGTAAAGTACAACAGACAGCCTGTGGCAGCCCAACAGTTCGCTACTTGCTAAAGACAGGAAAAAAAAAAGTCTATATCCTCACTCAACTCTCTCTTCAAGGAAGAATCCTATCCGTGAGCCAGTTCAGGATGGTGTTCTGTGGGAGAGAACAGCACAACATGCATAAAGGCACTGTCATGTGACACAGACTGTCATGTGACTTACAGGAGCGGTGTAGATGAAGACGACGATGAGGATCACCAGTATGATAATGACAATGGTGCCAATGATCTTCCACTTGTGGTACTTCCAGATGATGTGCTTGAAGGTCTTGAGAGGAGACGTGAACCACAAGAAGGAGGTGGCGGGACGGCTAGAGGGAGGGAGGGAGGGAGGGGAGGAGAGGAGAGGAGGAGCGTCATATGAGCCATACAGCTACAGTGTCCGGCTTACTTCGGTGGGTCCAGCATAGGGTTCATGTTGGGGTCGTCACGTGCCTTGCCGGCTGGACGAAGCTGGGCTGCTTCCTCAGACACAATCTCAAACTCCAGCTCCATTTTGCCCTGAAGACATCCATAGGTAAAATGAGAGAGCTAGCTATATTGACCTGGAGACATCCATAGGTAAAATGAGAGAGCTAGCTATATTGACCTGGAGATATTGACCTGGAGACATGCATAGGTAAAGTGTAGACAGAAAGAGCTAGCTTTTGCGAGAGAGAGTTAGCTAGCTAGCTAGCAAGCATGGAGACACAGATCCTTTCAGCATCCAGATGGACACCACACTGTCTAAGCCGACCCACTCACATTGAGCAGCCTATTCCCCTCCGGGTCAACCTCATAGGAAGGCCGACCCACTCACATTGAGCAGCCTATTTCCCTCCGGGTCCACCTCACACGAAGGCCACCAGCCCTTCATCCTCTTCCTCTTGAACAGATCGTCCGTCTTCACTACATTGTCTGCTGTGGAGAGCTGCTCCAGACTGCAGCTGTCCGCATCAGTCACTGGCTTGGGCATGGCACTAAGGTCAAAGTCCACAGAACCTGTGAGAAGGACAAAGGGAATCAAAATGGTGTTTTCCGCTACTGTGGGACTGGCTGACCAATGAAGTCGTCAGGGTTGAAGAGATCGTTGTCCCAGATTTGCAGGGTGAGGACGGGGGGAAGGTGGCGCTCTGTCTTGGTTAGACTGTAGAAATGATCCTACACACACAACAAACAACACTCATGGCAGCACGTCCAAACCAGGGGGCAAAGGGGAAAGCCACACCCACCTTCTTTCGCACCACAATGATGTTCTCAGAGGGCAGGTACTCAAACGGGAACACCATCCTCCAATTGAAATTCCCCTCTCCGTCCATGGAGCGGTAATGCACGTCTGTCTTTTGCGTCTCATCTTCGCCACGAACCCAGCTGCAAAGTCAGCCGAGAAATAAATTCAGCTATCCCTCAAACAGTGAAAATAGGCAAAAACATTCCTTTTATATTTAATCTTACCCTTTGAGGTAGATGTCGCTCATGGCCTCCCCGGTTACCACGGAGACCTCGTCCAGCACCACGTCCTTTGTGTTCCAGACAACCAGCCTGAGGACGTACTTGTCTGGCTTGCGCGGGCTGACGGCTACGGGGTCGGGAATGTTGACATCCTTGCGGAAGATGTCGACCCACATGTGGAGCTGCCCCTGGGAGATGCCCGGCTGGAGGGGGTTGTAGAGGTTGCGGGTCTCAATGTGCTCGGGGACCAGGTTCTGCTGGCGCAGGATGTGCAGGGCCAGTCGCTGCTCCAGGGCATCTGTCAGATCATCGTGCAGCACCTTACCCTCCTCTGCGCAAAAACAACAACAAGAGATGCCAACACTACAATGATACCCACGAAATTTTTTCACAGGAAAATTTCGTGGGTAAAATTTTTTGCGCTTTAAATTTTGCTCCATACAGCTACAAGAAGGAGATGTTAATGATTATTGCTAGCTCACCAAACTGGTCCAAGGTGTAGGGTTGGCCGTCGATGTCGACTCTCCTTTTGTCAGGGGCCCACTCAGGCTCCGGAAAGTTCTTACTCTTTGCCCACTCGTCCAGGATGTGCACAGGGAGATTGGGTTCACGCCACTTGTTGGGACCTCTCCTGCACACGTTAATAAGGTGTGGAGAGACGAGGAGGATGCAAAAATATTTACAAATGTGCATGCAGGGGAGCACATGCTGAGTTACGATCTTCCAAAGTCGCTTAGGATTGAGAGAGGATTTGAGGCCCCCCGTGTTATGTACATACGTACATACCTGGACATGGTCCCACATACCTGGACATGGTCTCCGGGAGTCCGCTGGTGGCCCTGTACTGGCTGAGGAACCGGTTCTCCAGGTCAATCTGGGTCTCCCCAATCAGGTCGTTGGCAGAGAATCGGTCCCAGTCCATCACTGTGACCTTGAGGGTGTGGTCAATGGGCAGCCGCGCAGGCAGCTCAAACATCTTCCCAAATATGGGATTCAGGTCCGCAGTGATGTAATTGTCTTTGTCGTTAATGACTTTCTTGCCGATTGAGACCTTGAGGAAGGGATCTGACTTGCCGTTGGGGTCTTGAGGCTGCAAATCTATGCCCTGAGGACACAAAAGAAAATGTATACGTCAACCAACACTTCAAGTGGTGCCTTGAAGTAGCCACACCCACCCTGATGACGTAGACACGGACTATGACGTTGACGGGGTCGGTGGAAGGAATGTTGCACAGGACTCTGTCCGGCTCTGGGCTCCCGTCGTCTGGTAAAGGGTAGACCTTGATCCCTCCCTTGAAGTAGCCAATGGCATGATTGGCCTGCTCGTCTGCACTGCGTGACCCCTTGCCGCGGAACAGAGGGAACGTCTGGGCAAGGTCCACAAACCTGGAAGTGGACAAAAAGCCAATGGATGGATGCCACATTGAGAGACTCCACCCCTAGCCCCACCCCCACTGAGAAGACTCCACCCCCTAGCCACTCCCCCGACACACCTATTGAAGGCGTCCTCCAGCTCCCCGGGATAGATGACCACACGGTCGAGGTTCTTGGCCACATAGTCTTTCTGCGTGCGGCGCTCGTCTCCGATGGAGTAGTAATACTTGGACCACCAGTCGTAGTCAAACTTGTCAACATTGTCAGGATCAGACTGGAGAGTGGGCATCATTTAGAGTGAAGGTGGGCTATAATTGGAGTCAGAGTGGTCTTACGCTGATGTCATCCGTTCCTTCTTCAATCTTGATGACGACGTCCAGGTCCTTGATGGAGGGTGCAGGAGTGCATGTGGGCGTGGTCCCTGCCTTCTCCTCGGCAGCTATACGCACACACATACAAAACGCATTCCAATAATTATATTGAAGAAGAGAGCCACACCCACACCTTTGAGGGCAGCCCTCTCCTCTGGTGAGAGGATGGGATCAACGTGATGGTCCCTGAGGGACTTGATGATGTGGGTGCCCACCATAGGCATGCGTCCAAAGTTCCTCTTGTCCAGAATACGGATATTCAGGGGCGGGGCATATAGCTCCTCCTTTGGCAGATACTAAAATACCGTGCGAAAAGAGGAAAAGATAATTTGGAAGATTTTCGTCGTCTAATTTTGAGAGTTTTTGTGATGGTTTTCTTACCATATCAAAGGAGATGACTGGATCGGGGAAGTTTGGGTTCTCCTTGGCATTCTTGATGTGCGTGGAGCGGACCACTGTCCCCCCACACTCCATTTCAACCAGCGGGCTCGTCACGTGGGACAGCTGGAAACGCTTCATATCCCGAACACCCCAACACAGGATCTGAAACAAGCAAAGTGGTAGTGCACTCCATTTAGAACTACTTTGAGAGGACCTCCTTGCCTTTAAGACCTATTTCTCACTAATTATCTCCCATTTCACACCAATTATAGGCACCATTTAATACCGACTTAGCACTTGTATATTTTTAATGTGTGTGGGTGTGGGTGTGTTACCTCGATTCTTGTCTTCTGGAGGATGGGGCGTATGCCACTGGGCACAATGTAGTGGGCATAGGGTGGGGCGGCCTTGGGGGGCGTGAAGGGGAGCTCCTCCCCCTCGTCCAGCAGCAGCTCAAACCCGGCAAGCATCTCCCCAGCAGGCTGCCCGTACCGATCAATCTGGAACCAGTCCAGCCGAGGGGCAGGTGTGTCCAGGTTCAGACGCACAATTGGCTTGGTGATGGTCACGCCAAGATACTCATCCTCACCCTGTGTGTGTGTGTGTGTGTGTGCATGTTTGCACGTGCATCAGTATATCCCAGAATGGCACCTACGCATTCCAATTAAAGCCTACCACAATGTCCTTGTCGAAGAACTCCAGGACAATTACTGGCGGGGACTCCAGGACTGAGTTAGGGTTGCCGTAGAGCCTGACTTGGTTGAGGAGGAGTGTCTGGTCCCAGGTGGGGCAGACGCTCTCCTTCACCACGCGGGAACGCACGCTGTACCGGTGGAAAGACATCTTGCAGTAGGGGTCAGACAGCCCGGACTTGTCGCTGGCATACATGTCCCGAGCCTGGTAGACGTAGGCTCGCAGCTGGTAGGTGTGGCAATCTGAAAGGGGTGGGGACCATTAAACCATGAATATCATTAGTGTTCAATGAATCTCGTTAAAAACCAATGGCAGTAGAAGTAGTATTGTATCTTGTGATCTGAGCTGGAATGAGCTGGATTATGTATGTAGGTGGAGGGAGGCACAGACCTTTGAAGGTGAGGTACATGCGAGGGACCTGCTGCTTCTTGAAGTCCTCTTCTTCATCATCATCATCCTTCTCCTTTTTCTTCTTCTCCCTGCGGCCCAGGAAGCTGCAGAGAGAGAGGAACACTGTCACACACAGCCACTGCCACACTGCAACAGCTCATGAGAGGTCTGGGTGTACCTGAAGACAGCTCTCTCTCCTGGTCTGGTGTTGATGAGTTTCTTCATCCACCTCCTGCGGCGAGCAAAGTCCAGCCTGTGCTCGGTGATGTGGTAGGTGAGGTGAGCCAAGCGGGCGTACTCCCAACCCTCCTCCGCTGCCTTCTCTCTCTTGCGCTACACAAACAAGAAAAATTGGCCGACTGTTAGGCTCTCTGGTCTGTATTGTGGGAGGTGACGCACTCTTCGCTTCTCGTTGGCCTTTGAGTTCTTGTCTCGTAGCCTGAGGCGGACCCAGCGTCTGCGACGGGAGAGGTGGATGTTCCTCTCGTATGGGACCCACGAGCCTAGCCCGGACTCCACTGAGTACTCCCAACCTACATACACACACACACACACACAGTGGGTCAGATGTGTCCGGCAGGTTCTATTTGGAGCCCACCATCTTCGTCCACGGCCCTGCCCATGTCCTTGGTCCACTCCCCCTTCCACAGCCACCCGTCGGGGCACACAATGTCCTCCTTCTTCAGAGACTTTTCCTTCTTGCCATCGTCCATAATCAACTTGTCTCCACGCTACATGTACATACAAACACATCTGATCACAGGTCTTAGATTACATGTCACATGCAGCACTGAAAGGTGTGACTGACTCTGCTATCATATAACGCAGCACTCATTCTACATGCCACATTCTACATACATGAGACTACACCGATAACATTCCTGATTCTTTGAAATGCGATAAAGTGAAATGTGATTCAAATTGTAGTGTGGATGTGGTATTGTTTTAGGTATTGTTTTACCACTACAGCCAGCCATGCACGCACACACATACGGTCATGCACGCACACACATACGAACTCACCAGCCATGCACGCACACACATACGAACTCAAATTACTCTCACTCACCACATCAGCATAGTAGGAGTTGCTGACGTCCGGCCAGTGGCCAAGGGGCAGGCGCAGCTGGTACTCAAAGGTGTCCTCCGTCCACTCGTCAAGCCCCTCGTCAGGCTCAAAGGCAGCAATGCTCAGCTCGGGACACTTGAACCACTCCCCCTCCCACCTCCAGCCTGGGGGGGCGGGCTCAAATGCCTCCTGGGGCTGCTTCAGCTTCCCCTTGCTGTCCGACCAGTGGGGGAAGGTCAGCCCTGTCTTCCCCCAGCGCCCCAGCAGACACGCCTCATTTTCATACTAACGAGGGGAGAAGGGGGG
>JAAGOD010033721.1_pt1 | contig 11711 bp, 15 predicted proteins | sample 8389681 | NCBI WGS metagenome assembly JAAGOD01 (sample SAMN13964374, study PRJNA552185) | sponge metagenome | biome: deep-sea hydrothermal vent fields; feature: spots directly above weak diffusing fluid; material: seawater and sediment | host: Tedaniidae sp. KZ-2020 ... | reverse complement strand
GGGGGGGGGGGGGGGGGGGGGGGGGGGGGGGGGGGGGGGAGGGAGGGAGAGAGAGAGGAGGGACGTCAAAGTGAATTTCTCTCTCAGGTGGCTGTTTGAGTGTGCTAAGGCTCAGAAACTGGTTTCAGTAGAGCCACACCTCCTGGCCAACAAACCCTCCAACCCTGTGACTCAGGGGGATGATGGGAACGGTAAAGACCAAAGGGTGGAGGATAAGGGAAGAGGAGAAGGAGACCAGGGGGTGGAGGATAAGGGGGAAGAGAACGGAGACGAGGAGATGGAGGAGGAGGAAGAGGGAGACCAGGGGGTGGATGATAGGGGGGAAGAGAACGGAGATGAGGAGATGGAGGAGGAGGAAGAGGGAGACCAGGAGGATGAGGATAAAGGGAAGGACGAAAGGGAACTCCCTCTGAGAGGCGTTGTGGTTTGCTTCAACAAGAAGCTAGCATCATCTTCAAGTGAGTCCCAGCACACCATCACTGAGCAAAAGAGTGCATGTTTTGTATACTGCTGTAGATCTGCTGGAGGTTGCGTTGGCCCTGGGTGCAGCCTGCTGCCGCAAGATGGACAGTACAGTGACACACTATCTCTATCAGGCAAGCTACTCCCCTCCCCTCCCCCCTCCCAAACCTACCTTGCCCCCCCCCCCTCCCCGCAGGGCAAGGCCACTGAGGCTGTGAGGGAGCGGGAGGTGAAGCTGGCGAGAGAGAGGGGCTGTCATATCGTCTCCCCGCACTGGCTCCTCCAATGCCAACAGACCCTCTCTCGCCTCCCAGAAGCCAACTACCCCATGACCTTTAACCCCAGCATGGCACTGGTGAGTAGCCATATCATGCATGGCACATGCTGTTAACATTTCCCTGCACAGAACATGCTGGTGCCTCTCTCTCAAATCGCTGCCAGACACGATTTGCTACCCACCACTTCATCCTCTCCGACCAGCTCACAGGAAGCCAAAACTTCATCAGACAATGACGATGACACAACCATGACCTCTGACCCCTCTGAAGCTGTGCGCCAGCTGCATCAGCACCTTGATGAGCTGAAGGAAGCCCCACAAGAGCAGCTAAAGAGGCGTCGGAGCCGACGTCTCAAAAACAAGGGGAGTGGCTCCGATCCCCCTCTTCCCCCTCCCCCCTCCGCCGCTGCCCCCACCTTGGCTGCACCCAGGACCCCAGGGAAGAGGCGTGGCCACCAGGCCCACCACCACACCCACCACCATCGGAGTCGCAGGGGGCGTGGCAAGGAGGAGGTGCCCACGGACAGTCAGGTATCGGACTCCCAGCTGCAGCAGGTGACGTACGATGACCCTGAGGGCAGGAGGGAGAAAGAAAAACTACTAGCACGCATCCAGATGTGAGGAAACCTCCGTATAAAGGACACGAAACCTCTGTATAAAGGACACTTTGAGGACCCCAAGCATGTTTGTCCTGACTGATGGCAGCCAGCTGATCTCTTGTCTTCACTAGGGAAGAGGAGCTTCTGGCCATGGGGAAGAGACTGGGGCTAGGAGGGAGGGAGGAGGGGGGAGGGGAACCAGCAAAGGGGAGTTGATGTTAGAGCTGCCACCACTGGGAGAGGAGAAGTCACAGCAGCAGCCGCCTCCGAGGAAAGATCCCTCCAACCATCAGCCCACACAGAATGGTGCCAGAGTTGGTGTGAAGAGGAGAACGGAACAGGTCGAGACTGTGGAAGAGGAGGGGGGGCGTGAGGGGGATCCGGTCCCATCTCCGCCCCTTGCTGTTCCCATAGTAACGCACCCTGCTAGCAAGCCCAGCGATGGTAAGTCTGTCAGCTTTACATCACTTTGATTCCCGTGGTTTTTGCTCCTCCAGCTCAGCCTCTCTATGACCAGCGCTCAAGACTGACCAGAGTGAGTCCGTCTGTCCGCCAGAATGCTGCAGAGAACTGTGACAGTTGTATTGTTGTACTTTGCAGGCCCACAAGCCAAAGATTCTGCTCTCCTCGTTGGAACAGAGGGTATGTGGATGGGCCCGCCATTAATCCCTGCTGCTAACACACGTCATACGTACATTACACACATCCATGCGTTGTCGTGTTCAGGAGAAGATTGACTATGGTGCACTGATCCAGGAGCTCGGGGGAGAGTACATTGACCAAGATTACTTCACGACAAAGTGCACGCACCTGGTTGTAGGTGAGAGCCATCCCTATGCAGCACATACGTACCCCACTTTTTACCCCTATTGTGAGCACATCCCTATCCCTCTGTGCCCCCAGGCAAGGTCAGTAGGACTGAGAAGTACCTGGGGGCGTGTGCAGCCGGGAAGTGGGTGCTGCACAAGTCGTACTTGGAGGCGTGTCGCTCTGCCAAGCAGTTTGTGTGGGAGGAGGGGCACGAGTGGGGGGAGCAGGGGGAGGGGGGGAACCCCCTGGAGTCTGCCCCGAGGCGTTGGCGTCTCCAGCTGTCGAAGAGGGGAGGGAGGAGAGGAGATGAGGGTGCGTTTGCTGGCTGGAAGGTGCTGGTGTTTGCGGAGAAAGGGAAGCTGCCGGGACTCAAGAGGCTGCTGGAAGCAGGTGGGGCCACAGTGGTGGGAAACCACACCCCTTCAGCACTGAAAGACGTCACCCATGCCTTCATTACTATCAGCCAATTCCCAAAAGATTCGGTGAGTTTGCCATTTCCCTCAACTACTCCTGTTTAAGTTTTACGACATGTGCATATTCTGCAGCTGTCATTACAGATGCTGGTTAGTCAGGGCGTGTACTGCCTCAGGCCGGACTACATTGCAGAATTCCTCTCCAAAGGAAGCTCCGTCAGCACAGAACCCTTCCTCCTCAATGAGGTCAAAGGTCTTTCCAAATAATACCCACCACCATCAGAAACAGGCTCTAGCATGCACTGGCAACAATCCTGTACAAAATATCAAGTTTTCAAAAAAAAATTTTTTTGTTGCTTTTACGGATTTTTTCCCCTTAGTCATCTCTCCATGTGACCTCAACTTCGTCTGTTCTGAATCGTTGTGTGATCCAGCTGTCTTCCAGGGCCGTGTGTTGGCCGCTACGAAACATCTCCCATCCCGCCTGTGCGATCATGGCGCCATTGTCAATGCAGTAGCAGTCATCCATCCCATAGACCTTCCCTCCCCTCTCACGCACCATCTGGCCCATCATCTCCTGGAGCCGCAGGTTGCACCCCACCCCACCCACTATTAGGACCTCGTTAGAGCCACAGTGAGCCATGGCTCTCTCCGTGGTCTCAACCAGCATGGCGAAGATGGTCTCCTGGAGGGAGTAACAGAGGTCGGCCTCAGTGCACTCCCCTTTGGTCAGTTTTTCCTTGGTGATGGTCTCAATGTGGGAGAGGATGCCGGAAAAGGAAACGTCCATTCCTTTGACGGAGTATGGCAGCTCGATGTATTGTGTTCCTTTCTTTGCCAGCTGCTCAATGTTGTAGCCTGGCGAAGGGTCGTTGGAGAGCTTCAGAATCCGTGCAAATCTGTCCAAACAGTTCCCCACGGCCATATCAATCGTCTCGCCAAAGATTCGATAGCGTCTTTGTGAGTAAGAGATGACCTGAGTGTTACCGCCACTGACGTAGAGCACTGTGGGGTTCTGGGCACCCGTCACCAGTCGTCCCATCTCAATGTGGCCAATGCAGTGGTTGACGGCCACTAGGGGTTTCCCCCATAGTTGGGCCACTGTCCTGGCCACCACGGCAACTGTCACCAAGGGAGCTCCCATCCCAGGGCCCTTGGTGTAGCACACACAGTCAATGTCCAGCTCTGGGGTGACGCCAGCCTCCTTAATGGCCTGCCTTAGGACCTCAAGGAGGTGTTTCTGGTGGTGCTTGGCTGTGTCCTTGGGTAAAAAGCCTTCCCCTGGAGGGGCCACGTACGTGTGGCGCACGTTGGACAGAACCTTGCCATCCCTCACTATCCCCACCCCAACCTTGTTTGCACTGCCTTCGAATCCAATAGCAGTCACCATTCTCAAAAAAGCAGCTGCAGAACTTCTTTGGTGGGCATTAATTAGAATCCAGTGATCCTTTTCCCAAAAACTCGTAGAGCAATGGCTTCTCAGGCTCTTGGGGAGGAACTGGCTGAGCAGGTTGGGAGAGCCAAGGTGCTAGTGGTTGGAACCGGTGGGATAGGGTGTGAACTCCTCAAGAATCTGGTGCTGACTGGTTTCAAAGATATCGTGGCTGTGAGTTCCAAATAATGCGCACCAACTTGATGTAGATTTTTTTAACCTCTCAAAGATTGACCTAGACACTATTGATGTCAGTAACCTGAACAGACAGTTCCTATTTCAAAAGCAGCATGTGGGGAGATCCAAAGTTGAAGTCGCCCGGGAGACTGCCCTGACCTTTAACCCCTCCGTCACCATTCAGGCCCTTCACGATAGCATCACGAAGTGAGCTGACCACACCCATTCATTTATTGCCACGTCGAAAATGATTTCATCCAGCTCTAGATACAACGTCAACTTTTTCAAGCAATTCACTCTGGTCATGAACGCATTAGATAACAAAGGTGAGTTTGCCATGTTGGCATGCATCCATGCATGTGTGCATATCTGCAGCTGCCCGTAGTCATGTCAACAGGCTGTGTCTGGCCGCTGATGTCCCACTGGTGGAGAGTGGGAGTGCAGGCTACCAGGGCCAAGTTTCAGTTATACGTAAGGTGAGAGTTGACTGCATACATTCCATGGTCCGGATATGAGGGAGTCCGCTGTACTCTGGAACTCTGTGTGACTCTCCTTCCTTCAGGGGCTGAGCGAGTGTTACGAGTGCACACCGCCCCCCGCCACCAAGACCTTCCCCGGCTGCACCATCCGCAACACCCCCTCCCAGCCCATCCACTGCATTGTCTGGGCAAAGCACCTTTTCAGTCAGCTCTTCGGAGAGCCAGACGCGGACAATGATGTTTCCCCAGAAACAGAGGACCCTGAACAACCACACCAAATGGATGGTGAGATTCAGAGTTAGTGATATTAGAAAGTAAGCATTGTAAGTATTCTCCTGATGTACAGTTGATGGTGATTCTGACTTAGTCAACTCCTTGAATGGCATCAGCAGCAAGCCAGCTGAGAGAGTATCCACGAGAGAGTGGGCTGAGAAGAATGGTTACTGCCCCAGCAAGCTATTCCACAAAGTCAGAACCCCCCCCCTCCCCCCCGTAAGGGAGTACTAAGTAAGAGTGTTTTCCCTTCCTCAGCTGTTCCACAGTGACATTGAGTATTTGCTGAGCATGGAGAAGCTATGGCAGAGCAGGGCACCACCCACACCACTCCAGCTTGCCAACCTACCAGACACCGAGGGCACATCCAGCGGTGCCGACACCCTCCCTGACCAGAGGGTGTGGTCCCCCAAGGAATGCGGCCACGTCTTCACACAGAGGTTAGCACGCTGTCACTGGTAGGTGTCACATGATTGTCGCATGATTTTCACACCACCTAGTATCGGTGACCTCAAGAAGAGATTTGAAGCTTCAAAGGACGAAGAGTTGGTATGGGACAAGGTAGGAGATGAAGTGTTCAGCTGTTTCATGTCGAGATAAGGACTTCTCCATTGACTGTAGGATGACAAAGTATCGCTGGACTTTGTTGTGGCAGCTGCCAACCTCAGAGCCTTCAACTACCGCATTCCGACAAAAAGCAGATTTGATGTCAAATGTAAGAGGGCTAAAATTGATCTTTTTCTTAGTGGACTCCCTCTCTGATGAAATGTCACAATAGATCCACTCCCAAAAGTGAGGCCACTCCTATAATCTGTTCCCAGGGTGGCCAGATTAGACTCTCTCTCTCCCTCCCTCATTTCTTGTGTTCCCCTTCCTTCAGCCATGGCTGGGAACATCATTCCTGCCATCGCCACCACCAACGCTGTGATAGCTGGTCTGATTGTGATGGAGGCACTGAAGGTGGTGGCTGGTGAATTCAGCAAGTGCAAAATGGTGTGTGCCCAGTCGTCAGACTCCCTTGAAGTCATGTCGACTTCTCTTCTCCATTCCTTCTTTGCAGACGTTTCTTCCAAAGAATCCTAACCACCAGAAGAAGCTGTTGATATCTGTGTCTCTGCCTCCCCCCAACCCTCACTGCTATGTCTGCTCTCCAAAGCCTGAGGTAGCCACCTTCCAAAGGTCTCAAGACTAGAGAGGGATTTAATCTCATCAACGATTTACACAGGTGACCCTCCGGCTGAACTCCAATGCAGTTACTATAGCAACACTGCAAGACAAGGTAACTCCTTCTCCACAGGTTTCCCTGAACCATTACAACGTCCATTCTAGTGCTGCTTCACCTCCCTTTGCTGCACTTTCAGATCCTGAAGAATCACTTTGGTATGGTTGCTCCTGATGTGGAGATAGATGACGGCAAAGGCACAATTCTCATCTCCAGCGAGGAGGGTGAAACTGAAGGTAGGCTGCACCTATGAAGTATGTATTCCCACAACCGCCAAACTTCACATTTTCCAGAATCCTTTTCCCTCCCCTGTGCTTTGTGTCATGATGAGATTCTCTTTTCACTTTCCATCAGATAATCTTCCACGCCGGCTTGCAGAATTCGGAGTGTGTGACGGCTCTCGATTGAAGTGTGACGACTTCTTGCAAAATTATGAACTCATTTTTAGCATTTCGCACAGGTACAGCTCATTCCTGTACATGCGCATGCATGCTACTATCTTGTCTTGGTTCTTGCTGTGCAGCGATGAAGCTTTGGAGAATGACAGGGAATTTGAGGTGGTGAGTGGAGAGGCCGAACTTGAAGCAAACAGCCGCAAAAGGAAGGCCTCCTCACCTCCTTCAGCTGACAGACTCAACAAGAAGAAGCCCATAGTAGCACAGGATGAAACTCTGGAAGTCTGACTGCTCCCACACCACCACCCCTTAGCTTAGCAATTTTTTCAATCACACTCACTAGGGAAAAAATTCTACAGATTCCAAGTTCTGAACTGGGCAAGTTGTGGAAGAAGGTTTTGGAGGAGGGAAGGGGTGTGGTTTTTTAGCCCGAGGGCAAGTGATAAGGGAATGTTAGGGGGGAGTTCTAGGGAAGATGCGATGGCTCTTCCGAACACGTGAACCTCTGCCTGGATGGAATTCAACATTGGTGGTAAAAGGTTTGGAGAGGAATAAGTGCCTAAGAACTTACTTCGTCCTTCCCCAATAATGTTTTCACTGAGTAGGTGTGGCTTGAGCTGGCTAGTACTGGGCCACATGACACTTCCAACTATTACATAATGGGGGGAAATACTTTATCCCCTTATTCTATTATACATCATGCCTTACCAAAGTTCCTATTTTGTTGAGGGTGGTGATAAGAAGGAAAACTCTGTCCCCGAAATAAGAGCACACTATATCCAGCTGCAGCTCGCCTACACTCACTCTCCCTTGCTTTGAAACAACCTTCTTCTCCATTCAAACTTCAAACAGCTCCACGTGTGCCAACAGCGCACTCTAATTAGAAACAATGACCTTTTGACCCCCCGGCTGGCTGCTGCTAAGAAAAAAAATGGCTACCAAGTTGTATGTTGGTAATTTGCCTGAAGTGGCCAAAGAGAAGGACATTAGGGACTTGTTCCAGTCCTTTGGAGATGTATCTGAGGTGGCTATTCTCAGAGGCTATGGTTTTGTTGTAAGTGCCACCCCTCAAAAAAATATTTGCTGCTGAAATCAGCATACCTAAATTCACTGTCTTCACACAGCATTTCATAAAGCATGAAGACGCAGAAACTGCTCTTGACGCTCTTGATGGAACTGAATTTTTGAGCTCCAGGTTGCAAGTCCAGGTAAGCGCCTTTCCTTCCCTTCCTCCCTCCCCGTCTTCTTAAAAACTCCATCGCTGATATCGGCAATATTTCACCCGGAACCTCCTATAATGTCGTATGTCACATTGTGTGCTCGTTCCGTCGATATCTGGAGGTCGCCTCTCGTTTCATAACCATATTAAACGTTCGTAAGTTCTCTGGGCTTCGACTTTGTTTATTATTTCTCATCAGTTTTCTCGAACGAAAGGCCATGGGTATGGAAGGGGGAGTGGCCCACCACGCCCACGAGGACCTCCTCCACGAGGGTTAGTTTGATTGGTCGATTCTCTGCTACTGTGTTTGACGCAATTTCTGCTATACGTAATCGTTCGTTCGTTCGTTCGTTCATTAAGTAGTGTGTATACGTGTGATATGCCATGAGTTTCGGTTTTAATGTGGTGAGTGTCCCTGCTACCTTATCTGTTCTACGCTTCAGCAACTTTAATCCATCAAATCCCGCGGGATTTTATTTTTATTCGATTGTCAGGCTACGAGAAAGTTCCCTTAGAGTGTGGTGGTGTTGTCATAAAAACATCACTTCTCGTGCACGATTCCCAATGTCTGCTACGTAGCGTGAAAATGTTGTCTTTGTCGTTGTTACGTGCTGTAGCTCCCCACACTCACTCATACGCACACACTGAAGGTTTCCCCCCCCCCCCCCCGGTTCATTTCCCCCTGGTAACGTATGCCCTACTCTAGGAGGGACTCGTACAGAGACCGAGACTCGTATCGCGACAGGGACTCCTCGTACCGACGTACCGATTCCAGCAGCTACAAGGACGGGTATCGCGACAGCTACAAGGATGGTGGAGGCTATCGCGACAGCTATAGAGATTCGGGGAGGGATCGGGACAGGGACCGAGACAACAGGGATAGGGACGGTTACCGCAGTGATAAGGATCGGAAGTACGACAATGGATCATCACGTGACTACGACCGTGGATCACGTGACTACGATCGCGATCGCGGGTCACGTGACTACGACCGAGGATCACGTGATTATGACCGTGGGTCACGTGACTACGACAAAGGATCACGTGACTACGACCGTGGCAGCTCTCGGTACGGAGACAAGGACTATGAGCCTTATTACGACGCCGGTCGTGGAAGCAGCAAATATTCTGACGTCAGAGCCCGGAGTAGAAGCCCCATCAGGGATGTCTACAGGTCAAGGTACGTAACCCGTGGCAACCAGCTGATCACCTTAGTGTGTACAATAAATAACTGCTTGAGCAATTCAAGAAGTACTGCTTATCTATTTCAGGAGCTACGAGAGAGACCGTGACTCGTACCGGGATAAGGACAGTCGGGATAGCTATCGTGACAGCGGACGAGATGGGTACAGGGACAGCTATAGGGATGATTACCACAGGGACAGCAAGAGGCTGTAGAGAGAGAGTGAGACTTCTATACTTCTAACCCACCATGCACAATAACAAACCGCTCACTCTCGCCTGCATGCATACATTTCCTCTGTCACTCTATTATCACTCTTATAGATAGAAAAATTTTACTATTTCGAAGTGGTTTTGGGTTCATTGTCGTGGTAACCAAGCCTTGCAAAGTCTTCGGATGTCATTAGCCCCCTATTTAAAAATGGCTATTATTGAAATGGTCTTTTCCTCCCTTAGCTCACTTGTCCATCCTGCACTGGAGATATGCTTTGGACTCTGACCTGCAGAGGCCGTTGTCGAAGGCCGATTTTCTCAAGCAGTCCATGTACTTTTTCATCAGGTCCTTGCATTCCCCTGCCAAGAGAGCAGCACATCAGGACATCCCAGTGGGGCCCAGGACAGCCTACAGTACCTTCGTGGTCCAAGGGGAAGCTTCCTTTGTCGGGGGGTTTGGGGCGTAGAGCTTTCTGACGATTCAGAGCCATTTTGTGGTCTATGGTGGAGGCTGACGTCAGCAGTTTCTCAAGAAACGAGCCACGTGGAGGATGTCAATCAAGAAGAATAAACCTGTGTGGACTATTCTGGACAGTAAACTTCCCGATGACGCTCCTTCCTCCTACGAGTATTCGTACGCCGTGCCCCATTCCTTCGGGAGAGATAGCTACAGGGAGCTCGCGGAGAATGTGATCGTCCCCAAAATAGTCCTGGACCAGATCGTGGACAAACACTGCTGGACTGAAACCCCACGTGGATCTGGAGCAGCTGCAGCCAAGTATGGGGGTGGGGCTGGTTCTGCAGGCCCTGGGGGGATGGGCGGGGTTCAAGTGGGCGTGGACCTGAGGCCCAAGAGCAGTGGGAGAGCCAGAGCACTGAATATGAGGAAAGAGAAGGTCATGAGACCAGGTCGAAAGGTAAGGTCCCAATAATTTCCGTCACTTTACGAGAGTTAGTTGGAGCATGTTAGATGGAAGGGGTGGGGCTGGTGGGTGTGGCTTGATTTGCTGATCGAGGGGGTGTGACTGTTTTGGGCGTTTTTGCCAGGAGTGGAGGGGGTGGGGCTAGTGGGTGGAGCTTCATGGGATGTAGAGTATTTTATTGATGATGGAGCAGATGCCAAGGCCTGCACTGTTTACAAATTCCAACGTCAGGACGGTTTTTTCTCCAACACAAGGTGAAATGCCAAACTCTGAGAGTCCAAGAATCACAAACTATCTCACCACCTTGATTTGCTTTCTGTGTAGACCTATTCATAACATCAACTTTGCCTCCGATGCATGCCTCCCTTGTATAGCTCTGTCCATACAGCCGGGCACCTTTCAGGTTCTTCATCACTGCAAGATCAACCTCTGGTTCCCATAAACTTTGAAGTGTTTAATATTTATCTCTGGCCTAGGATATACAAACTTGCGGGTCCCTTTGTACACTGTTTGAGGACAACCTGCGCTGGGAACCGCCATTGAAACCTCCACAGCTTGAGTGTGTGTGTCTGTGGGAGGGTTTATGTGACACTCCTCTCCCCATGCTCTGGTGGAGGTTTGTTGTTTGCAATTGGAAGGGCAGAGTTTTGGTGACAGAGAGTGTCTGGGGAGTAAAGGAAGGAAGGGAGGGATGGCTGGCGTACAGGGTTTGTTTGAAGTTATGACTGGGGAAGGCAGGAGGTTGACAATCTTTAATGCAGTGTCTTGACTGAATAGTGTAAACACTCCATCTCCCCTCACCTCTGAATAATGGAGGGAGGACCCTGTGCCATAACTTGCAGCAATAACTGTGATTGGAGACTCCTCTCTCTCTCTCTCTCTCTCTCGGGGCCTGGTGAGGAGCTGTCTGTGGGAGTTGCCTTCTCCAACAAATCCTTCACCTTCACTGCTTCTCGATGGGGTCTGCTGTGGGATCTGATATTTCCCAGGTTAAGTCTTTCCCTCCCTCTCTCTCTCCCTTCTTCCTTCCCTCCAGTCACCATGCCTTGTTGGCATTTTCCCAAGAAGGAATTTAATCAGCAGCTGTGAAGAGCCTGAGGTGCAGTTTGAGGTGGTGGGGGACACTTTCCTCTCAAAAGTGAAAAAAGCATTTTAGTCTGGCTGTGTCATGATTTTCAACCCAGCACTGCTTGCACTGGAAAAGTTTTTAGATGCTGGGATGTTACTCTCCTTGTGCTGAAGCATCTTCTCCCTAGCCCCTCCCTCTCCCTCCTTCAACTCCTTCAACTCCATCCAGCCCCTCCCCCTCCCTCCTTCAACTCCTCCAGATTAGCAGTTTGCAGGAATTTCCATATATGGAAGCTCGTAGCTTTTCACAAAGGTTGTGTACAGTTGCATGTTTTTTCTGGTGGCTGGTTACTCATCTCCCCCTGACCCTTCCTCCCTCCCTCCTTATCTCAGATCACTCTATCCGTCTCACTATGAGCCGGCTTTCTGAAACAGTGAAGTGTTGTACTCCCATTCCTCCGGTTTCACTTCACCCCAGGCTTGTGATCCCGTCTCCATGGCAATGTGATGACAAGGCATTTCTCTGGGACATCACAGCAGGATTACCTTCGCAATTGCAGAAGGGAG
>JAAGOD010007268.1_pt1 | contig 11753 bp, 17 predicted proteins | sample 8389681 | NCBI WGS metagenome assembly JAAGOD01 (sample SAMN13964374, study PRJNA552185) | sponge metagenome | biome: deep-sea hydrothermal vent fields; feature: spots directly above weak diffusing fluid; material: seawater and sediment | host: Tedaniidae sp. KZ-2020 ... | reverse complement strand
GACTCAAGGGCGACACCGCTGGCACCGGCGGCAAACCGGCAACTATGAACACCGGAGTTATCATTCAAGTGCCGCTGTTTATCAGCATCGGCGACCGCGTAAAAGTTGATACTCGCACCAGCTAACGGCCTCCGAAATGTTCCTCTTTGTCTTACCCTCATTTTCGTTCCGTCTCTCTGAAAGATAACCACTCTCCCTCCCTTGTCTCCAGTCGCTAAAAACTCCCCATCATGGTTGAACTGAACTGTTGAAATGATGTCCGCTGTGGAGGAAGACAGATCATCACAACTTTCAGGTCTTATATGTACATGCATGTACATGTGGGTACATCTCGTATATTCACTCACCATCTGCCACTTCATCCTCAATGGTACCTTTGACCTGTGAGAAGCACCACTGGATCTCCTCCCCGTCGCTCGGACTGCCAGCTGCCAAGTAAAAGGAAGAAAGGAAGGAGTGCATTATGGCATTTAGTTCCACTAGACACCATTATGGATTATGGAGGGGGTGTCATGGATCATTTGAGAACATCTCAGCAGATTACATGCAAATTGTCCTACCAGCTGCAAGCAAAACTCTGCAAAATGGTCTACCATTTTGTCATATTGAACCTGCAATTTTCTAAGTAGATCAACAAAGAGAAATTCCCTTTCAAACACTCAATTCTTACAAGTCTCTTCTGATTTCATGGAAATGGTATCAGTCCCATATCAGTGACACTATCACTCCTCACACCATGCCACCCACACACTGGGGAATCAGGGTAATTAGATCAGCAGCTCTAGGGCATGCCTGGGACAATTAGCATTGCCCATAATAGCAGCTGGGAAAAAAGTGATGAGTCAGCTGTTACAGAGAGCTGGAAGGAGGACTCACAGAGAAAGTGGCTCCAGGAGAATCTCCTGGCCAGTCCCCACCTGCTCATGGCTGGAGAGACACCCAGAAATGTACCAGAACAAGAATATCTTGAGGTAGCACCAGGCGAGTTGCAAATTCAGATACTCACACCTACGGGGGTTCTTGTGCTCTTAAAAAGGGGCAGGGACCTGGAAGGCTCTATTTGGAATAAATACTTGGACACGTGGTCTTATATAGAACCACGTGGATCAAAATCATTATGGACCTCAGCCGGAGGGGTGGGGGACTCTGGAGCTGGTCCATCCCCCAATATACCAAAACATTGCTCAGGAAATCAGGGAGACAAGCATAACAACAGCAAGCTAACACGGTACCCAGTAATCCCAGCCCACCAGCTAGCTAGTTAAACAAACCTATACAATATGCAATGCCTCATTTAGCTCCACCTGCAAATCTGCAGTTTATAACAGGACTATGTTGTGCTTACCAGCCTCTTCAGCCATTTTATGAAAATCTTGCAGAGAAGACAGCACCAGACAGCTTCAAAGTGTTTCCAACACACACAGTGCTAGCTTGCTGAGCTGACCAAGGACACTGTATCCCTCCAGAGCTTGCTAGCCTGCTAGCTACCTGCACCAATCCGCTGTCTAGTCAAGGAGATACCTGCTCTTCCCGCAACTCTCCTTCAGACTCTTTCCACCACCAAGAGAGGTCATACATAAATACACATTGACATCTCAGAGCAAAATGCTTCGCACCTCTAATATTATTCACAATCCGCCATCTTGTTGCGCCGGAGTCACGTGGCAAATTTGAAGGCCACATGACAGTCACATGACAAGGCCACGTGGGGGGGTGAGGAAGCTAAGATGAGGATGGAGGAGGGAGTGAGAAAGAGGGTGGTGACTTTACACTCCCAGCAGGCTGAGGGTAGAGATGATATCAAAGATGAACCTCCTCCAGAAAACTTAGAGAAACCACGTGAGGAGGGGAAGGAATTTGCTCAAGTCAGGGCTGTGGCCAAGGACATGTTTGCCTGCATGTGCAATGGGGCTGAGAGAGATGTCATCACTGAAGAGAATCTGGAAAGTGCCATTCAGAACTTGTCAGACGTCTCCATGAACCCCACTAAGAGTCTGGTCCGGATGATGAACTATGCAGCCCTCTCGGAAGGCATAAAGTCCACCATTAGAAAACTTCTGAAAGACTGCCTCCACGATAGCAACACTAATAAGGAGGTAGGTACAAAGATTTCTCTCAACACTAGCAGCGGGAGCACACATGCACATAATCTTTATACTTTTTGCCTTGAATACTATTAGGTGACATTGGATGTGTTCTGTGAGGCTGCTGTGCGTCACTGTGAAGGAGATATTTCGCTACTAGACATCCTGGACGACAAGATTACTGTGCATGTTGTGCATGAGCCACACCCACCTCGCGCCAACCTGGAATCAGTGAGTTACAGGATTCTGTAAAGCACCTTACAGTTTGCATTATAAAGCCCTTGGTTTAGTATCCCTATAATCCCTAGGGATCATTTCTCTTGAGCATAGAATTCCGATATGAGTGTCTCCCACTACTGCTATGATGTACATGCAGCTTCTTGATACTGGCATTCTATGTGCAATGCAGTTGTTATACCATCCCATTGAAACTGCAAAGCTGGTGAAGCAAGCTGTCCTCGCGTCAGTGGAGAAGCGAGGGATGAGGTGGCTCTGGTCTAACTTCTCCACTAAACATTTCTACTGGTTCCTGGTGGTCTATTTCCTTCCCATGATGACCCTGCAGGTCATCGTGTCCTCAATCAGCACTGCTCTCTTCAACGGAGCCATGCTCTGTATGATCCTCATCACCATCCAGATAGCCATCAGCTCGGAGAAGTTTCAGAGCAGACAGGAGTACTTGTCCTTCTTTCAGTATTTCAACAGTTCAGATAATCCTATCCGAATCCCTCTTCCGAAGTTGGATGTGATTCATTACATCACCTTCTCCCTCGCCATGGTGGTTGCTACAATGTCCTTGGGGTTCTCAAACCACAGCTTCGTCTACTATGAGCTGTTGGTGATCATTTCTCTGGTGCTCTGTGTCACGGTGCTGCTGCAGTTTGATTTGATTGAGTCTCATCTTGTGTGGGTGTCCATCGCTGCAAAGACGCCCGGTTGGCTGACCGTGATGGTTGAGAAGCTGTACATGCTGTTTGCATTACAACCACCTCAAATTTTGCATTATTTCAGGGACCCATATTTCGTGTTTCCAGTCTTTGGTGAGCTCAGATTTGAGGTTAACTTGGTCACAATGATCCAGTTACTTGCGCACATTATTCTGCTGGTAGTCGAGATCAGGCACATAGACTGGAAGATGTTCTTCTCCAGGTTGGGGCCTCACTTTCTCTTTCTCTCTTGGTTTGTCTTGTGTCGAGAGTTTGTCTGTGGCTCCTCCCCACTGCATCTTGTTGTCATCTCGACCTTGGTGATTCTCTCTCCCGCGTACACACTTCTTTTCCTTCTTTCCCCTTTCTATTTCCTCTTGTACTACGGCTTTGCTCATCCATTTTACTACTCCATAGCGTCCATTACCATCCTGGCCACCTTTTCTCTGATAGTGATCATAATCTTCAAGTACAGGAAGAGCTGGATTTTGAATCTGTCTCTGGAATACGTGGTGCTTGCGTTTCTTGCATTCTGTCTCAGCTTTGTGGTTTTTATGTGCGGCTGGTACATCAGTGTCTATCAGGCTGCGGAGCCCCTTCCAGTGGTCGCACGGGAGGAGTACGGCAGGTACTGTGGCCCTGGGAACTGGGATGGTGGGAATATGATCCAAACCCAGATTAACTGCATACACCTGGAAGGCAGGGTGTTCAACTCCAATGCTAAAGTCGAGTCAGTGAGTATTGTTGAAGCAAAGAGCAGAGTAGGCAATTCGATCCAGCCCCTCCCCACTGTCATCCAGAGTGCCTTGACATGTCATTTAGGTGAGAACACCCCCATGTGTGGGAACAGGCCTGGAATGTCAACATGTGTGGAGAATGGCTGCCACTTCCACCACACACTCTCCTACACATTCAAGATAGATGCAGGCATCCTTTTCAGTGACAGCCAGAGCATCAAGGCTTCTCTGCTCGTCTCTGACTCACACAAGGAGTTTGTGCTCCAGCTGACGTCAGGGACTGTTCTCGAGTTCAACGCCACATTCGTTGCAGGGATGGGATCGGACCGCCTCACCCTGCAGGCACTGCACATGAGTGCCGATGGCTTGGAAGACACACAGAATGTTGAGGAGGAGAGAGAGGAGGAAATCAAGAAAAGCATGCTATCCACTCTCCTCAGGAGCATCAAAAACAGCATTGTCGTGATCCTCCAGATTTTCCTTGGCTACGTTATTAAGTGATTCCTATGTCATACATTTCTCTCCCCCAGCCCACTGTGAAGGAGCATGGGGGAGAAGCTGTGAGTGTATTCCAGTAAGTGTGTGTTTTTGACAAATTCAATTAGCTTTACCATTACAAATCACAAAAAAGTCATAATAAAAATGGAACTCGCTGGAGGTCACAATGCAGATGTAGAGAGTTGGCAAATTAAAAAAAAGTGTCTGCGCATGTAGATGTAGTGAAGATCCAGTCTCATGTACACGATTCCATCTCTTTTGAAATGCTCACTTCAATCTGGGAGATGGAGTCAAGGTTTTTGTTATGCCACGCAGTCACGTGTCCAATTTGGGGACATAATGACCTAAATATTAGCTTAATTGGGATGTTGAACTTGGCTAGTTACCCCTTGTGGGACTGTTAGGTCACCACTTCTTTGAGCAGTATGATTCCACAGTGTACATACCATGAGGTCATGGAAACTCATTTTCATACCATGGAGCCTGAGGTCATGTTCGTAATGGGCAACTCTAATGCTATTTCAGGATACACATCTGAGCCCTCTATCCATTGGATCCCCGATAACTATGCCTCTCTCCAAGTAAACGTCACGATTTTGCTGCTGAATGTATCGTGCTACCTTCTCCACCGACTGGAAAACAATGATACAAAGATAGTCACGGTACTTCACACTAGCTAGGACTAGAGACCGCTTCTCCGTGGTTTCTCGGCACCATCACTAACCTGTTCGTAGTGAGTCTTGAAGCAGTAGTGGATGGCATACCCCGTGAGGCAAGCCAGACACCCTTCACATATAACTCTACAGGACAGGTTCTCTGCCCCGTCAAATAACTCATTGATGTGGTCTATTGTCTCTTGGAACTTTGCTGGTTCAATCTGCATCACAGGGTGAAACTGATTCACACTTCCTCCAGCTAAACCACCTAGACAATTATCCTGGACTTACTTTTCCAACTAGCTCTCTGGGAAGTTCTCTAGAGAACCTGACACCAGTTCCAAAGCTAAAATCTCTCTGGATGAAGATTTTCCGTGAGTAAGTAGCTGAAGAATCCATCAAGAGAGCTCTCCCACCAAAGACAAAATTGGTTCAAAATTCCTATTTCGCTTAATTTGGGTCAAATGAAGCCTGTGTTTTAGACGACCCTTACCTAAATTGTTATCCTTCGCTTCTCTTCTTTCAAGTTTCCCTGCCAAACAAGGAGGGGCTGGCGCTCCTATGATGGCACTGTACGTGGCAGCAACTTGAAGGTCTACAGGTGTAGAGGCCAATGGATCACCTCAAGATCAGTGTGACTCTCTCGCGCGACCATGTCATTCTCTCCAACGACTCCAACACGCTCTGGTGTGACAGGAGGGATGGCAGGCTCACAGCTGGCCAAGGTGAAGTGGCTTATACGACACATGCAGCAGGTGGCAGTGTACTGAACTGGCAATTACAGTGGTAGTAAACAAGACCTGGAGCAAAATTGGCCCCCCCTCCTGCTGACAGCAAAGAAGATTGTGTGTGCTGTTACTTTGGCAATAGAGCAAGCCTGAGCCATATATGGCCTGGCTACAATAGATTTCAGGCTGGTGTTAAAATTAGGAGCTGGTATTGGAGTGGTGGGTGTGGGTATCTCTGCTTGTTTTGCAACTTACAGTACCTAGCTACCAGATCTGCCAACCAGGATGCCATATCTGTAACTGAGCTCCTGGATTCTCCAGATCGGCTGGTGTTAGTGAACCCTCTAGATTGCTTTGATGTGGGCTGGAGGTTGTGCTTGACTGTGCTTCTTGTTGGAGAAGCACCTTAGCCAGGCTAGTTCTGTTGACATTCTGAGATTGTATGTTTCGACATAGTTGTATCTATGGTTTCCATGTTCCTGTGTTCCTGTGTTGGGAATCTCTGACAGTCTACTCGTTAATTAGTGCTAAACTCTCTGCCACAATTTGTTGAGCCTGGTCATGTGATTGCCATAGAATAGTCATGTGACTTTCTGGTGATTAATCATGTGACTATCACGTGCAGAGCTCTGCCGAGACAGCACCCTGGAGTACACAGACCTGGGCAAGGTGTGGGGAGTGGTGGGCAAGATATGCTTCTTTACAGGTGAGCTGGTAGAAAAGATGGGGGATAGAACTGTATCCTAGTGACTGGACTCTTTCCTGGACTCTTTAGATGGAGACTGGAAGCTTGTGGTGGTGACCCAGGCCTCTTATGTGGATGTGCTCCCCCATGGAGGGGAGGTCTATTGTGTGGATAAGATTGGTATTATCCCGCTTACCTCATCCTCACCTGGCAATACAGCAGAAATAATCGGCATGGAGGTGGGGACAATAATATTATCATGATTCTCAAAATTCTCTCTCAATGACGAAATATCACATTTCAATAACAACATTTGATAGTGTAATTATGGTCTCACCTTTGCAGCTGCCAGAGTCGCTGTCGTCTTCGCTGGAACAGTCCCTGTCCGTCCCCTCCCTCCCTCGGCCGTGGACTGCTGGGTTGGAGAAAGACAAACAGAAGGAGATTCGTGACAGAGAGAAAGTTGAGAAACGACTTACTGAGGTAAAAAAAATCCTCACTCGTTCCTCGTCCAGAGCTATAAATAAAGATTGTGAATCAGATGGCCACTTTGTCCTCCGTAGCAAGAGGTGTGGCTGATCACGTTGGTCACCTATCCAAATTCATGCATTTCTTGTACTAGTAAAATGACATTTGAGCTGACATTTCAGCAAATAGTTGTCAAATGACAGATGTCCCTGTTACCTGACTCTGCTTCTCTGCTGTTTACTTTGAGTCCTGTGTCTGTTCAGTTCCTGGCTAAAGTTTTGCCAGAACCTCTAGAACTAACAGTGGGGAGGTGGCTGCATTGTAGTGTTGGTATGCAGTGTTTGTGTGATGCATTGGAGTGGTCAATGCCATGTTGACAAGCATGCTGCTTTGAAGTGGTGTGGGGTTCAATTGAGTCCTTTGGCTCTGGAGTTCAGTGTCATCCTTCCTCTCTCTCTTCCCCTTCCCCTCAGGCTTTCCTGGGCATGTTCAATGACTCCCACTCATTCTACTTCAGTTTGAACTCTGACCTCACTCAGTCTCTGCAGCGCAGGATTGCAAGCCCCGAAGACAAGCTCCGCCTACCTCTGTGGAAACAAGTGAGTGGACGCTCAGTGGGCTATAGCTGCAATGACTTCATGCTGTATGTATGTGTGTGTGTGTGTGTGTGTGTGTGTGTGTGTGTGTGTAGATGGACGACAGGTTTTTCTGGAACAAGTGGATGTTGGTGGAACTGATTGATGAGCAGTTCAATGATGTGAGCTTATCTAGGGGGAGGGTCTTAGGTTCCTCCTCCCCCCCCTTGAAAATCAGACCCCCCTAAAAACTCGATATTATAATTCCATGTCCATGTCTGTACCCGGGAACTTCCTGGATGAAGCCTTAGCTGTGGGAGTAAGCGCTAATAGTGGGAGTGTGTAGTGATTTCACTCGTCCCTTTCCCTTTCCTCACAACCTGCAGCTGGCACTCTCGTCGGCATGGGTATTCCCCCTGATCCAGGGGTACGTGGAGGTGCGTCAGATCCCGGTCCTGAGTGAGGACACGCCCAAGGTGCTGCAGGCGGATTGGAGTGTGCTGTACCGGGAGGAGCGGCAGAAGCTCCTGCTGGAGGTGAAGGCGGAGGGAGGGAGGGGCCAGGAGAGAGGAAGTGAGAGAGGCAGTGGAGGAGGAAGTGGAAAGTGTGATGTGGAGATGCAAAACATGGCAGCAGTTCCTGGCAGGGAGCTAGTCAGTAAGTGAAAACTTTTTTTGGTGGATGGGAGGGAATAAAAAGCTTTTCTCCTACCCTCTCACCCTCACCGCCACACTCGCCAAACCTGTCACGCCAGTTCCCCTGAGGGAGCTGCGGCCATCCTCGGGTTCAGGGTACGAGACATACAGTGGCCTGTCGGATTCTGATGACGAGTCTCCCACCAGTTTTTCCCCCATCAAGTTTACGGACAGTATAGGGGGAGGAGAGGGGGGAGTGGTTAGCACTGGGGTGACGACCGAGGAGGGAGGGGGAGGGGCTGGTGGAGTTGAGGGGAAAAGAAGTCCTGCAGGTCAGGGTGTACAGACAAGTCAGAAGGAGCAGATGTTGATACTATTCTCGCCTGATTCCGAGTCAAAACAGTTCCCCCTGGAGCCAGTGGGAGTGGTCTCCTCGATTGCCACTGGAAGAACGGCAGACAGCTCCAGTGACGTCCATTCAGAGAACGTCACTCAAAACTCCTCCCACAATGGCCCCCAAACCTCCGACCCCCAGACTTCCTCCCACAGTGACCCCCAGACTTCCTCCCACAGTGACCCCCAGACTTTACCAAATGTTGACTCTGATGTCACTATAACTGGCAGTGAAGAGAAAAGCGTGGCTGATGCTCTTGCAAATGACACCAGGGAAGAGAGCAACTGTCCTTCCTCGTCTGGTACTGGCGGTAATGGCTGCGGTGAGAATGCTACTAACAATTCCTCGTCCCTGTTCTACTCCTTCCAAGACATGCCTGACATGGAGGGAGGAGTGATGATAGACATCTTTGACTCTGCTGACAGCTTTAGCAGAGGGGATGGGGCTGATGGAGAGGCACGGAAAATGAAGAGGAAGACCATGTGTCTGGCGTTGGACTCGGCTCAGGAGGCAGTGGGAAGTCACGAAGAACAGAGTGAGAGCCTGTCTGTCCATGAATGTAAGTTCGTGTGTGACCCTGTCGCAGAGTGTGGTATGAGGATTTCATTCTTGCTCGCAGTTCCTGCTAATATTGATATTGAGGAGTGTAGTCCAATGGGGAACCCGTTCCTGGAGGCAGAGCAGAGCAGTGAGAAGGAGGGGCCGTCATTCACGCTCGCCATTATCTCCAGGAGGAGCAGGTTCAGAGCAGGTACATGTGGAGGACTGTAATCTTGCCGTACAGCGCTACATTCTTCTCTCCTTCCTCCTCACTCTTCTCTCTTCCATCCCCTCCCTCCCTCTCCCTTCCCTCCCCTCCTTTCCCATCCCCCCCTCCCCCTCTCCTCCCCTCCCCCTCTCCTCCCCTCCCCTCCCCCTCAGGCACCCGGTACAAGCGTCGTGGAGTGGACAGCAAGGGACACGTGGCAAATTACGTTGAGACGGAGCTGGTCCTGAAGTGCGGCTCTCACGTTGTCTCCTACGTCATCATCAGAGGCTCCGTGCCTGTCTACTGGTCACAGCTCGGGAACAAGTACCGCCCCTTACCCATCATAGAAAAGAGTAGGTGTAACTCTATCAACTGGCGTGTTCAGTGTTAGCACCATTTTTTAGCCGTTGAGGAGAGTCAGAAGGCTTTTAAAAAGCATTTTGAGATGGAGCTGGGAAATTTCAAGGAGATGGTATGTGAGTGTGTCTGTTTGTTTGTTTGTGCTCATGTTCATGGCTGACATGAAAGTTCTACTCTGTTTGCTCAGGTTGCTGTGAACCTAGTCAAGCAGACTGGTAGGGAGAAGGTGGGTGTGTCAGCATGCCATGTGATAGTCACATGATAGTCATGTGACATGCGTTTTGACTGTGTAGCTGGTTGGCGATGCCTTTGAGAAACATGTGATGCTGATGGACAACCCCAAACTCTCCTACATTGTCTTTGACTTCCACCAGAGCACGTAAGGTCCAGTTTCTATGACTCCAGTTTCTATGACTCCCTCTACCTTGGGACCAGTCAAAGTGTCCTGATTAGAGAGGTGGCCTCATTTCAGTAGAATTTTGAGAGCCGCTTTAGGAGATGAGGTGCTATCAAATACTACTATGGAACTTTTGTTTCAGAAAGGGAAATCCGAGTCTTGCTCTGCAGAAGTTTCTTGAAGGGACTGCTGATTTTGTGAAGAAGCTCAAGTTCTGTTGGTAAGCTGTAAGCCTCCCTCCCTCTCCCCTGACCAATATTCCTTTTTCCCCTTCCTCTCCCCCTCCCCCTCCCCTCGCCCCATGGCAGGATTGATACTGCCCAGTCATGCGGAGCCCTCTGCAACCAGGAGGGAGCGTTCCGTGTCAACTGCATGGACTGCCTTGACCGCACCAACGTGGTGGAGTCCATCCTCTCCCGAGAGGTGCTGCAGAGTGCGGTGAGTCCCCGAAACTAAGCTTCCCCGACACTCAGCACAGCCTCCTTCCCCAGACTCTCTGTGGAACACGTTAGATTCCACAAAGCTGAGCTGATAGATGCTCTATCCCAACATTACCACCGACCTTCAGTGCTTGCTCCATGAGCTTTCCATTAGCACCAATGTAGCCATGTAGCCACACAGAAGGTGGCAATTCAGGGCAGTGTGGTGCCTGGTAGTGTGATATAGAAACCTTGTGTCTAATGGAGACTGTGAGTGGTGCTAATATCCTTTTCCCAACAGCTGCAGAAGCTTGGCATGATCCCGTTTGACGAGAGACTGGGTGGGTCCACTCTCGTCTCCTATCAGGAGATGTGGGCCAATAATGGTGACATCATTAGCAAGCAGTACGCAGGCACGGCTGCCATGAAGGTGAGTGGGGGTGTGGCCTAAGGTTTGCCAAGCCCCCTGTGGGAGGGGCCCTGCATTTCTCTTGTGGGTACGATGAGATCATTCGTTTCCTGATTTTCAGGGTGATATTACTCGCTATGGGGAGAGGAAAATCACTGGAATGATGAAGGATGGGTATAACTCCGCCCATCGCTACTATTTGAACGTCTTCAGAGACTCATACAGACAAGTTCTGATTGGTCAGTTCACTGACTCCCAATCTTTACTGCATCCGTGATCCACACTCTAACCCCCTCCCTCCCACAGACCTGATGCAGGGTGTTAACCCTTTCGAAGCCTTCTCTTCCCTGCCGCAGTCCATGCAGGGGATCGACGAGCTGGAAGGGCTGGTGGAGTTCTCCATCCCCACTCAGCCTCCTCCCCCCTCCTCCTCCTCCTCCTCCTCTTCCAGTGCCAACGTCTGGTCTTTGGAGAGAGAAGCAGTACGTAAAATAGACCTCAGCTCCTTGCTTGCACAAGAGTAGAGAGAAAAAGCAATAACCTCGTGAACTACAGCAAAAATAACACTTTTTTTTTCTTGTCCAATAATGCCCCATGAAATTTAGACCTTGCCCCTTCCCTTTCCCCCCCAGGCCATGGCTGAGATGCTGAGCGTGTGCAGGGAGAAGCTGTTTCCCAGTGTCATGTCTGCTGAGGAGGAGATATTCCCCCAGGGGCTGAGTGGGTGGGTGCTGATGGAGCCCCCGGGCTACAGTTTCCTTGGGGAGAACAAGGAGGAGGAGCCCTGCGTGCTCATGCACTCCAGGGAGAAGTCACAGCTCTCCGTAGCAAAGTATGTGGCAGAGGAGATCATTTACCTCATCTGACCCCCAAGACTAGTTGCTGAAAAAAATTTATTCGTATTTGTAGGTTCAATATGGAGACCAAGAAGATCATCTGCTTTTTGAGAATTCCTATGTTTCAAATTCAGAAGATCATTATAGGTACTGAGAATATTTCTAGTGCTTGACGATTCACCGATCGTTTCCTCCTTT
>JAAGOD010045791.1_pt1 | contig 11762 bp, 16 predicted proteins | sample 8389681 | NCBI WGS metagenome assembly JAAGOD01 (sample SAMN13964374, study PRJNA552185) | sponge metagenome | biome: deep-sea hydrothermal vent fields; feature: spots directly above weak diffusing fluid; material: seawater and sediment | host: Tedaniidae sp. KZ-2020 ... | reverse complement strand
TTGTTTGTTTGTTTGTATGTATGTATGATTTTTGTGTCTGCAGGTCTCACACTTGCTTCAATCGTCTGGACTTACCAGAATATCCTTCCAAACGGCTCCTTCAGCAAAAGTTAACACTAGCTATTGAAGAATGCACTTCCTTTGAGAATGCCTAGGGCAAATTGTTGTTGATGCCAAGTTAGTCTTTTTTAAACCAAAAAAGAATTTTAATTGTGTCATTTCTTACTGCGCATGCTCACACATGGCAAACAATTTATTTATGTGTCACTGTGCACAAAGTACATTGTCAGCAATCGGCCGATAGCTAGCTTTGTATAAAGAGGTCTCTGGATCTAGCAGACTCTGAGCTCTGCCTGTGGCTAGGAGAGAGCTAGCTGGTTGTGGATGATGGCGTTGGCAGGCGTGGGACAGCATTTCTCGCGCAACTTGGACCAGTACACCATCATGTGTGTCTTTGGCTCGGTGGTGGGCTGCGTGGTGCTTCCCTTGATGGCTCATGTGAGGGTTTAAAGCTCTTTAAGCTAGCTAGGAACTAGCTACTGTAGGCTCTCTTTGAGATCTGCTGCCAGTACCTGGCTGGCTCTCCAGTGATGGGTGTTTTGGTAACTGTCCTGTGGCTTTATAATTAGTTTGCCTGGGGGGCTGCTAGCTTGTTGGAGGATGGGCCAGTGTGTTCTAGTAGTGTGCATCCTTCAGGCCCGATCTAGCCTGATTCAGCCAAATGGTGTGTTTGTGGAGTTAGGATGTGAGTTTTCTTGTTGCTTTGTGCAGTCTCTGGAGAGCCTTATTATCACTGCCATCCTGTTTGGTGTGACTGTCAAGACCCTCAACAAGAAACCAACCCCTGGAGGCGGTGGAGGGGGCGGCAGGGAAGTGCTGGACGAGAGAAAGAAGGAGAAAAAGAACAGAAAGTCGGTGTCTTCATCCAAACGGCACTCTTCGCCAGGGCAGGTGAGAAAAAAAAGGGAAATTGTGACAAGTCGTAACTGGGCAGGCTATTAGCTTGTAGTGTGTTTATTGCGTGTGTGGTGGTAGTGTTGATCTCCTATTGCAACTGCCCTGGACACAGTGTTGGTTTTTCAATTTCAGGATAGAGCGTTTCAATAGCTTTCCTGGGTGGGTTGTGTAAACATTCTGTGTGTGGATATTGGTGGATTGGTGGGACCGATGATCATGGAGGGAGAGTTGCTCTTTTCTGTTTCTATGTGTGTGCACACAGGGTGTGGTGGATGGGGAAGTGGTCAAGCAGCATAGGGAGTTGGATCTGCTCAGGAGGGAGGAGCTGAGGGTGCAAGAGAAGGTGTGTACACCGTATGGAGTACAATTCCACTGAAATGAGAGCATTCCTCACTATTAACTTGTCTTGTCTTGAGGGTGGCCAGATTAGAGGGATTCCTTGCTAATTGTACTACAGTTCCACTCCTGAAATCAATTCTGTAATCAGGACACTTCCCAAGGCCCCTGTAATTATTAGGACACTTAACTGCTCCAGCCAATTGGAGGGAGTCTACTGTATATCTCTACCACTGAGTATGTAGAGGCTATTGGCACTGTGCTGTGATTGTGGTTCTGGCTAAGGGCCTGTGCTCACTGTGATGTGATGTGTGCTGTGCAGGAACAGAAGACGGAGGAGAAAAGGAAGAAGAAGGCCAAGAAGAGGGAAGAGAAGCTGCAGAAACGGGAAGAGGAGAGGCTGGATAAGGAGGTAAGGACCCATAGCTGTATGTGTATGTGTGTTTGTTTCTTTGTTTGTATGTGTGTTTGTATGCATATGTATGTATCTGTGTTTGTGTCTGTGGTGAGTTGCGGTGGTGTGTTTTGTGCAGAAGCAGGAGGTTGCTCAGCTGCAGCGCAAGAAGGAGAGAGATCAGCGCAAGAAGAAGCCGGCTCCTATCACTGACCTCCCGTATTACATGGTGAGCTCAGCAGCCAAATCCCACCTCCTTTTCGGGACCAGTCAGAGTGTCCTGATTAGAGGGGTGGCCTCATTTAAGGGGTCCATATTGGATGGGAAGTCACTATAAATGCTTCATCCCCTCATGAAATGTTTTCTGCAGGTTTCTGCAATGGTTTCGGATCACAAGCCTGTGCGTCGGGAAAGAAAGTATTCGACATCGTCCACGGCTAGTTCAGGCTCCACCTACTCCACCCCTCCCCTCTCCGCCCCTCCCAGGAGGCGACGCCCCCCTCCCAAGCCCCCTGCAAGGGCCTCCAGTGCCCCCCTCATGACGGCAACACCCCCTAATTCAGCTCAGCAACAGTCATCACTGGTTGCTATGGAGATACCTCAAGCCCCGCCCCCTCACCACACACCCCTGCAGATGATGCAGGCGGTGACCCTCCTCCCCTTCCTGACCCCCCAACAGGTGCCACACCCACACTTCATGTATGGCCCTGTGCCCCACTTCCAGCTTGGCCACACCCACTTAATGCCACGCCCCTTCAGTCAGAATTGGACCGGCCATGTAGCAGATACCGAGTCAATGCAAACATGTCCCCAGCCAGCGTGGACAGACGGGATGACAGGGCATGTGACAGGTCAGTCAGATGGGACGGCAGGTCATGTGACGGGTCAGCAGACGTGGACGGATGGGACGGCAGGTCATGTGATTGAAAGTGGGCGTGGTCCTCCAGACTCCACCCCCCTACCGAACATGAGTGGCCCGGCTCAAGGATTCTATTCATTCCTGAACGATCAAGCGCTGAACTCTGACCCTCCATCGTATCAAATTTCCTCGTCCAGTAGCATCTGGACCCCCGGACCTGCTCCCTCTGCTAGCCATTCTCAGGGGGAGGGGCTAGGGGAGTGGCCTCAGTGGCCCTAACTCAGTGATTAATTTTCCTTTCATGCAATTTGTTTAGCAAACTGTTGCTGGTATTTAGTTTTTGTTTTTTCCATACATGATTTTGACAGCTGATGACAGTGTGACTAATTATTACAAGTTGCAGTGGACCTCTGAATAGTGGACGCAGGCTTGGGACCCATTTGTCCTTTGTAGAGAGGTGCAGAGAACATTTTGGAGTGTATATACAATGGACTCCCTCTAGTCTGGCCACCCTTGGGATCAAAGTGTCCTAATTAGAGGGGTGGCCTCATTTCAGGGGTGGATTTGCACTAGGAAGCATATTTTGGGACATTGTGATAGAGGGGTGACCTCATTTAAGGGGTCCGGCTTAGAGGGAGTTCACTGTAATAGATTTAGTTTGTCTTTCAGAGTGTCCTTTAAAGGGAGGTTTCACTAAAGAGTAAATAATTCCACCACACATAACATGCATTTTATAGATTAACTGACTGTTTCTGATTGAGAATACATATCATTACTGTCCAATGGTTTGGCGGTTTCTAGCTGCTGATCCAGTTCCTTGAGTCGCTGCCTCTCCACCGTCACCTCGTGCTTCAAGACTAAGATCTCGGACTCCACCATGGACACTGCTGACCGCTGATGCCAGAAACCAACAAATCTTTCCTCAAAAGATTTCTAAAATAGTGGAATCAATCATAATTATAATCAGCATCTTGAGGCGTCAAACATGGGCCCCTTTATAACGGACCCGAAATTGGCCAATTTTTCCATTTCGAGGCCCCTCCCGGAATCAAACCAAATTGGACCTGCTAGTGCTACTTCGAGAGCCTAACAACATGCAAGTACTTTCACGCCAGTCAGCATCTTTGGGCGTCAAATATGTGCCCCTTTATAACGGACCCGAAATTGGCCAAACACCCAAGGCTATAGCCTTGCGTTTTTTCCATTTCGAGGCCCCTCTCGGAATCAAACCAAATCGGACTTGCTAGTGCTACTTCGAGAGCCTAACAACATGCAAATACTCTCACGCCAGTCAGCATCTTCAGGCGTCAAATAGGCCCATTATATGGACCGAAAATATCAAACACCCGCATTTCAAATGAGCATTAGTAATGGAGTATTCTCACCAATGTCCACTTTTTCTTCTGCTGTGTATCAAGGTGCGGGTAGTGATGAAGAACGGCTCTTGTCTTCCGCCAATGGTTGAACTTCCAGTAGCTCCACTGACCTATTAACCCTACCACCACGCCCCCCAAACCTGTCCCTACTGTCACGCCTGCGCTGTGACCTAGAGTAAAACAATAACATAATTACACACACGCGCACACGAACATCATTTTGGACTCGTACGTGATAAAATGGAGGCCAGGCTCCCAGTCACACCGCCACTGAGAATGCTGCCCAAATACTCTCGTTTCCATGACGCTAGTGGGTGTGGCATATCAACTTCTCCAGCCATGTCACCTTCTGATTCACTAGTCCACGGGACTGTCTCCACAATGACATGACGAACCCCTGCAATCAGAGGGTAATAATCACCTCTCCGTATCTGCACAGACACTGCGCCCTCACCGAAAAAGGTAAACGAGCAGAGGGCAAAGTTTGCACCCGTGGAGAAACCATATATATGCAGTGGAGCCTTGCGATAGGCTGCCATGCCAACACCTAAAGCCACACCCACCAGGGAAGAAGCAGCGGAGTAGGCGAGGAGGGTTTTGGCAGTGTCTGGGTGACATTTGGCGATGGTGACAGCCTTCCCGCATGCCAGCCCTCCCACACCTGCTTTCAATCATCATTCAAAACATCCATACATACTACACACAGCTCACCAGCAAACACCAAATGCTTCCAATTGATCATCCTCCTTCCTCCCCAGCCGCCATCTTTATTTTTTCAAAATTACTTTCCTTCGCTAAATTGGAAAGTGGGTTCAAAGTGCAAAGGTGGGCTTCTTGTTTATAGCACAGGGGAGAGAGAAGAAGCTGGAAACATGTCGCAAGCTCTACGCAGTGATTACGAGACGAGGGTAGCGGGGGAGGTTCGTGGAGGCAACCAAGTCACTTCATTGCAGAAGAAATTTGGGGTATGTAGTGCCCAGAATATCTAACTGAACCTTTCTGTGACCTCTGTCCCCTCTCCCCAGGCCCCTGATGGACTTCCTGTGTATATGAAGACCAAGGGAGACCCCAGGATATATCGTGGGCTGATGGGCGTGTGTGGTTTTGGCGTTGCCCTGACTTTCGCATCCTTGTATATGATGGCGACAGGAAAAATGCCGACAAAGGCACGCCCCAGTTAGCAGAACGTTGGTATTGACCCGTCGGCAACTCTTGTTAGCACACACCTAGGAATTTTATCAGTATACTGCATCTACTGCCAAGCAAAGTCAAAGAAAATTAAAAATCGCACAAGTTGATGTTATTAAACATGACGTGTTCACATGCAGGCACAAAAAGAAAATTAACCATAACGAGGGTCAATATTATAATTCTTGAAAATTAGTAATGCTATAAGAAGTAAGATTACAATAATGTCGCGTACACAACCACATGAACTAATTTTAGCATGTTCAAGGATTAGCTCCACACGGGAAAAGGCAGACTACTTGTTCTGGTTCTTCAGCTGTTGTGACAACCAGTCCAGGCCCTCGTAGAGCCCGTCACCACTCGTCGCACATGTGGCCTGGATGTACCAGTTGCGATTGCGTAGAGAGTGAAGACCAAGTTTGTCAGTGATTTCAGCAGCATTCATAGCATTGGGCAAATCCTAACAACAACCAGGAAACACCATTAATCACTCCATCCGCGCTCACTGGTGGCCAAAGCAACACAAGGCTGACACCAACAGGAGCAGCATGCATACGCACAAATAATGGCACTTTCACAAAACTACATAAACCCCTTTTTCTTTCACTAATCCAGTTTCCCCTTTTCACACATGTAACAACCATACATTGAAGACAGCAATATACAGTGAGCATTCAGTTTGTGATGACTGCATGCACCACACACAATCACTGCCAGCAGGAACTGAAAAGCCACTGCCACCACAGGTACTCCAAATAGTGCCCACCATACCTGTTTGTTGGCAAAGACTAGCAGTGCAGCATCTCTCAGTTCATCCTCGTTCAGCATCCGCATCAGCTCCTCCCTGGCCTCCCCCACACGCTCTCTGTCGTTGCTATCCACCACAAAGATCAGACCTGGAGAGACAATCAGTCAGATAGTAGCACTCAACACAAATATGGAGCCCCTCAGCTGTGATAGCTACATCAGCATCTAAAGAGCTCGCTAAGATGCAAAGAACCTGCTTTTGCTAATACGTACCACACTCATCAGACCCAGTGGCCCGTAATCTCTTGCATGCCCCAGAAATGACCCCTCCCCCAAATCCCCATAACCAGGACCCCTTCCTACCATATTAGCTTATCACCACTCCTCAGCCACTCCAGTCTCTGCATACTATCTCACTCAGCACACGCCCCCTTGAGAGCCAAGGGGTGTGGCCAATAAGAGATAACTATGTGCGCAAGGATGATTTCATCATTGGAGTGTGGTATTCTAAATAATGCACACCCCCACAGGGTCACCAAACATACCTTGTGTATTTTGGAAGTAATGCCGCCACAGGGGCCTGATCTTGTCCTGGCCACCCACGTCCCACACTGTGAAACTGATGTTTTTGTACTCAACTGTCTCCACGTTAAAACCTGCAAGAACGAAATCACTTTCAAACAAACGAAATTCACACCAGGCCAGTACGAATAGGGCAGCGTCACTCAAAATGGACCTGGCACTTAGCAATGCTTATGCCCAAGGGAATTACACGACCCTCTAGTATCAATGCCTAGGGGCTAGAAAAACCAGTTGGCCCTGAAGGCATATCATTGTCTTGGACTTTGAGACTCCGATACTGACCTATAGTTGGGATGGTAGTGACAATCTCGCCCAGTTTGAGTTTATAGAGAATGGTGGTCTTCCCTGCTGCGTCCAACCCCACCATCAGTATTCTCATCTCCTTCTTCCCAAAAAGACTTTTGAACAAACTGGCGAATGCTCCCATTGTGACCTAGTTATCTTTACGCTACACAGTCTTATCAGGCTTGCTCGGGCACAGCTCAGGCAGGGTGGATGGCTGGTGCTTTCTCTCCAAAGACTCGACTTTTAAATAGGGCCTTCTCACACTTCCTCCTCTCCACGCCAAAATGGGTGCATCAAATATGCACAGCGCAATCACGCAACGTCACATGTGCCGCGTAGCCAGAATATCTCAAGGCGGCCCCTCGCTTCTTGCCACCGGCCCCTCAACTTTCTCCACAAAGGAAACCAGCTCGCCAATGCAGTTCACCCCACTTTAGGAAGTTAGCTATTTATAAACTCATTCTCAAAGACCCCCACACTATGAGCCCCACCCACTTTCCTTGGTGTGCATTATTTGGAAAAGTAGGTGCAAAAAAACTTCCCCCAGGAAGCCTGTAACCTGATCTATTTATTTGCTGGATGTATTGTCTGCAATTGAAGGATCCAGGGCTGCCAGTTCCTTAGGAAGGAGAAAGCACACGTCATTGTGGAGATGGGCGTTGATACAGGTGTGCAATCTGCTGCTGTGGTTGATCAGCTGGCTAACTAGCTAGCTAGCTATAAATATTGTTTGCAGATTGTCTTTTGTGTAGGAGATTAGCTCACTGTGTGTCCATGTGTGCTTGTTTTGGTACAGACCAGGCTACAGGGCAGCCAGCATGCTCCAACTACCTGTTCACAGCCTCCAGCCACGCCTCCACCCTACTCTCCTGCATGAAGGAGCTCAGGGAGGCCACCAATCTCTGCGACATCACCCTCTGTGTGGCTGAGGAGGAGTTCCGAGCTCATCGGCTGGTGCTGGCAGCCAGCAGCCCTTACTTTAATGCCATGTTCACCAATGAGCATCTTGAGAGCTCCTCTGCGCGGGTGGAGCTGAATGGTGTGGACGCTGGCGCGCTCAAGAGCCTCCTGGACTTTGCCTATTCCTCCAGCCTGGTCATCTGCGAGGAGAATGTGCAGGCTGTGCTGACTGCATCCAACCTCCTGCAGATCACCTCGGTGGTGGAGGCATGCTGCGAGTTCCTGGTGGCCCAGATCGACGTGGACAACTGCCTGGGGATAGCAGCCTTTGCCGAGATGCTCAGCTGCTCCCAACTCTACCAGATCAGCTGGAGGTTTGCGTTGGATAACTTTAATGAAGTTCGTAGGACCGAGGAGTATCTCTCGACGCCAGCATCGGTTCTGATTGAGCTGGTGAAGAGTGAAAACCTGCGTATCCACTCTGAGGAGGAAGTGCTTGAGAGTGTCATGCACTGGTACAGACACGACCAACAGGCGCGTCTCAAGGACATGCCAAAGCTTCTTCGCCATGTGAAGCTCCCTCTCATCCCCTGGAGCACCCTATCTGACACCCTCCTCACCGACCACGCCCTCTCAGCGCACTCCGAGTTCCAACAGCTCCTTCAAAACGTAAAAAGCTACCAATCTTCCCCTTCCACGGCGGAACAGTTTGTGGACCGTCCTGACCACACCCAGTTTGTTCCTCGCAAGTCAGTGGGGGAGAGTCTGTTTGTGTACGTGGTGGGTGGGGAGACCACCCCTGGACGCTCCACCGTGGCCACCATGGAGTGCTACAACCCCAGCAAGAACAGCTGGAGCTGTCTGGCAGCCATGGAGACCTCCAGGCGAGGGGTGGGGGTCACCCTGCTCAACGGACTGCTCTACGTCATGGGGGGCTCCGACGGCATTCAGGCTCTGAGGTTAGTGCAGCTCCTGGCCTGACTCTCTATTAGTGGGTTAGTGCATGGCCCAGCGTATCTCTGTATCAGCAGGGTAATGTAGCCAGTACTTAAAATGGAAGAAAGTCCACATTACGGACTTGCAGAGGTGACCTCCGTACAGTACATAATCTAGAATTGAGAACATTGTTCTGGAAATCATAACTGCATTCACAGCTCAACTAATCCCACTGGGAACACATTTTTTACATTCTAAACTCCCACCATAGCCTATGTATATTCAGGATGTAGGCAAAGGCTGTTTCTGTTTGTCAGTCAAATACCTGTTTTCAGGAGTGTGGAGTGTTATGACCCTCGGCTGAACAGCTGGATGCATCAGTGCGACATGACGCAGGAGCGTAGTAGCGTGGCAGCTGCCTGTCTCGGCAACTGTATCTACGCCATTGGAGGCTACGATGGCATCACCCGCTGCCTCAAGACGGTGGAGTCCTTTGACCCTCGCACCAACACCTGGTCGGCAGTGGCGCCCATGAACATTTCCCGAAGCATGCACGATGCCGCGGTGCTGGGAAAGGTCATCTACGTCGTCGGGGGTTACGACGGAAGTGCTGACTTGGCAAGTTGTGAGATGTTTGATGTGGAGTTGAATCGTTGGGAGCTGATCGCGTCCATGCATTCTCCTCGCTGCATGGGCGGCGTGGGGGTGCTGGGGGACCAGCTGTTTGTGGTCGGGGGGTGCGACTGCTCACTCAGCCTCAGCAGCGTGGAGCGCTACAATGCCGACAAGGGGGAGTGGCAGGAGATGGCGTGTATGAGCGAGCCGCGCAGTGGACATGGTGTGGGGGTGGTGGGGAGGAAGCTGTACGCTCTAGGGGGGTACATGGGCTCCACTTTGGGCTACTCCAGCAGCATCGAGTGCTACGACCCTGAGGAGAATGCCTGGAGTGCCGTGGGCGCCATGAGTGCTGAGAGAAGACGCTTTGGCTGTTGCTCGTAGTGAAAGCCAAGAGTCCTCTAATATCATTATCATTATATCATATTGTGAACTGCACACTCGAGTTAGTGTTGGGTTTATTTTTTACTTGTGTATCTTGTCCATTGATTATTTTTATTCAAACTGGTTTGCCGAAAAAACATTTTTGCCGTAGAAAAACTGACTGGTGTGGTCATAAAACAGAATTGTGGTGATATTATAATGGTGGCTATTCTCTGGGGGACAGTGTTGGTTCGCTATAGGGGGTGCTGTGGGCGTGGCCACTGCTGGGGAGTGGCTGGTGGGCCTGGGTCGTGCTGCTAGAACGATAAAATGCATTCCCACCCTCCTCCAGGATAGGACCCACCTCCCTGCCCCTCCCCCTGGCAGGGGACCCTCTTGATCTAGTTCTGTGCCATGACCCTCTCTGTTGGTCATGTGATCCTCTCTGTGGGTCATGTGATCCTCTCCGTGGGTCATGTGATCCTCTCCGTGGGTCATGTAACCCTCTTCGTTGGTCATGTGATCCTCTCCGTGGGTCATGTGACCCTCTTCGCTGGTCATGTGACCTCTGCTCCTGCGACCTGTGCTGTTCAAACTGAGTCTCAGATGCACTTGCAAACTTGCGTCTAGAGTTCTCTCTGCTTGGCCCCTCCCCTCCCCTCCTGGCCACGCCCACTGGGCCGCTGATAGAGTGCTTAATCTGTCTTGTCTGTGGGGGGTCCTCCCTGCCTTGATCCACTCCACCTTGCCGATCTTGCTGCGTCAAAGGCAACGTTCTACTCTTCACCACAGCAGCCCCACTGCCAGGCTTAGACCACGCCCCCTTGGAAGGGGCCTTAAACCACACCCCCCCACTGGAGTCAGTACTGCTCACAGAGTCACTAGGAGAGGTGACTGGGACTGGAGTGGGTGTGGCTGGTGAGGGAGGCACCCTCACAGAAGCGGTGGTGGGTGTGGTTGGTGGGAGGGGCCTGATGACGTGAGAGCGGGCAGCCCAGACCCCTGTGAGCTGTGGCGAGGAGGGGGCGCGCCCGGGGGACATGGGGACCAGAGAATCTCCCGTAAGCGCAGAGCTGCTGGAGACGTGAGGGAGGAGGGGCCTCTTCCTGGGGTCAAGGGTCAGTCGGACACAGAGTTCCTCCGTGTGTCCCCCTTCCACAGACTGGAGCTGGTAGTGAGTCTCCCGTGGCCTCTGCACAGTGTCCTGCACCAACAGTCACACTCAATGGAAGGGACCACTTTATCATTGTTGTGCGTTTACCTTATAGTTGACGATGCAGTCAAGCTGTTTGGGGTGTGGTCCTGCCCTCCAGCCTGGGGTGAGGTAGGGGGGTTGGGTCAGCGTCACAATGTCGGAGGGAATGGAGGAGGAGAACACAAACTGGACCGATTCCACCAGTCCTGACCACACCCCCTCAAAGTCAACAAGATACTTCCATTTGCGTTCCTACAAGTGGGCAGGACTCAGTATAGCAGCATTGGCCTCCTTCAGCGGGATTCTATAGCACTGACCTGGGGGGTTGACCCCTGTCTACACAGGCTGCCAAATATCACCGTGATGTTCTCCACAATAGGCTGTAAAGGAACTGCCCTTGCCACACCCTGTATGTGTGTTTGCATGCATGCGTATGTTTGTGTGTATGTATGCATATGCAGTAACAGATGCCCTCGGCTGGAGTCCCCCCTCCCCCTCACCTTGGTCTGCTGTTGTTGCTGCAGCGGTGGGAAGTGCAGGAGCCTGTGGTTGTCGCGACGCAGCTTCTCCACCTCCTCCAGGAGGAGCTTCCTGTGGCCCAGACTCACCATCCCCAGCTCAAGCAGGTCCTCGCCAGTCAAGCCGAGCAGGTTGCGCCCGCTGATGTGCTGCTGCTCAAAGAGCATGGCATACTGGGAGAGGGGTCCGTCCGATAGGCTGAACAGCCAGTCCACCACCTCCTGGGTAGACCACTGCTCCACGTTGCACACCTCCCCAGGGGTGGCGCTCTGGGTGTGCATGTCAGTGCAAGCACGTGACGAAATAATACATCATGTAACTGTCCAGCATCACTCAGCAATAACTGTACCTCAGTATTTCGTGAGGAAATCGACTCCAAGTGCTTCTCTCTAGCTGCCAATTGCTGCTCTTTCTGAATGTGAGTGAGTGTGTGAGAGAGAAACTGAGGACTCAGCATGCAATGGAGCTATACCAGATTACGAGCTACCGCAGCCCCCCCCCCCCCCCCCC
>JAAGOD010040685.1_pt1 | contig 11791 bp, 9 predicted proteins | sample 8389681 | NCBI WGS metagenome assembly JAAGOD01 (sample SAMN13964374, study PRJNA552185) | sponge metagenome | biome: deep-sea hydrothermal vent fields; feature: spots directly above weak diffusing fluid; material: seawater and sediment | host: Tedaniidae sp. KZ-2020 ... | reverse complement strand
TCTTTTTTGTTTTTTTGTTATTAGTTCTACAATCCCATATCCACATGTACGGGCATTCTGTAAGTAATAATTTTTTGCAGCATCAGGTATTTTCTCTTTAGTGCCAACAACATCATAAAAATCACCATGGTGTTTGCATGTTCCCACTATTGATTGGGCATGCCCATCAATAGATATTAAAAAAAAGCTGATTATGTATATAAAAAATTTCATAAAATCCTCCAGGATAGAGTTTTTTCGACTATTTGGAGGTAAAACTTTAGGACAAAAGACTGTGTTTAATAAACTTTCTCAAATTAATACACAAATCTTCAACTAAAACGACTTGAGGGTCAAAAACGATTTGAGGGTCAGGTACACCCCCTAAAACAGGGTGTACCTGACCCTCAGATCGAAATTAAAGTTACTTGTTTTTAAAAATGGCAACCAACCACCTCCAATAAGAAAAAAAAAGGTGTACCTGACCCTCAGATCGAAATCTGGTGTTCAAGTCGAAATTGGTGCTTGGAAAATTTTAATTTATTCTATTATATAGTTCAAAAAAGCTGTTTTTTTCGATTGATTGGCATACGCCTCCGTATCTTCCGTTGTATATTTTTCGATAATTTTTGGCATTTTTGTTTTTGGTATATACTGCTGATGAATGTACGCAGGCTAATTTGTATTCATATTTAGATTTTTGTTTGTCCCATCGTTTTTGAAAAATAGGACCTCCCGAATAACCAGAAGTTGAAAGGCAGTCATGAGTTATTTCATGTGTATAAAGATTATTTATAAAAGCTGGGTTTGATTTATCAATTAATCCGCAATTATCAGATACCATAAGTTTTTTATAAATAGCATCGTTGCCAACAAGTAACATACTGTGGTCACTATATCTTTGTTTTTCGTCGCTGTAGTATTTAATATTTCCGTCTTTATCTGTGTATCTTTTTTGTTGTATAAAATCAGTTAAAGCTACCGCTCCAATTTTGTATCCATAAAAATTTTTTAAAGAAGCCATTGCTAAATCTCTATTTTGCCCATTGTTTTTACATTTGTAATTAGTGCTAATTTTTTTAAACTTGTGTCGATATTTTCGTCCATACTTACTTGGATCTGTGCCTCTATAAGCGTGCTCAAATACACATTGATCTATGGGAATTGCTTTGTCTCCATCGCATATATTATGCCCTGAAAATAAAATTATTGAGGAATCATTATTTTTTGATTTAATTAAAGTCGCAGACCCAACTATGTTCTCATTGCCAACTCGGCAAAGTGTTGTTCCGACAGAGTTTAGCTCGCTGTCTTTTTCTATTGCAGTAAGTTCTCTTACCTCTCCCAAAGTGTTAGTCCAAAGTGAATACTTTGTGGCCTCTTCAATGTCTTTTAAATTTTGATTAAAACTATTAGCTTTGCCAAGTATTTGTTTTGTGCAATCTATATCTATATTTTTACTTTCTTCTGATTGAGCTTTATTTTGTAAGCTAAAATTAAAAAATACTAATATTATAATTATTTTGTTTAATTTTGTGTTTACAAAAAAATTCATAAATAATTATCTATTTAGCATATACAAAAAACAATAACTAAAACTGTATACAATGCTTAAGTCGACTTGAAAGTCAGTTTCAATTTATTTCGATCTGAGGGTCAGGTACATCTTTTTTTTCTCATCTTTTTTTTCTTATTGAAGATGAATAATTAATTTTTTTTAAAAACTGGTAGTCTTAATTTCGACTTGAGGGTCAGGTACACCCTTTTTTAGGGGGGGGTCCTGACCTCGGGGTCAGGTACACCTCCTAAAAAGGGGTGTACCTGACCCTCAAGTCGAAATTAAAAGTTACCGATTTTTAAAAATGGCAAGCAACCACCTCCAATAAAAAAAAATGTGTACCTGACCCTCAAGTCGAAATAAATTGGTAAAAGGATTGTAATATTTTAAGATTAGTAATACTATAATATTACTAATCTTAAAATTAGGGATAAATTAATATTATGGTATCACTTATAACTCTTTTAGAGGCGCAAAAAATATTATCAAAAAATATTCGGACAAAAAGATTAAGTATGAATTTAACTCAAGATGCTTTGTCTAAAAGGTCTGGAGTTGCCTTGCCTACTTTGCGAAAATTTGAGCAAAAATCTAGTATATCTTTAGGCTCTTTTTTAAAAATATTAATGGCTTTAGGTTTGTTAGATGATTTTTTACAAGCAAGTAAAAAAAATCAACATACTTTTTTATCAATAGACGATGTTATTAATTCAAATACCAAAGTTTCTAGAAAAAGAGGTAGGCGAAAATGAAAACTACCTACAAATTTAATTCTTCAAACCCCTCCAAAGATTACCCCTCTGTTAAAGAAATAAAAGTTGGTTTAAATTTTGATAAAAAAATTATTCCAGTTGGAAGACTTGCAACAAGTGAGCAAAAAATTTATTTTGAATATGATCAATCATTTATAGAAAATAAAATAGAAATCTCACCACTAAAACTTCCACTGCAAAAAGGAGTTACTACATCTAGTACAAATTTATTTGATGGATTGCCAGGGGTATTTAACGACAGCTTGCCCGACGGCTGGGGGCGTTTACTTTTTGATCGCCTTATGGCAAGTAATGGTGTTTTTTCAAAAAATTTAACTCCATTAGACAGGCTTTCCTATGTTGGAGATAATGGAATTGGTGCATTAGTTTATAAACCTGACTACAGTTTGTCAGAAACAAAAGGCGATGCAAAAAACTCTATAAATTTAGACACTCTTGCAATTAAATCTAAAACAATATTAAAAGATAACTCTAAAAATGTTTTACAAGAATTACTAAGTTTAAATGGATCATCTGCTGGGGCAAGGCCAAAAGCTTTAATTGGGCTAGACAAAGATAAAAAAAATATTTATTACGGAGCTTGCAAGCTAACAAGTGATTACGAATATTGGTTAGTTAAATTTACTAACTCACAAGACACAATAGATGCTGGAGCAATTGAGTATGTGTATGCGTTGATGGCAAAAAAAGCTGGAGTTAATATTTCAGAAGTGCATTTGTTTAAATCACAACATGGCGCTGGATATTTTTCTACTAAACGCTTTGACAGAAATCATCAAAAAAGATTTCACATGCACACAGCTTGTGGATTATTGCATTCTGATTTTCGCACCCCCTGCCTAGATTATAAAAATTTAACTGCACTAACATGGGCTATTACAAAAGACATTCGCGAAGTAGAAAAAATGTTTAGGCTAGCTGTCTTTAATGTTCTAGCCCATAACAGAGACGATCATTCTAAAAATTTTAGTTTTTTAATGGACAAAAATGGAGCCTGGAAACTTTCACCTGCTTATGACATTACATTTTCTTTTGGGCCTGAAGGTGAACAAAGCACAATGCTTATGGGTGAGGGGAAAAATCCAAGAACAGATCATTTAATAAAGCTAGGCTTAGATGCAAACCTTGATAAAAATTTAATCAACCAAGCCATTGATCAAACAAAAAACGCGCTTAGCTATTGGAAAAAACTTGCAATCCAACATTCTGTTAGTCAATCAAGCATTGACCTTATAAAAAGCAAACTTCAAACCAGCCAAAAATAATTTCGACTTGAGTAATTTCGACTTGAGGGTCAGGTACACCCCTTTTTTAGGGGGGGGTCCTGACCCCGGGGTCAGGTACACCCCCTAAAAAGGGGTGTACCTGACCCTCAAGTCGAAATTAAAGCTACCGATTTTTAAAAAAGGCAGCCAACCACCTCCAATAAGAAAAAAAAAGATGTACCTGACCCTCAAGTCGAAATAAATTGAAATTAGATTTTCAGATCGGAAATAAATCGAAATTAGATTTTCAGATCGAAATTAGATTTTCAAATCGAAATTGCTTGCGATTTATTTATTTTGAATTTTGGCAGCTTATTGAAAATGGCTTGCCTGTTCTGGAGTCGCATGGGTCAGATTCGTATGTTCTGTTTTTTGTGTAAGTAATATTGTCTAGGCTAATTAAAAACATTGGGCTAATTTTAACAATATTATTATATTTATCGTATTTAATAACTCTACAGTTAGTGTTTTTAGAAACATCATGGCGCTTTAAATCTTTAGTGTTAATAATGTCTGATAAAAAAACATGCTGTTTGTTTTTATTATTTAAATTTGCAGAATAACTAAGCTCGTTATTTAGTTCGTTATTTTGGCACTGAATTGCTAAAGTTTCAGACATATTTAAAGAGTTAATATAAATTTCGTCTAAATTTTTTTCTTTAAATTGTAAAAATTTAGAACTAAGATATTTGTTAGAAGATAGTTTTTTTTCTTTAAGTGTTTTTCTGTATTCTGCTTTAAATAAATTTAAACTAACATCACTTAAAGAAATATCAGTATTTATTATGTTTACCATTTTTTGATTTAATCTAAAAGTATGATTATCGCCGTCTTTATTGATAACAGTAAATTTAAAATTACATTGTAAATCTTTTTTAATTAAAGATTTTTGAGTAATATTTAAAACCTCCTCTGGTAAAAAATTAATAAAGGAGAGTTTATTTTTTACTTTTATTTCAGTAATATGGGTAATATGTGTTAACTGATTAGTTTTTACAAAAGCACAAAGGCTTGTTACTTTTAAATTAAGCCCAACATCTTTTGTCTGAAAATGAAGCTGACTTTTTAAATTTAAATATAAATTAGAAAATTTTTTGTCAGAAAAATCTAAAAAATACTTAAACTGAGAAAAACTTAATATGTGTGGAATAGTATTTTTTTTAGAAGTTTGAGTTTTTGCATTTTTAATTTTATTTATATGAGGCTGTTTAACTTTAGGATTAATAATTAAAATAGGCTCTGCAATGCTCCATGTTTGCTTGTCTCCACAAGAGGTTAAAAAGCTTACAACAATTAACAAACTAAAAAGTGTGATTTTTTGCATTTTACAATTCCTTATATTTATATTTAAAGGTATAGCATGCAAAAATGTGTCCTAATAAATGGTGGAGGGGATAGGATTTGAACCCGTACAAGCCGAATCCAGCGGATTTACAATTCTTTTTTGTATAAAATCTATTGACTACTTCGATATAATACGATATATTCGAACCCTATATTGTTTTTTATACAAAAAGAGGATTAATGTTTAAATATTTAAACAGGCACACTAATGTACCAAGTATTATAAAGCGAAAAAAATCTTGCCTAATACTTGGGCCAAGGGGCACCGGAAAAAGTGTTTATATAGAAAAGCTTACATGTAAGCAAAAAAATCTTTTTTCTATTAATTTGTTAAAAACAGATATTTTTACAAGATACCTTGCAGATCCATCTTTATTAAGAAAAGAAGTTGAGCAAATACTAAAAAAAACAGAAACTTTAATTGTAATTATTGATGAGGTACAAAAAGTACCAAGCATATTAAATGAGGTTCATTTTTTAATTGAGGCATACAAAAATCGTTGTACATTTATTTTAACAGGCTCTTCTGCCAGAAAACTAAAGCAACAAAATATAAATCTTCTTGCAGGTAGAGCTATTTTAGTTCCATTTTTTTCTTTTAATTATAAAGAGGTGGATTTTAAAAATAATCTTAATAATATTTTACAATTTGGCTTATTACCAGAAGTTTTTTTAGATGATAATGTAGAAAGCAAAATAGATTTTTTAAAAACTTACACAGGCGTTTATTTAAAAGAAGAAATAATGCAAGAATCTTTAGTTCGTAATATTGGAAATTTTAATCAATTCTTAGAACTTGCTGCGCAATTAAATGGATCTCAAATTAATTACAGAAATATCTCTAAAAAGATAGGAGTGTCTGACAATACTGTTAAATCTCATTATGAAATTCTAGAAGACACTTTGATTGTGTCTAAAATTCCTGCATGGACTAACTCTGTAAAAAAACAATTACAAAAAGCTGCTAAATATTATTTTTTTGATAACGGTGTAATCAATAGTTTAACTGGAGAATTAAAAACAGAGCTTAAGCCTTCATCTTTTAGGTACGGATTATTATTTGAAAATTTAGTTGTTAATGAAATTATTAAAATTAATTCTTTGTTAGGCCATGATTATAAAATATTTCATTATAAAAGTAATCACGAGCTTGAAATTGATATAATTTTACAAAAAAATTTACAATCAAACCCAATTGCAATAGAAATAAAATCATCCACCTCCCCTACCGCACAAGAGGTAAAAAATATATTGTCCATTAGGCAAGACTATCCAAAGGCCAGGTGCATTGTTATATGCAACACTCCTAATAATTATATTGAAAACGAAATTGAATTTTTAAGTTTTCCATCTGGAATAAAAGATATATTTTAAAATGGTGGAGGGGATAGGATTTGAACCTATGTAGACCGAAGCCAGCGGATTTACAGTCCGCCCCTTTTAACCACTCAGGCACCCCTCCAAATATAAAAACAAAAATGGAGCTGGGTATGGGACTTGAACCCGCAACCTACTGATTACAAATCAGTTGCTCTACCAATTGAGCTAACCCAGCCCGAAATTAAAATCTATAATAAAAATTTAAGCATATCAACCATTATTGGGCTTTAACTAATAGTTTAAAAAACTCTGTGACCATTATTGTGGGCCAGTTTGCATCAAGCTTTGTTAAAATAATCCTGCAATATCTTAACAGCTTTTTGATTTTGCTCCATAGGCCCAACTGTCATTCTTACTTGGGTTTTAAAGCCGTATGGCAAAAGTGGCCTTAAAACTAAAGCCTTTGTTAGTAATTGTTTGCAAAAATCTTGTGCGTCTTGCTTGCAGTCAAATAAAATAAAATTTGCTTGCGACTTTGTATAATCTATTTTTAAAGAGTCAAAAGATTTGTAAAAAAAACTTAAACCTTGCTTATTGTTTTCATAAATTTGTTTTAAATAATCTGTATTTTTAATTGCAGCACTTGCCCCTGCTTGCACTAATGAGTTTACATTAAATGGATTTCTGACTTTATCAAAGTATGAAATAATTTCTGGATTTGCAATTAGCACCCCTAATCGCAAACCTGCCAAAGCGTATGCTTTGCTTAAAGTTCTAATAACTGCAACATGATTATAAGTTTTTACCCAGTCTAAAGTTTTTGGAAAGTCTGTAGCTGTTACAAATTCATTATATGCCTCATCTATAATTAATAAAATATTTTTATCTTTGCAAAATAAAACCAAGCTTAAAAGTTCGTCTTTAGAAACATAAGTGCCTGTAGGATTATTTGGGTTTGCAATAAATACTATTTTTATTTTAGCATCTTCATTGATAGCTTTTTTTATTGCATCAATATCAAAGCCTAAGTTTTTATTTAAGGGGCATTGTTTTACTTCAAGCCTTGCAGCTTGCGCGCAAACTTTGTAAGCAATAAAAGCCCCTTGCGAGGTTAAAACTTTTTCGCCCTCTATGGGGTTGCAATAAGTACGAATTAAAATATCTATAATTTCGTTAGACCCGTTTCCAAAACTTAAGTAGTCAGTTTTAATTTTATAAAAATCAGAAAAATTTTGTTTTAATTTTGTGCATTGAGGGTCGGGGTAAAAATGTGCAGACTCAATTGCCTTAACTAATACTTTTTTTACCTCGTTGCTACAACCTGCTAAATTTTCATTAGAGGATAGCTTGTAAAACTTGCTTAAATTGTGTTTATTTTTAATAGACTCTAAAGACATTCCCGGCTTGTAGGCTTTTAAATCTTGTATATGTTTAGAAACTTTTAACATATTTTCCTTTTTTTATTTTTATATCCTCTTTTAATAATATCTGGAAAAAAATGTAAATCCACATTGCCTCCAGATAATAACACGCAAGAGTTTTTTCCTAAATCAAGATTTCCATAAAATGCTGCGGCCATTGATAATGCTCCAGATCCCTCTGTTAAAGTTTTTGTTCTTTCGAGTAAAAAAACCATTGTTTCTGCAAGCTCTTCTTCGTTTACAAAAATAACATCGTCTATATATTTTTTAATATAATTTTTATAGTTATATAAACTTGGCCTGCTAATGTATGTGCCGTCAGCTAAACTTATTTTAGTTTTATTTTTTACATCCTCTTTTTCTTCTTTTAAATTATGAAACCAAGAGTAGCCTGTAAGACAAAGTTCTGAAACCACGCCGTAAACTTTTGTTTTAGGGCTTAGGGATTTAATTGCCAAGGCTACTCCCGATGATAGACCTCCCCCTCCAATAGGGACAATTACTGAATCTAAAGTTTGATTAGAAATTTTTGAAAACTGCTCTAAGATTTCTATACCAATGCCGCCTTGGCCGGCAATAATTTTTGAATCTTCGTATGGATGAACAAAAAAAGAATTTTGTTTTTTGCATTCTGCAATTGCATACTCAGCGCTTTCGACAATGTCTTGACCTTTTAAAATAACTTTTGCTCCGTATTCTTTTGTAGCCTCTATTTTTGCTAGCGAAGATTTTGTTGGCATCACCACTGTAGCACTGCAGCCAAGTTTTGAGGCCACCCACGCAACACCTTGGGCGTGATTACCAGCAGAGCAAGCCCATACTCCTTTTTGTTTAATTTCTGGATTAGTTTGTAGTAAAGAAAAAATTTTATTATACGCGCCGCGAACTTTAAAGCTTCCAGTTTTTTGCAAGTTTTCATATTTTATATAAAGTGAGCTATTAACCCGCCTGCTTGCATTACCTGAAAAGCTAAATTCTGTAAATTTTAACTTAGATGGTAAATTTTGATGAGCTTTTTTTATGTCTGCTAAAGTAACAATATCCATTTTTATCTTTGTATATTTTTTGTACATTTTTTCTACTTTTTAATAGCATATAAAGCAAATAATTTATATAAAATCTAAAATTTATCTCCGATATAGCAATTATAAGATAATTAAGGAGTATTTATGACTAATCAGTTTAAAAAACAAAAAATTTATTTTATTAGTTTGGGAGCTTTAGGAGTTGCCTTAATTAGTAGTTTAATTCTTTTAGGAACAAATTTTACAGAAGAAAATTTTTATGGATCAAGCCAAGAAGCTGATATCACGCAATGTTTAGAGGATTGCTCAAAAGAGCAATTATTAGAGAAGCTTAAACAAATACAATTAGCTATTAAAAACAAAAATGCTAGCAAGCCTTTATTAAAAGCTGACGATAAAATAGAAATTACCTCTACAGTAGAAAAATTTAAAAAACAATTAGACTCTATTGGAGAAAAATTAAACGCTCTTAGTGAAAAAACTGATAAAGTGTCTGAAAAACATTATAACAAATATATGATGTCTTTAATTGGAAAGTTAGATAGAGCAAAAACATCTGCTTTAAAATTATTAAAAATTACTGATTTTGAAACTGGTGATAAAAAGGATATAAAAAAATATGTTAATTTAAAAATTAATTTAGTTCAAATTGAAAATTTTTTATTAGATCACTTTCATGATTTAAATATATCTTATGCAACAGAGAAAAGAATAGATATGTTTTTATTTGATTATAGAATTGATAAAAATCTGCTTTCTGCACTGTTAAACGAACATCAAGCCCGTGGTTTGGCTGAAAAAGTAGAAGTAGAGCAGAAAAAAAATACTGATAATGTTTTTCTTCAAATACAAAACAACAGTGATTTAGGCAAGTCTATTATTTTGCATCAACAGGCTCAACATTATATATTTTCTTTACAAGTACATAAGCAAAATAACGCATTTAGAAGTGAAGAAAATAAATGGATTATTAGTCAAATTGATAAAGCAGAAAAATATATATCTGCTTCAGAGAACTCATATATTTACAAAAAACATCTTGATGGAGTAACTAAAAACAAAAATAGTGGAAAAAACTCACATTATGGCAATGATATTTTATGGCCAACACAAACAAATCGTGGATGGGGTTCAAACAAAAATATACAAAAATCTCATGGGTGGCCAAATACAACTCAAACTACAGATAAAAATTTAAATAAAACTCCTTCTAAAAAAATATTAGATAATAGAGGTGGATTTTAGTTTTTAGTTTTTAGATTTTGTGATTTTAGATTTTGTGATTTTAGTTTTTAGATTTTGTGATTTTAGATTTTAGATTTTGTGATTTTAGTTTTTAGATTTTGTGACTTATTAATATTATAAAAAAAAATTCAGAGACAATCCTCTGAATATAAAAAAAAGCCCAGGGACAATCCCCTGGGCTACGCCATCAAGATGTAATTAAAATGTTTATCAAGATGCACTCAAAAGTTGATGGCAATTGCTGAATAAAATCCAAGTGAGTTTTTTGGAACCTGTGTTTTTAAAGCCTCTCCTGGCAATAAAAAATACAGACTTCCAAACCAATTTAACCTTTCGTTAAAAGAGTAGTTAACAGATGTGGACAACTCAAAACCCAAATCTTTATCTTCTCCCTTTAAAGTTTTTGCATATAATAAAGAGGCTGCACAAGAAACATTTTTAAAACATGTTTTTTCAAGCCTCATTGATGTAGCCATAGTGTTTGTTATGCCTCCATATACATAAAATAAATTACCTAAAAATTTATTAGAAGAAATAGTATAAGATTCATTAATATCTTCCGTGTTGTTAATGTCTCCAGAGGCATAAACAAAAGTATTATTTATTTTTATAAAATTTTTATTAAAATTAAATCCCCAATCTACATTTAACAATGCTGCCGATTTAGTGTAGTCTTCACCTTTTAATGGCGAACTTAAAACAAACTCTAATGAAGTGTTAGCAAGAAAAGTTTTTTTATTTACAAATACATTATGAGATGAAAACTTAAGGTCTTTATAATATAAATAATTTAATCCCCAGTTTTCTCCCCCATACAAAAGTTTAAATGTAGAGGCACTTTTATAAGTAGTGTCTTGGCTTGCATCTGTTTTATCTTCTTTAAAATAAATATGCCAAGCTTCTGCTTTGATAGATCCAAATTTAAACCAATATGAAAATGAAGGATCTGCAGAAGATATTAATCTGTCGTTTGAAGAAATTAAATCAGTATCACTATGAGTTATTCCTAATCCAAAAGACAAAGGTTTTATCCCCGCATGACCTCCGTGATTTTTGTAATCATATTTTAAATAAAGTTCGCTTAAAAAAGTGTCGTCTATTTTAGTAATTCCAGATTTAAAATTTTTTCTAAGAGATATGCTTTTAGTTGCTTGGTTTGCTTGGTTTTCTTGGTTTTCTTGGTTTTCTAAGCTAGATGATAAAAAATCTAAACGGGAGTGCAAAGACCAATGGTCTAAAATTAACCACGATGGTTGTATTGTAAAAGCATGCTCAAATGTTGTTTTGTTAGGCTCGCCTTCTGTGTTTTTAAATAATGAGTAAGCCACCAAAGTGTATGCACCAGAGATATCTAAGTCTAAAGCCTTTGAGTAGGCGTTTATAGAAAAAAATAGGATAAAAAAATTAATAAATATGCTCTTCATTACCTAAAGAGTGCTTAAAACTGTTTTTTAAGTCAATAAAAAGCGTGCATTGCCATACAATACTATACTATTGGAAAATATTTTTTATAAGCATAGAGTTATGTCTTGAAAATAAATCTATAAATGGTTTTACTGTGCCCCTAACACTTAGGATATTAACAATATGACTACCGCACCTCACGCATACAGCTCCGAAACATTACAAAAAGCTTATAAGTGGTTACAAAATAACCCTCAACATCAAAAAGAAATAAATAATTCTGATCAATTAGTTTCTGTTTATTTAAGCGAAAAAAAAGGTCTACAATCTTTTAGTTTTTCGCCTTCAGACTCTACAAATCTTTTTTTAAATAAAAATACTAACCAAGCTTCTATTAATAATATTAGTGGTTCAGGTTTGGAGGTTGATTCTTTGGAGGTTGGTTCTTTGGAGGTTG
>JAAGOD010022277.1_pt1 | contig 11802 bp, 18 predicted proteins | sample 8389681 | NCBI WGS metagenome assembly JAAGOD01 (sample SAMN13964374, study PRJNA552185) | sponge metagenome | biome: deep-sea hydrothermal vent fields; feature: spots directly above weak diffusing fluid; material: seawater and sediment | host: Tedaniidae sp. KZ-2020 ... | reverse complement strand
CCCCCCCCTCCCCCCTCCCCGGCCACCACGAGGACTCTTGAAGTCTCCTCCCCCTCTGCCACCACCACGCCCACCTCTGAATCCACCACCGCGACCCCCTCCTCTCCCTCCACCACGACCTCCAAATCCTGTACAAAACAGATCATTACGCTCAACCCTTGAGGAAAATGCATGACAGTTGACTCCCTAGTCCAACCACGGTTTCAACCCCCCTCGCATGTGCCATAATCAAAGGGGTTGCCTAATTCAAGGGGGTATTTTGTACAGAAAGAACAAAGACCTTTTACCTTTCATCTCGACATGCAATTTTTGGTACCAAGAGCAAAAAAGAAGTTACATTAAGATCAACTTACCCATCCTGGAGTTTCACTAGGTTCTCTCCAATCTTCAGCAAAAGCAGCACACTCACAAGACACACACCTAATAGTCCACCACGTGTATTGTAATAAGAAAGAAAGAAGACGAAGTCTACAAACGCCATGTGACATCCTGAGCATGCGCAATAGGGAAGGAAATGTGCCGCATCTGCCCACAAAAAAAGTGGACCAGATACACCTTTCATTTTGGCGGGCTAGCTCACTTGTAAGACCGCTTTGGTTTGAAAAATAGCTAAGAAGCTAAGCTTCAGTGGAGGGAAAGAAGGAGTGGCAAGCTTTCTAGAGGCCTTGGAGAAGGATTTACTGTGAGAAGATTGAGGGAATATCCTGATAGAACAGAGTGAGTGGCGTTCGTTTCTCCCTGTGGTTCTTGTCAAAGTTTCGTGCCTTGCTTCGATCTCCAAGCCTTTTCCCCTTGATTTTGTCAGTGGAGGACCTCATAGAAAGGTAAGAGATCGATAGAAAACACACTACAAAGCTTTAAATAGCTTATGAAAGGGTACAAAACACTTGATTTATGAAAGTGTCAGCCATCTTGTCAAGTGGTGCTGTGGCAGTTGGTTTTTATGCATCATTGAAGTTTGTTAGTAATGGCAGGATATTCTGTAGTAATCCATGCCGGGCCATCCGAGAAATGCCAGAGTTGAAATAGTTGTCAGCTGGCCATGGGAAAGTTGAATTTCTGAGTGTGGAGTGTGATTATGCCTATGGTGGCCTAGTTGGTATCAGCAGGACTGAGCCATCTCAGTACTCATCCCAGCCGGTTAGATTGGATGGGACACAGGACTGAAAGCCTGTTGAAGCACATTGATTCATTTATAGTGCTGAAATTGAAGCTATTTACTATAAATTGTGGAATCTGTGCACCCTTACAATACAGAACCACTCAATCATTTTGGTTTGTCTCAAAACAACAGCTGTTTTTATCTCCATGGAGTTGTTTTACAAGGAAATGTTAGTGTGGGGTGTGTAATCTTGAGGTGCTTCCCCTCTCCATAGCTTTTAGGCTTGTGGATGGATTGGCTGTGGTAATGTGAAGGCAAGCAGTGGTGGAGCTCTGGGCTTCCCATTCACAACTATTACATTTGGGTGGTCAGTTGCCATGTTTGACATCAGGAGAGTGGATCAGCTGATGAGTTAATCTCATACAACACGTTCTACCCAAATGGAGCTGGTGTATGTCCCATAGGTGTGTAGTGTGGTGGTGATATAGGATACTGGCCATGAAACGACCTAGTAATTAGTCTGGGACCTGCCCAGCATATGGTGGTTGCTTGCCCATGACCGGCCATCGCTCCCTACTCGCCCAGGGAGGGCCGATCATGCCTTCACATTCAATTTCAGGTGTTGAGTGGCCAGTGGGGTAGTGCTAAGATCTATCACATTGCAGATTGTTTATTTATGTAGCTGATTCCTGTCCTTTGTGGTGGTTGGGAGTGGATTTTGTTGGAGTTCTTGAAGTGAGTGTGGGTTTGATTTTGATGTGCAGAGGCCCACCCAGAGGCCCACCCAGCAGTGAGAGAGCGAGTGCTGAGTGATTGCGTGTGGAGCAGGCGCCATGGCGGGTGGTGGTGAGATGCCCCAGATTGCTCTGGCGTACCAGCATCAGCCTGACTATGCTCCTGAGTCCTTCCGAAGTCCAACCAATGCTCCCCTCAGAAAGCTCACGGTCGATCTCATCAAGACTTACAGGAAAATTAATGAGGTAAGAATAATTATGTATGTGTATGTGTATGTGTATGTGTATGTGTTTGTGTGTGTGTGTGTGTGCTTGTGCTTGTGCGTGTGTATGTATGTGTGTGTGTATGATTAATGAGGTAAGATTGGTATGTGCATGTGTGTGCATGTATGTGTGCGCATGTGTCTGTAGGTCAGACCAGTCCTGTAAGATGGGATAGAGTATCATTCACATGTGAAATGGTCCTTGGTGTTGGTTCATGCTGACTGGACCCTTCAGTTCTAAGTGGAGCAAATTGTCTGGCTATAGAAGCCTCTAATGGCCTTTGCAAAGCCATAATTGGGCATTGTTTATGATCACATGATTCAGTGGGCACTTATGAATTATGGAAGAGGTGGTGGTTAGCAACATGAATAGTGGTAGAACTAGCATTGCACAATAGCCATCCAGGAAATGAGTGGTGCTCTGAAGTCCAGTGAGGTGTATAGATTGTGTATTAGTATTCATGTTCCCATAGTTGAGCATGTGGGTGTGCTGGTGAACAGATGATCTAGGAATGTCGTTTTGTAAAACCAACCTGAACATGTCAATGGAAGATTGCTTGTTGCCTATTATAAGGATTTGCATGTACAGTACATTCAGTGGTGGTACTCAAGTGTAGTGCCAGTACACCAGTAGGGACTGGTAGGAGCATTGTCATAGTTCCTGTCTTGCTCAAGAATGACCTTATAGTGATGACCTTATGCTGACACATGGTATTGGAGTAGCAAATGGTGTTACCTCACTGCTGTAAGGGATGGGCGGTGCTCAGTGGTACGACTACCATGTGCAGGTGTACTACTCCAAGAAGAAGCGTCCTCACCATGGTGGTTCGGGGTCGGGAGGAGAGAAGAAGAAGGGCAAATGCAGTGATTGGGACGATGAGAACCACGACTACAGAGTCAGACCAGGCGAGCGCTGGGTGGACCGCTACGAAATAGACTCCCTCATTGGCAAGGGATCCTTTGGCCAAGTGAGTCACGATGAGTCAACACTGATACTGGGTCACTAAATTGTCGTATTCTCAAGGTTGTGAAGGCTTACGACTTGGTGGACAAAGAGTGGATCGCCATCAAGATTATCAAGAATAAGCGAGCTTTCTATCAGCAGGCTCTGATCGAGAAGCATCTGCTGGAGCTCCTCAATTCCAAAGACGTGGATCACAAGTACTATATTGGTGAGTGGGAGGATGGTATGAGAGGGAGCTGTCAGCTGATTAGAGAGCCCTGGTAATCAGGTGTTTCAAGCCCAGTTTTCAAATTGCCCTCAGCAATGTAAACATAATTCACACCTGCCTAAGTGCTAATAGCTGATTCGTGTACAAGTCATGGGGGCATGGTGATTTGAATGCATGTTACACGGGCCATGGGCATGTATTACGTCATTTTTCATTCCATTTTAGTGCGTATGAAAAGGCATTTCATGTATCGGAACCACTTGTGCTTGGTGTTTGAACTTCTCTCCTACAATCTCTATGAACTGCTACGGAATACGAATTTCAGAGGCGTGTCTCTAAACTTGACGCGCAAGTTTGCTCAGCAGCTGTGCACGGCCCTGCTGTTTCTGTCCACCCCTGAAATCAAGATCATCCACTGCGACCTGAAACCTGAGAATATCCTGCTCTGTAACCCCAAGAGGAGTGCCGTCAGGATCGTGGACTTTGGCAGCTCGTGCCAAGTTGGACAGAGGGTATGTGCTGAATCATCACTATTGCCGAGTTAAAAGGTCTGTGATCTAAGTGAGTGCTGTGCTTTTCCCCCTAGCAAGTAGACAAGTAATGCTGTTGGAAAATGAACGATACTATTTCTAGCTCTGATAGTTTCAAATCGTTTTTCCTTTTTGATTTTCAGATGTTTCACTACATCCAGAGTCGGTTTTACAGGTCTCCTGAGGTGTTGCTGGGCATTCCTTACGACCTTGCCATAGACATGTGGAGTCTGGGTTGCATCCTGGTGGAGATGCACACTGGAGAGCCACTCTTCAGCGGAAAAGACGAGGTAAGGTCCTTTCCTCTGTTCGAATTTTGCTGAGTTAGCATTTCCTTGTTGCCAGTTTGACCAGGTGGGCAAGATTGTTGAAGTGCTTGGCATCCCTCCCGACCACATCCTGCACATGGCCTCCAGAACTGAGAAGTTTTTTGAGAAGGGAGCTGGTGGGAATTGGATGCTGAGGAGGTTTCGCGACAGCAGAAAGGTAGAAATGCAAGCCCAGCTCTTTCAGTGGTCCCACTACAGTGAACCTTCACTAATCCAAACCCTCGTATTAGTTTGCTGTAGTAAAAATTAAGTATGTATGTGTGTATGTATGTATGTAGGATAATTATCGAAGGCCTGGTAGTCGGTCCCTGGATGATATTCTCGGCGTGGAGACAGGTGGACCTGGGGGCATCAGACAGGGGGAAGTTGGACACACCCCTTCAGATTACAGGAAGTTCAAAGACCTGATATTCCGCATGTTGGACTGTGACCCTGAGACACGTATCAAGCCGTTTGATGCCCTGCAACATTCGTTCTTCAAGCGAGAAACAAATTCTTCAACCTCTTCTCTTCCCTCCTCCAATCACAGTGACTCAACTGCTGCACACAGGCCCATCCACGAGATGGCCCTACCGTCCGACTCAGCCAAGGCTAGCTCCACCCACAGCCACGCCTCATTTCCACTGCATGCGCCCGTTGGTACCACGGACAGTTTAGTGGGGGAGATTAACCCTCACTACCACATCCCCACCTCCCAGTACAGCTCGGAGCTGTACCACGGCCAGCCCCACCCCTCCTCCGCGCAGTCATCGCACCAGAATTTCAGTGACTTTGGCACGGTCCAGGAACCGTTGATGGGGCGTACTAACATTCCCATGCCCCTCCCCCCCGGGTCCATGGCCCACGGCCCCTACCCCACCATGGACGGGTCCTCTGTGACACTGACCCCCCTCTCCCCTCCCCAGTCTGCCACGGACGGTGTGGTGCCCACCCTGGAGATCCCCTACGCCCATCACCACCACCACCACCACACAGGGCACCACGCGGGCTACAGTCGCAGCTACCAGGGAGAAGCCTCGGGAAAAGTCGTCTACAATTCCTCCTACCCAACACAAAACGGATCGTTGCCATTCTACGGGACTAGTCAGTTATTTTCGGAAACCCCCCCAGAACCCTTTCAATTCAAATTTGGTTCTGCAGGCAGTGGCGGTGCCCATGTGTCGCTAGTTCATGGTTCAGGGGTGGTCCATCAGAACCCCTATCATTTCCCTCAAAACGGGATGGATGCAGGTGCCTCCCCTAAATCTATGAACTCAAAGCAGGAGAGAGCGAGACACACCTCCCAAGGGGCAATGCCCAGTCAGCAATCATCAGCAACCAATCAGAATGGGCGCAGGGATTCACACGACGATTCTCCAATGATGGGCGTGGTCATTCAGCAATAGCCCCTTGTGTCAAATCAATTCCCTCCTCCCTCCCTATCAGGCCATTCAAGTCAACCCAAGCAGACCACATCAATAATTGGCTCCCTGGCCTAAGCTTGGCCAGGTTACTATGTGTAATCTATCATACCAACATCTGCTCTTTTGGCAGCACAGCCACAACATACAATAAAAATAACACTATAAAAAAAAAAATTTCAAAAAGTTTTCTGTCTTCGAAAGTTTCATAATAATATGACCTGCAATTATGAGAAAGTGCAATTATGTTTGCATCCACTGTGCAGGCATGGTTTACAGGCAGCTCAGCAAAGTACTTTTTGAGTCAGCACAGGAGTCAATCTCAGAGAGATTCCCATTTTTTGTCATCATTACCGCCATACACTAGATTAGCCTATTCACTAACCATTGATCCCTGGGCTGATGTTTGAAGCTTTGATCGTTGCTGGGTCAGCAAACAGCACACTGGATCTACGAGGGAAACAATAGGTGCATTGGAGAGAGGTACAATGATCATTTGCAGTGGCAATCAGATGGGGGCATACTGAATTTCCTCACTGATCATCGGCAGGAACTTGCTAGTTCAGTATCATCATCACTTTGCCACTCTACCCCCACACATGCATCAATAGACAGCACTAACCTTCAGAAATTAGCACAGCATTCACACCTGCCCTCAGACCTGGAATTTGAAACCACAATAGTGATACTATGACAGAGGTGAAAGGGTGAGATCATCATAATGGGGTTAATGGGGGGCTTGGTGACAATCAGTTAGGGGCGAAATGTGTCTCCATCTGCAGTACCACATGGTATGCATCAGTTGAACTATGAACTCATCACAGTCACCATTGCTGTCTACCCTTTACCACACCAACACTGACCTACCTTCAAAAGATGTCCTGGGCACACGAGAGCCATTACAAGGCTCTTGACGATGTATGGTTGGATGAATCTCCAGCGATCACTTTCACCTTCTTGGCTGGTAGGCTTGAAGATGGTCCAACCTATCATTCACGAAACAACATTAAATTCCATCACTAACGCAAGTCCATGCTGCTATATATGGCATCAGAATAAGTGTTTCCTCAACCACATGCACGAGTGCACTGTAAGGCAAGACCGCAAAACTTTCAAGTTTCATTCGTCACCCGCCATATAGTCTTTAACGAGCAAACTATCTATCTCCTACAGCAGTTCAGTTCACCTCAACAGATCAGATCAGTACATCTTCACACTTCCACCCAGCTGGTCAGAATCCAGAGAAGCTTACTAACATCCAGATGCCACAACCTGAAAAAGACAACACAATAAATGAGATGACATCTGCAGCATAGTTGTCAGAGGACAATGTAAGCATAGATGTAAGGCATCAGAGAGATTCCTTGAGGAATGCAGCACTTGAAGAGAATCTCTTCATCAGCTGTCCCTATTTGTCATCACCTGCCTTACAGCAAAGAAAGGGAAGACATTGACTCCATTACCTGACTTCCTAACACCAGATCAGCCCAGATACACAGCCATCATCTCCTCTCCACTCTGCAACACCCCAATCCATGCTGACTGAACAGGGCATGCGCAGTAGAGTCCATAGAAAAGATGGCTGAGAAAAGCAGCAAAGGAGGAAAGAAGGAGCAGCTCAGCCAAGAGAAAATCGTCGCTACTTTTCAGCAGCTGCGTATGGAGCAACGAGCAATAGCTTCCAAGATAGGGGAAATCGAATCTGAAAAGAATGAACACATGTGAGGTTATTCTAATTAAAGCACACTTACTATTATCAATGTCATCCCCCTGTACACAGCATTGTGATGGATGCACTGAAGAAGGTGGACCCAGATAGGAAGTGCTTTAGGATGATTGGTGGTGTGCTGGTGGAGAGAAGTGTTAAAGAGGTTCTACCAGCCCTCAAGTTCAACAGTGAACAGGTAGGTAAGGCGAACTTTGAATTAACACAAGGGAGTTAAGGTGCTGTGCTTTTATAGCTTGCAAAGTTGGTTGAGAAGTTGATGGAGCAGCTGTTGGCAAAAGGGAAGGAGCTGAATGCATTTAAGCTGAAGTACGGGATTCGTGTCCACGAGGAGGGGGAGCAGGAAGACAAAGCAACTGCTAGTAGCACTGACTCAAAACCCGAAGCAGCAGCTTCACAAGGGGTGCTCATAGCGTGAATGCACACCTTCTCAAGGGTGCCGACTACACACCACACTATTAATAGTGCACACTACCCATTTTGCAGTCAGCATTTTATTTCTGAAATCATAATTGCATCTAAAAAAGTCAAAATGCTTGCCTCAAAAGGCTAAAAATAGAGTACTTTGTGAAGAAATTATAGTTCTATTTGAAGTACTTTTCCCATCCAGTGAGGATCCACTCCCGAGGGTAATCAGTGGCTTTGAACTCGTCCGTGGCGAACACGTACTGCATGTATTTCTGGAGGTTGGGCATGTCCTTGTGTTTGGTGTAGTTGAGGAAGTGCTCTGCCACAGTGGTGATGTGGTACAGCCGAGGAGCCAGAGCACAATCTGCTACAGACCAGCTCTCACCGCAGAGCAAGGGTCCTGAACTCTGACCCATGAAATCGTTGATCTTTTGCAAGTCGGCAGTGAATGCCTTTTCTGCTTCGGCACCCTCTGGCTCTTTGCAGTGCTTGGCCCACGAGCTGAACAGACTGAAGATGTTGCCGGTGACTTTCTCAGCCTCCTCATTGCCGGCTGGCTTGAGAGAGGGGTTGGGGTAGGTGGCATCAAGATACTGCACTATCTCGTATGAGTCTCCAATGACACGATCACCAAACTGCAGTGCAGGGGCAGAGCCGGCTGGGTTCACACTTAAGTACCACTTTGGCTTGTTGCTCAGGTCAATCAGGATGTAGGTGCTCCTGACCTTTTTGACCTTGAGGGCGAGGTTGGCACGCTGAGTGAAGGGGCAGTCACCCAGAGACTTGCCATCTGGGGAAGCCTGAGAGATACACACACAAGGGAAAGTGTCAAGAAAACCCTCAGCAACAGCCAGCTCATGCAGAGAACAACCCAAAGACACCCACCTTTGCATAGAGCTTGTATTCCACTGGGTCAGACATATTTTAAGATGAGCACCTAGCCAACGACTTCCAAGGCTCAAATCTTCTCTGGGCAAACGGAAGTAATATTTATAGCTGCACGATTCTTTTGCTCTAAATAAACGACATCTACTATAGGAGTAGAGAAATTTTGAAGTCTGTAAAGTGAAAAAAAGATGGAGCCTCGACCTGTGATCAGTTACTTTGGAGACGTGGAGATCCTGGGGACGGTGCTGCAGAAGAAGCTGCAGACACGTCTCATGCAGCTCCAGGTTCAAACCCTTCCAAAGTGAGTAACAAAGTGCCAATGGTGCCCTCTTTCAAAGCTGTGAAACTTGTTTGAAGAGATGAAGGCACAGCATTTAGTTCCCTGTGCCATGGTGTGAAGTTTGTCCGTTTTGTGGGGAAATCCAAGCCAGAGGTTCCCTTCTACCAGCATCCAGCACTGCACATCTTCCTCTCGGGCTGTACAGTTGAGTGGGTTCAGATTAGGGGGGGGATGTTCGTTGTAACCAGTCCTTCTGCCTCAGGATGTGGAACGCTACCGCTCCCATGACCGTCCACTCATCAGGCAGTGGGTGGACAAGATGGCGACGCTGGAAGGTGGGCGTGCTGACCACACCCCTGGGCTGACCCTGATTGTGTACTGTGTGACGGCGGAGGTGCGTGCCAAGAGGCAGCATCTGCTGAGCCACCTGGGCTCCTCTGTGGAGGAGAGGCTCAGAAATGACTACAAGACCATGGTGGACGAGTAAGTGTGCTTAAACTGACCTCTGAAACGTAGCGATGACTAAGTACAAGCTATTCAAATGTACTTTGCCCCACTTTTTACGTTGGTGTTTGCTAGACAGCTAGCAATAGTACTGAGGAGAAGGTAATCCAGAAGGACAGCCTCTTCACATTGTGAGATAGGTACTTTATCTTGCAGTATCATCGTGTTCAAGCTAGCGTCTTCTGAAGAATCTCGTTTGGTGGAGTCTTTCCAGTCTCTGGTGAGCAAGTTCAACTCCATGGCACTCACCAAGTTCACCAGGGCCATTGAGGCTCAGAAGGAGGCCATTAATCACCTGCGAGGAGTCAGGTCAGACCCACAACACTTCTACAAGGACATTTTCCTCAGGAAGGTGAGGTTTTAGTCTTGAAACTGTAACCTTTGACACGTTTGACCTCTGACCCCTAGTTGAACCTTGCAGTGGCATGTGAAATGACGGTACGTAATGAGGAAGCTTTGAGTCTCTACCGTGAGGCTACCACTGATCTTGAGGACGCTCTGACCATGTTTGCGGACTGTTCTTCCCCCCCTGGCTGGCTGGAGGCCATTTGCAAGGCCTCCTGCACCACCTGGGACTACCCCAAGCTGGCCTGGACACGCCTCTCCTGGCAGTACCTACAGGGGATCCGGGAGTGCTCCTCCCCCCTCCTCCACACCCGCACCTTCCTGCTAGTGCGTGTGGCCCACCTCCTCTTCCTCCTCGAGAGGGCGTGGTCAGTCTCGGAGCTGGCCATCAACACGCTACACTGCATGGCCAGGGAGATAAAGATGCTCAAGGTTCATTATTAGAGGGACAACCTCATTATGTGAAGGTGATAATAATGTATCCCTCTCTCTCTCTCTAGCTTGCTTTCCCGGCCGGTGCGTTTGACTGTTGGGCATATATGACCTGCAATGAAGCCATCCTAGCGTTCATGGCACGGATCAGTCTGGATAGCTTGGAGTCAGCCACCTCCTCTCTGCTGCTGGTCAGGGCAGAGCTCTGGCATTACGCCCTGCAAAAGGTGAGGCTACGAGGGTTTGATGTGACCAGTGCTGTGATGTTTGTGTGCAGTTGCATGATATTGGAATCCTCTGTGGCCTCATGCCGTCTTCAAACAAACTCAACCATGATAAGGTGCTGATTCAGCATATTGTGTCTGGAATCACACCTGTGCCGCAGGACTTGATAGGTAAGGTGTACCCCTTGTCACATGACTCTCACGTGATCTGCATGACCCTCAGATGTTAACATGATTGGAGTTGACGACCAAGGGAAGAAGCTCCAGTCCATGCTGGTAGACAGACAAGCTTTCCAGACGGAGTTTCTGGTGAGATTGAAACTTCACTTGCTTTCTAAATACCTCTCTGTGTGTGTGTAGATGCTTGGGGAGATGGTGATTGGAGCGTTCAAGCATGCTGGTCGCAGGAGAATGGCTTTCAGGGTGGGCACCATGATAGCGCAGTTCCACAGGTGAGGGAGAGAAGGAGGGAGGGAGGGAGGAGAAAGATTATCTTGCCTCTCCTGACTTAGGGACCTTGGTTTGATGTTGGAGGCTGAGGAGTTGTTGAGTGACATTTGCAAGTTCTACTCTGAGGACCAGTGGAGTGAGCTGAGCACCAAGGCCTATTCCCTGCTCGCTGACTGCCAAATGAAACTCAAGCTGGAGGACAAGTGAGATCACAGCTCCAGCTCTACGAATGTTCTCATCTCTTTTCCTCCCTCCTCCCCTCCCCAGGTATGTGAACACAATGCTCCTGCTGGCGTCGTTCCCCCCCTACCCTGCAGCGTCACATGACCCTGCCCAGTGGATGGACAAGCTGACCAGGGTGGCCCAGCGCTCACGTGAGTCCAGCTCACAGGAAAGAACTGTGTGCTCCAGTAGAACAATACTCATCTCGTCTGTGCTATTAGCCTACCAGAAGCTGCTGAATTGGGAGCCATTGCTGGAGCTGGTGAGGGTTGAGACTGTCAACAAACAGCATGTCTACTCCACTAGGGAGATGGTCCAGCTCCATCTCCTTGTCAGACTCCATGGTCCAAAGGTCAGTGGGCGGAGTCTGGATGGAGTTTAAATTGCTGATGGTGCTTTTTCCCCCCCCCTCCCCCAGGAGTTGAAGTCCATGATAGTCACCCTGCAGACCAAGTATGCCGGCTCCCTCCTCACCTCGGGGTCATCCTCAGGCAACCACACCCCTCACAGCAAGCCTCACCACGCCCCCTCCCCCACGGCCTCCGTCAACTCCCTCCTCAACATGGACGATTTGGATCTGGAACTGAACAGCAGGGCCCAGCCCCACTCCAGGCCCATAGGGGGGAACAAGGTCCGCTCCAGCAACCAATTGGTGATGACGCACATGTCCCACTCCGTGATTGCGGAGATGGAGGCTGGAGGGACGCTGTGGGAGGAGGGAGGGAAGGGAAAGGAGCTACTCCTCACTGCCATGAAGGTCAACCTCAAACCAGGGGAGAACAGGATAACGCTT
>JAAGOD010037960.1_pt1 | contig 11807 bp, 11 predicted proteins | sample 8389681 | NCBI WGS metagenome assembly JAAGOD01 (sample SAMN13964374, study PRJNA552185) | sponge metagenome | biome: deep-sea hydrothermal vent fields; feature: spots directly above weak diffusing fluid; material: seawater and sediment | host: Tedaniidae sp. KZ-2020 ... | reverse complement strand
TATGCGCCTATTAAAAAAACTCCCAAGTAATAATTTTGATTTTTTTTATAACTATGAACAGGCAAGTAAGCTTTTGTAGATTTTTCTGGATCTTGAGATATAAAATTATTAATTTTTCCATCAGAGTCACAAGTTAAATCTGCAATCACGGCTCTTTTTGTAGGCTCTGTATCTAGTTGATGAATTGGCATAATTGGAAACACTTGTTTAATTGCCCACGCGTCAGGTATTGATTGAAATAAAGAAAAATTTCCAAAATAAATACTAGTAAGCTTGTCACTTAATTGACTGTTAATATCTTTTAAAGATTTATTTTCATCTGATAGCTTGTGCATTTTTTTGCAACTTTTAATAAAAAGCTCTTCGGCTTGTGATTTTTGTTTTAAATTTAAATGTCCGTAATTAAAAAGCTGATTAATATCTTTTTGTTTTTCTGTTAAGTCGTGAAAGTATTCATTAATGTTAGTTATATTAACATTGGTATAAATTTCATATAACTCTTTAATTAATGCTATGTCTTTTGGCTTACTTAATTCTAATTTTTTTTTATCATCTGCAGAGCTTGTTCCTAAAATATTAAAAATTAAAACTGAGCTATGAGCAGTTAAAGCTCTTCCTGATTCTGTAATAATATTAGGATGAGGAATATTATTTTCGTCACATATTGATTGAATTGTAAAAACAACATCATTTGCATACTCTTGCTCTGTATAATTAGTTGCACCTAAATCTGTATCTTTGCATCCGTAATGAATTCCAAGACCTCCTCCAACATCAATAATTTCTGGCCTTGCTCCTAATTTATAAATTTCTGCAAAAAACCTAGCACCCTCTTTTAAAACACTTTTAATAGAAAATATACTAGAAACTTGTGACCCCATATGAAAATGAATTAATTTTAAAGATTTTAATAAATTATTTTTTTTAAGTTTTTCTATACTTTCAATAATTTCTGTAGCATTAAGCCCAAATTTAGATTTACTAGAGGCTTCGTCCCAACGACTTGTACTAGATGAAGTTAATTTTATTCGCAAACCAATTAAAGGAACAATGTTTAACTCTTTGCTAAGTTTTAAAATAATATCTAGCTCCTCTTTTCTATCAATTACAATATAGATTTTTTTTTCTAATTTTAATGATAGCAAAGCAGTTTTTATATAATCATTATCTTTAAATCCATTGCAAATAACAGGATTGTTATGAAAGTTAAGCGCTAATGCAATTAACAGCTCTGGTTTACTTCCACATTCAACTCCACTGGAAAATTGTTTACTAAATTTTGCAATATCTCTTACAAGGTGTTTTTCTTGGTTAACTTTAATAGGGTAAATATAATGATAGTTGCCATTGTACTTGTATTCTTTTATGGCCTTATTAAAACATTTGTTTATCAGGCCCAACCTTGCTTCTAAAATTTCTGGAAATCTAATAAGAAGTGGGGATTGAACATCTCTTAGTTTTAAGTCTTGAGTAAGTTTATAAAGGTCTATGTTTGAGTTTTTTAATTTTACTTCTAAAGATCCTTTTTTATTAATATAAAAAAAATCTTTTCCCCATTGATTAAGTGAGTACAGTTTTTCACTGTCTTTGGAATTCCACATATTAATTGTTAGTAAACTTAGTAATAGTTTTGTTTCCTAAAAAACTATAAAAAGTTAATTTAGAAAATTTATTTATTTTGCTTGGGTGAATATCAAACTTTACAAAAAAACCTTTAGAAAAACTATTATGAAATGGAAATAAAAAATGTCCTTGTTCGTGAATAAAAGGTGATGCCAAAATTCTTGGACTATATGTTTTGTTGTTAGTTGTTAAAACAAGATTCCAAATTTTTCTATTTCGTAAATCTTTATAACTAAACCTAGAGGTGTACAAGCTAACAAAAAAAATTACATAGTCTTTAGTTAATAATAGCTGCTTAGTATTTGTTGTTGAAGAAGACCCAGAAGTTTTTAACCTAGCCTTTAAAGCTTTTTGTATTTTTTCTTGGTTTAAAAATAAAGATTTAATAGTATAAATATTATTAAAAGCATTATAAACATTTTTAGTGTGTAGCTTGTTATTTATTATATTAGAATAATAGTTATCTTTTAGTTGTAAAAATGGAAAAAATTGACAAGAATTTAAAAATAAAAATAAAATAAAAATTAACTTCATATTGCCCTTAGTTTTTTATTTGTTGTGGTAAATTTTCTGCAAACTCTATAAAATCTGTATATACTTGTTCTTTTTCTATGTCATTTAAAACTTCGTGCTCGCTGTTTTGGTAAATTTTTAAGTGCTTAGACTTAGCTGGTATTTTTTCAAATATTTTTGTTGTTTTTTCTAAATCTACAATCTTATCTATTCCAGAGGCCTGTATAAAAACTGGCTTTTTAAGCTTTAATATACTTTTCTTGGCTTTGTCATAGGCTGTGTCCATTATATTAAATAAACTTGGAGAAATTTTATTGTGCCTATATGGGTCATTGTAATTATTTTTTTGTATTTTTTTATCAGAAGTAAGTTTATTTACATCAATACTGTGTTTTATAGATAGCTCTGGAAAATATCTCAAACCTATATGAGCTAAAATTTGTTGCCACTTTGAACCCGAATCTTTTAATCCAATAGCAGGCGAGCTTAAGCCTAAGGCATCTACTTTTTTATTTATATTTTCCTCCCACGACAATACATTAATGCAAGCCCCAAATGAATGCGCAAAAAGAATTAATGGATCTGAATTTATTTTTTCGCTATTTATTAAATCAACCATTTCGTTAAGGTCAGAGCTATAACTTGATAAAAAATCAATGCTGCCTCTGTCTCCAGCGCTTTTTCCATGTCCACGCAAATCATAAGCCCAAACTTTCCAAGATTTAGATACTAAAAATTTAGCAAAATCTTGATAACACGAAGAGTATTCGTTCCACCCATGAGTTATTAAAATATGTCCCTTTGGAGGTGTTGCGGGATTCCAAATTTGATAAAAAATACTATGTTGTTTGTTTAATAAAGTAGACTCTAAAACTTGCATTCAGCTTTCCTTTTTATTTTTAGTTTAAACCTATGGTTAACTCACCGCAACACATATTTTCAATATTTGTTTTCCCTTTTCAAAGCTTCTACTATTAAGGAAGAAATAGCAATTTGATAATAAACTAAAACATAAGTCTAGAGGTTTTTAATTGAATAAAAAATTAAGAAATACGCTTTTTTTTGCAGGATTGCTAAGTTTTTTGATTAGCATTTTTGTTGTCTTTCAATTTAAAAAAAATACTCTACAAAATTTTGGAAGGCTTTCTTCTAGAACTTTGCAATCATCTATAAATTTAAAATTTTATATATTAACACGGCAGGTGTTAAGATTTGCAAAAATGAAAACCGGATTACAAAATGTTAGTAAAAAAAATAATTTTACTGATTTGTCACAAAGTAGCATTAAATTTTTAGCAGTATTAAATTTAAAAAACTTTAACAAATTTTCTTGGTTTACTGCTAACTCTTATAAATTTTCTAATCAAAAAGTTATAAAAAAAGTTTTAAAAAAATCTAATTTATATTTATCAAAAAGTATAAAAAAATCTACAACAGCAGCCGCTAGTGTTTTTCCTATAAAAATTTTAAACCAGCAGTATTTTATTTTAGCTGCTCCATACAAAGAGGGCAATTCTTTTTTGTGGGCCTTGGCAGTGTTGCCAAAGTTAAGCTTTATTTCTTGGCTGCCAATTAATAAATCTACAGAGCCATTTAGCATATTAAACTCTTCGTCAGATATTATAAGTCATTCTAATTACTCTTATGTAGCTAAAAAAAATAAGTCATCTTGGGCTGCAAGACAAAATCAATTAGGATTACTAGAATCTCAAAATTTTAATTACAAAAATTTTGATTTTAATATTCAAATGTTTTCTAAAATAGAAAAAAGCTCTTTATTATTAAGCTCTAATTTTAAAATGTATTTTTGGCCAATGTTTTTTAAACTACTTTTTGTATTTACATGTATTTTTGTACTTTTGCCTAAGTTATTTTTAAATAAAAAAAATAAATTAAAAGTTAAAGATTTTTACGAAGAAAAACAAAGTAAAAAAGACAATATAAAAAGCCCACATCAAAATTTACCAGCATCAAAAGACAATCTAAAAAATTCTTATCAAAATTTATCAGCATCAAAAAGCAATTTGTCACAACAAAAAAAAGAAACTTCATTATTAAACGACCAAGAAGAATTAATTTCTTTACAAGAGCTACCTGCACACTCATCTATCATTAAAGATTTAAAAAATTTAATTGACGACCTAGACAAAAAACCTTTAAGCAGTGTTGACTCAAATCAAAATCACCTAACTGCAAAAAAAGAGCAGGAGCTATAAGCTATGTCTGCTTTATTTTATTTTGTTTTTAAAATGGGTGTTTTTTTTAAATTTTGTAAAAAATCGATACTTAATATTTTTGTAAAACCTTTTCGCTTAGAAAATTATTTTGAACATTTTGAATTTGTAGCAAATCAATCTTTATCTATTATTCTTTTAACCGGAATTTTTACAGGAATGGCCTTAGCACATCAAATGTATTTAGGTTTTATTCGTTTTAATGCAGCAGATTTAGTCGGACCTCTTGTAGCAGTTGGAGTTGCCAGAGAACTTGGCCCAGTTCTTACTGGTTTAATAGTTTCAGCAAGAGCGGGAGGGGCAATGGCCGCAAGGCTTGGCTCTATGAGAGTAACAACACAAATTGACGCTTTAGAAGTTATGGGAGTTAGGCCATTACATTTTTTAGTTTCACCAAGAGTACTTGCAGGTTTTTTAGGACTACCTATTTTGTGTGCAGTGTTTGATTTAATTGCAATCATGGGAGCTTATGTAATTTGTATTGGATTACTTTCTTTAGACCCAGCAGTATTTTGGCAACAAATTCAAAACATATTTAAAATGTCCGATGTTTATGAAGGCTTATTTAAATCTTTTATTTTTGGAGGAACATTTTCTTTAATCTGTTGTTACAAAGGATACTTTGCAAAAGGCGGAGCAAAGGGAGTTGGAGACAGCACTAATTTAGGAATTGTTTATAGCATGGTAACTATTATTATTATGGATTTCTTTTTGTCTAATTTAATTAAGCTTGTAAGGTAACTATGTCAAATACACCAATTATAGAAGCTATTAAGTTATCAAAACAATTTACAAAAGATGGAGATTTTGTTTTAAATTCTTTAAGCTTAAGTATTCCAAAAAATAAATTTACAGCAATTATTGGATATAGCGGAACTGGTAAAAGTGTATTTTTAAGGCAAGTTCTAGGCTTAGACAGGGCAACATCTGGAATAGTTAGAGTTTTAGGAAAAGAGTTACACAATATGGAGCCTGCCGAGCTAAATGCATTTAGAAAAAATCTAGGAGTTGTGTTTCAAGACTCCGCTTTGTTTGACGATCAAACAGTTTTAGAAAATGTTTGCTTTCCTTTAAAAGAACATAAAAGATCTATGTCAGAAGATAAAAGAAAAGCAATTGGTTCTGAAAAATTAAAATTATCTGGCTTAAACGAAGAGCATTTTAATAAATTTCCAGAAGCATTAAGCGGAGGAATGAAAAGAAGAGTAGCACTTGCAAGAGCCTTGGTTTTAGAGCCAAAAATTTTAATTTATGACGAACCAACAACTGGATTAGACCCAGTGTTAAAGCAAAAAGTAGACGAATTAATTTTGACAACTCACAAAAGAAGGTCTTCCTCTACTTTGGTCGTAACCCATGACCTACCATCGGCTTTGCATTTTGCTGATCATATTGTAATGTTAAATGCAGGCGCAGTGTTATTTGAGGGGTCTGTTTCTGAATTTTTAAAATCATCAGATAATTTAGTTGCAACTTTTAGAGAGCAGGGGTTAAACAAATATGGAAAAAATTAAATCAAAAGAATTTAAAGTCGGCGCTAGCATTATTATTTTTTTATCTATACTCGCATTATTTTCTATTAAAATTGCGGGAGGTGGATATTCTACTTCGTCTGGAAATGCACACTGGTTTTTAATTGAAGATGCAACAGGAATTATTGGCAATAGTTATGTAAAAATTTCTGGAGTTCCAGTTGGTCATGTTTCTTCGATAGGCTTAAGTGGCGGAAAGGCAAAGTTAAATTTATTAATTCAGGGCGAAACAAAAATTCCAATAGATAGTTATGTAGAAATTAGAGCAAAAGGAATTTTAGGTGCTAAGTATGTAGGTTTAATTTTAGGAAAAGATAAAAAAAACTTTCTTAAACCAGGCTCTGAAATAAAAAGAGTTAAAGTTAGAGGATCTATTTCTGATTTTTTAAATAAAGTCGGAGATGTTTCGCAATCAATACAAAAATTAGCCACTAGTTTTGAAAAAGCAATTATAGGAGACGATTACTCAAATCCTTTAATTAAACAAATCATACAAAATATTAACTTATTAACAAAAACTTTATTAACAGTTACAGAAACAAATCAAGGCAAAATTGGAAGCACCGTTAATAATCTTCATTATATATCTGAACAACTTAGAAAATTTTTTGAAACCGAAAAAGATGGTGGAGACTGGGGTCAACTAAAAGATGGATTGTTAAAATTTTCTAATTCTTTAGAATCTATTAATAACATAGTAGAAAAAGTAGACAGAGGCGAGGGGACTATTGGAAAATTATTAAACGACGACGAAACTATTAATAAAGTTAATTCTGCATTAGAAAAAGTAAGTAGTTTATTAGGAGGGGTTGGAGAGCTAAAAACAGAAGTAGACTTTCATTCAGAATATTTATCTGGGCACAAGGCTTTTAAATCTTTTATTGGAGTTAAGCTACAACCAGGTGCAAGCAGATATTACGAATTGGCAGTAGTAAATAGCCCATTTGGCACAACAAAAAAAACTACTACAAGGATAGAAGAAGACGACAAGTCTTCTACACAAACAGAATATAAAACATTAGACAGTTTAAAATTTAATGCCCTGCTTGCTAAAACTTATTCTGATTTTACTTTTAGAGGTGGATTAATAGAAAGCGCAGGAGGATTTGCAATTGATTATCACCCTGTTGAATCTTTTAAACTTTCTGTTCAGGCTTTTAATTTTAAAGAATTAAATTTAAAAACAACTCTTAAATATACTCCATTAAAAAGTTTGTATATTTATGGAGGGCGAGAAAATGCATTTAAACAAACAGGCCAAGAATCTAATTATTTTATGGGATTAGGCATATTTATTGATAGCAACGATTTAAGCTTATTAAGATTTTTAAGATAAAAATATTTATACAGTTAATAATTAGGCAAGCATGAAAAATATTTTAGTAAATACATCTGGTAGAATTTTAGGTCCATATACTGCCGAAGAAGTAGTAAGAAATTTGTTAGAAAAACGATTTTTACCTATACACGAAATTTTAGTACACAGTCAAAGATGGACTCGCATTAGCGCCCACCCTAATTTTTTAGAAATATGCAGTAAAATTACCGATTTAAATATTGACGATAATAATATTGAAGACCTTACCCATAGCTTAACTGCATCTTTTGTAACCTCGACATATATAAACGAAGGCGACAACACAGGCACATCCTTAGAATTTGATAGTAACACTCTCACAGTTCCAAATGTAGTAATGGAGCAAACTAAAATAGTTAAATCCACCGACTCAGACGAAGAAGAAGAGGGGACTGTTATTTTTTTTCCAGAAGATGAAGAAAAAACTACAAAAACAAATGTAAAAAAACAAAAAAACTCTTTTCACAGCACAAAAGCTAACGAAAAAACTAGCACAAAAGCTAACACAAAAATTAACGCAAAAACTAGCTCAAAAAATAACACAAAAACTAAAAATCAATCTTTTTACAATATTGAAAAAAATAAAAAAATAAAATTAGCAATTTTTAAACTTAGCAAACCTTGGTGGATAGGTATTTGTGTTTTTTTCTTTATTATTTTGGCTTTATTATGGCAAAGAAAAAATTTTCAAATAAAAAATAATCAAAAATTAAACCTAGCATTAGCGCAAAAGTTATTAAACACAAATCAGTTTCAAGAATCCTTAAATTTGTACAAACAAACAATATCATTAAGCGAGGCCAACAAGCTTAGTATTTCTAGCAATGCCTATGAAAATTACGCTTTATTATTATTACTAGTAGACCAAGACAGCTTTGAGGTAAAAGAACTTACAAACACTTATTTAAAAAATTCGGCCAATAAAAAACAATTTTTGATTTTAAGTTATTTGTCATCAGGTAATAATAAAAAAGCTTTAAGTATTTTAAAGTCTATAACTAATAAAAATACTAAAGATTGGCTAAATACAGCTAGTGCACATTATCAAGCAGGCCAATACAAAACATCTTTAAATATTTTAAATCAATTAAGATCAAAAGAAGCTAAAATGTTAAGCATTATTATTTATATAAAAATGTATAAAAAAACATTAGAATCAAATTGGCTAGATAAAGCAAACCAGACAATAGATATTTTTAAAAATAGTTTTTATTACAAACAAAAACTAAGCATGATTAAAGTTTACATTAAGCATTTATCTGGGTACAAACCTAGCAAAAAAGACATAGCATATATTTTAGATCAAGACCCTTATTTAGAGCAGCATGTAAAAGTAAATTTATTTATTTATTCACACCTGTGGTCTTGGGATAATTTAAATTCTTATTGTGAAAAAATCACACTTGCATCTTCTGATAAATTAATTTCTAGTGCGCTAAAAGTTTTTTGTCTATCTAGCGGAAACCAAAAAAAGAAAAACTGGAGAGTTTTGATAAAATCTTTAGACAGATCTAAAGATATAATTGTTGGATCTGTTTTAGCCTATATTTATAAACAAGAAAAGTTAATGGATAAATATATAATAAAATTAGCACATTTAACAGAAAGTCCAAATGCCAGAAAATCTTTACTACTTTTAAATTTAGAGTTGCGATACTGCATAGAAAAGCAAAATAAAAAATGCATAAAAAACAGGGTAATGGATTTGTTAAATATTAATAAATATTCATTGTTTGCCCTGTTTCATAGAATGAAATTATATCAAAACAGGGGCTTAAAAAAAGAGGCAAATAAAATAAGACTTTTTTTTAAAAATAAGGCCTATGATTACGGTTTATTTTAATATTTAAAAAATTGACTTTGTTTTATGTGTTTGTATTATTAACAGTATAGATAAAATTTAATTTTAAAGAGGTGTTTTATGAAAATTTTAAGTGCATTATTAATATTACTTTTTTTAGTTCCAAGCTTATCTTTTGCAAAACGCAGAAGAACATCTAGCTTTAAAAGAAGACATGCAGTTGTTTTAAATACTCAATCTTTTAATTACAGTAAAGCAGATATAGAGGGGTCTTTTGGAATTGCCTATGCTTATAATATGGGAAACTTTGAAGTTCAGCCACATATATCATTTAAAGCCCTGCAAGAATCTAAAAAATTAAAGCTAAAAGATTTGTTGTTAGGATTAAATATTCACCTTAATATTATAGAAAATAGACGAGGAAAAAGATTTATTCCTTATATTTTAGCCGGCGGATCATATTCTTTGCCAGAAAATAAAAAAACATTTTTTATAGTTAATGCTGGGTCTGGATTTAAATATTTTTTAACTAGTCGCTTAGCAATCAATCCAGAAATATTTTATAGTCATATAGCTATTAAACCAAAAAACTCACCTAAAAAATATTCAATTAAAACAAACTTTCATTTTCGCTACTATTTTTAAATACAATTAGTTGTAATAAATTGTCTGTAATAAAAAATTTACTTTTTTCTAGAGACCAATTTTCATTAGATATTCCTTACTGGGAACTTCCAGACACAGGAATTAGCTTGATTAAAGGTGTTTCTGGATCTGGCAAAACAACTTTATTAAATATATTATTAGGACTAGAGCCATTATCTAGTTTTCAATGGTTATTTAAAAAAAAAGATTTAGCTAAACAAAGCACAGCTAACAGGCACATAGGAGTAGTTTTTCAAAACCTATGTTTGTTTCCTCACATGAGTGGTTTGGAAAATATTAAATTTGCAGCACAAGCTAGGGGAGCTTCTTTAAAAGGAAAAAATTTTGATTTTTTAAATAAAACTTTTCATTTAGATAAATTTTTTTTAAAAAAAGTAGGCTTATTATCTGGAGGTGAAGCTCAAAGAATTGCACTAGCAAGAGCTTTAATAACTAGGCCAAAAATTCTTTTTTTAGACGAAGCATTTTCTTCCTTAGATTCAGAATTAAGGCAAGAGTCTAGAGACTTAATTAAAATCTGTAGCAAAGAGTGGAATATTCCAGTTCTTATGATAAGCCATGACAAAGAAGATTCAAAAATATCTCAACAACAATTTATTTTAAAAGAAGTTGGAGGCGGAATTAGACAAATTTTTAAGATATAAATAACGCAATTAGTTAATACAAAGGTATTGACCTATTTATCCAATTTATAGACACTTTACTTGAAAATAAACAAAGCTATAGGAGGCTTTTTATGAAACTATTAATTGCATTGCTATTTGTTTTGCCACTTTCTGTACAGGCAGGACACTACAAGGGAAAAAAGAAAAATCATAGATACAGATCTAAAAGTCACAAAAAATCTTGGCACCACAGGTTTCATCATAATAACCAACATTATTTAACAGTTGGTACTGCACTAAATTTTTCTAAAAAAGAAGTAGGTACAGAAAAAACAACTTCGTACCAAATTAAATTAGGAAAAGGTGTTATTTTTAAAAAAAAATATGATGTATCTTTTTTGTTAAACTATAACAAAGATGGCGAAGATAAATCTTATGGGCTAGAAGTAGGGACAAAATATTTATTTAACATAAGTACAATGCGTATTTTTAAAGGAAAGCTATCTAAATATAAAAATACTTATAACAATTTTTATGTTGGCTTAGGATTTGGCATAGACAAGTCAGAGCAAGATACTAAAACATTAAAATATGCTGTAGGAAAACGCTTTTCAATAAGTAAAAATATGATGATGGGGCTAGAGTACACAAATTATGTTAGAAAATTTACTAAAGCAGATGTAGAAAACAAAACAAAAGGTTCTAGAGTTACTATGGACTGGAATTATTTTTATTAATTTTAAAAACTAAATAAAAACTACAAGGAGAAAATATGAAATTACTAATCGCATTATTATTTGTATCATCAATAGCTATGCCTACATTTGCTAAGCGAAAAGCAAGAAAACACAGAGTGGTAAAAAATCAAGTTGATAAATATTTTGAAATAGGAACAAGTATAGATATCAGCAAAGAAACTAACACAGCAGGGACAGTTACCTCTGACAAAGAAAACAATATTACTTTAAGAGCTGCAAAAGGATATATTTTTAACAAAAAATGGGATGTATCTTTAGGTGTTCAGTATAAAAGATTAGCTGAATATAAAAATCTTGGTCTTGAGCCAAAAGCTTACGGCGCAAAATTAGCTGTAAAATATATATTTAAAAAACGCCCAAGTTTAGTAAAGCACTATCACAAAACATGGATGACCCCTTATGTTGGAGCAGCATATAGATGGATAAGAGTTTCACCATTTGGAGCTACTAAAGCTAGTTCTTTAAAATTAGAAGAGCCTGGTTACATATTGTCTGTAGGTACTCGTTGCTTTATGACAAAAAATTTAGCTGCAACATTTGATTTATCCTACATTGTTGGAAAGAAAGTAATTACCAACACAATAAATGGCACAGAGATAAAAAATGAAAAAACAAAAGAAATTAATCCAAGCTTAAGCTTCGTATATTTTTACTAAATTTACCACTTAACATTTTATAGGACTTATAAGACTAAAAAAGGCTTCCAAAAAGGAAGCCT
>JAAGOD010039973.1_pt1 | contig 11834 bp, 20 predicted proteins | sample 8389681 | NCBI WGS metagenome assembly JAAGOD01 (sample SAMN13964374, study PRJNA552185) | sponge metagenome | biome: deep-sea hydrothermal vent fields; feature: spots directly above weak diffusing fluid; material: seawater and sediment | host: Tedaniidae sp. KZ-2020 ... | reverse complement strand
TATGGAAGGTGCTAATGGGCGTGAAAGTATTTGCATGTTATTTAGCTCTCAAAGTAGCACTAGCAGGTCCGATTTAGTTTGATTACATTTCACAATGGCCTTGTGTGTTTTTGATTTCGCGGCCCCTATTGGAATCAAACTTGTTAGTTCATGCAAAGAAACGAATGCCATGATTATCTTGGTAGGTGATGAGGCTGATGAAGCAGAACTCCTGGCAGCCGCTATACAAGAGGACTCTGACCTTGATGATGAAGACAATTCTGTCACTGCCATTTAGATAATAGCTACACTTCAAACCTTTTTAGCCCATAGCCAAACACCATTTTACAAACTAGCAGCAGATTAGGAGCCAGTGTTTGAACTGGAAGTTAGTATAATAGTTAAAAACACTTTAATATTATACTGAGCTAACTGTACTGATAAGAACACTATATACGTCAAGCCTAGACCTCCTTGCCCCGCCCAAATGACCCTAGAGCTATTGCGGTTCATGAGAATGTGATGCCTGCAGACTCGTACACAGTGTAAATCTTCTCCAAGGCACAAACATAAGCTGCTGTCCGCAGGTCCAAACCCAAATTATGTTCCCGCACTGTGTTCATGATTTGCTGCAAGCAACAGCACATCTAGAGCCAGCAGACTAACACATGCACAAACCTACGTACCTTGGCAGATCTCTCCATAGTGTACTCCAGGCCAGAGTTGACAATGTCCTTCTCCGACGCTCCAGCCATGCGACTGCTAAACTCTGGGGTGGGGGTAATGGGGATAGAACCAGCACGACCACCAGAAAACTTGGCTTCTAAACTCTTCTGAACACTCTCTGCAGACACATTGCACCAGTAATGCAAGACGTCCTGAGCAATATCACTTACGCAGCAAGTGATGGTTGGCATCTTCCTCATACTTCCACGTGAGTTTGCCGTAGCTGACATGGTTCAGGTTCTTGAGCCACTCAAAGTAAGAGACAGTCACACCCCCAGCATTGGCAAACAAGTCAGGGATCACCAGCACCTTGCGATCGTGCAAGATCTTCTCAGCAGCTATGGTGGTGGGGCCATTCGCACCCTCAGCGATCACCTACCCATATACGTACCACCATCACACAAATGCATCTGAACCCAGGCTCATAACAACCCTTTCACACCCCCAGGCTCAACCCCTCTACACAGCTCACCTTTGCTTTGAGCTGCTTCGCAATCTCAGCTGTGATCTGCTGTTCTCCTGCTGCCGGGATCAGGAAATCACACTCGGCTATCAGCAGGTTCTCGTCTGTGGGCTGGGCCCCAGGGAATCCCATCACACTACCACCATTGGACAGCGTGTAGTCCTCCAGCTCCTTAGGGTCAATCCCATCCTCACGGTTGATGATGGAACCATCCTTCTCCATCACGCCAATCAGCTTGGCCCCCTCCCTGTGCAGGTAGCGACAGGAGTGCAGCCCAACATTCCCAAACCCCTGCATCACACAATCAACAGACCTGAATCTTACACCAATGCTCCCTGAACTGACAGGTCCCTACATACACACCTGAACAATGAAGGTCTTGCCCTCCACTCCAGGGACCATGTCCACCTCACTACAGTACTCTGCCTCGTTGCAGAAGCTGCGAATGCTGTAAAACACACCCTGCAAGGGGAACAGGCAGCCATGAAACAGCCAGTGCTTCCAGCATTGCTCTTCCTACCCTCCCAGTGGCCGACGTGCGTCCATGGATCCCACCCTGAGGGATGGGCTTGCCCGTCACACACGCATGAGCATTGATATCTGTGTAGCCATGAGTCATGGCAAAGGTGTCAGCTATCCAGCTCATCTCCCTGGCACCAGTGCCCATGTCCGGTGCCGGCACATCCAACCTGGAACGCCACAACCACATGCACTTAGCAATTCGTATCCCCAAGCTAATCCTCCCCCCTAGGGGATGTGATGTATTGTGCAACTCACCCTGGGCCAATAAACCCCTTCTTGGCTAGCTCCATGGTGAACCTCCGCGTGATGCGCTCCAGTTCCGTCACCTGCACACACACACACACACACACACACAGCATTACGAGAGGGGCCTCCCCACCACGACCATCCCTCAGAGGACTACTACACAGCAGCATGCACCACCACTCACTGAGTACTGAGAGGGGTCTATCTTGATGCCAGCCTTTGCTCCCCCAAAGGGCACATCCACCATGGCACATTTGAAAGTCATGAGTGAAGCCAGAGCCCTGACTTCGTCTTCAGTGACATCGGCACTGTAGCGCACGCCCCCCTTGCAGGGGGTGCGGTGGTGGCTGTGCTGGGCTCTCCAGGCGTTGATCACCTCAATACGACCATCATCTCTACATGCCGTCCAGTCGGATCACCATTTAACTCACCACACACGCACATACATGCACATACCTATGTAAAGGAAACGCAATGTGGAGGACAGCATTGCTAGGGAGAATCAACCCCAGGACATCAGACACGCGAGCAGACTTCACCTCCTCAGGGACCCGACTCGTATCTGCTTCTACAATGCTTTTTTGAGCTATGTGAGTGGCCTGTATGCAATACACAACATAGACCACGTGAACACGCCAGAACACAGCATCTGAACCTTTTCAGCAAACTTCAACACCATCTCTGAAAATGGCAAGTTATCTTCATCAACTTGGGAGGAAGAAGTGTAACAGTTGGCACGGAAACTGCCAACACAGGAAACATCTGAAGCAACAGGAAGTAGAACCAGTGAGACAATATCAACCCAAGCACAGCTAGCTATTGAGAATTAAGGGCCACTCTTGTAGAACTAGAACGTTAACTCTACCCTCAGATCTTTCTCAGCGAAACAGCTATAGCTAGCTAGCTAATAGATTGAACCCAGCACAAACCACTTCAAAAGTCAATGATTGAGGTGTCAAATACAGTGCTAAAGCCAATCATTTACTCAAATACAGTGCTGTACCCCATTTAGTTGTTACTGGTTGAAAGGTTAAAGAGCTGATCTCCCAGCTACTCTATACAGGACATAAAATGGCATAGCTAGCTAAGATTTACCTTTTTTGAATCTAACCAGTGGCTGGAAACGAAGCTGTCTGAGCAGAGCAGACATAGTGATTGGAGATGGTATCCACTCTACAAGTCTCAGGTATCTCTATTGGTTGATATCACACCTTCACTGAGTCTGGATGAGGAAAGTGGGCGTTCCATGGGAATGGCTGTCACCTGATGCCTAACGCGCGCGCGATAACTGCATGCACACATTCTATGAAAAAATGAATGATGGAATCACACTATGCAGATGATCATGAGGTACGTATGATGACACCACAGAGTGGTGTGCATGAAGGATAAATGGAGAAACGCTATAAATGCACAGGGTAAGAAGCCAAAGGTCAGCGTAGAAAGACTGAGTTTTTAAAGGAAGAAAAGTCTGTTGGATAGCTTGATGTCAGGATCGTGGTGGAGACTCTGCCCCACCAAGAAGGCAAGCTTGTGAGCATACTATATAGACAAACACCAACTTCTCACATCTACTACAATCATGCATAGCTAGGGACCCCATACCTGGCAAGGAGCTGGCACTCGGATGGTGCCAGGCCAATTATAATACATGTGCGTCAGTTTATAGGTGAGGCGCTGCAGGATATCAGGCTTCCATCCCGAACCATCGAAAACCACATTGTAATGAGTGGGGGTGACTGTCCCCTGCCGCACATGCTGACTCACCAAGAAGAAGTCATACCTGAACAACCAATCACATCAGAGTCACACGCCCATACCTACCAACAACATACCATCCCCTCCGAGTGATAGTGTGATCCACCACAGTGCCTGGGGGAGGGTTAGAGAGACCCTTGGGCCCACCACGACTGAAGATGCGCGTCGATATTCTCTTCTGCACCACAATAACGGCCATCTTGGGCTGGTAGTCGTCTCCAAACGTGGCAAAACAGGAGGTCATCTGAGGAATCTCGTACTCACTCACAACGTGCATCTGCCCATCCCCCACACCATCTCGATACACCACAATACGCCCAGGAAGACAGTCATTCAACTAAAACACTCGCATCATCCATCATGCTATATTATACATCAACAAGGCACACCAAACTCACCTCATGGTAGTTCTTCAGAGCTGCAAGCATGCAAAATTTTAACCCGTCAGCAATTTCCTGCCGGATGCCTTGAATGGACACCCTGGAGTACCAACGTGTCATGTATCTACATGGACATGCACACGTACGCTGGTTACAATGATTCATCCCATGGTCTACCACACCCACTGGTTAGTGCTGGCCACAAAGCCAAGGATGGACTTCTTCTGTCCGAGCGCAGAGTCGTGAAACACATCCAGGCCAATCACCATCATGTTTTTCTAACAAGGCATCAACCAATCTTACAGTGCCAAACCAGGAATTCTAAATAGAGCTCACCACTGGGATCTCCACGGCCCAAAGCTCTCCACCAAGCTTACAGTTGATCTGCAAAGCTATTTTTTGGGTCACACTACGCAGCTTTTGCTGCTGAGAGATGGTCCGAGCATTGATGACCTGCAAACACAATAGTTGTTCACTTCTATATAACCTTGTGGGGTCAAGGGTCACCTGAGACGGGATGGGCCTCTCAATGCAGCAGAATTTCTTGAAGGCAGCGTACCTATCGTCTCTGCTAGTGGGAAATATGGCCACCACCAGCTGCAGCTGACTGGTGATCTCATGCTTGATGGCCTGCAGGTAGGTGTCTGTCCTGTCGTTGGGGAGGTCCACCATCTTGGGCTCTACAAACTATCACAGTGCGTCCATCAGAAACACCCCATGCAGGTGGAACAACTCACGTCAATCCCCAGGCTAGGACACACCTTCTTCATCGCCTCCTTGAACTCAAATGCCTTGGAGCTATCCCTCTTTGTGCTGACCACCAGCCAGCTCTTCAGTGGGACCTACATATGTGCCACCACACACACACACACACAACAAACATTATGTAAACAAAATAACGTGAGAGCACCTGGTATCACTGCAATGTTCTGCACACACAAAGACAGAACCAAACAGAGAGGCTTGCTGGACTCACAGCCGTGATGACTTTTTCCTTCACTGCATGCCTGCTCCAGTCAGCCTCCTGACCTGCCGACTGGCTGCAATTCTTGAACATGATCTTCTCTGGGTTCAAGGTCCTACCCTCTAGCTGGATCATGCGTGGGTCCAACTGCAGATTCCAGGACTCCAATTCCTCCCGAGCCTAGTCATGTGACAGTTATGTGACAGTCCAATCCCTTGCACCCACCCAGCGTACCTTGGGACATTTGTTCACGCGATCCACAAACCTCCTGAAGTTGACTTCCCTCTCGCTGGGGGCAATGCGGGTGTGGATAGCAATGTCCTGCACACACAAACACACACGTAGAGACGGAGGGAAGGGGTCAGCCAGGAAGACAGGCTGGCAAGTTCTTTCACCTTCATCACTTTAAAATCTTGTCTGGCCTGGTCAGTGAGGCCAGTCATCGCGCACAGCTCAGGCACTAGGCAGATCACTTCCTCCACTGCCTACACACACACACACACACACACACACACAGTCAGTGACCACTGGTACATGGAGAAGGTACTGAATGAACCTACAGGATCCCTGCGGTCTCTGATCTTGGGTCTGTGAATAAGCAATGGCTGCTCTTCATCACTAATCACCTTCCCGTAGACATTCCTAGAAAGACAATATGGTTCAACCCTATCATTTGCCACTTGCTGCAGTCACTGACTTGTAATAGTCCATGAAGCATATGGCATTTCCTTTGTGGTCAAGAAAGGTGCTATGGGGATTCTTGTCCCAGGCGATGTCATCAATCCTATACGTCTTGTTATTGTACCTGAATAGCATGCAATTACGTAGTTATTATTTTTCTGGTGGGCACTTTATGGAAAAGATGCTGATTCAGTTATTTCAAAACCAACCAGTAAAGTAGAACCTCAGTTATCCGGACCTCAGGGGCATTATTCAGAACATTTTTGGTGTGCGTTAAATAGAACTGTGCATAGTTTGCTAGCTCTGCCATTGAAAATGTACTATTTCACTTATCCGGATTGTCTCTAGAGAGGTGGAGTGGACAAAGGTGTCCGGATAATCGAGGTTCTACTTTTGGTGACAGCATCCCCACCAGCTGGGAGGGAGGGGCTTAATGTGACAATTTAACCCAGCCACACTATTATTCTTGAGGTCTATCACAATACCTTGTCAAGACCACTGACCCCACCAGCTGTTTGGTGGCTTCATCCTGGAACTTGGTGGGGTGCTTGGAGTAGAGTTCATACCTACAATCAAACAACACTGGCACATGCACTTGTGTGGGTGTGGTTGGCCTCACAGAAAGTCCAGGGCAGTGTCTGTCCTCAGGAGCCGGTGCGATACATCGAACATCAGCAGCAGGCCTCCGTCGAGTTGCTGGATAGCAGACACGTACCCTGGCCACAGCTCCATCCTAAACACGCGACAGGATCAGGTGGCGTGTGTAGTAGGCCAACCAACTCCCACTCACTTGTGCTGGGGCATGGCTATGGGGGAGCGAGGATCGTAGTAATTCCTGCCCACCTGAACAAGCTCAAGGGCACGCATCACACGCCGAAAGATGACGTTGAAGAGTTGGAAGCACTGGATATACTGCACCTTGGCAACCAAGGTGAAGGTGATGGTGATGCTGGCCCCATCAGTCTTCCTAGTCGCGTTAACCACCGTCGGATTCTCAGCCAGCTTCTTTGGAAGGAAAAGGGTACCCCCGTCAAAGGCCCGTGCCCTCCCCAAGAGCTCACGCTGGTCGGCCACCATGCCAAAGCGATGATTCTTGTTCTCCACCATAGGGCTGTGAGAACAGCCATCACCTCCCCTCACCCTGTCCCACAGCCACTCACCTGAAGGAGACTGCATATTGGTACACCCCCTCACTCTTGCCTTGAAGAATCAGGTAGTTTGCATTCAGTGGTAACCTACAGCACACCATTAATTCCCATCACTGGAACACCTGCTACGCTCACTTTTGTCCAGAGAGACCCTTCTTGGCTGCGGCCTCTTTTTCAGTGGCAGCAGTGGGGGCACCATCTCCCAGGGACAGCCCCTTCATTTCAGCTGCAGGTATGGTGCTGGCTGTCTGCTTCTTCGGGGGAGGAGGGGCATCCTGCACAGTCGGCTCCTGCAGCAGCTCCTTGCCACGCCCAGCTTCCTCTGACCACACCCACCAGCATTAGCACAGGCGTCACACACAAACACAACACCTTACTCGTCAGGAGCGGCAGCTCTGCAGCTGGAGCAGGGCATGGGACTTTGGGGCTGCGGTCCTCAGCAGGCTGCTGAGTCATCAAAGACCTCAATCCTCGACCCAACGGCTGTGGCACTGCCACCTGAAGAGGCATCACATCATGACCACTACATCAAACATGTTCCACATACCTCCGGCTGCTGACTGGACATGCTGAGCAGCTTGCTCAAACCCCTCCCCATGGGGAAAGGGACGTCCAACGACCCCTGGCTACTACTCGCTGCCTCTGGACTCCTCCCACTTGTAGCTGCAGCAGGACCAGGAGGGCTGCTGCCAACCTAATACAAAGCAATTGCTGCATTGGTTTGCTCCTAACAGAGGTGTGTTCCTCACCTTGGGTTCCTGAGGGGCAGACTGCTCTCCACTCAGTGTCCCAGGCTTCCTAGCTGGGTTCTTGAGAGCCTCCAAAAGAGCCAGACCCCTACCTCCACGACCATATCCAGACATCTTCAAGTGCAGTTGCTTAGATCCAACCAAAATAGACAACCTATTCGAAGTAGAAGAAGCTAGAGAGGGTCTTTACACTTGAGAAGCAGCTGCACATTTGAAAAGCCCACGTGGGGGGGGGGCCTAGCTGCAGAACTTGTGATCCTTTACCATTCTACAGCTGGTATGATGGCGACAGCAGCTCCAAGGAGAGCTTCTTCTGGTCTGGTAGACTACAAGGAAGAGGAAAGCAGTGGAGAGGAAAGTGAGGAAGACTATATTGTGCCCCAGAAGAGAGTCAGAGTAGACAGAAATGGGAAAGGTGATGTTTTCTTAATAATGCCCACCTTGTTCTAAAATATAAATTGTTGTGTAGAGGACAAACTGAGTCGAAGTTGCCCCTACCTGGACACCATTGATAGGTCTGTCTTGGATTTTGACTTTGAGAAACTCTGCTCTATATCCCTGCTGAACAACAATGTCTACGCCTGCCTTGTTTGTGGAAAATACTTCCAAGGTATGCACATATAGCTAGCTAGGCAAGACTGCAGTTGAAACTGTTGACACTGTTGGTATTGTGTAGGCCGAGGCCAGCACTCACATGCGTACACACACAGCATGCAGATGGGGCATCGTGTCTGGCTTAATCTGGAGACACTAAAGTTCTACTGTCTTCCTGACAACTACCAGATCATTGACCCTTCACTAGAGGACATAAAGGTCAGTGGAGTTCACTAGAGGACCTAAAGATCAGTGGAGTCCAAGGGAGGCTATATCCTCTCCTCAGCATGGATGTCAACACATTGTATATTGAACTGTGACCCTTTTAGTTTGTATTGAAGCCAACATTTTCGTCTGAAGCTGTGAGTGCACTGAATCACACGTCCAAGCTCTCGCTGGCATTGGATGGGACCAAGTACCTGCCAGGGATTGTTGGACTCAATAATATCAAGGTCAGTGGAGGTCAAGGGTCAGGAGGGGGTGTGGTGTGATTGGAATGCCTTTTTATCAGGCCAACGACTACATGAATGTTATTCTGCATGCTCTGGAGAATGTGCCACCTTTCAGAGATTACTTTCTGCGGGAAGAGAACTATGCCCACATCACCCCTCCCCCTGGAGACCAGACATTTATCCTTGGTAAGTCATTCCAAGTCCCAGTCTGGTCCTCTCTATGTGGCCTGCCCTGCCTTGCCCTTGCCCTTGTCTGTCAGTGCAGTCCAGAGGCTGGGGGAGCTCTTTCGCAAACTCTGGAACCCTCGCAACTTCAAGGCCCATGTCAGCCCCCATGAAATGCTGCAGGCAGTGGCCTCCACCAGCAAGAAACGCTTCAAGATCACAGTGCAAGGTAAGCTAACGTCAAGTGTCTTGCAGTGCTAGCTAGTATGTGTGTGTGTGTGCGCATGCTTGCACGTGACTGTATGTGTGGTGCAGGGGACCCTGTGGACTTCCTCTCATGGCTGCTCAATACATTACACATAGCACTAGGGGGAACGAAAAAGGCTGGCTCCAGTGAGTGTCTCTAGCTTACCACTGCTGTGCTCATGTGTGGGAGTACGTGTGTGTGTAGGTGTGGTGCACCAGATATTCCAGGGAGCCATGCGAATCCACAGCAGAAAACTCCCACCACCAGTGGAGGTCTGTCCATGCAGCACATTACACTAGCATGGCTGGGCGCTCGCTCATCCCTGCCCTCCCCTCACCTCCCCCTTGTAGAACCAGGAAGATCTTGCATTGTTATTGGCAACTGACGAATATCAAGAAAAAACAACCACATCTCCGTTCCTCTATTTGACCCTTGACCTCCCTGCAGCACCACTGTTTCAGGTTTGCCTTAGTCTCTAGTGAGATGTGTAGAGCAGAGTCAGTGTTGGCTCTCTGTGTGACCAGGATGACATTGAGCGTAACAGCATCCCTCAAGTGCCCCTCTTTGACCTTCTCACCAAGTTTGACGGCATGAAGGAAAAGGTGTGTGGTTTTGTTCCCGTGGAGTGCTGAGCTCAGCACAATCCTTCCAGGAATACAGGACACATCGGGAATCCCACATTAAGAGATTTGAGATCACCAAGTTGCCCCCATATCTCATCCTCTTCATCAAGGTAGGTCCCACCACTAGCCCTGTGTCCTGTGGAGATGCCCTCATCTGACCTCCTGCAGAGGTTCAACAAGAATAATTTTTTTATTGAGAAGAACCCCACCATTGTCAACTTCCCTATCAAGTGAGTTTGTGTCTGTTGCCACTGTGCTGTGCTGGCATGTACGGCCATGCTCTAGGGATATTGACATGGCAGAGTTCCTGGCCAACGATGAGGCAGTAACAGCAGCTCACAAGCACACTGTGTATGACCTCATTGCCAATATATGCCATGACGGCCAACCAGGTGTGTGTGTGTTGTGTACAAGTTTGGTCCATATGTGCATGATGGTGTGTGTGTGTAGGGAAAGGGACATATCGGGTTCATGTGCGACAGAAGGTGAGGTTGTAGCAAGCTGTTGCTGTTGGTTGTGACCAGGACTGTGCTCATGCAGGGGGCAGGGCAATGGTTTGAACTGCAGGACTTGCATGTGCAGGATTTGCTGCCCCAGATGATCACGCTAGCAGAGGCATACTTTCAGGTCAGTGCTAGTGCTGTTCTCTTGGATGCACATTGATGTGTTCCTTTGCTAGATATGGGAGTTGAGAACTGACCAGGACTCTTAGCCATTGCCATACCACACCATTACGCTGCTTGCATTCGAATGTGGACATTATCATGACATATCTGCAATACATGGTCGCCAGAATATTTTACAAAATGTAAAGAGGCATAGTGTTTTATAATAATGATGTTGGCAGGATAGTTTCACTAGAGCATGCATGGAGTTTTTCACTCGTCCACCTCTCCCTGGTCAGTCTTGGGGGCCAGGAAATACCGCAGGTGGCCCACGTCTCCAATCTTGTACTCCACAAGCAAAGGCTGTTCATCCTTGATAGACAGAGTCACTGATCCAGAGAGGGGTGTGGCCTTTGAGATGAGGCCAATGTAGCGACTAGCAAATGCCATGCTCACTGGCTCATTCATCTCCATAGAAACCTGTGTGGGATAACCTAAATAGTGCACACCAAGGTAAATTCCAAAAGATGCACACCTGCTCAGATTCTTTTGTGTCAGAAGACACATTAGGCCGCAGAATGATTTTGGCCTGGCTGGTGGCTGAGTCGGCAGTTGTTGAGAATTGGACCCCCTCCTTGCTGCAGGAGATGTTGACCGTGTCATGGAACTGAGACAGGTCACGCACAATGCGCTGCAGCTCGTGGGAGGGCATCTGCACTACTGCACTGTACGCTGTGTCCTGGAAACAACCAACCACAGTCACAACACATGATAAGAAACCACCAGTCACACTGCCATACGTACAGGGAGAGACAAATGCTCGGCATCAATGTCCATCATCTTCACCTCAAATGAAGCAGTCTTGTCCTGATCTGGAGACAGTGGAGAGAAATAGTGAGTTCCCTTCACCAACCCAATATTTCACACTGGCAATACCTGCGTTCTCAATGATGATGCCAATGGTGTCGCTGTTGTCCTGGCAACGCAATGTCACACCATCATCCGAACCACCACAGCGAATTACCTTCAGGAAACTAAACAATCAGATCCAAGTAACATAGATACCAAAATGTACACTGTGAGGGCTTACTTTGCAAGGTTGACACCCAAAGTGATGTTTTTGTCGCAGCGATAAGGATCAAATCCATCATGGTTCAGCTCCATGCTCACCAGACACACATTCGCTGTGTCCATGGCTTGAATGCAGAGACCTAAACAAAAAGAAAATGAATGAGCTCAGCTCTATCCTTGGTAGCCACCTCTGAATGGCTAGCTAGATTACCTGATGAGCTGCACTCGATGTTAACCTCGGTCACCAAGGGACCAATGGCCTCCATGATCTTCCTAAGCAAACTGCCCTGTGCTAACCGACACTCAAACATCTTGCTCAGTCTCCAAAGGCAGGGAAATTCTTACACACCCAAGCTAGCAGCAAACACAAACCCGCCTTTTTGCCGCCAAAATTAGTAAATCTTTTCTGTTGACGATCCAGTCCAGTTGGCCTCCCCCTGATGCTAGTAGTATGGAGGCCC
>JAAGOD010060760.1_pt1 | contig 11836 bp, 13 predicted proteins | sample 8389681 | NCBI WGS metagenome assembly JAAGOD01 (sample SAMN13964374, study PRJNA552185) | sponge metagenome | biome: deep-sea hydrothermal vent fields; feature: spots directly above weak diffusing fluid; material: seawater and sediment | host: Tedaniidae sp. KZ-2020 ... | reverse complement strand
GCCGCCCCCGATACCGCGCACAAAATATTGCCCGGCCCGGGACTATAAACCAGCGGAAAAATCACCGCCAACCAAGTAATATAAAATTCAGGCATGCGCCGGGGCGGCGGGTATGGCGGCGCAAACAAATAAAAATATTGTTTTCATGCCGATATTATACCGAAACCGCTTGCCGGTCAGAAAAATCGCAAAATTTTCATAAATTTTCATCAATTAATTGCACATTTGGATAAATTTATGTTAGAATACCGTTATCAGAATACGCAGGATGCCCTTGGTCGGGTGTCCGTTGAAATAAAATACCTCTCCCTTTACGGGGGGAGGGAAATAGGCGGGAATCTCACAACATCCTGTTGTATTCTGATAGCGCCCGGCACTATTGCCGGGAAATATCAAAAACAACAGGAGAAAAACATGAAAAAAACCATTATTCTAATCTGCCTATTCGCTATTTTAGCGGGTTGTGCGGGAAGAACAGCCAATCCAATCAGCGCCCGCCAAGCAGGGGACAAAGAGTTAACCTGCGAGGAAATTGAGGGCGAAATGGAGAATTTGGACAAGCGGGCAAAACGTCTGCTTGCCGAACAATCGGCAAAAACCGGCAAAAATGTCGCTTGGGGCGTGGCCGGACTTATCTTTCTGCCACTCTTAATCGGCATGGATTTGTCGGATGCGGAGCGCCAAGAAGCGGAATCCATGCAAGACAGGCACCAACACTTATCCCGCCTCGCACGAAAAAAGAAGTGCGAAATATTCTAAAAGGGAAGGATTTTATCCTTCCCTTTTACATTTTATCAATCATGCGTTGAATCGGATCTTCTTCATACGGCCCATTTACAATGTCCCATTGTCCAAATATACTCCATAAAAAACGCATAAGAGTTTTTTTATGATCGTAATCACAATGCGGATTCCGATTTTCGTGATCATGTGATAAATTGGATAAATTACCCAAAAATTTATGCACCGATTCATCCGGAATGTTATAATTATTCCGAACATACAGCGCTTCCCTACTCAACAACTCAATTTCAGCCAGAAGATCTCTAAAATAATCTTCTCGAGCATTCAAGAAATTATGCACTTTATACCATTTTTCACCTTGGAAAAAATCTTCAAATTTTTGAGGGTCGCAAAGTTCCTCTGCCGATTCTGAATTTTGTTCATTTGTCGCAATGAGAAAAATATAAAGAATATTTTCCTTAAATCTACGATAACTATAAATCATGTTAAGTTTTAGTATGCTTCTTTTCCGTTGTTCCGGAATATAAACAACAAAAAACCAGACAACTATTCCGGCAAACACTCCGGTTGCCATCCCAAACACGATTGAGTTTTCGTAATAAAACCAAGATTCCAAATATGTTCCTTGGAGCGATTGAATGATCGGTTCATCGCTACTCACAAACATCATAAGCACCGACATGGCGCAAATCACCATCGGCATCAACAAGCGATTCTTTATAGTAAAAAATTGTTTCATGGCAATATTATAATAAAAAAACTCGGCGCGCGCCGACAATTAAAACGGCGCAAACTCCGGGGGGATTATACCATTTCGGGCAAAAAAATACAAACCAACATTAGCGGGCGCCGGCAACTAACCGCAAATGTTGCGTTTGTTGCGGGGCAACATCCGGTGCAAAACATCGTTTTTGTCTATAAAATGGTGTTTGAGAGCGGCGGCGGCGTGTAATAATGCCAGCACTACTCCGCCGTATCCCGCCCAATAGTGCAAATTTATCGCCGCATCGCGCGCGGTATCCGAAACCGAAAATAACGCCGGAGCGTAGAATCCCCCCGCCAATTCCGCCGCATTGCCCGCAGAAGTGGAAACGATATAGCCGCTTGCCGGAATAATTAACAACAGCGCAAATAATAAAAAATGCGTAATGCGCGCGGCAATCCATTCCCACGATTTCAATCCCGCCGGATTTACCCGCCGCGCCGTGGCGATTTTTGCCGCCGCCAATATTAATAACGCCAATCCCAAAGTTCTATGCCAAGTTAACGCGCCATGATAATAGGCGTCATAATAACCGAGTTCGGTCATCCACGCGCCCAACGCCGCCAATCCAAAAAATAACGCGGCAATCGTCCAGTGCAAACAAACCGAAAAAATCCCGTGCATTTTGCGTTATTGGCGAATGCCTTCTATAAATATTTCCAAATCCACCGCCGTAGAAGCCGGACCTAAATCATATTCCATGCCAAAATCGGCGCGCGTAATTTGCAACCGTCCTTCAAATCCGGCGCGATAACCGCCCCACGGGTCTTTGCCTTCGCCGACTTTTTTAACTTGCACGGCGACGTTTTTGGAAACACCGTGAACCGTCAATTCGCCGCGCATGATTCCTCCGGCGGCGTCGCCTTCATAATCGCCGCTAACAAAAGACGCTTCGCCGAATGTTTCTACTTCCAAAAAATCTTCGCCGCGCAAATGTTTGTCGCGCTCGGCATGATTGGAATCAACGCCGGCGGTTTTGACCAACACTTTAATGCGTTGGGCAGAAGCGTCCGCTTGCGGATCAAAAAAGAAATCGCCGCTAATATCATTAAACCGCCCCAAAAGCCAGCTGGTGCCAAGATGTTGAATCCGAAACTGCACAAACGAATGCGCCGGATCTATGCGGTATTCCGCCGCCGCCACCCCTTGCGCAACCGATAACGGCAACATAACCGCCGCCAAAATAAAAACATTTTTTTTCATAGATTTACTCCTTCTTGCTTGATATAAAAAATATCCCAAAACACACGCCGGAATTTCGCCGACACAGTATTAGGAAAGCGCAATCCTTTTGGACCGTGCGGCAGGTATTGTAGCACTAATCCGGCATGAAATATACGCCAAAACAAAATTTTTTGCATTTTTTTGTAGAAAACGGCAAAAAATCCTCGTCCCATCTTAAATCCATAATATTTCTCCAATTTCCCGCGGTTTCTATTTCCATGAAAACGCGGAATTACCGCGGTGAAAAAACGGCGGTCATTTTATATTTACCCGGTATTTGCGAACAAAACACAATCCTACATAAGCGGATGCCGAAAAAACGGCAATTTCGTCTTGGATTTTTCCGAGAAGGCGCGGCTTCTCCTGCGGCTGCTTTGTTACGGTTTCGCCCGGACATGAAACATATCTTGGCGGCGGGCACGCTCTTGCGGGTTAAACCGCCCGCTTCCGGCATTTTTAACTTATTAGAATTCTCCGCGGTTATCTCATCCGGAATTGACGACAATGACCGCGGCGCCGGCGGCGATAACCAAAGACCCTATCATCCGTCCGCGCGATTTGGCTTCGCCCAGAAAAAACATGCCCGCCAACACACCGAATATAACGGATGTTTCCCTCAACGCCACTACCGCCCCCACCTGCGCCTCGGTATAAGCGTGAATAACCAACACATATGCAAGCAACACCAGCCCGCCGCCAACGCCGGCCAACAACAAATAACGCCACTGCAACGCCCCCGGCGGCCGGCGTTTATTGTCCCCCGTCAGCATCATCAATATTATAAAAAGCGGCGCATCAAAAACCGACAGCCAACATGCATACTGCACGGCGTTTCCGGTCAGGCGGGAACCCATGGCGTCAACAGCCGAATAAGCGGCGATAACGGACGCCGTCAGCAACGCCAATGCAATCGCTTTTCCGCCGCCGCGGGCCTTTCCCGCCATGCACAGAATGCCCGCGGATACCAATAAAATTCCGGCCACAACCGGCAACGACGGCTTTTCGGCCAGCCAAAGAAACCCGGCAACCGCGGCAATCGGCGGCGCCGCACCGCGCAAAATAGGATATACCAAAGAAATATCGGCCAACCGATAACACCAAACCAAAAGGTAATTGTAAACGGCATGCAATCCCACGCTCGCCGCCAAATAAAGCCAACTTTCGTCCGGCGGCAACCCATGGTAAAAAACGCCGACCCCCGCCAAAAGAGAACTGACGGTAAGCAACACCGTATAACCGGCCATTTGGTCGGGCTGCGCCTTTAAAATAGTATTCCATGAAGCGTGGCACAAAGCGGCGGCAATAACAAGCAGGGCGGTAAGGGGGGACATAAAATTTATGCGCGGCGGAAAACGCCGCCTACATGCGCATTTTTACCCCGGTCCACGACAACAACCGCGCGCGGAGTTTGCGGGTCAAAAACCAATGCAATCCGCGAACCAACGAGGTGGTCATCACAATAACCATGGCCATCGCCGCGGCCGGCGCAATGTCGCCCGCCCCTTCCATATTGATTATCGCTACGGAAGCCAATTGCGTATGCGATGAATACAAAAAAATGACCGCGGACACCGTGGTCATCGCCGTCATAAATAAATAAGTGGAAATGTCTAAAATAGCGGGCAGACACAGCGGCGCGCTTACCAAAAAAAAAGTTTTATAGGCGGGCACCTTGAGGGACGCGCCGACCGATTCGTATTCGGGATCCATTTGTTTCAAGGAGGATAACGCGGTTAAATGCCCGACGCTGTAATAATGGACAATCGTGCTAATAACAAGAATCGCCATGCCTCCGTACAAAAAATGCAACGGGTTGCCGGGGTTGTTAAAAAAGAAAATGTAAGACAGCCCCAACACCAAACCCGGCACCGCCATCGGCAACAACGCCAACAGTTGAATCAACGACCGCAAAAAAGAAAAACCGCGCGCTTTTTCAACAATATAAGCGGCGGTAAAAATAAAAACGGTGCCAAACAACGCCACGCTAAACGCCATTACCATGGAATTGACATATGCGCCCCAGCCGCCGCCGTCCATAATGTCAAAGCGGTAGTTTGCAAGCGACATATCCATGTTATAGGGCCAAAATTTTACCAGCGAAGCAAAAGCCGACATTGCCAAAACGCCGACAAGCACAAAAGCAATTAACAAACAATAAACAAAAAACAAACCGTCGCGCAAACGGTCCGGGCGCGGCGCGTAAGGAACCGAAAGCGAATTGACCATGGATATTTGTTTGCGATGGGCATGGCGGTCTATTAGAAAAGATATTACCGCCGGCAACAACAGCATTAACCCGACCACCGCGCCCATTTGAAAATTTTGCTGCCCGATAACTTGTTTAAATAAATCGGTCGACAACACCCCGTAATTGCCGCCGATAACTTTGGCCACGCCAAAATCGGTGAAAGTTAAAGTAAATACGACAAACAACGAACTGATTAACCCGTATTTAACTCCGGGCAGGGTAATGGTAAAAAATATGCGCGCCGCGCCGGTGCGCAAGGCGATGGCGGCCTCGTATAAACGCCCGTCGCTCGCCGACATTGACGCTTTGATAATAATCAGCGCCATTGGGAAAGCCCACATTGACAATCCCGCAATGATGCCGATGGGACCGTATATGCTGTATCCAAATAACGCTTCTTTGATGACGCCTTGATTTCCGAACAAGTACACCAAACTAATCGCCTGCAACAAGGACGGCGACAGTAAGGGAATAATGGCGACGGCGCCAAAGAAAAACTTTCCCGGCATGCAAGTGCGCGTCAGCGCGTACGCATAAAGAAAAGCCAGCAACACGGCCAGCGCCGTCGCCGTTGCGGCGACAAACAGGGAATTGGATACCGAATTAAAGAGCGCCGGATTTTGCAAATAAGCGGAAAAATTATCCATCCCGATAAACTCGCCGCCGTGGTTTTGGACGCTTTTGATTAACATACTGTAAAGCGGCATAATGACGACCGTAAACAGGCACGCGGCAACGGCGAAGAGCATCGCCGCGGCTCCGGGGCGGGCGGCATATGCGCGAAAAATATTCCGCCAATAACGGCTATTCAACACCGGAACACAGTTCGCGCCGCCATGCATTATGCGGCGGGATATAAGCGAAAACTGTCCGGGGGAAGATTGATATTAACAACATGCCCCCGGGCGATGGAAAAATCGCGCATGATATTGTCCGTGCAATCGGCGACAAAAACGGCGCCGCTGTCATGCGCCAGGTGCACCCTGGAAAAAGCGCCCAAGAATTCAATTTTGTCCACGGAAACGGAAAAACAGTTGTCGCCGCCCCCCTGCATTACTATGTCTTCGGGGCGAATTGCGATTTGCATCTCTTCGCCGGTTTGGTGGCGGGCGGCGCACGGGCAACGCAACTTGACGCCGCATACCATGGCCGTGTTGGAATCAACAACGCGGCATGGCAGCAAATTGATTGCGCCGATAAAATTAGCGACAAAAACACTCGCCGGATTGCGGTAGATTTCCTGCGGCGCGCCGATTTGCTCTATGACGCCGTTGTTAATGACAACTACGCGGTCGGCAATCGTCATCGCCTCCTCCTGGTCATGCGTAACCATAATGGTGGTCACGCCAAGGCGTTTTTGTAGCATCCGTATTTCATTGCGCAAATATACGCGCACTTGGGCATCAAGCGCCGACAACGGCTCGTCCAACAACAATAAAGACGGCGAAATCGCCAACGCCCTGGCCAATGCAACCCGTTGTTGCTGTCCGCCGGATAATTGCCATGGATATTTGTTCCCTTGCTCCGGCAAGCCAACGAGGGATAATAGTTCGCCAACCCGCCCCGCCACTTTTTCTTTTTTTAATTTTTTGTTAACTAATCCGTAAGCAATGTTGTCTTTTACGGTAAGATTTGGAAACAGCGCGTAAGATTGAAATACAATGCCAAAATCGCGGCGCTGCGGCGGCAACCATGAAATATCGCGGCCGTTTTGCACAATCCGCCCGGATGTTTGATAATCCAGCCCGGCGATCAACCGCAATAATGTGGTTTTGCCGCACCCCGAAGGCCCCAAAAAACACACAAACTCGCCGCGGCCTACGGACAACGAGACGCCGCCTAAGGCGGCGATATCTTTGCCGAATATTTTAACCAGATTATCAAGAACCAGGAAATTACCGTCAGACGGAGACGGTGCATTCACTTTGGATCCGATTTGCCATCGTAACGTTTGCTCCATTCCGCCAAAATTGTTTTTCTGTTATTCGCGGCCCAGGAAAAATCGTTATCAATCATCTTTTCGGCGACATTGGCGGGATAGTTCTTGACCGCCGCCGCAACGCCGGGATATCCGACTACCGCGTAATATTTGTTGTACATCTGGTTGGCTTCCTTGGAAATTGACCAGTCAATTAATTTTTTCGCGGCCGCAAGTTTTTTAGTGCCTTTGACAATCGCGCTGGCTTCCAAATCCCAGCCAATACCCTCCGACGGAATGATAATTTCAAGAGGCGCACCCTGGTTTTTGGACTTTGCCGCGCGAAAAGCAAAAGAAATACCGATGGGAATTTCGCCGGAGGCCGCCAGTTTGCACGGCTTGGAGCCGGAGTGCGTGTAGCGGGCGACATTTTCATGCAATGAATCCATGTATTTCCATCCGTCTTTTTCGCCGAACATTTGGAGCCAACTGGACACATCCAGAAAACCGGTGCCGGAAGACGCCGGATTGGGCATAATTAAATGCCCTTTATACGGGATTTAGCAGATCTTTCCACGAAGTGGGTTTGGGCAGATTGTTCTTTTTCGCTTCAATTGTATTGTAGCAGATGGAAGCCACCCATGCGTCCATGCCCGTCCATATCGGCGGGGTGCTTTTGTCTACAAATTTGGAATCCAGCTTGTCCACGCCTTTGGGCGAGTACGGATGCAACATGCCTTCGTTTGCCAGCACCAGCAAACTTGTCGCCGCAAGCCCCCAGACCGCATCGGCGCGCGGATTGTCTTTTTCCGCCAAAAGTTTGGCGGTCACAATGCCCGTTGAATCGCGCACAAATTTGATGTCAATATCGGGATGCGCTTTGTTGAAAGTGTTTTTGTACTCTTCCAAAGTGTCGGCTTCTATTGCCGTATAAATGAGCAATTCTTCCGCCAACGCAACGGGCGCAACCGCTATGGACCACGACATGCACGCGCAAGCAAGCACGCGCGCCAAGCCAAAAGTAAGAAAGTTTTTCATGGGTTTGTTCTCCTAGTAGGTAAATAAATAGTTAAATCGGGGTTTGCCGCCGTCCGTATTTTTATCCGGCATGCCAAATTAAACGCCGAATTTCCAAAAACCGGCGTTTGTTGCCGCAAAAAGCGCGCCGAGTTCATGATGGTTTCCGCACCCGGTTAATCATGCCAAGATAATGCGAAAGCCCCGCAACCTGCATGCCGGGCAATTTTCCGGCGTCGTCCCAACGGCGCATCCGCACGGCGTTCTCAAAATGCGGATTGCTTTCAAATGCGCTCCGCTCTACATCGGACATCGCGCCGCCTTGCAACTCCAGCGTGCGTTTGGACGCTTCCGACAAAGCATCGTAATACGCCGGATCGTCCGCGCACAAATATTTTTTGGCGGCGACATGCAAGCGTATCGGCTCGGTAACCGCTTCGGGAAAAAACGGCGATAATACCGCGCTCCCCGCATCCTCGTGCAGGTTGTCCACGCCCTGTTCAATGTAGTCGTCGCCAAACTCGTTGGTAAAGTGCCCGACATCATGCAACAACGCGGCGACAATCAGCGGCTCTTCGGCCCCTTCGTGCGCGGCAAAATGCGCCGCCTGCAACATATGTTCCGCCATCGTCACCTCTTCGCCGAGATAAGCATCCGCGCCGCGCTTGTCAAACAGCCAGCGAATAAAATCCGAAATATTATCGCATGTCGGTTTCATTGTTTCTCTTCTTTCGCATTACGGCGGACAATTCTCCATGTGGACAGCAGAGCGTCGCGGTCGGCGTAACATCCCTGCAAGTGGCGGCCGCCTCCGTCCGAAAACGCCGTGCGTCCGTGTAAAACACGGCGGTTATCCACAATAAATAAGTCGCCGCTTTCCATCTTAAACCGGAGGGTTAACCCGGAACGCTCCAAAATTTCGGAAAAATGGCGGTAGGCGGCGTAATACGCCGGCTGTTCATCGTTGGGAACATCCAGTGCGGCGAGGGAACGATTGTTATAATTAACCGCACGCAAACCGCCGACGGGGGCAATATCCAAAACCGGCAAGCGATTGCGAATATCCGCAACGTCGTCATTAAAGCGAAACGGCACCGCATGGCGGGAAAGTTCGCGCTCATGCGCCGCGTTTTCTTTGGCCAGAATTTTTGCCGCCATAAATCCGTCAACTAAAATGCTGTCGCCACCGGCGGCGGTGTTTTGCAGACAATGCAATAATTGCAAACCGGGCGGCGGATCGCGGTAGGGATTGTCGGTATGCACGGAAAGCGCCATGCCGGTGTAAGCGAGATTATTCGGATTAACGACCGCCTTAACTTCAAACAGACGCCCGTAATTTGTCTCACGGACATAGCCAAACCATTCCACAACCCGGCATACTGTTCCTTCTTCGGCCGGCGCGCCGCGCAAAATGGCGCATCCATAACGCGCAACCAGCCCCAACCATTCGGCAAGCGCCGCGCCGCCCGCGCTGACTGCGGCATAATCGCCGGAAATGTCGGCGGCGGAAAGTGTTCCGGAATCCCACAAAACTGGTTGCGGTAATGCAGTATCGGCGGAAAAATTTCGCAACCATTCCCAATCAAACCGGGCGGAATGATTATCGGAAGAAAATGTAAGCCGCAAACCGCCGTCCTCCATCTCCGCCGAAACGGCGCGCATATCCGCCGGAAAATCGCCGATATTCGTCAATTTTTGCCCGTTAGGGTGGCGGCATTGCGGACATGGACAGTTATCGCGCAACCACATCGCATGAAACGATTGGCGGCATCCGTCTTCCCATGCGACTTCCACCAGCCCGCCATCGCCGCGAATACCTACATCATGATGAATGTTTTGCTCCATTGCCATAATCTTGTTCCCGTATTGCCGATTAATGCGGACATGCCTCAAGCGCGCACGGTTCCCCCGATATTACCACAAATTTAGCGAAAAACAAATCGCGGCATCCTATTTTGGCGGTTTAATGCGCCAAAAATACTGATTACGCCAAAAAAAGAGGAATTTTTCGGATTTTTTTGTATTTAGGGAATTTTTACCGGCTTTTCCCTGCGGCGTTATACCGCAAACGATGCGCACACTTCTTCGGCCAGCGCAAATGACAACGTCATTCCCGCCCCGCCAAGTCCGGTAATCACCCGCACCCGTTGCGCCGGCGCGGCGACAAGCCGGTTCGTATCAAGCGGTTTGGGATAGACGCCCGACCAACGGGCGGCAATATCCACGCCGTCCAAGTCCAAAATTTTTTTGGCGTAATTCATCATAAGCGATTCAATATGCGGCGACAATCCAATCGGCGGGTCGTCCCCGTATTCATGCGAATCGCCTATTATAATTTCGCCCCGTTCGTTTTTCGCGCACAGAATATGGATGCCGTATTTGTTAAACTCGGGCGTTTCCGCGGCGATGCGCTCCCGCAATGCGGCAAGAGACGGGCAATCCTTAAAACTTTCATAATGGGGCAGCGAAAATCCGGAGGCGATATGGGGGAAAATTTTTAACCCGCCCGGTTGCGGGCGCGTCCGCATCATTTGCAATTTGCAACACCGCACGGACGCCGCGCGAAATACCTCCGGAAACAAAGTATGCAAATCGCCGCCCGGACAAACAACGCACGCTTCGGCATGCACCGTTTCACCGGATGCCATGGTTATCACCGGCGGCGCCGCGCGCGATACCGGCGCATGATAATGAAAAATTACGCCGTAATTCTCCTGCAAATGTAGCGTAATGCGGTCAACGGCTTCGCGGGGATCGACTCCCATCTCATGCACCGAAAACAGCCCGCCGCAAAGACCGTCCGCGCGCAAAGCGGCGCATCGCGCGCGGACACCGCACGCATCAAGCATCTTAACATCATACCCCCGCGCCGGCCCGAACGCGGCGAATTCCTCCATCACGGCCAATTCATCCCCGCGGTAGGCGGGAATCAATGCGCCGCATTCTTTTAACCAAAAACCCGCGTCATGCGCCAAACGCAACCATGTTTCGCGTCCCGCAAGCGCATATTCATGAAGCGCGCCCGCTGGCATTCCCAGCGGAAAAATCATGCCAAAGTTGCGAATGGAAGCGCCGCGCGCGCGTCCTCCGCGTTCAAAAACCGCCACCCGCCATCCCCGCCGCGCCGCCGCATATGCATGCGCAAGCCCCGCAATACCGGCGCCGACAACGGCTAAATCATATCTCATTGTCGCAACGCCATGCGGCGGCGTTTTTGGGCAATCCGAATGTTTTTTGCGGTTGGGCAAATACGCGCAAAAATAAGGGGCGCGGGAATGTCAATATTCTCCACGGTGATTATTTTTGCGGTTAATTGTCCCAATATTTCGCGCGAGCGACGGCATCCAGCAAACGACGCATGTCGGCGGGATAAACATCGCCAATATTACCGATGCGAAAAGTGTCCGCATCGGTGACTTTACCCGGATAAATGACAAATCCCGATTCCTTTAAAGCGGCGTAGAAACGCTTAAATTCATAACGCGAAGAATCGGGATTGAGGAAAGCGGTAATAATGGGCGATTGGTACGCATCGGGCAAGAAAGTGCTAAAACCGAGTTTGTCCATGCCGTCCGTCAAAATACGGTGGTTTTCCGAATAACGCGCGTAACGCGCATCAATGCCGCCTTCCTCCGCCAACTCGTCCAAAGCCCGCAAAAAAGCGCGCACCGTGTGGGTGGGCGATGTAAAACGCCATTTGCCGTTGCCTTCTTCCATGGCCCGCCATTGTCCATACATGTCCAAACTGTGCGACCTCGCAAGTCCTTTCGCCGCCAACAATGCATTGCGATGCGCGATAATAAAACCAAACCCGGGCACCCCTTGCACGCACTTGTTGGCGCTGCTAATTATAAAATCCGCCTCCATTCCGGCAATATCCATCGGAATACCGCCAAAACTGCTCATCGCGTCAATAATGACG
>JAAGOD010003979.1_pt1 | contig 11837 bp, 7 predicted proteins | sample 8389681 | NCBI WGS metagenome assembly JAAGOD01 (sample SAMN13964374, study PRJNA552185) | sponge metagenome | biome: deep-sea hydrothermal vent fields; feature: spots directly above weak diffusing fluid; material: seawater and sediment | host: Tedaniidae sp. KZ-2020 ... | reverse complement strand
GCCAGCAACATCAACAGCACCAGATCCAACACCAACACCAGCGCCATCAGCTTTAGAACGACTAACTAAATCTTGCAAAGATTGTCCAAATAATTTTAAAGAAATATCTTGCACACTACTAATTGGTGAATCACTTAAGTAAAAACCAAATGCAACTTTTTCTTGAAGTAACATTTTACTTTTGCTCCAGTCTTTTTCTAAAGGTAAAATAATTTTATCTTTCTTTTTTTCTTCTGCGTCTAAAGAAAATAAACTAAATTGGCCAATTTCTTCTTCTTCTTGTTTAAAAGAGGCTCTTTCTGTAAATTTAGAAAAATTTTTAAATAAACTTGCTTTGTTAAATCCAAAATTATTTAAAGCTCCTGCACTAATTAAACTTTCTATAGTTTTTTTATTTACTTTTCTTAAATCAACACTTCCAAAAAAATCTTCTAAATCTTTAAATTTTTTATTTTCTTTTTTATTTCTAGCTTCAACAATAGACTCAACTGCAGCTTGGCCAACTCCTTTTAAAGCTCCTAATGCATAAATAATTGTATCCTCTTTTACAGTAAACTCCCAACAAGAAGTATTAATATGAGGAAGATCTATTTTAATATTTTCTCTTTTAATATGACCTGTTGTAATTGAAACCTTATCTGTGTCTGACATTTCTGTACTTAACAAGGCTGCATAAAATTCAACAGGATAATAAGCTTTTAAAAATGCAGTTTGTGCAGATATAACACTATAAACTACTGCGTGAGATTTATTAAAACCATATTTTGCAAATTCTGCTAAAGAATCAAATAACTTTTCTGCTTTTTTTGCGTCATATTTATTTTTTATAGCTCCTGATAAAAACCTATCTTTTTGCACTAACATTTCTGATTCAATTTTTTTACCCATAGCTCGTCTTAACATATCGGCCTCACCCATAGAGTAACTAGCAATTAAAGATGCAATTTGCATAACCTGTTCTTGATAAATAGAAATACCTAAACTTGGTTTTAAAATTTCTTCTAAATCATTAAATTCATATTTAACTTTACTTTCTCCCCTTCTTCTTTTTAAATATTCTGGAACCATCTCCATAGGGCCGGGCCTGTTAATAGAAGTTGTTAAAGCAAGATCATCAAAACAAAAAGGTTGTAATTTTATTAAAAAATCTGTCATCACAGAGCTTGAAAATTGAAAAACTCCATCAGTTTTTCCACTAGATAAAAGTTCATAAATTTTTGGATCATGTATGTCAATTTCTTGAGCTTTAATTTCTATATTTTTATTTAATTTAATTAAATCTGTAGTTCTTCTAATATGAGTTAAAGTTTTTAATCCTAAAAAATCAAATTTAATTAATCCAATTTTTTCAGCACTTTTCATTTCATATTGAATAACATTTTCATCTTCAACGCCTCTGTACAAAGGGGCTTTGGAGCTAATTTCGCCATCAGCAATAATAACTCCAGCAGCATGAATACTTGCGTGCCTAGTTAAGCCTTCGCACTCTTGAGCCAATGTTAACAAATGTTTAATTCTGCCGTCTGCCTCCATTGCTTCTTGAATTTTTGGTTCTTCTTTTATTGCTTCAGGTAAAGAAATTCCTAATTTATCAGGAATTAATTTTGCAATAACATCTACTTCTGAATACTCTAAACCTAAAACTCTTCCGACATCTCTGATAGCTGCTCTTGCTTGAAGTTTTCCAAATGTAATAATTTGTGAAACACTTTGCTCTCCATAATGTTGAGTTACATATTCAATAACTTTTGATCTATGCTCTTGGCAAAAATCAATATCAAAATCTGGCATAGAAATACGCTCTGGATTTAAAAATCTTTCAAAAATTAAAATATGCTCTATAGGGTCAACATCAGTAATTCCACAACTATAAGCAACTAAAGAACCTGCTCCAGACCCCCTTCCCGGCCCAACAGGTATGCCTTGTTCTTTTGCCCATCTAATAAAATCTTGAACAATTAAAAAATAACCATTAAATCCCATGTCATTAATAATTTTTAATTCAAGTTTTAATCTATCTTCATATTCTTTTTTTCTAGGTTCATAAAAGTTTTTTTGAAATTCTTTTTTTCTTAAAGATAATAATTTTTTAAAACCTTTTGTGCTTAAATCTTTTAGCTCTTTATCTAAAGCTCTGTTATTTTTTGTTTTAAAAGATGGAAGATGATAAATAGGCTTTCCATCTTTATCTTTTAAAGAAAATTCAAAATTACAAAGCTCTGCAATTTTTAAAGAGTTGTTTAAAGCTTCTGGAATATCTTTAAAAATTTCAGTCATTTCTTCTGAAGATTTAAAATAAAAATTTTGATTAGGTAATTTATGTCTATTAGGGTCATTTAAACTTTGATTTTTTGCTATACAAACCAAAGTATCTTGTATGATAGCATCTTTTTGCTCTAAATAATAAGACTCATTACTAGCTACTAAGGGTATCTTTTCTTTTTTTGAGGTTGTAATTAAAAAATCTTCTAAAGCTTTTTGTTCGTCATCAGAAAACAAACCTAATCTTGAAATTTCTAAATAAAAATTATCTTTATAAATACTTTTAAAAAATTTAATTTCTTTTAAAGTTTGCTCTTTTCCAAATCTTTGAAAAGTCCATGGAATGTATCCCATATTCGAACCAGACAAAGCAATTAAACCTTTGCTATAAGTTTTTAATAAATCTTTGTCTACTCGAGGTGTATAGTAAAAACCATCTTTATAAGATGCAGAGCTTAGTCTGCATAAATTTTGATAAGCTTTATAATCTTTAGCTAACAAAACAATTCGTCGGCTTGGAATTCCGTCTTCATTTCGCTGTTTTAAAGTATGTTTACCAGGAGCTACATAAACTTCTAGTCCAATAATTGGTTTAACACCTTCGGCTTTTGCTTTGGTATAAAAATCAACACAAGAAAACATATTTCCTAAATCTGTTAGTGCAACAGCAGGCATATTAAATTCTTTAGCTTTTTTAACTAAATTATTAATTCTAGTACTAGATTCTAATAAAGAGCTTTCGCTATGAACATGTAAGTGAACAAAAGACATTTTTTATTCCCACTCAATTGTTGAAGGAGGTTTATTGCTAACATCATACACAACTCTACTAACTTCAGAAACTTCATTAGTAATTTTTGTAGAAATACTTTCTAAAACTTCTGGATCAAAATGATAAGACCTAGCTGTCATTCCGTCTTCTGAAGTAACAGCTCTTAAAGCTAACACAAATTTATAAGTTCTGCTATCACCTTGCACCCCTACACTTTGAACAGGAAGCAACACACAAAAAGCCTGCCAAATTTTATAATACAATCCATGCTCTTTTAAACTTTTAATAAATACATCATCACAGTTTTGTAAAATTTTAATTTTTTCTAAAGTAATATTTCCTATAATTCTAATAGCTAAACCTGGGCCTGGAAAAGGCTGTCTGTATAATATTTTTTTATCAATTCCTAAAGACTCCCCTAATTGTCTTACTTCGTCTTTAAAAATTTTATTAAATGGTTCTAGTAATTTAAAGTTTAAATTTTTAGGCAAACCTCCAACATTATGATGAGATTTAATAACCTCGCTTACCGAAGATTTTGTAGAGCTTTCAATAACATCAGAGTACAAAGTTCCTTGAGCTAAATACTCTATTCCTTTAAAATTACTGGCTTCTTTTTCAAATACTTTTATAAAAGTTTTGCCTATAATTTTTCTTTTAGTTTCTGGATCACTAACATCTTTTAAATTATTTATAAATAAATCAGAGTAATTTACTCCTAGTACATTTAAACCCATTTGTTTATAAATTTGTAAAACTTCAGAAAATTCATTTTTTCTTAACAGACCAGTATCTATAAAAAAATAAAACACTTGGTCTTTAGACAAAGATTTATTTAATGCGTATCCTAAAACACTAGAATCTACCCCTCCAGATAAAGCACATAAAACTTTTTCTTTTTTACCAACAGTATTTTTAATTATATTTATTATTTCACTTTCTCTTGTTTCTGGATTCCAGTTGTCATCTATTTTGCACATATCTTTAGCAAAATATTTTAAAACTTCATTGCCGTATTCTGTATTTAAAACTTCTGGATGATATTGCACAGCTAGTAAGTTTTTGGATTTAATAACTACGGGAATTTCTTTTTCTTTACCTTTATTACTATAAGCTAAAACTTTTAACTCTGGAGGTAACTTTATAATAGAGTCTCCGTGTGACATCCAAACTTTGTGTTTTTTTGGAATTGTTTTAATAAGAGGCTCACTCCACTGAATGTGATTTAATCCATACTCTCTATGAGTTTCAGAACTTAATTTTGCGCCCCACTGATTTGCAATAAGTTGCATTCCATAACAAATTCCAAAAACTGGAGCAATTTTTTGTAAAGACTTAACATCACAGCTAAGTGTGTTTTTGTTTTTATCAAAAACTGAAAGAGGCCCTCCGCTTAAAATAATTCCTTTTACATTTTGTAATTTAATTTTATCAATGGGTGTATCGTAACGAATTAATTCAGCGTAAATATTTAATTTTCTATAAGCTTTTATAATTAAAGCACTGTATTGAGAGCCAAAATCTAAAACTAATATTTTTTTCATTACAAGTTTAGTTGCCTTTATAATTAGGAGCTTCTTTTGTAATGCTAACACTGTGCACATGAGATTCTTTAATACTTGCTGCACTGATTTCTACAAACTCTGCTTTGTTTTGTAATTCTTCAATGTTGTTAGCACCTAAGTAGCCCATGCCAGATCGCACCCCTCCAATTAATTGATATAAAACTTCGCTAGCTCTTCCTTTGTAAGGAACTCTGCCTTCTATCCCCTCTGGTACTAACTTGCTAGTGTCTTTAATGTCGCCTTGAAAGTATCTGTCACTTGATCCTTTTTTCATAGCGCCTAAGCTTCCCATACCTCTGTAAAGTTTGTAGCTTCTTCCTTGAAATAAAATAATTTCGCCAGGGCTTTCTGCGGTTCCTGATAATAAATTTCCAACCATGATAGAGTTTGCACCTAATGCTAATGCTTTTGTTAAGTCGCCAGAATATTTAATTCCACCGTCAGCGATAATAGTTTTTCCTAATTTTTTTGCAACTTTTGCGCAATCTTGAATTGCTGTAACTTGAGGAACTCCAACTCCAGAAATAATTCTTGTAGTGCAAATACTTCCGGCACCAATTCCTACTTTTACTACATCAGCGCCTGCTTTCATTAAAGATTCTGTTGCATCTGATGTTACAACATTTCCGGCTACTATAATAATATCTTTAAAACTTTTTTTAATAAAACTAATCATTTCTACAATATTTTTGGAGTGTCCGTGAGCAGAATCTAAAACTAACATATCTACTCCTGCTGCAACTAAGGCTTCTGCTCTTTTGTAATCTCCAGACCCTATGGCTGCAGATACAAACAGTCTTCCTTTTTTATCTTTAGTTGCGTTAGGAAAGTTTTCTGCTTTTTCAATATCTTTAATAGTAATTAATCCTTTTAAATAACCTTTAGCATCTACTACTGGTAATTTTTCTATACGGTGTTTGTGTAAAATAATTTTAGCTTCTTCTAAAGTAGTTCCTAATTTTGTTGTTACTAAATTTTCTTTAGTCATTAAGGTAGAAATTTTTTGAGTTAAATCTGTTTCAAATCTTAAGTCTCTGTTTGTTAAAATTCCTACTAATTTTTCTTCTACAACAATAGGTATTCCGCTAAAAGAATAGTGGCTCATTAATTTTTCTGCATCAGATAATAAATGCTCTGGGCTTAAAGTAATAGGGTCAGAAATCATTCCGCTTTCATGTTTTTTTACTTTGTCTACTTCTGAAGCTTGTGACTCAATTGACATATTTTTATGAATAACACCAATCCCGCCTTGTTGGGCTACAATTTGAGCCATTTTATTTTCTGTTACCGTATCCATAGCTGCAGATAAAATAGGATTAGCTAAATACAAATCTTTTGCAAAAAAACTTTTTAAACAAACCTCTTTAGGAAGAACTTCTGAATATTGTGGAACTAAAAATATGTCGTCAAAAGTTAAAGCTTTTTTTATATTTATGTTACTCATTAATAAGTACTCCTTTTAAACTTTGAGGGCTTGCCTCGGTAACTTTTACTTTTACAATTTTAGATATTAAACTTTCTATATTATTATCTGTATTATTATCTGTATTATTATCTGTTGAGCTAAACTTTGTCATTTTATTTTGTGTTGATCTACCTTTTAAAATTTTATTTTTTAAGTCTATGTCTTCTACTAAAACTTCAACTATCTTTTTTTCATATTTTTTACAGCTATTTATAGCTAAAGATTTATGAACTTCAAATAACTTAGCAAGCCTTGTAGATTTTTCTATTTCAGAGACTTGGTCCTTCCAAATAGCAGCTTTAGTAAATGGTCTTTGGCTATATTTGTAAGCAAATACAGAGTCAAAATCCACCTCACTAAATAAGCTATAAGTATCTTGTATGTGTTTTTCTTCTTCATGAGGGAAGCCTACAATAATGTCTGTAGTAAAACTTACCCCAGGTATTGTTTCACAAATCATTTTAGCTTTTTCAATATACTCTTCTCTAGTGTAGCCCCTGTTCATTAATTTTAAAATATCAGAATTTCCAGATTGTACTGGAAGGTGAACATGATCACAAATTTTACTTCTATATTTTTGCATAACACAAGCTAGCTGATAATCAAAATCTTTAGGGTGACTAGTTGTGTATCTAATTCGTTTAATATCTGTGTCTTCTGCAACAGCTTGTAAAAGTTTTGAAAAACCTGCTCCGCAACTAGAAGTATAAGAATTTACATTTTGCCCTAATAAACTAATTTCTTTAACTCCTTTTGATACTAAATTTTGTACATCTTTAATTAAATCTTTTAAAGGTCTGCTTTTTTCTCGACCTCTAGTAAAAGGAACAACGCAAAAAGTGCAATAATTATTACAGCCTTTAGTGATATTAATAAAACTAGATACGCTAGGGTTTCTAATTAAAGTTTGAATTTGATATTCTGGATTTTTATCAAAATTTGTAACAACAAGTTTATTTTTTGAAGTTTTTACTTCTTCTAAAATATTTATAATATTATCAATTTGATCAGGGCCTATTACGAAATCTAAATTAGGTATCATTTTAAATAATTTTTTCTTTTCTTGTTGAGCAACACAACCGGCAACTCCAATTTTAAAATGAGGCTTTTTTTTTATATAATCTTTATAAAGCCCAATCTCTGACCTAATTTTATGAACAGGCTTTTCTCTAACACTACATGAGTTTAAAATAACAAAATCTGCATCTATTGCAGAATCTACAGGCTCATAATCTGCCATTTCTAGCAAAGAATACATTCTTTCGGTGTCATTATCGTTCATCTGACAGCCATAAGTTGAAATATAAACTTTTTGATTTTGCATATTTTCTCTATTATTTTAATTATTTAATAAATTCTACTACAACTTTATAAAAAAAACAGTATATATATAACATGCGTTTAATAAGTTTTTTAGGATTATTTGTACTTATATTTGTGGCCTATTTGCTTTCAGAAAATAAAAAAGCCATTAAATTTAAACCTGTGTTAATTGCCTGTCTTTTGCAAATTACATTAGGAGTTCTTGTTCTTGGCATTCCATCAATTGGTTTTAATGGCCCATTAAGGCCATTATTTTCTGCTATTAATCAAGCTTTTGTTGCACTGCTTTCTTTTACAAACGAAGGTAGTCAGTTTTTATTTGGACCTCTTGTTGATGTTAAAAAATCAGGATTTATTATTGGATTGCAAATCTTGCCTGTAATTTTATTTTTTTCATCTTTAATATCTATTTTATATTATTTAGGAGTTATACAAAAAATGGTTAAGTGGATTGCAATTATTATGCAAAAAACTATGGGCACTAGCGGAGCTGAATCTTTATCTGCTGCTGCAAATATTTTTGCTGGGCAAACCGAAGCACCTCTTATTATTAAACCTTACATAGATAAAATGACTAGATCTGAACTTAATGCTCTTATGGTTGGAGGAATGGCCACTGTTGCTGGAGGAATATTAGCAGTTTATGTTGGTTTGTTGATTTCAAGTATTCCTGATATTGCAGGTCATTTAATTACCGCAAGTGTTATGTCAGCCCCTGCCGCATTAGCAATTGCAAAAATTATGGTTCCAGAAACTAAAACTCCAGAAACTCTTGGAAAGTTTCCAGAAACATTTAAATCATCTGATTCAAATATTATAGAGGCCGCAAGTAATGGAGCAAGCGAAGGTCTTAAGTTAGCTTTTAATGTTGCAGCAATGCTTTTAGTTTTTATCGCACTTATTGCTTTGTGTAATTCAATGCTAACAACTGTGGGCCAATGGGCTAATTTTCAAGACTGGGGAAAATCTTTTGTTCCAACTTCGTTATTACAAAACGGGCAAGCACAGTTAAGTTTGCAAGTTATTTTATCTTGGGTGTTTGCTCCCTTTGCATTTATTATGGGAATCCCGTGGAGCGAAGCATTTTTAGCAGGTTCTTTACTTGGCGAAAAAGTTGTTCTTAATGAATTTATCTCATACTTGCATTTATCAAAAATGACATCTGAACTTTCAGAAAGAACAGTAATTATACTTTCATACGCATTAAGTGGATTTGCAAATTTTGCCTCTATAGGAATTCAAATTGGAGGCATAGGTGGGATTGCACCAAGAAGAAAGTCTGACCTTGCAAAGCTAGGAATTAAAGCTTTAATTGGAGGCTCTTTGGCAGCCTTTATGACTGCCTGTATTGCAGGATTTCTTATTTAATTTTTTTTTGGAGGTAGTTTTATATGTTTTTTCCAAGAAATGCTGAATCAAAAAAACCAATTCCATTACCTAAAGATTTTAACAAAGAAATTTCTGATTTATTTAATTCAGAATTTAAAAGTAATATAAAATCTAACCAAAGCATAAATGTTAAAAATTTTTTATACAAAAATGAACTTATTTGTATGCTTTATTTTAAAACCACAGACCAACTAAAACAACAAGTCTTTGAAGTTTCTATGGACTATGAAGCTTTAGTTATTAAAGAGTCCGACCTTGAACAATCAGAACTTGCAGACCAAGCAAAAGAAATTCAAAATTTAATTAACTTTGCTGTGGATTATTTATCAGTATGTTTAGATAGCTTTTTAACAGAGGGTAAAACTCCTAGTTCTGAATGGACAAAAATTGATTTTCAAAAACAAGTTTTGTTTGTTAGACATCATACTTCTAACTTGGATTTAGAGGAAAAGGCTAATGAGATTTTGGGGGATGAGTTTTTGGATGGGTTGAGCGAGGAAGAGAGTTAGAAAACTAACATAAGCTTAAAATGCACGACATTTTAAGCTTATGTTAGTTTTACGGGTTATAACAATTATGGAGAAAAATGAAAAATTTAGAAGAAAAATTAGATATAAGTTTTTTAAAAAAAGCTACTGATTCTTTTAAAGAGGCTTTAGATCAATATAAAATTGATAAAGAAAATAAATTTATTGTAGATGCTTGTATTCAGAGATTTGAATATTGCTACAGTCTTTCTACAAAAATGATTAAACGATATTTAAAAATAACTTCAGATACTCCTGAAGAAATTGAAGCTATGGGTTTTCAAAATTTAATTAGAAAAGCTTATTCAAAAAAAATGCTAATAAATAGTTGGGATAAATGGTCAGAGTATAGAGATAATCGCAATTATACATCTCATGCATATAATGAAAAAAAAGCTATTAAGTTAGTTGATGGATTAGATAGTTTTTATAATGAAGTTTACCATATATATAATTTTTTAAAAAACTCTAATGAAACTTAATTTTGACATAAGTATTGCAGAGTTTAAAATTGTTAATGATCTTTTAAAAAAGCATTTACCAAATAATTGTAAAGTGTGGGTTTTTGGATCTAGGGCAAAAAAACAATCTAAGTTTAATTCTGATTTAGATTTAGCTTTAGACTGTCCAGATAAAATAGATTTTAAAAGTATTATACAGCTAAAAGAAGATTTAGAAGAATCTAAACTTCCTTATACAGTAGATGTGGTAAATTTTTATAATATTGAAGAATCTTTTAAAAAAATTATAAACCAGCATAAAATTTTGTTTTTTTGTGAGTGATTTTAATACAAAATATGTGAACATCTTATAGTACATTAAATAACCATATATATATGGCTATTTAATTTATATTTTTATTTCATTTTTTACTTTATATTTTTATTTCATTTTTTACTTTATTTTTTTATTAATTAGACGATAGGTTTTATTGCGTAAACAATCCGCAAAATAAATAAAATAAAAATAAACTTTAAAGGAGATTTTATGTTTTTGATAAATAGATTATTAAGTATAACAAGTTTCTTCGTACTTTTAGGATTTTTGCCTACTTTAAGTAATGCAAATTCTATTGAGTTGCGTGGATTTGGTTTTAATAAAGGTTTTGGAACTGTTGGAGATGTTTATTATTACAAAAATAAACATACAGCTAATAAAGATATAGAATACTTTCAATTAAAAGAAACAAAAAATAGAAAAGTTACAAGTTTTCCTACAAATCAAACTAGTAATCGTTATTGGAGGTACATTGGCAATCACTTGGGTTCAGAAAATAGAATTCAACCTAAAGTAACAGTTCGTGCTTGGGGTTATAATAATAGAAAAGGTCGTGTGACAGATATTTATTTTTATAATAATCGTCGAACAAAAGACACAGAATATTTTCAACTTTTAAAACTATCCAAAAAAGGACTAGTAAATTCTTTTCCTACAAATAAAATAAGTAATAAGTTTTGGCTATATTTGGGAGACAATATGCCACAGATTATTAAGCCTAATGGATTTGGTTTAATAGAAATACTTTCAAGATCCTCTTCACAAAAACAATGCCTTGAAGCTACTGGAAGTGTGATTAAAAAAACAACCTGTAATTCTTTAAACACAATGCAATGGTGGGAAATATTATCTGATAACAAATTAAGAAACTTTAAAACCTCTAAATGTATCAGCATTAATACCTCTACAAAACAAGTTAGTTTGGAAAGTTGTGTAAATCTTACGACACATAAAAATAAATTTGTTTTTTCTTCTGATTATCAAGTTAAAACAGAAAATAGTACTAATTCATTATGTCTTTCATCTGAAGTTAAAGGTAGCAACAAATTATTTGCCACAAGAGTGTGTTCTATTTTAACACTTAAAACCTTTTATAAAGAATCATTTAATTCATCAGTATCAATTATTAACTCTGCTTCTAAAAGTGGACAATCTTATGAGCTTCCTTTTATTGAAAATGTTGGTGACACATCAGTTGTACTTAAACCAGATCCTAATTCTCAAAAAAGCTTAACTGTAAATGCAACCAATAATATTAATGCCGTATGGCGAGATGGTACTAAAATTTGTCACAACACAAAAGCTGAACCTTTTATTCCATCTAGTTTAGACAATGCTTTTTTACATATTAAATTCAAAATGCGTTGTAATAATAAAACATTTATATCTTCATTTATTCACATTTCCTTAGATAGTCTAAATGCTGGTAGTAATAATTTTTTTACAGTTTCTTATGATAAAACTAAAGCTTTTATAAATGGAGTAATTGGTACTGGAACTTTTAATCAAACAATAAACTTTATTCGTAATTATAAATCTGTAAAAACCCTTGTGTTTGAAGATGCCCCCGGATCTAATGATGACAACACTGTAAGACAAATGGGAAGATTTTTACGCGCTGTAAAGTATGACACCTATGTACCTGCCAATGGAATAGCAGCCTCTGGAGCAGTTGATTTATTTTTATCTGGAATAAATAGAACAGTACACCCTAGTGGCCGCTTAGGAGTTCATTCATGGGGAGGCCCAAACGGATC
>JAAGOD010062795.1_pt1 | contig 11845 bp, 1 predicted proteins | sample 8389681 | NCBI WGS metagenome assembly JAAGOD01 (sample SAMN13964374, study PRJNA552185) | sponge metagenome | biome: deep-sea hydrothermal vent fields; feature: spots directly above weak diffusing fluid; material: seawater and sediment | host: Tedaniidae sp. KZ-2020 ... | reverse complement strand
GCAAATAGGAAATACACTAAAATAACATAAACCACTAATGCTATTCTGTAGTTATGTCCTTGTAATAACACTAGTAGACATGAGCTGTATGAAGGCTTATTCTGAGGACTTAAAATGGAGAGCTGTATGGCTGGCTTTGGTGAGAGGGATGAACAGCACTGAAATAGGCCATGTATTGTTTATGTGTGAGGCATCAGTGCATCGCTATAGCTTGAATTACAGCTAGAGCATGACATGTCTACTAGTGTTATTACAAGGACACAGCTACAGAATAGCATTAGTGGTTTATGTTATTTTAGTGTATTTCTATTTGCCTCCAGTAAAGAATGCTGATCATAATCCATGGTTGGAGAGCCAGGCCCAACCATTAAGGAGTGCTGGGAGCCATTAGTCAATGTGATCTCCTGTACCATGATAGTTTTTAAACTTATTTTTAGATGTACCATCAATTATAAGTGGATACAAAGTTGCCTTTCTTGATCCACAAGAGAAAATTTGGAAAGAAAAATCTGGACGATTATTTACCTTGCAAGAACTATCAAGATCTGACCATCTTACACCATTTCATAAACTTTCTGGTTTCACTCAAAGCGCAATGTGTTACCCTAATACTCTTTTCCGCTTTCCGTTGCGCACTGTTGCTTCAGATCTATCTGACAATATTTACACTGTGGAGAAAGTTAACGAGCTTATTGAAGCTTTGAAATCAGAAGCAAAGCTTCTTCTTCTTTTCCTTCAATCTGTCCACACCATTGAGGTATACAACATTGATAGTCTTGGAAACTCCACCCTTTCATTTCAGACAAAGATAGCAGATGCTTTTGTCCGAGGCTTTAAACAGCGCCGAGATTCCTTTCTTCAAGAGCTAAAATCTTGTCATGCTTCAAACCAATACAGTTTCTCTAGAGTGATCTCATTCACATACAAGTTCAGTGTCTGTGTGTATCACAGTAGCACCAGACAATATACTACCAGTCAGTGGTTAGTGGCTAACATGGTAGATTCATCCAATGCCACAGTGAGAGCAGCCTCTGACAAACAGAAGGTGTTTCCTTGGGTGGGAACAGCAGTTGAGTTAGACAACCCAGGGAATGGCAGGATATTCTGCTTCCTCCCCTTGCCTGCCGAGATTGCCTTTAACCTTCCTGTTCATGTGAATGGTACATTTGGTTTGAATGATGACCGCAGGAGTCTCAAATGGCCAGGAGTCGAGAGGAAAAATGACCCCACAGCTAATTGGAATCAACTACTTTTGGGAAGTGTCATTCCTTCCTGCTATGTTAGCCTTCTCCTTGAAGCCAAATCCTATCTCTCTAGGAATTTCTATAAAGCCTGGCCAGATGTTGAGTGTCACACTCAGTGGAAGGCTGTTTTGAGGCCAGTGTTCTGTGCTCTCTGGAGACAAAATGTGATTCTCTCTGAAGCAGGTTGGGTCACTCCTAGTGCTGCAGTTTTTGTCCCCAGAAATGGGAAACTAAATCGAGCTGTGAGCACTGCTCTAGTTAATTGTTGTAAGGTGAACCTGGCAGATGTACCTGACAGTGTCTGGAGTGCATTTACACACACAGCAAAGCCTGTAACTGAAGTAAATCCAACCTTTGTACGTGATACACTTCGTGATTGCCCAGCTAGCTATATAAACTTCAATTACTCTGACAAGCTAGAGCTTCTGAATTATTGCTTGTCTGATGGGAAGTACCAATTAGTTGGCCTTCAATTATTGCCACTGGCAGGTGGAAGTTTTATTGCTTTCGAATGCTGTAGTGCTTCCATAGTATATCTTAGCACATCAGACTGTCCTAGAAAGTTACTACCTAATCTTAACCACAAACTGGTCGATCAATTTAGTGACAGTAGCTTGCAGTCTAAGCTGATGAAAGTAGCTCAGAGTAAGACAACTCAACTCAGAGTATTAGATGTGTCTGCTGTGTCAATGCTGCTTGATGAGGCTATGCCTTCATCATGGAAAAATGCTAATACTGTTACCCTGCCTCACAGGTGGTTCGATTCCAAATGGTTTCCACTGTTTTGGGGGTGGATCAAAAAGAAACAACTAGATCTATCTATCTTTAAAAATAAGCTTGTTGTTCCAGTTTGCCATAGTACTCGACCTGCTACAACACAGTTCAGTGTAGTCAGGTTGATTCAGTCTCAGCCAGTGTTATACATTCCATCCCACATTAAATGCAGCAAAACTATGTTATCTACATTGAACAAGTTTGGTATTCAGTATTGTAATCAAACAAGCTTCCCTTATGTTGAGCCTCAATGTGTAGGTAGCTTTATCAAGACATACTCTGCCAATACTCTATTGGAATCCATAGCATTAAATGAAAACTATGCATCGGTGAAACTCTCCCTGCAAGAAGCACTGTATTTGAGAACTGTACTTGCTGAAATAGAACTGGATTGTAGTGTGTTACAAAGCCTTCAAATATTTTCAACTTGTGACAATACTTCTGGTGATCTTTATTCCATAGCACATGCCCAATGCAGGTCGCTACTGAAGACAGTTGTCTTAGAACCATCAAACTCTTTTGACCTCTCGGTGTTGCCATCAAACGTGATAATCTTTTCCTCTCAGGACTATTATCAAAAGAAACTTCTCAATAGTTACTTTGTTAATGCAGAATTGAGCAATGCTGACTTTCTAACAGAGCATATTTTACCAAATCTTCATAAAATGGGTGACCATTTCATTGATAATATCATGACAAGAGTCCTTGACATGTATTTTTGTTACACTAGCAGTGAGATTGTTACAGCAATTCAGAACCTTCAGTTTGTTAAAGTAGCATCAGGAGTTCGGAAGTGCCCTAGTGAGTTGTATGACCCACATGATGCATATCTCTCCAAAATATTCAAGGGAGAAAGTGTATTTCCTAGTATGCCCTACAATTCTTCAAAGTATGCCCGAATTCTTAAGCTTTGTGGTATGCGAACTTCAGTATCACCTCAGGAAATTCTTGGTGTAATCTATTCTATCAGCTTACCTGCCAGTCCTTCTCCACAGCAAGTTGACGAAATCAGGATGTGCCGTGCTATGGCTGTACTACAATATTTTTCAAGTAGGGGCTTTCCAAGTGAAGTTACTGGGACTTACACGTACCAACTAAACTCCAAAATTCAACGAGGTTATGTTCCTTTTCCAACTGCCTTGATGCTGCTTTCTACTCAAAGGAGTTGGCTTCCAGTTCTTGCTGAGAAACCCAGCAACTATCCATCCTGCCTTCCTTGGAAGGGAAAAGAGTGCTCTTCACATTTCATCTCCTTGAATGGCTCAGTTTGTGTATCTTGTTCAAGCTCTCCTTCCCTTCCCCTTGTGTACGGTTCAAATACTTACTTCACTCATGCATGTGATCAAGTGGAGAGAGAAAAACCTCAACAGCCTCTAGAGTGTATTGTCCCACACTTCAAGAAAGTCATTGTCTACAAGAAGTACCTTCAGCCCAATCAAATGATAGCCATTGTCAGTGCAATTTATTTGCAGCTATTATTGAATAAAGAGAATGTATACATTATAAATGACCTACGGAAGATGAAGAAATGGGTCTACATCAAGAAGGACCACAAATTTGTGAGTATTGACAGTGTAGCCCTGAAACCAAACTCCAGCTTTGGTCATCTTACTGAGCCTTACTTGTATATTCTTCCTGACAGCATCTCAGCTTACTCTCAGCTCTTTCAAAAATTTGGCATGAAGGACAGCATTACCAGGTCACAAATAGTATCCATGCTGGGCCTGTTGAAGGAGGAGATCGATGTTAATCCTTCAGTTTCTCCAGAGGCAGCTTGGAGCACAGTCATGGCCGTGCTCAACTGGCTAACAGAGAATGGAACTAAGAAAGTTGATTCTGAATCTCTGTATGTCCCAGTGGAGTCTAGCTCAGAGTGGCCTGATTTGAGAGAACCTTATGGGCTTGTATACGCAGATAGTGACTACATCAAGAGCTATATTTCTTCATCAGAGGAGGGTTCAGCATGCACTTTTGTCCACAGTCGTATCAATCCAATCTTGGCCCAGTGCCTGGACATTACACCCCTCAGTGAAGAGTTAGGCATATCAGAAGATGCTCTTGAAGATGCTGGCCAGTATGAGTCTCTGATTGTACGACTGCAGAACATCCTGAATGATTACAAGGATGGACTGACCATTGTAAAGGAGCTGATTCAAAATGCTGATGATGCAGAGGCCACAGAAGTCAATATTTGCTTTGATGCTCGTACCCACACAACTGATCGACGTAAGCTCTTCTTCCCAGACATGTGTGAATCACATGGGCCAGCTTTGGTCATTCATAACAACAGCACCTTCAGCAATGAAGATTTCCAGAACATCCAGAAGCTTGCTGCAGGTACTAAGCAGAAGAAACACCTTAAGATTGGGAAGTTTGGTGTTGGCTTCTGCTCTGTCTACCACATCACCGACGTACCTTCATTTGTGAGTCGAGATAGACTGTATATCTTTGACCCCACACTCAAGCATCTCAGAAGAGCTGTGAAAAATCCATCACAGCCTGGACAGAAGGTGAAGTTTATGACTAAAATTATTGTTTCCTCCAAACAAATGGAACCTTATGATGGTCTCTTTGGCTTCAGGTGTGATGCGGAGTACCAGGGCACAATTTTTCGCTTGCCCTTTCGAGCATCTGCCAGTGAACTGAGTGATACAATCTATTCAAATGCAACTGTGGAAAAACTTGTCAAAAGCATTCAACAGTGCAGTGACAAGCTCCTGCTGTTCCTTCAACATGTTAAACGTATTACTGTACAGAGATTTGACAGTGGTAGAAGAAGCCCTGAAATTCTCTATGAGATTCGCAAGCTCTATTTACCTCAAACCATCTCACTTGCTAATGCTTCATTTGTGACTGTGACTGTAACATCAACGAAAGCTGGAAGATGTATAGGATCCACTAATAACTGGTTAATATCTACTCATGTTGTGGAAAGCAGAGAAAAGGCTGCAGTGGCCAATGTAGCTTGCTTATTAAGTGGCTCTGGCAACACCTACTCTGTTTGTGATAGCCTTGCAGGTGAAGTCTTTTGCTATCTGCCTCTTTCTCAATCTTCTGGTCTACCAGTCCACGTGAGTTGTAATTTCGCTGTCATCAATAACCGACGAGGAATTTGGACTTCAGAGTCACCTGATTTGGATTTAGACTGCAATTCAGCCAAAGAAGTACAGTGGAATGTTACTTTGATGAGTAAAGTTATTCCAGTAGCTTACACAAAATTACTGTGCAGTTTGATGACAATGCACAAGAAAAATAATCTACAAAAATACACCTTTCACAGCTTGTGGCCACTATCTTCCGAACTGCAGCAAAGGAATCCATGGGAAAAGTGTGTAGATGCTTTTTACAACATGCTTGAAAGGCTTCAACTAAATCAAACATTATTTTACTCGGAATCGACTTCAAAATGGTTGACATTCCATGAGAGCAAATTCCTTGATGCAAATATTCTTGGCTTTGACTTGCCTTGTGTGTTTGATGTCCTTCATCAGCTTAAGCTCCCTATGGTTAAGTTGCCATCAGCACACAGGGCTCACTTGCATCTCTCCAAACAACTTCTGAGAGAAGAAGACTTCATAAGAATATTCTTTGACAACCTTTCTACTAGGCTGTGGATTATGCACAACAGAAATGAAGTTGTTTATCACTTGCTGAAAGTGTATGCTTCAGAGCAGCATAGCAAGAAACGCATATGCCAAATTATAAAGCAAAAGTTGGACAATCATGCTTGCATACCCACAGCTCCCGATGGCACTGTGCTGAGGAAATGCACAGAGGTTGTTGATTCAAGGGCTTATTTCTCCACATTATTTGACGAAGCTGATCATAGGTTCCCCATCAAGAAGCTGACTGATTGTCTTGCTATTGCAGCACTTAAACAGGCTGGCATGATGCATGACTCACTTCCGTGGGAACTTATCATTGACAGGGCTCAGTCAGTATGTGATCTAATTAAACGAAATCCTTTGAAAGCTCTCGAGAGAGTTAGTTTAATTCTAAGTGTCATGACATATAGTGTTTCAAGAAAAAGCTTATCCAGTGGGTTATTATCTATAGACTCCATTCCCTTCCTTCCTGTAATGAAGAAACCTCAAAATTATCCTCTTATTTGGTATGGAGAACGGTGCCAGCTACTCCCAGGAAAGCAGCTGGTGCTTTCAGGTTCTTATCTGAAAGTTGCTGGTTCACAAGTGGCATTTCTCTCTGAAGAGTTACCTTTAAATGGTGGCTGTGGCCCTATGAATAGTTCAAAAACAAGGGAATATTTGGGTATAAGAGAACGCCCTGAACTGAAGGAAGTTATTGCTCACCTTAAGGTTATTATTGAAAGCTTCAACTCTTCAAACCCTCCTGCTCTTTCCTGGATAAATCACAGCTGTAAAGAAATCTATGACTTCATTGAATCACTACTTGAATGTAAAAACACCACAACTGTTGACTTCAGTGAATTGAAAAAAATTCCCTGTATTTGGAATGGAAAGAAATTTCTAAACATTGATTCGATTGCAATGAAATGGCTGAAAGAAGATGGACCATATTTGTATACCACACCCCCACACGTGGCAGCAAACAAGAAGCTCTCCTTAGCGCTTGGTGTAAAAGAGAGCTTTGGATATGGAGATACAATTCGAGTTCTCAAAGTGATGAAGGAGGAGTTTAGAGATCAACCAGTTAATGATTCTTGCAAGGAACTTGTTGGTGAACTGGTCAACAGCTTTGAAAAGATTCCACCAGACGAACTGAAGAAGTTTAGTGGCCACATCTACTTACTTGATACACAAGATGTTCTTCGCAAGTCCTCTGATTTGCGATATAATGATGCTCCTTGGTTACCAATGGATACAAAATTTGCTCTAGTTAGTAAAAAGTTGTCAAGAGAGCTGGCAACCAACCTTGGGGTTCAACTAGTAAGGTCAGCACATCTTGATCATTATATCAGCAAGAAACCACAGAACTTTGGTGTTTCATTTGGACAGCATGAAGAGCTCACGCAAAGAATTAAAAACATCATTCGAGAGTACCCATCAGATATTACTATCCTCAAGGAACTCTTGCAGAATGCTGACGATGCCAAGGCAAAGAAGATGTATGTCATTCTGGACAAGCGAACACATGGCCATGAGAGTGTTCTCACCGAGGAATGGAAGGAACTGCAGGGCCCTGCTCTCTTAGTCTGGAATGACAGTACCTTCACCGAAAAAGACTTGAAAGGCATTCAAGATTTAGGCCTTGGCGGCAAACGATTCAATTCAGAAACTATCGGTCAGTTTGGAATAGGATTTAACGTTGTCTATCACCTGACTGACTGTCCTAGCTTTGTCACTGGAGGAGACATTCTCTGTGTACTGGATCCACATCGCCGGTATGTCCCTGAGGCAAAGGGTGAAAAATCCCTTCCTGGAGCCAGATATGATCAATTGAGAGCCACCTTTTGGAGACAGTTTCCGGATATGGCTTCAGCATTCCTTCGTAAAGGGATTGATCACCTACCTGGTGAGCTACTTGGTGGCTCTCTGTTCCGCTTTCCCATAAGGCACACTTACGACATGGTTAAGTCTTCTGAGCTTCTAGATACCTCTAGTAGTGCCAGTCAAGCAGCAAAAATTATCACAATGAAAGATTTAAGTTATCGCATAAAATCGTGGATCCCTGATATAAAGAAAGCTATGTTTTTCCTCAATTATGTCAGTGAAATAAAATTCATGGTTATAGACAAGAAGGACAACACCTTACAAACAATATGTCATTTAAAGAGTGAAGTTGAAAGGTCTGTAGCAATTGATGAATCACTCAAAGTCTTGCACACAGCTATTTCCAAGTTTGGCAAGAGGTTGGGATGTAAATCTCGTGTTGCTTGCTATCCCTTGGCCATCACTGAAGTTGACTCCAAGGAAAAAGAGAAAGACAAGAGTGAAATATGGCTGATTCAGCAAGGGATAGGAGACATCAATAATGAAAAACAGGATTGGCAATTTGTTGAGAAAGTTAAGCCAAGGCATGGAATCGCTGCTCCTCTTAAAACGCCAAATAATATGACTGCAGGAAAACTTTTTTGCTTTCTGCCTCTCCCTTCTAAGGGTGCAGGTGTGCCTGTCCATATTAATGGTAGCTTTGCATTGAATACAAACAGAAGGGATCTGTGGCATGCTTCAGATTCTGAAGAACCAGATAGCAAAGCAAGGTGGAATTCTCATATGTTTCAAGCAATTGCTTCCTCTTATGCTAATTTCCTCTGTCATGCGAGGATGTACTACCTCAAATCCAGCTACACCAACTGGAAGGAAGCATTAAATGATATGAGCAAGTACTACAGCCTTTTCCCAAGATACTCTGACACAGATGTAGCCAAGAAATGGAATACATTGCCATGTAAGGTGTACAAACATCTCGTGCAATCTAATGCTGAAGTTATATGTGTGTTTACTGGTGTCAAGAAAAAGAAAACCAGAGTTAATGTTGAGTGGCACCCCCTGTCATCTGTAACACAATCAGATCAAGTGCACTTTTGGACCAGCACACCAGGCAAAGTGCGTAAGATTATTCAACCAATCTTTCAGGATATAGGACTTAAGATAACATCAGTACCTCCTGAAATTATGAACTGTTTTAACCATGTGGTGGCTAAACTCAATGCTGATCTTGATCTAATCACTGACAAAACTGTGAATTCATCTATTCATGGCCTGGTGGAGGTCTCAGATACTTCAGAGTATGAAAAGTGGAGAACAATTCCTTCTGTTACTTCCAGTTCCGTGTTTGAATATTATACAAAGCACAGTACCTTCACATCAGAGGGTTACATGCAACCTTGCCCGATATCACTAACTGCCTTTAAAGATCCAGAGAGATTTTCGATTTTCGTCAAGTTTTTAGTGGGTATCAAATTGGATCCACCTGATCCTAAAAAGGCTGATCAACAAGGTATTGCCTCCTCTTCACAACTACCACTCACTGGCTATGAGTGTCCTATTTCCAATGAGTTTACTGACAGCCCTTTCTCTCACTTTCTTCTTTTAACAGCAAATGGAGAGTTACAGATGTTTGATGATCAATGCAAGGTTTTCAAGTCAAGATTTTGCACTCTATTTCCTCATCACTTGGACAAGTTTCTCCATCCTTCCTTGAACATAATTAACCTCTCTGAATCTTATTTCATTAGTGATGAAAGTGGTGATGAAGCCAATGAAGAAGAGAGGAAAAGAGTCTTAGCTCTGATTCTCAGCATTTTTGATGACACTTTTCCACTAGAAATGAGGGATTTGCCAATTGTTTTTAATGCTTCTACCATCATTGGGCACCATAAATTAATGAAGTATTGGGAATGCTTCAGTGAGGATGAAGCATTTGCAAGTTTTCTTCCTGAACTCCTTCACCAGTGGGCTCTGCTTCTTACAACTGACAATCGGCTCTTTTCTACTAGGAACTCCGTATTACCAGCGTATTATCCTCCAAACAACAGTGATTCAGTACTTACGAAGATGTTTAATATAATGAGATCCTTGAATATGCCATTCTTAAATGGTACTGTTGTTACAGCGCCTGTTAGTGCTTGTCCACAGTTAACAGATCATGAGCGCATTCTCTCAAACTTTTATCATGCTAACAAGGTGATTCCACTCACATCAGTGTTAAAGGAAGAGGGTATCAACACACTTATTGAATACTTTTCTAGTGATGCTCAACCAAGTAAGCCAGAATGGGTGAAGCATATCAAATCCCTTCCTCTTTTTAAAGATATTAGTGGTGCCAACATATCTATTGCTGACAGACGTGCCTATATTTGGCCACTGTTTGCTAGTTGTGTCGGCTATGCTCATTGGAACTATGGACTCAATACTGCTTTTCTTCAATCCAGTGCAAATTGGAAATCCTTGGGGTCAAGAGAACAGCTATCTGTTCATTCAATAAGCCCTAAGCAACTCTATATTCAGTACATTTTCAAGAATTTCGACAAGCTGGATGAGAATGAGCGGCTTGAGCATCTAAGTCACATAAAGGACCGTTTATATAATGTTAACTATGGTGCAAAAAGGAAAAAAGGTATGACAAATGAAGAGTTGATAGTTTTACATACGGCCACTGAGTTCATTAATGAACTAAGGAATTTGCGATGTATTGGCTCAAGCAAGTCTGACCTTCAACCTATTCATGCTTTCTGTGACCACACAGTTGAAATCTTCCAAGTATTTTCTACTGAATTTCAGCTCCTACCTTTAGAGTTGAGGTCTGAAGACTGGCTTGAATTCTTTAAAGGTCTTGGACTTAAGATGAAGCTAGATGAAGAAGAGTATCTAGAGCTCTGTAGAAATACAAGTTTAAAAAAATACAAGCTTCTGAAGAAACATTCAGATACTCTACTAGGGTACATTTTTTCCAGAGAAATGAGAGAACTCTGGTGTGAAAATGTACACTTCCTGAAGCAAGTTGCTGAAATCACTTTTGTAGTCTCAGCTGATACATCTTCTGTAGATTGGATCATACAAGGACACTGTCCAGTAAGGCAACTGGTCAAATTAGGCGGGGCTGCTTCACATACTTTGACTAATCTCTTGTGGACAGTTAGGCCTATCATTAAGTTACCCCTGTGCGTATCTCTGTATCCAAATAACCAAACACTGCAGTGCTTACTATATAACATGAACATTACCACTGGTGCTAAAGTGAATGATGTTGTTGCAAATGTAGAAAATATTTGCAGGAGTAGTCACACCAAAGAATCACTCTTCAACAACTACCCAAACCGTTTACTTCCTCCAAGTGAAAAAGTAACTGATCTGTTAAAAGTGATGTCTGAAAATATGCAATTACTAGCTGTGTACCCTGAAGATGCGGCTATAAAGATTCTCAGTGAACTCCCTTGCATTCCAGTGCATTGTGAGCTCAAAATAGGTGACAAAAAAGTTATACTGGTGAAACCAGATTCTGTAGTTATGTCGTTGAGTGCAAATGAATGTCAATGCTTTCATCCATTTCTCCATCAAGTACCAAAAAGCCTGCATTCATTTCTCTTCTTACTAAAAGAAATCGGTGTTAAGCAAAGTTTAGAGCTGCATCACATGCAGATAGTCTTGGAAAAGATATTTAAACAATCAACTCGTCTAAGATTGGACCCCAATGCTAAAGAGCATGTGAAAAATGCTATTGTTCAGCTTAATAGTTTCTTAGGGAAACTTACTCAAAAAGAGTTGTTAATAGCTGCTTTAGAGCCCCTTTACCTTCCCGATACCAATGATCAATTGAAACGCTCTACAAGTATGCTGTACAATGATACACTTAGCTATTCAGGACACATGAAAATTGATCTTAAAGGCACTTTCTACCATTATTTTGATATAATCAAAGATAATTATGGTGTTGATGCTCAGACATTCTGTAAATTGCTGCCTGAAGAAATCAGACCTAAAGGTATGTTATCAAAGTGCCTGCAAGCAGTATCTAATGAAGAGTGTGAGCATGTTGATGAATCAGGGATGTCTAAAATGATAAAAAAGTTTATTGAAGATAGCAATCCACTGGCTGTAGCAAAGGTTTTTACAAGATATGTACCCCACGATATCAGTGAAGATGACGAAGTTATGAAACTTATTACAGATTTCTTATCAACACTCAGAATTAATACAATGAAAGACCTAAAAACACAGATAATCTTGAGAGAACCCTATGTAGTTATTGGGAGAGTTAAATCTGAATTTTACCTTAAACTAAGTACTGGCTCGGGAAATTCCATTCTTTCAAGCACGATTTTCTCTTTCATATCGCATAAAGTGTCGCCGGTGGTTACATCTTTTAAGCCGATAGCAGCAGCAATATCGCCGGCTCGGACTTCT
>JAAGOD010051164.1_pt1 | contig 11856 bp, 20 predicted proteins | sample 8389681 | NCBI WGS metagenome assembly JAAGOD01 (sample SAMN13964374, study PRJNA552185) | sponge metagenome | biome: deep-sea hydrothermal vent fields; feature: spots directly above weak diffusing fluid; material: seawater and sediment | host: Tedaniidae sp. KZ-2020 ... | reverse complement strand
CTCTCCCTCCCCCCCTCCCCCCCCCCTCCCCCCCCTCCCCCCCTCCCTCCACCTCCCTTCCTCCCTCCCTAGGAGCCCATGTTCACCTCAGGTGGAGAGATGGCCTGGAAGCTGATGGACCTGCAGAACTTTGCTGTGTACTTTGACCATGAACTGCTGGGCAGTTTGGAGGGGCAGAGCCTCATAGTGAGTGAAGCAGGGATGCTCTATGTGGGAACTGGGACACTTACGTGGGTAGTTAGGAGAGGCGCAGGGCATGATATAAAATTGCCCACTCTGCACTCCTTGCCATACAGGAAGCCATTTTGAAGAAGCATGGGGAAGTGTCGACTCAGCAAAACCCCATGACGACCAGCTGCATGCTCGGGGTCCAGCCTACCACAGAATGTGTCATCAAACCGGTCAGCGGTCAAGCCAGGCTGACCAGAAACTGCTCCACCACCCCGCTACGCATCAGCGACGGACCACGCCTCCATTTAGACGTCAGACTCGAAGAGATCCCAATATCTGTCTCTGAGAACCAGTACCGACAGTTTCTGAAGCTCGCCAGTTCATTCAAGATGCGAGTCCGTGCCAACAAGTTCAGGAAGTGGCGTCCGGTGGGTGCGGCTTCATCGTCTGTGCTGGGTAACGAGAAGGCGTGGTGGAGGTTTGCCCTGGAGGCGGCCATGAGTCAGATCAGGCGTAGGAACCAGCGCTGCTCCCTCAAGTTCGCTCTAAAGAGGGCAAGGCAAAATGTGGTCTATGTCAGAGGCTACACGCAGCACTTGACCGAGGTATTTATGTGTACATGCACATGTGGGAGAATGAGAAAGTGAATCAGTCCACCTTACGTATATATGCAAAAATAAACTGGGAATCATCAGGCATAAACCGCTACTGAGCATGCTCAGTTGCCCAAAAATGATCAAAATCAGCAACTGGGCATGCTCAGTACAGTTTTACGCTTTTGGTGGTATGTACCCTAAAACTGCAGTATGTATGCTTCTTGCACAGTGAATGCTTGGCCACATCAAAAGAGAGCATGTTATACATAATCTGTTTGCGTATACACTCATACACGTACGCACACACATACACACATGTGCATACATACACACACACACACACACACACACATGCAGGAGAACCTATCAGAGGAGGTGAAGCAGGAGCTGAAGGAAATTGAGGAGGAGCAGAGTTTTGAGGAACTGGCTGTACTCCGCACCTTGGTCATGAACTGCATCAAGAAGGAAAGAGATCTAGCTGAGGTAAGCTATGGTTCCTCCATGGACTCCCTCTAACCTGGAAATCAGGCCTCCCTTATATTGAGGTCACTTCAGTCCCTGAAATGACAGCCACCCCTCAAATCAGAACACTCTGATTGTCCCAAGAGTGGCTTGATTAGAGGTTACTCAAATGCACAACATTCCTGTAGGCTGCCCAGCGCAAGATCAGTTCCACCTCCACCACCAGTCAGGGGGGCATTTTGAAGAGCTGGTTCCCTGGGTGGATCTCTGGGGGGAAGTCCCTGGCCACGCCCCCGGAGAAGAGTGGGGATTCCCCTTCATCTTCAAGTGATGATCCTGGTGGTGGAGAGGGGCAGCAGGGGGAAGCCCCTTCTGCTCAGTCCTCCGAGGAAGAACAGCTGCTGAATGAACTCGGCTATGAAGCTAAGGACAACCCCTTCCTCAGGGACCGGATTTTCCTGACCCTCAGTTTCTCCCTCCGTGGGGGGTCCTTCCAGCTGGTGACCACACCCACATCCATAACGGACTCGTTCTACGGCCCCGAGCCCATGCTGGAAATGACCTTCAAGTCCCTCTGCTTCTCGGCCGACCTCCGACCTCGTCTGAAGTACGGCTCCCTTGACCTTTCCCTGGGTAGCATCATGGCGATAGACCATTCGCATTCCCATTCTCTGTTCCCCATTTTGGTCCAACCCAAGGAGGAAAAGGTGAAAAGATTGGTTCCAAATTTGAAAGTTTTGTTATGCAACTTTTACGTATTCACAGAAGGACTCAAGTTCAGAGTACGTTACCATGGCGATGATGGACCAGACGAAGAGTGAGTCCTTGTTTGGATTGAAGATTATCGCTGAAGAAATCAACCGACAGGTTTTATATCAGTAAGCAATACTGTCTCTCTCACACATGCAAAAGGCAATTATGAACTCCCTCTAATCTGGACCTTTGAAATACTGTTGTATTGAGAACACTTTCAAAAATGCCCTCCCAATGTTATGTAGACCCACATAAATCCATTGTCCCCCTGAAATAAGGTTTAACGAGACTGGTCCCAAAGGTTGACTGGTCCCAAAGATTGACAGGTCCCAAAGGGGGTCGCTGGGTTTGCTGTCTTTCAATACATACCGCTATCTGGCACATACTTTTTGTCCAGGATCAAGGTGCACTCGAAGCCATTGGACATTGTGTACAATCCCACCACGCTGGCCAGAGTGCAGCAGTTCCTGACCTCCCCGCTGACAGAGCAGCACTCCATCAGTCAGTGGGAGGGGCGGCTACAGGAACACACCTACACCACCCTCCGAGACAAGCTGGGGGGCATGCTTGGGGGAGGGGCAAAGGTATGTAAGATAGGAAAAGGTTGGCTAAGCTCATTGAATGCAGTAATCCTTTGACTCAGGCCACCAGTCACCGCATCACTTCCATCAAGTTGGACATTTCAGCTCCTCACCTGATTCTGCCGGAAGAGGTGACCAGCAAAGATACATCAGTGGTAAGTCCTCGGATCAAAGCCTGAGGCCGATCTCTCTCAAGCTGCCATTCTGTATGTATGTATGTACGTATATGCATAGGTTGTCCTGGATCTGGGTCATGTGACGTTTGGGAATGTGCTGGAGTGGTCATGTGACAATGTGGGCGTGAATGTTGAGCCGGGATTGGATGACAATGATGATGGTGAGCAACACTTTCCTTATTATTATGGTGGCATTAACATTTCCTAATATGGAGATGTTGAATCATTGACATGTGCCTCCTTTTTCTTGCCCCCTTGCCCCCCCCTGCAGATGAATTTCAGACCCCTCCCTCCTCTCCACCCAGTGAGGAAGAAGCCGAAGGAACGGATGGGCCTGTGGGTGCAAAGTCCACTCCAGTGGAGGCAGAGTCTCTCCAGTCGGCTCTCCACTCTGCCTTGGCTCTGAAGCAGCTGCAGCTTCCCCACGAGCGCTACCTCCTGCGGCTCTCGGACCTGCAGGTGCTGGTGGGGAAGAAGGAGGAGGTGGGGAGGAGTGGCCTCCTGGTGGGAGCCGCCGGGGGCCCTGAGGGGGAAGGAGGGGGAGGGGCTCCAGGGAAGCCCGAGCTACACCTGCTGGACAAGTTTACCTTGTCTGTCAAGATACAAAGGTTTGTGTGTATGTTTACATGTATGTTTGTGTGTACGTTTACATGTATGTTTGTGTGTACGTTTACATGCATGTTTGTGTATACGTTTACATGTAGGTTTGTGTGTATGTTTACATGTATGCTTGTGTGTATGTTTGCATGTATGCTTGCATGTACATATGACGTAGGCATGTACATACCTGTCTCTCTCTAGAACATTGAGGTTTGAGAGTGAAGCGCCGACACTCAACCTGGCCGCTGACCTGCCCTCCCTCAGGTTTCACATTGACGAAAAGAAGGTATGTATTGTAATGTAAGCTTGAAGTACGGGAGCTTTGTTCTCATCAGACACTGTATGCATATGCAGGTGCATGCCCTGATATCGTGCTTGCAAGCTGTGAAGACCAAAAGCCAATCCATCCTGAAGACAGCCCCTCCCCCCCCTCAGGCAAAGCAGGCCGCCGCCCACTCAGTGGGTGGAGCTGGTCGAGGGGGAGGGGCTGACCCTGCCTCCTCCATTGGGGCCTCAATGTACCACTCTGCCGTTGAGTCTCTCTTCGGAACTCATGAGGAGGAGACTGCGGAGGGTGATGGGGGGGTTCACTCTAGGGAGACCGTGGGGGGAGGAGGAGGGGGGGAGGGGGGCAGGAGGAGGACAACGAGTCGACAGTCGTCCACCAACCTGGCCCAGAGGCTGCTGGTGGCCAGTGAGAAGCAGATTAGCGCCAAGCTCTCCATTACCGAGGTCCTACTCAGCCTCAGCAGCAGAGGTACGCACGCATGCAGGCATGCTATAGTTACCGATAAAGGACCCGGCCTCCGAGATAAGGACAACCTCTGTACAAATGCACCAATTGGTCCTTCTTTTTTGAAAATTGGTCTCTGAAAAGGACAACAACCTTTGACAATGTAGATGTGATCCCTGTGTTCTTTACTCTGAGGTTTCACTATATCCTCCGTTCCACTGGAATGCATGCGGTGGAATCTCTCTAATCAGGATTTCTCTACAAAAATCAGGTTTTTTACGAAAACCTTCCGTTTTATCAAACACACCACATCCTAGTCACAAATGCACTACGTACGTCGAAGGCTGTACCACTGTATGCATTGTATACTGCACAAGACTGCTACGGGGTTGGTCGAGCATTACTGCATGGTGGCCTGTATTTTGCAGAGCGTGTTATCATGGAGTTGAATGTCCCCGGGATCAGTCTGGACTTCCTGAAGCGACCCCACGACCTTGCCCTGAGGCTCCTGGTGCAAGACCTCTGCCTGGTCGACCGCATACAGACCTTTGGACCCAAATATGAGCTCGTTATCTGCTCCAGTGGGCGGTCCTTGTTTGGTTTTTCCCCTCCTGTGCCCCGCCCCTCTTCCTCAGCACAGGCCATGCCTACTGGCCACGCCTCCTCCTCCAACTTGAAGTGGAATGCGAGCATGGCTAGTCTCTCGGCCGAGTTGTTTGAGGAGGCGGAGTCCGGTGGGTGTGGTTCCGGGGCTCTGCTGTCTCTCATGTACACTCTCGTCAAGCCCCTCTCTCCTCAACATCCCGCCAATGTGGAGGCGGAGCTTCAGGGGGAGGGGCTAGAGGGAGAGGGGGGAGAGGCTGTGATTCATCGGATCAACATTCAGTGCACAGCCGTGGATGCAATTGGTATGGACTGCACATACAGTGGACTCCCTCTAATCCGATCCCCATCAGAGTGTCCTGATTAAAGGGGTGGCCTCGATTTGTACCCACCACTCCGGCCACCCTTGACCCTTTGGGACCAGTCAGATTGCCCTGATTAGAGGGGTAACCTCATTTTCAGTGATCCAGATTAGAGAAAGTCCTCTAGTCACATAAAACGATAAGTTTTCTGCCTCCTCCCCTATAGCGAACCAGGAGACCATCATTGAACTGCTCGGCTTCTTCCAGCGAGCTCTTCCCAGGAACCTCCTGCCACAGTTGGGCGGACAGATCAGACATCTAGAAACCCTCAAGCTTCCAATGAGAGACAAGAAACGAAGAAAGAAAGAAGTGAAGTTTATTTTGTTCTGAAGAGGAAAGCTTTCACTTTGTTGTGTCCCCCACACTAGGTGCGTCTTGAAGCTGAAGTCAGCATCAGTTTTGAGAGGCTTGGTGTCCGAATGCTCCGGAGACAGCAGCAGCCGCTGTCTCGGTTCCGTTCCAACCGCGCCTCACCTGCCGCCTCAAAGGAGTCAGGCTCCTCGTCTCTGATTGCCAGCTTCATGCTGTATGGGCTGTCGGCAGAGGGGAGGATCAGTCGAGACATCTCCATCCGGGGGAAGTTGGAGGGCGTGCAGGTCAGGGACATCAGTATGGCTGGAAAGAGATACCCAGATATCCTCGCTATCGGAATAGGAGAAAAAATGGCCGCTGTCAAGCCTGAACAACAACAACAACAAGAGCAGCAGCAGCAGCAACAACAACAACAACAACAACAACAACAACTGGGAAACTGTCTCTCGTTTACTATCCATCGTTCCCCTCGCTCCTCGGTGACCCTGTCGTCAGGGCTGGCCCAGCCGGGGGGCCACTCCGATGTCCACCTCTCCGTGTTCGTCCCGGCCATCCATTATTTGCACTCTGTGAACTTTGTCTACGAGATGGAAATGTTTGTCTCGGAGTTTCTCAAGTACGTCACCACGGCGTTGGCAAGCACCTTCCGCAGTGCCGCAGTGGGTGTGGCTAAAGGCCTCGTCCGTCAGGAGAGCCAGCTGGCACGGGGTCTCTCTAGGCTTCACACGTCGTTTGGCCACGCCCACCCCTGTGAGCCGGGTCTGCTGAGTGCAATCGAGGAGAGCGAAGGCACGGAGGGGGGTGGTGGTGCTGTGGAAGAGACGGACACAGGAGTGCCGTTTGGAAGGAAGGGAAGCAGCAGCAGCAAGCTCTATTTTGACATCTCCGTCCAATCTCCCGTGATTACAATCCCAAGTTCACTCAAATCATCTCGGGAAGACTGCCTTGTGGCTCATTTGGGTGAGATTACCCTCAACAATGAGTACATTTCGCGACAAGGTGCGGACGAGACAGCAGTGGGTGGTGAGGAGGGGGAGATGTCCAAAATGGCCGACTCCGTTTTCTCCCTGGCACCTCCCTCGGTGGAGCGTGTGGTTCTGACCATCAGCAACATCTCCCTCCACGCCTCCCACTCTGAGGAGAGCAGGCTCATGCTGGAGAAGTTCTCTCCAGCTGTCCATGGCGGGACGTACCCCTCCAAGTGCAGCAAGGTGCTCAAGGAGGTCTCTGTGGTGCTACAGATCGACAGGCAGCTTCGACGAACGGGCGCACAGAGTCAGCACGGAGGGGCGGAGCCTCCCTCCATCGACTCCTCCCACCAGAGCCACGGCAGTGAGGAGGAGAAGGAAGCTGACGTGCGAATCACTGGGAGGGTTTGCGATCCGCTTCTCATTGAGCTCCCGAAAGGAGTTTTTGACCAGCTGAAGACAACCCTGAAGCATGGAATCAGGAGAAAGCCGCACAGCAAGAGGTCAAGGTCCAAATCATCGGCAGCTTCAGCCTCAAGTGCAGCCTCAGCAAAAGCCGATTCCGAGAAAACAGTCCATTTCGACCCTGTGGTTCAGTTCCAAGACAGCAAACCTTTGGAATCAGCATCGTCATCAACCGGTAAAGGGTTTCCAACCATCTCAGCCTCTTTCGCTCTCCCTAAGCTCTCCTTGGACCTAAACCATGATGTCATCGACGCCCAGGACAGGAGTCTTGTTTACGTCTCCCTGGACGACCTCTCGGTCCAGTACTACCAATCTCACCCTCACTTCCTCTCCGTCGACCTGGCGCTGAAGAGCATCGTTATCGAGGATCTTCTGCAGGCAGAGGACTCGGAGTATCGCAACATCCTAGCTTCTTCGACCAAGCCCCTCCCGTTTCCACTCTCTCCCGTTCCGCCGCCCAGTAAGAAGATCTTGCGCAATGTCTCGGGGTTGTCGACTCTCGGTTCCCCTTTCCCGCAGCATTTTTTCCCCCTCTCACACCTCATGTCCACCCCCAAACCCCCCACTTTTTCGGGGACCAGTACCTCCCCGCTTCGCTCCTTCTCTTCCTCCTCTTTTGGCGAGGGGGAGGGGTGCAATCTCGGCCAGGACGAGACAGGCTCCACCCTCAAAGGGGAGGGGTCTACCTGCTCAGAGGTGCACTCTGACCTTCTCTTGGTGAGAGCATTCTATGTGGACAAGAAGCATCCTCTATTCGAGGAGAAGTACAATTCAGTGAGTTTGAGGGGATTTTCAAACCCTAAAATGAGGCCACCCCTCTAATGAGGGCGCTTTGACTGGTCCCAGATTAGAGGGAAGCCTGTTGTTTGTTTTGTTTGTTTGTTTATTTGTGTACAGATTTGCCTGCACGCTGACGTGGACTTCAGCTCTGTGTTTGTCATCATCAACCTGCAGACGTGGGTCCTCCTGCTAGACTTCCTCGGCATCGGCATCCCAACTCCGCCCCCCTCCCGCCCTGACACGCCCACTGAGGAGAGACCCTTTACCAAACAGGACTCCTCTCCCCCTAGGAGAAAGAACCCAGTGGAGGAGATAAATTCAAGAAGTTCTGAGCGTTCGAAAGGAAGGATTATAGACGACTCTTTGCTGCAAGACGCTCGGGACATGCTCTCCCTCGGAGCCGATCTCGACCCCGAAAACACCCTCTACATGAGCGCACACCCGACACCAAGCTCCGCCCATTTCCAAGCCAGACAAGAGACCACACCCACTCGTTATGATCACGATGAAGGGGGCGTGGCCATCCCGAAGGCCAGGGTGCTCTCTGATCTTTCAAACGTGCAAGAGGCCTATTCCAATTCGGTGCTAACCTCCCCTGACGGCGAGAGCAAGGACGCTGGCACTTCGGTATGGGGCACTGAGGGAAAGCTGAGTGCGGAGGTCAAGCTGAATGTCAACTCGCTGACGGTGACCTTCAACAAGCCAGAGCACCCCCTGGCCAGGGGGAGCGTGCGTGGGGTTGCGGCACAGGTCAAGCTCACCCGGGGGAACATGGAGATCTCAGGGTTCCTGGGGCAGGGATCTGTGCTGGATATGACAGAAACTGGCACCTACTACAGAGAGAGGTTAGGATCTGCACAGCGTACCTGAACCACTTTATAACATCATTTTTGTTTGCCGTTACAGATTCACTACAACTGGAGATAGAGCCCTGGTGTTCGAAATATTCAAGTAAGGAGTGTGTTTTGAAATGAGGCCACCCCCTCTAATCATCAGGAGACTATGGCAGGTCCCAAGGGTGGCCAGATTAAAGGGAGTCCACTGCGTAGTGCATATCCACCCCTGAAATGAGGCCACTTCTCTGACTGGTCCCCAAGAGTGGCCGGATTAGAGGGAACTCGCTGTAATTTGACTGTGCAGGTATGGGCGTCCTGACCCCCTGATGGAGAGGCCATACGACATCCAAGTGAAGGTGGAGATGGCCTCTGTGCGTTACCTGCACACCATGCGCTTCCTGAAGGAGATTCTGGCCTTCATCTCACACTTCCCACAGCTCATTGACGCCTTCCAGAGGATGAAGGCAATGGCTGAGGGAAACCTGGTGAGGGAGGGAGGAGGCGGGAGGGGGAGGGAGGGGAGAGAGGGGGAGGGGGAGAGGGGAAGGGACTGAGAGGGAGGGAAAAAGGGAGAAAAGAAGGAGAAGGAGAGAAGGGAGATACACACATAAAATGAGTTCCTCTCTTTGCTGATTAGGTGTACAATGGTCCCGAGCGCAAGGCTAGGATCTTGTTTGATGTGAACATCACTGGCCCCATCCTGCTCATCCCCAAACACGCCTTCTCTCCGGACCTCATGGTGGGGGACATAGGTCACCTCACTGTCTCCAATGCCAACCGGTACGCCCATGCAGTCACCACAGGAACCTCCCTCTGAAATAAGGACTTTTGTGAAATCCTACTCTGTGTGTGTGTGTGTGTGTGTGTAGATATGATGGTCAGGAGGGCACTATATCTCACATGAGCCGGCAGCAGAGTGGTTCCAGCATGCAAAGCACGGAGTCCGTTACAGGAACCAGCTACGGAGGAGGGGGAGGAGGGGGTTCTGACGACCTCAGCTCTCCTGGTAACATCTCTGCTAGCCGTTTGTGGAAGCTCTCTCCACAAGCCTCCAGCGTCTCCTCCCCGAAACCCTCCTCAAGTCCCTCCCACTCCTCCTCCTTCTCTCGGACTCCAAAGTCCGCTTGGTTTTCAGATTCATCTCCTCAGCCCCAGCGCCCAACTGACCTCCCGTACTTACAGACGCCCACCAGTGGCATCTTTGACTCCAGACGGAAGGGGGAGGGGCTCAGCTCCAAGAAAAAGGGGGAGGGGCTCAGTTCCAGGAAGAAAGGGGAGAGGCTTAACTCCAGGAAGAAGGTGGAGGGGATCGGCGTGCAAGAGGAGGGTGAGAGTGTGCCATCTGTAGTAGAGGAGGATCGCTACCGAGTCGAAAGACTCCTTGAAATCTTTCGTGGGCCGTGTCTGCTGGACTGTATTGAAGTGAACCTGTCGGAGGTGGACGTGTTCTCTGCCAAGAGGGTGCCAGCGCGGGGGGAGAACTTCAGGATCGAGCGGGAAAGGGGGAACGTGCTCAAAGAGAAAGGAGCGGCAAAGCTCTTCATTGAGAGAAACCTTTACGAGGATTTCTGCAGAGATGGTATGTACAGTTGAACTTTCGATTGAAGTCAGGACAGCCTCTGTACAAAGGACAACTCTGTGTATAGGACATCTTTCTGCTGACTCAGCAGTCCATGCAGGCCACACCCCTTTCCCATCTTGCTGAATCAGCACCCCATATCTATTGCTGACTCAGCACCCATGCAAACATGATCCCAAAGCGTCCTTTATTCGGAGGCTCCACTGTATGTAACATACCTGTGCGTATGTGTGTGTGTGTGTGTGCATGCATTCTCGTCCTCTGGCTCCATGCAGTGCCTGACTTGCGTATCGAGGGCCGGCTGCAGGCTATTCATGTGATGCTGGACAAGCCCCAGCTGGAGCTGATCAAGGGGCTGGTGGAAATGAACCTGGGGGAGACCATTGAGGAGTTTGAGAAGCCATCTACAGTCATACGCGATCCCATTGCTCAGGTACGTGTTATGTTTGTGTACGTGATCCCATTGCTCAGGTACGTGTTATGTTTGTGTGTGTGCACAGTGGAACCTCTCTATAGTGGTCAAGGTTTTTTTTATTTTTGGGGTCCATCATGCACTCTCTACCCCACCTCACGAGCTCAATCCTGTCCACTCCCCCTCCCTCTAGCCTATGGCCGCTGAAGTTTGGACGGGACTGCTGTTCAGAATGCAGTTTGTCGGGGTCAAGATGGAGTTCCTTCGCTCTCGGCAGACCCAGGTTCAAGGTTCAATCACCCAGTCCCTCTGTCGGTTCGACATCCACGAGTCTGAGTTCACGTTTGAGTCTCGCTCCAACCAGTGCAAGACAGTGGACCTCAGCTCCAATGCCGTCATAGGCTACGATACCAGATACGAGAGTGAGTTGGTGGAACACAGTGTATAGTGGAACCTCCGAATAATGGACACGTTTGGGACCCAGCATTTGTCCTTCGTAGAGAGGTAGTTGTCTTCTTCCAGAGGTTACTTTGTATAGAGTGTATACACTAGAGTACTTTTGGTTTGTCCTTTGTTGGGAGGTTTGTCCTCTTTCGGAGTGTCCTTTATAGGAGGTTTCACTGCACTACATAATGTTTAAGTCCATTGTAAGTGTGATGCTAAGCTTGTTCTCCAGGTCACGCTGATCAGGACAAGCCTAGCGTGTTTGAGGAGGTGCTCCGTCCCCGTTTCAACTTCAGGAACAGCGATCAGCGCAGGCTGCAGGTGGAAATCCACGTCTTCATCAGCCCCACGGAGATCAAGGCTTCCATTCTCCTCAACAGGCTCAGGCTGGTCGGAATATTAGACCTCATCCTCGAGCTCAAGTGCTTCGTCTTTGACAAGATTGAGGAAGATATCGAGGAAGGTGTGTGTGTTTGTATGTATGTATGTGCATGTGTGCCTGAAGCTTTTAGTACCATGGTGATCAAAATCTTCACTCCCCCTCTCAGACGAGGATGATGATGATGATGAGCTTGACTCCGCCCCTCGCCCACTGAGCCGCATGCCAGAGGTGGCATGGTCACTGCGCCAGCAGCTGGTCTCGCGTGCTCGCCTGCGGCTGAAGAAGCCTGAGGAGAAACCCCCCAGGCAGATCAGTGTCAAGCTCAGCGTGACGGAGACAGACTTTGTGGTGCTGGAGGATATGACCTCACTCGACTCAAATGCTGTCGTTTTGAAGGTAAGCGTCTTGGCTCTTGTGGCAGCCTGACACACTATAGGCTGGGGAAAGATAGATTATTACTCGATCCACACTATGCATGCAAGGCACTCTGTTGAAGTCCATTCTATTCCATTACTCCTTAGTGTGTACGTACGTTCCATTCCATTGCTCCTTTTGTATGTATACGTTCCATTCCATTCCATTGCTCCTTTTGTATGTTCCATTCCCATTCCATTGCTCCTTTTGTATGTATACGTTCCATT
>JAAGOD010035350.1_pt1 | contig 11856 bp, 11 predicted proteins | sample 8389681 | NCBI WGS metagenome assembly JAAGOD01 (sample SAMN13964374, study PRJNA552185) | sponge metagenome | biome: deep-sea hydrothermal vent fields; feature: spots directly above weak diffusing fluid; material: seawater and sediment | host: Tedaniidae sp. KZ-2020 ... | reverse complement strand
GAGAAGGGGGAGGGAAGAGAGAGGAGGGAGGGAGGGAGGGGGGAGGAAGGAAGAAGGGAGAAGAGGGAAGAGCATATGAAGTGTCATACTGGATGGTTCTAGCGATCCAGCTTACAGCGAGAGGTCATCATAGCGTCCTGGCAAGAAGAGGTAAGGAATATAGTTGACAAACCAGGCCACAAAGCCAATAATCAGCCCCACACGAGATGAATTAAACCACACACTGGACAAGAGAGAGGGGGGAGGGGGAGAGAAGAAGACGCAGTAACATGGTAAAGTAGTGATTGAGGCTAAAGCTACTGTACCTGACTAAGAAACAGAAGGAGATCATGGACAGAGCAAAGCAGACCAGAAAGAGAAATAAGAGGAGAATGTTGCTGTTGGGAAACATTCCAATCTACGGGGGAAAAAACATGCTATTTCCACATGTGGCGGACATTACGGTGGACAAACCCTCATGAGGATGGCGATGACGATGATGGAAATGAGGAGGAACACAAACTGCTTGAAGTACCATGACCCCCAGAGCACCCACTGCTTCAGCCCCATCATCAGCATGGACTCCCTGATACGAGTCTCCTTCTCCAGAACAAGCTCCTAGATATGCACCAAAATGTTGCGGTCAACATACTGGCTAGCTAGTTCCCAATACTAAATGTTGTTGGCTTAAACTGGCAACTGTATACAGAAGTATCTTTTACCTTCACAATGGTCCCGGCAGAGTAGAGAAACGCCATGACAAACAGGAGAGGTAAGGATATTCCCAAGTTTAACAGAAAGAAGTCCACACGATAGGCAGGGTATGGAAGTTGCTAAATAAATGAAGATTTGGAGTCAAACCACCCTTCCCCTCTTCTCCCTCTTCTCCCTCCCTCCTCCCTCCCTCCCCTCCACTCCTGTTCCTAGACTCACCCTGACTGTGACATCCACAGGCTCAAACTCTGACCCTGCCATCTCGGCCTTCCATTGGACTATAGCCTCCCCCACTAGCTTTTGAAGGTGGAGAAATCCCTCTCGTAGATAACTACGCAAAAATAAACAGATCACAGACTCTTTCTACTCTACACAGCTGTAGCTGCTCAGCAAACACCTGTTCGGAATCCTTGGGCCAGGCAGCTCAAAGTTGGGGCCTGCTAAGTCCGTGTTCCAAGAGTCTGCGTTGCCCACCTCATGGCGGAGACGGATCTTGTATGAGAGATCATTGCCATCCAAATTCTCGAAAACGATACCTGGGTGTGTGTTCCATGCTAGTCTCACTGCATTTCCTCTCCATTCCCATATCTCTCTCTCTCCCTCCTCCCCCCCCCTCCCTCCCTCCCTCCCCCCCTCCCTCTGCACACAAGGAACCCACCTGCTCCACTACGAAAGCATCCAGTGAGATTTGAAGGCTCCGTCACCGCAGATCGCAGAGCATCCACCATCAGTGACTCATTCTCGTAGCCAGTAAAAATAAAAGTGGGCGCAACCAAAGTTTGATTCAGAATACCCGCCACAGCCTCGGCTGTGGGAAAAGAACCATAGAACTGATAAATACTGCTTCATACTATGACGTAATGACTCATAATTTTTAGTGATGCAAAAATGAATCCTGGGGTGCTCATGTGAACTACTCACTGACGCAAAAATGAATCCCCCTGGTGCCTCATGGGAACTAATCATATCTACAGCTTCCAGTTTTAACAAATGAATCTTTAGGTGGCTCTAGCGCCAGTGTCAACTATTTGGTGCCACTCTCAACTATTCAGTATGTGTCATATTATATGTGGCACTCACCTTGAGGGGTTTGTGGCGCGTAGAAGATGTGGTAGACATTGTTGGCCAAGGGAATGCCACGAAAATTGAGTCCTGGGACATTAGAGGGGATGGAGAGAGGGTCGGAATCAAATGTCACAAAGCAGCGGTCCTCAGGACGAGACAAACCAAACCTGGAAGAGCAAAAATAAGAGTACTCACTCACACCCTCTTGGTACGCCCACAATGGTTACTCTAACTCTATCTTTTATCTTCCCTAAAATTTGTACGGATTACGTAACCAACTCATGTGACTTCCAACATGCATAGCTGCATGCCACTGCACATGTGATACAACTTTGCATCATCTTTTCGGACCACCCTAGTGGACCAGCATGAAGCCGGCAGACAAACAGGAACCAGACTAGAGGGCCGAAACACCTTGTGAAACACCTCGTAAACCTTGTGTCATCTCCCAGTCACCCCTCACCCGCTTACCAGCACCTGCAGACTAGCCCAAAGGAAGTCTTCAACAAACAGAGCCAAAGCCATAGTTTGGGCCACCCCCTCCCCTCCCCACACCAGCACTATGAAGTTTTCAAGAAATCTGCAGCATGTATATACTCTACACAACCTTTCACTCTCACCACCCCCCAATTTAGAATTAGCTGACCCTTGCAGCCATTGTAGACAAATAGGAACCAAACAAGGCAGCCAGGTACCCAAACAACTTTTAACTTCCAATTTCAAGGATGGTGAGGATGATGACAAAGATAGCCCACAGGTAATGCTTATCAGGTGTCACCTTTTCTCAAGGTAATAACATTATGCACCCATGTCCCAACTGATATTAGTTATAATAGCCTATTCTTACATTATACTTTGTTCATTGCATTACCAAACTCATGCACTATCTTACCTCAGACCAATAAGGAATACAGCAGCAAGAATCGGAAGAAGAATCTCGAAGAAAGTTCCAATGGGTCTCCGTATCTATTGATTATTAATGACAATAACTTAATTATACTTTCACCAACTCAATGTTACCACAATCTAGCAACACAAACACAAGTGGCCAGGCACTTAAGAACAGCTTAAACAAGTCACGTGGGGCTGGAAACAAGTCACGTGGGGCTAGGAAGAACTAATAAACCCGGGAGAGATCACGTGTGGGCACAGAGTTTTAGAGAGCTACAAGCTAGAGTACCTAGCTGAGCATTTCAATCTTGTAGCTAGGAATTGCAGCAGTACATTTGTTCCTGTCTTCCCACACTGAGGGAGGAGTAACAAACTGCAGCCCACCCCATCAGTATCCTGTACAGAAGTACCTGGAGTATGAAGTTCTTCCAAGTCAAGAGCAGGAATTGACGACACAGCTGGGAGCAGCCGCCACCGCACCCCATAGTGGTAGACAAGTCCTCCTGACAGCCTCTGGGCACTTCAACTCAACCTCCTGGGCGAGAGAGGGAGCTACAAGAATGAGGAGAATCTGCCTGTTTGCAACCTTTATAGCAGTCATGAAATTACAACGCAGCAAAAAGCATGATGATCTCATGAAATTACATAACACACACCCATGGCCCACACAATTAACACAAAGGAAATTAAATCTTAGGGAAATTCCCTAGCTACATGTGGCTATTGACAATCAAGAAGTTGGTTTGTTGAGCCTGACCAACACTGGTACAGTCACAATGCTCATCTCATTCTCCTTATCAGCCTCCACCGTGGACTTGTGACCAAAGTCCATACTGAACATAAACCGCACAGCATCCGAAGTCACCTCAGGGCTGACCTGAAACTTCAGGAATATCTTCCCTGGAAGCCGCTGGTGAACAAACTCAGGGTTGTCTTTAATCTCGTTTGTCTCTCCGTCAAGAAGCTCAACAACATCGTCATTAGGGGTTAGGTGGTACTGGCCTTCTGGGGGGGTGACTGATGCCAAAGTCTCCTTGACACGTTTGAGCTGTTCAGGAGAGCAGCTCTTGAAGGACACGGTGATCTCGTAGCTAAGGGGGTTGGTGACGGAGAGGAGGACTATGTTGCTCTCCCCTGCAGTCAACTTCGGCATCTCAGCGATACGAACTTGAGGGAAGGTGTGAAGTGCCGCTTGTTGGATCTTGAAGCGGATGGAGCTGAGGTTGATTTCCGCCTTCATCAAGATGTGGTCACAACCTTTGCACCTGTGGAGCTTTTTCCCAGTCAGACGTAGCTGACGGGGCCAAAGGTCACTGCTCTTCTCCGGCTGATACACAGGGTCCTTTAGCTGCTGCTTGAGTGTGGGGATCTCCTCTAAGTTGACCTCCTTTGTGTAGAGGTCATCTGAAGGAGGCAGTGGGTCCTCTGCAATGGCACCTATTTCTTTCACTTTGGCACTAGACCACATCAATTGCGTACCACGTCTTGACGGTGGGCTCTCCGAGCCAGCCGGGACTTTGAGAGCAAACTTCGATGGATCAAGGAGGCTGCCGTAGGCCCTTGGGCGACGGCTGGAGACCGTCTTTCTCGTTTTCTCCCTGTTCGCATTGTCCTGACTGGCATAATCTTTGTAGAAGGACACAAGGGAGGCAATTCGGGCTTGGTGAGGGCTGGGGCGGTCCTTGAAATCAATCGGGGAGCGTTTGTCCTTAATACCGACATCTCTCGTGCTCCACTTACAGTGGGAACAGGAGAGATAGTACACCTTGGTGCCTCCAGGGGATTTTAGACTGGTTAGAGGCTTGGAGGTTTCTTTGGTGCCCTTCTGGGGGGACTGCTCAGCCAAGACTTCGCTGGGAACTATCACAGAGCGTGTGCTCAGCGTGGTGAAGCACTGGGGACACTGGAAACAGCGACTACAGCGCCCCTTCTTTGCTTTCAGGTCGGACATGGCTGCCTCGAAACAGTGGGGGCAAGAAAAACTCTCCAGGGTGGATGAGACACAGTCTTGACATCTTGGGAGCTTGCAGTGTCTACAGAAGAAGAGTTCACCCAGTGTAGAGAGCTGAGAGCATGAGCAACCATAGAGAACTCGGTCTTGAAAAGACAGGGCTGCCAACGCCATTTTGTCTTGATTGACCCCTGACCTTTTGAAATTTGACCACAAGGCCAGGGAGTGTGGATGGTGTGCATTGTGGTGTGTGTGAAGAGAGAGCACAACATTAGGTAAGAATTCAATCATCAAAAATGGCCATTGATTGATCTCTGATTGTAGAGATGCAGCAGTTCAAACTAATCACACGAGTTGGCACCCCCTTCCTCAGAAGTCTCTTCAGACGTCATGCCATCTCCTCCCTCGCTCTAAACCCACTCGCACCATTCACTACTTCCATATGGCACCACAGCAGGGAAACCTCCATGTTTCAACAACCCCCCTGCCATGTCCTTGCATGCACAGGTCATGTTCTCCAGTGTACGAACCACTTCCACACGACTCCATCTTCACGAGCAGACGACCAGCCTCAGCATCCAGACAGTAGTGGAAACGATAGAAAGATCTACGTCTTATGGGCAAAGTTTGCCACTCTGATTCAAAATTTCACAGCGGGCGTAAAGAGTTTGTACAGTGACGTGAAGCTGATGAGCGAATACAAACAAAGGCACGGTAATCTACAGATACAAAAATCGGCCCCCAGTATGACTGAAGATGGCAAAATGGATCTTTTGTACTCTAGGGAGGAGCTTCAATTCATGTATAGGGTACATAATAATAGCTATGGAGAATCTCAAACTCAAGTTATGTGGGCATTTTAGACCAGGAAGGACGTTGGGAAAATGTTACCCACTGTCATTCTCTTCTTTATCCCTTTCCTGGGATACTTTGCACCGATCATAGCGTAAGTGGCATCGGAGATTGTTAGGGCAGGCTCAGTTGTGCATGTCTTGTTAGTTTTGCATATCCAGAGCAGTTGCTGAGTAAGCATTTTTGGACTCCCTCTCAACGTGAATCTCTGATGGCTGCTAGAAAAGAATCACAAAAGAAGTCCTTTACTGATTTGGCAAATGCACTCAAAGGAGGTGACAACTTGGGGAAAGATCTGAGTTTTGTACCCCAAATGATAGACCAAGTAAGGAATACTGCCTGTACAAATCTGGACTGTGAAAGCTGGATGCATTCTATTTCAGTTTTTTCGAAGCGGTGAAGTGAGCATGGCTGGTTCTGAATCTGTTTATGAGCTTTCAAAGTTCTTCACTGATCATAAGGTAGTACTGTACGCATTTTGGTGTTTCTGTGACAAATGGACTAACTCATGTTAGGATAAGTTGTATGGTGGCTGGGGGATCCGGACTTGGCTCCCAATCAACCAACTCATGCAGACCCGACTGAGAAGCCATTTGGAGTTTATCTTCGTGAGCGATTGGATGATTCGTTTGGAAGGAGGCACAGAAAAGCTCTCCCACTCTGAGCTTGTTGCTGTGAGATTCTTCCTTTGCTTCGAGATAATGTCTCTTTGATGCTGCACTGTATCTAGGCATGCATGGAAAGGGGGTTGTATGTCGACCCTGAGGTAACTGAAGATGAGGGCAGTGAAGAGTTGAGAAGGAAGCTTGATTCATGGATCGCAATCTCCACTCTGCACAAAGGTGTGTTGTGTTTTTTCAGCTCCGGTATTCTTTATAGTGGGAACCTAATGATATAGAGTGCCCGTCACTTCTACTAGCGTACCTGCCTATTGCGCAATATTCAACACCATGATGAGCAATTTAATCTATCGACCAATCAACTGGTGACCAATCAATCTTTCACTCAAATCAAGTGTGGTGATTATTATAAGATAGATTCAATTTCATGACTAATAAAAACTGTGAATTTGACGCTTCTATATACTATTGTGAAAGTGTGTATGAACTGAATGTGCAGTGCTGAGTGTGGGCGCTAGTAGCAGCTTAGTTAGTATGCATACAGCTTGACTTTGTTAAGATCCTTGTCTGAACACTCCCTTGTCTTGTTGTAATAGTAGTAATACCCGTCTTTTCTTTGCAGCTTCTTCACAAAATTATTATGAATCCACCTATCAACCTAGAATAATACAGGAACTTATAAAATAGCTGTTGTGGTCTTTATAAAGAACTCACAGAAATTCCTTTGTTGAGGTCCAGATACTCAATTTCGTCTCTGTATCCTGCCAACTGGAATCTGTAAGCTGAAAAATCATTTTTTATGGGTATTTGGTCCAAGAGACTTGAATCTGACTCACCTTCTTCAACTTGTTCGCTCCAGCTCTTGGCTCTTTGCATAGACTTTGGCTTGGAAGTGTCCGACATCTTGTGCTGGTGGTTGGTTGTGGTTGGTAGTAGTGGAAGAAGGTGCTAGGTGAGAAGGTTAAATGGTGCAGTGGTAGAATAGAGTGTGTGGAAGAGCTCTGGGTTTGAAATGTGTAGCAAAATGCGGCATTATAAATGCAATTCGCGCATGTTTGTTTACTAAGGATCAGCTGTTGCCATGGTGATAATTAAGTGCTCTTGTGAAAAAGAGAGATGGAGGAAAGGAAGGTTTATGAATTGGATCTGCATGGAAAGGGCCTGAAAGTGCTCCCAGGAGACTTGAAGAAGGTGAGAGCCTGTGCATGACTGCATGAAGTGTTGTTAGAGCTCAATCTTTCACACTCTTGCAGCTGAAATCACTTAGAGTCCTGGATGCCTCTTGCAATGAAATAGCACTGTTGAAAGGCTTGTCAGAGAACAAAGTATGAAGTAATGATAGCAGTTAGGTACATCCCTTGTCTGTGATGCTGTGTTACCAGGAACTGCGGGAACTCAAGCTCTATGGAAACCAGATTGAAGTGTTGGACGGACTGGAAAAGTAATTACCCTCGGGCTAAAAGCAGTTTATTTAGCACTTTTTCTTTGAAGGCTGAAGGAGCTGAACACTCTCCTGCTTCACTACAACAAAATTTCATCTATTGGTAAAGTATTAACCCGTATTTGGCTAGCGGTGTGGTGTGATTTCTGCTGCCTTTCGCTCAGGGAATGGTTTGAAGCACTGCTGCAAGCTTCACCTCCTTCGTTTGGATCACAATTTGCTGGGATCAGTCCGCGCTGGGGAGCTGTCGTCCTGCAGTGCCACCCTCACCACTTTGGACCTCAGCTTCAACCATCTGACCTGTGTGGAGGGGGTGGAGGCACTGGCCAGCTTGGCCGAACTAAACCTCGAGAGCAATCGCCTGAAGGACGTGCCAAACTTGTCATACTGTAGAAAGGTTGGGTGTCCGTGCACGACAGATGGCCTATTGAGTGTCTGTGTTTTAAAACAGCTAAATGAACTCAACTTATCAGGAAACTCAATACAGACCCACCAGCTCTCAAACTTGAAGGAACTTCAGCTCAAGGTCAGCACTAGCCTGAGGGCTACAGTGAGACCTCTGAATAGTGGACACATTATCCTCTATAGGGAGGTATTCAGAGTGTCCTCTCTATTAGATGTTCTACTGTGTAATTGACTCAGCAGCATCCTCTTATCCTGAATCCACCCTAGACCTTGAAGCTAGGCTCCATTGCCCTCTCCTCCATCTCTCCACTTCCAAGGCTTCCCCAGCTGCAAGACCTTCACCTGCCGGGAAATGCTCTCTCCTGCGTGGACGACTGCCACTCACTCTTCCCCTCCCTGGAGCTGCTCAATCTTCAAGGCAACCACCTGGACACTGTTGAGGCCCTGACATCTCTTGCTTCGCTGGAGGGTCTGACCGAGCTCCAAATTGAAGATAACCCTCTCTGTTCCTCGCTGGAGAACTACAGACCTGATGTCACCAAGGTCTTGCCAAAGCTGGAAATGCTGGATGGGGTGAGTGAATTCTGACCTGGACCCCTGAAGTGTGGCCGTCCCTGTATTGAGAGTGTCGCTTCAACAGTACAAATCCACCACCCATTTCTACTGTAGTCGGGATACTTTGACAGTGGACCTGAGGGTGGCAAACTCTTTATCTCAACCCCCCCAGGTAGCCCTCGTAACAGGTGTTACTGCTGTGGAGTCAGCTAAGGTGCCGCTGATGCGACCTCTGACCCCATCGACGGTGGGTCCCAGCCTGAGGCAGGTGGAGCGCCAGCTTGTGGAGATCGAGACACAGCTTCGCAATTCCAGCTCGGAGATAGCAGCCAGGTTCAGACAGCTCCAGAGCCAAGGGGTGGAGCCAGCAGGAGACAGTGGGGAGACGCCAAGTGCTCAAGATCAGGACAGTATTAGTAGAACAAGCGCACAAGATCAGGACAGTAACAGTGGGCCAAGCACACGAGATCGGGACAGCAACAATGGGACAGCTAGCAGGACAGACACTGAGGTGGAGGGTGAGGTCTGCAAGACGGAAGGACAACCATCTCCACCAGATTCGGAGAACAGTCTGAAGAGGCCAGCTACACAAAGCGGAAGGTAACACTAATTTGTGTTGTTGTTTGGCATTGCAAATTTGTAGCTACCCCTTCCCCCCCCCCCCTTCTATTATAATAGCCGAGCAAGATTACAGGAGGCATTGATGTATGCCATGCAGACAACATAACATGGAGCATGATGCTAATACCTAATTATCACTTATTCACACCTATTCACACCAACTTGTGGTTGTGTAAAGGCATTTGAAGTGGTGGTGGTGCATCTACACTGCTGAGAGATCAGTTAGTGGGCACTGCTTAGAAATTCAATCATCATCTGACTCCCTGCCTGCCAAGATGGCAGACAACAAGCTGAGCGGCAGTGAGAGTTCTAGCCTGAGCAGTTCCAGTGAAGACGGGGAAGGTTGTTCAGAAGATATCCCAGACATGCTCCAGGATCTTCTCTTGAGTGACATCGAGGTGTCAGGCCGAGAGTTGGGGGTAGGCTCGTACTCCTCGGTCCTGGAACTCAGCTACAAGGGCACGAAATGTGCTGGCAAGAAGCTTCACAGAACGCTGTATGACCAAGGCCTGGCCATAGGTCCAGAGATACTAGAGAGGTTTGGTGTGGAGTGTGAGCTACTGAGTCAACTGAGACACCCAAGGATGGTGCAGTTCCTTGGCCTCCACTTGGAGGAGGGCTGTGATGTTCCCATCTTGGTGTTGGAGTTCATCCCGTATGCTCTCTCCGACACCATTGAACAGTACGGCATACTCCCCAATGAAATCAGCTACTCCATCCTTCACGACGTGTCTTTGGGTCTCCATTACCTCCACGCCCACTCCCCGGTCATCATCCACCGTGACCTCACTGCTAACAACATCCTCCTCACCCCCAATATGACAGCAAAGATCTCGGACCTGGGCATGGCCAAGATTCTGAACATCGCCCCAGCCAAGATGACAAGACGGATGACTGTGTGTCCGGGGACCATCAGCTATATGCCCCCCGAGGCCCTCACCTCCAACCCACAGTACGACACAAAGCTGGACTGCTTTTCGTTCGGAGTCCTCACCACTCACATCTTCTGTGGGGAGTGGCCAATAGGGTCCGAGTACTTGCAGCCGGACCCCAAGAACCCAGGGCACCTCTACCCACTGACCGAGATCCAGCGCAGGGAGAAGTACCTGAAGAGACTTGGGAGTGGCCACCCTCTGATGGGGCTCATCCACAAGTGTCTCAAGAACTTGCCGTCGGAGAGGCCCAGCGCGCTGGAAATCCTCGAGGACATGAAGCAGGCAGCGACAAGGTATCCGGTGTCGTACGAGAACAGGATTGAAATGCTGAATCAGCTCAAGGCTGATTCGGGGGAGATGGAGCAGCTGAGGGGGGAGCTGGAGGAGCTCCGTCGCGCCCTCCACGAGAAGGAACACAAGGTGGAGAGCCTCACCATGACCTCCAACCTGGAACTCGAGGAGCTCAGAGAGAGAGTGTCGAAACTGGAGCAGACTAACGCACTACAGGGCATGCAGCTCAGCCAGCTCCAGGCTGAGAACAGCCGGCTCCAACACCTCCTGGCCTCCAAACGGAGCGAGCTGGACATGCTGAAGAAGAGGGAGAAAACGCTGAGCACTGAACTGGCCATGGCGAACAGCAAGCTGGAAGAGAAGGCAGCGCAGTCACTCGAGAAACTCACAAAGCTCCAAATGGAGATAGCCAGGAAGAGTCAGGAGAGGGAAGAGGCCCTGAAGAGGTTAGTCAACCATTATTGCAGCCCACTGTACATATGTATGGGCGATGGGTGATGTCATTTTATTTGTGATTCAGGCTAGCTAGTAATCATCTCATGAGTGCCCTCAAGTCATCGCTTGGTAGACGTGACAGCTCAGAGCTTGCTGGGGACTATGAAGAATTCTTTCTCAGCAATGCTGACGATATTGCCGCACTTGTGAGTCGTCTGTCCAAGTCCTCCCCCAACTCTTCTCTCACACAGCTACAAGCTCAGCAGATGGTGTGCAGCATGATACAGGTAAGGTAACACAGAGTGGATTCCCTGAGTCCACCCCTCTAAATAAGGGGCCTAAGATTGGAGGGAGTCCATTGTACCACTGCTATGTTTGGGTACTACACATTCACGTCACTGGCAACATTCACCACTGGCATCACTTTCTTCTCAGGAATGCTATGTCCTATGCAAGTCTAGAGTCATGGAGTTGATCACTGATCGCCTCAATAGACTCTTCTCTGTTCACTCCTCGTCATCGGCATCTCAGGATGCCTACAGCCATGCTTCTCTCTCTGACATCAGCATTGCGTATGGCCTGCTGCTCAAAGACGGAGTGGACTCACAGTGTCTTTGTGATCAGCTTAGCCAAGAGGTAAAGATTGTGTAGTAGACGAGGATATCAAAAAATATACCATTATGATCGTCGCGTTCTTGTTATTCCACTCGATTTTGACCAATCAGATTTTTCCGAAGTTCCTGCAGAAGCACTCTTTACGTGTCACCTCTCGGTCAAGTGAAGCATCTCTAAAGCATCACATGACCCATGCCTGCAAGTTGACACTGGACCTGGTGACAGCATGGCCGCCCCTGATCGTCTCTGAGCCGGGAGAGTTCCGGGAGGAGTGGCATGACAGGGAATTCCAGTACTGGGAGAAGAGCCCCGCCCCCTCCCCCACCCTCACTCACACCCACCGTAAAAACTCCATCACGGCCTCCTCATCAGCAGTGTCCACAAAGATGAGGCTGTTCTACACAAGACCAGTTCTGTTCTGTAGCTACGAGGGGAGTGTGGGGGCCAAGGGGTGGGTGGGGAACAAAGACAAGGAAGTGAAGGGGG
>JAAGOD010031548.1_pt1 | contig 11896 bp, 16 predicted proteins | sample 8389681 | NCBI WGS metagenome assembly JAAGOD01 (sample SAMN13964374, study PRJNA552185) | sponge metagenome | biome: deep-sea hydrothermal vent fields; feature: spots directly above weak diffusing fluid; material: seawater and sediment | host: Tedaniidae sp. KZ-2020 ... | reverse complement strand
TCCACTCTCAGCCCTGAGTGCTTCAGGATGGTGTTCTTAACTCTCCCTCCAATCTTCTCCTCAGCTTCCAGGACCAGGAAACTGCTGACATTTGCATCAGAGAGGACTTTGGCAGCACTGATCCCAGCCATGCCTGCCCCAAGGATGAGTACCTGTGTGTGGTCATCTTCACAGCTGCCAGCTGCTCTCGTGGCCTCAGCAAGCAAGATACACCACACTATTAGACCTGTAATGCCCTGCATCCACACCTCTTCTGCAGCTAGTAGCTAGTAGCTAGTTGAAGGATCAGTGTGTGTTTAGCTAGCTAGCGAGCTATCTTCTGAGCATGCCCAGTTGTACTTATGGGTGCACACCCATCCTGGTTCCCATCCCCAAGCAAGGATTTCCATTTTCTAGCTGATGTGTGAAATCATCTATGTGGCCTGATGATCTAGCTAAATGATGTGGCATGATGATCTATCGTCTCATGATTTTGTCCCATAAAGTCCGCTTGTTCAGAGCATCCATATTCTCTACAAGGATCAAGATTACCAAAGGTTACCGAAGCGAAGTGGTTTAGCTAACGTAGGCTATTACCATTGGAAAGAATGCCATGAGGAATCTTTTCTTCACAGAAAGAGTAGTCCATTGTACGCTTGTACTTGTTACGGTAGTGATTAGAAACTAATCTCTCAAGACTTTCCACTGCCTACAAAAAAATTAATCCACTCAATGTGGAGGTGTGGCTAGTAGGGGTGGGGCTTACATTGGTGCTGCTCTCCTCCTGAAATCTTGCTTTGTAAGTCTGTGCTAGGTACTCCCCCAGGTCCCTACCCTTCCTGGTGGGGTCTGCAGGCCACTGGCGGAGAACCTCCTTCAGCCTCTTCGCCAATAGAGCTTTGCCAGTAGACATATCTACCCACGATACTTAGGCAGGTTGTGGGTGAAAATATTTATTGGAAAGGGGTGGAGTCAGAGCTAATGTAAAGAGAGGGAACTGCCCACTGATATCTGTCCGTCAGCAGAATGAAGATGAGAGCAATGGATTGTCTTCAAGTCTTAATTTATGCTTCAGTCCTGTTACAGATAGACTCCATCCGTGGGAATGGTTTGCTGAAGGATCAGCAAGCAGCACTAGCTGGAGAGGCTGCTAGAATCACTGAAACTGTCAACTCCATGCAGAGTAATACATGGAAGGCAGGCAGAAATCATCGCTTTGATGAGCTCAGCTTGAAGTCAATTCAAAACCAGATGGGTGCTCTGCATGAAGATGACTTGAAAAAGAAAGATCATCTGAAAATATTTCACGACAGACTCGAAATGGTTGCCCTTCCCACTAACTTTGATCCTAGAGAAAAGTGGAGCAATTGTAGCAGCATGAGAGAGATTAGAGATCAAGGATCGTGTGGGAGTTGCTGGGTAAGTGTGGAATATTCCAGTAGAAAATTAAAATCCTGCCATCTTCAGTAGAAAACGGGAACGCGGTAATAGTGTCATCTTAACAGCTTGTTTAGATAGTGCAGTAGTAGTAGTTGAGTTGGCCATATGTGGTGTTGATGTATTGAGAGCCTTGTTCCGAATATGTCAAACTGTATGATTATGAATGGGCAAGGCAATCTCCCACTCCATGACATCTGTTTTCGAATAGTGAAGAGACAAATTGTTAAAATCATTGTCCCACACAATCATACAGGCGTTCGGAGCAGTGGAAGCAATGAGCGACCGTTACTGCATCCACCTCAACTTGCCTGTACACATTTCTGCTGAAGATTTACTATCCTGCTGCAAAACTTGTGGGAAAGGGTAAGAGAGTGGGGCCAGATCGTCATTGAGAAGTAGGTTTTACAATAATCTCTTTTGATAGCTGCAAAGGGGGCTATCTTGGAGCATCTTGGTAAGAAAAGACTTTTTTGATCTCCGCACTGAGCTGTCAATATTGATGAACAATATTGATGAACAGGTCGTACTGGGTGCACAGCGGGATTTCCACTGGTGGACAGTATAACTCGAGCCAAGGCTGCAAGCCCTATAGCATAGCAAAGTGTGACCATCATGTGACAGGTTGATAAACAACGCTATGCTTCTAATCCACAATACTATTGACTTGAGTTTCCATTAGGTCAGTATCCATCTTGTCTCAGTAGTGTGGTCAGCACTCCCTACTGTTCCAAGTCTTGTCGATCTGGTTACAATACGGATTATAGCAGCGACAAGCATTTTGGAGATCAGTTCTACTGGGTGCATGGATTGCAAAATATCATGACTGAGTTGTACACGAACGGACCAGTTGAAGCATCCTTTGTTGTCTACCAGGACTTCCTCTACTACAAATCAGGTAGTCGACTCAATTTCACATTAGCAGCACATTTTTGAGTGAAGATGTTCTGCTTTGAAGGCGTTTACCAGCATGTGACAGGTAAATACATGGGGAGCCATGCCGTGAAGATCCTGGGGTGGGGAAACGAGAACAATACAGCATATTGGCTGGCGGCTAATTCCTGGAACACTGACTGGGGAGATGAAGGTTAGACCTCCATGCCATCAAGTACCTACTTGCTATAATCAACAATTAATTTTGTTAGGATTTTTCAAGATTTTAAGGGGGAAAGATGAGGTAGGCATTGAAGATAACATTTATGCAGGAATTCCAAAAAATAATTGATATTGTGTTGTTATTTATTTTTTTTGAAAAAGGCGGGCAAATTAACGCATGCGCAGTAAATTCACATCAGGCGCTTCTGTTTTAGCCCATTTTCCTCAGATCTTCCACTTTCTGTTCTGCTGATCAACAAGATGCAGGCCGTTGCTGTACTGGTTCTTGTCGCTCTTGCTGGGGCCTTGGCCGTAGAGACCCCACTCTTTGGCCAGGAGCTGGTAGTGGAGCACATCAACTCCATCAAGACCACCTGGAAGGCTGGAGTCAACATTCGCTTCCAGGGCCTGACCCTGGAGGAGATCAGCAGGCAGATGGGTGCTCTGGAGGGCGGTCCAAAGCTGGAAGAGAAGACTGACGTTGCCAGTAGCATCCCTGATAGCTTTGACGCCCGCACAACATGGTCCAACTGCCCCTCTGTTTCAGAGGTCAGGGACCAGGGCTCCTGTGGAAGCTGCTGGGTATGGAAAAAAATATTATGCATGCATGTGCTGCCAAAGTGATTTGTGTTAAATTTGTAGGCATTTGGAGCTGTGGAGGCCATGTCCGACCGTTACTGCATCCACTTCAACCAGACTGCTGAGATCTCTGCGGAAGACCTGAACTCTTGCTGCAAGTCGTGTGGCAACGGGTGAGAGCAATAGAGCAGCCATAGTAGTAGTATTAAATGTAATTGCATCAGCAATTATTGTTCGGGCCATCTGCCCTCTGATCATGAATATTATTGATGTGGTCTTTGAAACCATGTGACAGTTAATGGGTGTGCTGCTTCATAAAATCAGCACAGTGATGTAACTTGTATCAACACACTCAGGTGACTTGGTTAATGTATGTATGCCACATACCCTGCGTGCATTGTATGTGTGGCTTATTTTAATCTTGGTATTGTTATCTCTAGATGTGGAGGAGGATTCCCCAGTGCTGCCTGGTAAGAGCAACATCTTTGCTCAGACAATGTTGTATTTAGTACGGGTGTGTTGCAAATGTAGGCAGTACTGGATCAGGGATGGTCTGGTAACTGGAGGCCTGTACAACTCCAATGTGGGCTGCCAACCCTACCTTGTCAAGGCGTGTGACCACCACGTTGTCGGTAAGGGGTTGCTACAATCAAAAACGTTTCTTTGTAGTTACAGACGCTTTTTTTGATAGGCAAACTGTCTCCATGCTCAAAGGTGGAGGAGAAGACCCCTAAGTGCTCCACGATGTGCGAAACTGGTTACTCTGTGGCCTACAAACAGGACAAGCACTTTGGCATGAGCGCCAACTCCTTCAGAAGCGTGGAGAGCATCCAGACAGAGATCATGACCAATGGCCCCGTGGAGGGCACCATGACAGTGTACGAAGACTTCCTCGCTTACAAGTCAGGTGTGTTCAACATCCTGATTCGTGTCTGTGATCCAATTCTCCCACCATTTCCCAGGAGTGTATAAACACGAGACCGGCAGGGCACTTGGCGGCCATGCTATTCGTATTCTTGGCTGGGGTGTGGAGGACGGATCAGATTACTGGATAGTGGCCAACTCGTGGAACCCTGACTGGGGGAATGAAGGTACGTAAAGCAAGCCCTCTCTCCCTCTGTGTCCTTCTCTGTTGTCACCGGTGTCCCTGTCCCTGCAGGTTTCTTCAACATCCTGCGTGGCAGGGACGAAGTGGGCATCGAGAGTGGTGTGGTGGCTGGAATGCCAAAGAAGTACATGTCTTGAGAGACTACCACTCCTTTCCGCTCTCCTGAACCCCCTCCCTCTATACACCTTTGTATTAGCCCCTGTCGTGTGTACATGACTACTATTTTAAAATGAATATTTTACTCCCCTCTCAATCTGGGCAGCATTGTGGAGGATGGATTAGTACTGGCTCTCTTAGCTGTTACAGATTGATTCATTTCACATTTTACAAGGAGTGAACTTTACAACATAATGTAGATCAAGACTGGACGGCAAGATCATTGCCGGAAGGAGGGTAGAGATATGGGTTCAGTGGCCTACCATTATTCAAAGCTCAACAGTTGGCTCAATAGTAGGCTCAACATTTAGCTCTTCGAATTTGTCGTGTGCCCACAGATCATCAATTCCACCACTGCAGTGAAAACACTCATCATCATCAACCCATTCTTTCGACAATGCTGTCTTCTTCACCTTGCTGACTTCACATCCTGGCTTTTATCTCCTTCTGTCTCCTGGGCTGCTGCTTCAGGCTCTTCCTCTGCCTCAAACAAGTCGTGTCTCCATCTCCTTGGACTCCTTGGTTGTCTCTCTCTGAACTCCCTACTTTACAACAAATCAAGGCGTGCACTATTAAGGATGAGGTCACAGAAAAGTGGACGGTTTGATTCGTACCGTCTGGGACTGCCCCTTTGATCTCTCCGGTCCCTCCGGTCCTCCCAGCCGTCCCTCTCTCTTCCTCGTCCTCCTCTCCTTCTCTCTCTGGCCTCCCGACTGTATCTGTCGTCACTACTGTGCCTTCTGTAGCTTGGCTCCCTCTCCTGGTAGTCTCCACGATCCCTTCGCCCCCACGAGGGTGGAGGCTCACGTTCAGAGTAGCGCCTAGTCTCCCTGAAAGGTCGACGCCCCCGCGATGGTGGTTCCCGTCGGTTGTCAGGGAGTGGGTCGTCACGATTATCATGCTGAATAAAATATTATATAGCAAGTGCTGAAAATCCTCCTCCTCCTTCTTGCTCAAACTGTATCACAGCATACCTCGTAGAATATTCCCTTCCTTGGCACGTCCTGGGGGTCTATCAAAGCACTGTACAGCCTGGAATTGCCTAGAGCATTCTCCTCCTCCTCCTCCTCCTCCTCCCCCCCCTCCTCCTCTCCATGCCAACGCCCCCTCTCCCCCCGGCCGTAGCTGTCGTCGTGCCATGTCCCTCGGCGCCAGTCCCCCCTCCTCCCTCTTCCCCACCCTCCTCTCCTGCGCTCTTCTCTCCACTTCATATCCCTCTCTCTGTCTCTCTCTAGACACACACACACAGCACGCCACAGAGCACACATACAAGTATTATTAGCTGCAGTCAAAACAATGCCAAAATAACAGCAAATGTACACACATTGCACTTACAGATGGGTCTATTGCTAACAGCACCACTCACCTGCTGCGTTTTGATCCTGCTGGTCTGAGAGGACATTTCTCTCTCCCCAGCGCTGATTCCTGGGGTAAGACACTTCCATTCTCTCTCCCGCCCCGGAGGGTCGCTCTGATCTAGTGTTCCCTTCTTCCTTCACCTCCATCTTTGTTCTCTTTTCTCCCTCCCTCTCTCTCCTCCTCTCCCTCCTCCCACTGTCTCTCTCATGGCCCCTCCCACCTTCCCTCACTTGGCCCCTCCCACTTTCCCTGTCATGGTTTCTCCCGCTGTCTCTGTCCTTGTCCCTCCCACTTGGCACCTCATTGGATCTAATCGGCGAGATCTTCAGAGGCTTTTCCACAAATCTACGCCTTTCCTTCGTTTCCACCTCCATTCTGAGGTCAAACATTTTGACACCTTCAGGTTATAATCTCATGGTATTACCATTGTCACCTCTCGTCCTTATCTTCTGACTTTGATGGCTTCCTCTGATTCCCTCCCTCTCTGCCATGTCTCTCGTCCTTATCTTCTGACTTTGATGGCTTCCTCTGATTCCCTCCCTCTCTGCCATGTCTCTGGTCCTTATCTTCTGACTTTGATGGCTTCCTCTGATTCCCTCCCTCTCTGCCATGTCTCTGGTCTCTGTCGCCATCTGACTCTCTGCGCCTGCTGTAGTGTATGGTGTGCATTATTTAGAGAAACACCCCCCAAACCCATCCCAGCTAATGAGAAGCTAGAGTTTTACCTCTTTCTCTGGGGAGACCTACTTCTGCTTCTACTCCTTCTTGGCATTGCTGTCCAGCTTCAGCTGCATTCCTCCATTTCTCCAAGATCTGAAAAAGACATTTTTGCAACAACGTGGGGTGGAGGGTTCAAAGGTCACTTCAGACCTCTTACCTAAAATTTTTTTCCCCCCGATCGAGGGCATCATCAACCTTTTGCTGTTGGAGTCTGTGAAGAGAGATGGGGGCCTCTTGCTGTGGAGGAGGTCAGAAGAGAAGTAGCATGAGGGGCCGGAGCAAGAGGGGCCGAAGTAGGTTGGTCCACTCCGCCACGACAGAACCCTTACTCAGGGAGAACGAGAGAGAGGCTGTCACCAGTCTCTTGAGATATCTGGAAGAAGGTTAGTAGGCCCGTCCTAAAAAGCCATGAGTCTTGTGATTTTACAGTGACTGTTATTGAAGTAGCTAATTAGTACAAAGGTGGTAAACGATTTCCATACAGCAGTATTATCACCACTGGAGTGTATTGCTATTCAGTTTCTCCCCATCTCAATAATCTCTACTCTCTACTTGTCTAGGCTCTGGGGGTGGCACTATCAGTGAAGACAGCTTGCTGAACCTCTGCACCCTAGCGTACTCGGACAACGTGGATTTGCAGCGATCAGCGGGCCTCTGCTTCTCTGAGTTCAGCGAGAAATGTAGGTGTATCAGGGAGTCCAGGTGGAATGTGAGAGCTATTTAGCTGTAACAGTTGGGGTCCAGATTAGAGGACCTGCTCAGATTTCCCCACTAATGAAAAATATAATAACTGGCCATCTGGAAAAAATCATCAATTCCGCGAAGAGGATAGTTCGGATCTGGTTTCACTGTGTCCTAAGAGTAAGAACAGGGCTTGTATATAGTTCCGTCCAACACATTAGCATTAGGATGTACATTGGGACTGGGTTTATTCACTAGGTAAAGGTTGTGATGGAGTAAAAGGTTGTGATGGAGTAATCTAAACATCGTTAAGTGTGCTTGCTCACAGCAGTACTGAAACAATACTAGCAGACCAATGAGCAAACTTGCCAAGATTTTGCTGCTAAAGGCACAGCTGGATAAACAAGATTCACTTTCTGGTAATGCTCCACTTGGTGGTGTAGTGATGTTTCCACTAAATTGGGTTTGCTGGAAACTCCAATTCCTAGTTCCCTGCAGTTGTTCCTGCCCTTCCTGCAAATTAGGGAAAATTCAATTAGTGTCCACTCCACAGGCAAATGAGGAACAGCCTGTGAATGTTGATTCCAGCATTATTTTTGCTTACACAACAAAGTTATTGATGGGGAAATAAATAGCGACCAGCAAAATTACTAACTGAAAGTTGTTGTTTTTTAGTGTTGGCTGAAGGGAGTTTCCCAAATAGAGGCAATCTCACTGATGGGAACGTGCTTGTTTTGACATGTGATTTTCTCTGTGCTAGTGACCGAGGCGGTGTCTGAAGCCGTGCTGGAACCGTTGATCCATCTCCTGGTCTCCTCGGACCTCGAGGTCCAGAAGGCGTCGTCTCACGGCCTCAGCAACCTGGCCCTGCATGGTGCCGAGCGGAACAAGACTACCATTGTGGCCGCAGGAGCACTGCGCCCGCTGATCGTGCTACTGGGCGTGGCCAACTCAGACGTCCAGTGCAACGCCTGTGGATGCATCACTACCCTGGCTACCATCGGTACGTAACCTAACCGTCCCACATGTGTTTTAGCTGGAGGTGTTCACTCCATTCTGGTGGTTGTAGAGGCCAACAAAGTCGAGATTGTCCGAGAGGGGGCGGTGCCTCCTCTCCTCTCCCTCAGCCATTCTACCGATGTCAAAGTTCAGCGGAACGCAGCAGGCGCACTTCTCAACCTCACTCATGTTGGTAAGCAAGTGGGACTGTGCGGTGATCCCTTGTATGTGGGGGAGAGGGGGGGGGGGGGCGGCCATTTTGTTTGTACTGAGTTCGTTCATCCCCCTTGTAAAGTGATGAGTCAGCCATTTTGATTCTCTTGTTGGTTGTGAGTAAGTCAGTTATAGAGTCTCAATCCCTAGTGCCCAAAAATGAGACCATCCTTCTAATAGTAATCAGGACACTCTAACAGGTCCCAAGGATGGCCGAATTAGAGAGGGAGACCACTATACTAATCAGGACACTCTAACAGGTTCCAAGGATGGCCCTGATTAGAGGCAGTCCACTTCACACACATGATGGTCCTCTTAAAGTGTGGGGTATTCTGGTGTTCGCACTTTCGCTGATCTCTTCGTCTCTGCTGTTGTTGTGTTGTGCTCTCTCTCTTTAGAGTCCAATCGGCACGTACTTGTAGAAGCCGGGGCAGTCTCTGTGTTTGTGCAGCTGCTGGACTCTGGTGACGAGGATGTTCAGTTTTACTCGGCAGCTGCCCTCAGCAACCTGGCTGTACATGGTGAGGGGTGGAAGTGGAGTGTGGAGAGAGTGGGTGGAGTGTGGGAAGAGGAGATCCAAAGCTTGTCTTTTCCCTTTAGAGAACTACCGCGATGCTATTGTGTCGTCTGGTGGTGGGAGAGCTCTTCGCAGCCTCATCAACCTCATGAAGCCAGGAAAGGACAAGGTAAAGGGTCTTCTATTGTAAAAACAAGTGCCATAGTGGTTAAAGGGTACGTGTAGTGAAACTGAAAGCCAAGTGCAATGTGTAGAGTTGTAGCTAGCTAGCCAGGCTGGTGCAGGTGAGTTTTTTTCAGTCTAACTTTGGCTTCTTTGCGAGCGCTTCGAGTCTTTCGAGCAGCCATGGTTGTGTGGTGACAGCTTCATAGCAGTTGCTGGCGTACTTTTCCTTCACGGCCTCGTAGTGTGAGCCGGACCCATTGCTGCACAGGCTGTTGTAGCTCATCACGTTCTTCAGCACCTGCTCGGCAAAGACGACAACTCTATTGTGCGAGTACCAACTGAAGTTCTCCATAACTGGGCTCCATATTGCTGCCACGTTCTCATCTGTCCGGACCTTGGCGGCGAGTGCCAGCGCACCCACGGCACACTGAGAGGGGAGGAGGGAACGGCACTCCACGGAGAGGTACGAGGCCTCAATGAAGTACTTTGCAAGGTTGTGGATGAGCTTGGTGGTGCCCATGAGCTTGGAGTAGCGTCGGAGGAAGGTGAGGGGGTGTGGCCTGCCCAGGTTGTAGTTGAGCATGCGCAGGATGTCGACCTCCATCCGGCGTATTTGTCCACAGGTGTAGGTGTCGGCTGCTATGTACGCAATGTCAGTGATGGAGGGAGGGCAGATCTCTTCGTACTTTGTGGAGACGAACAGTGCTGTTATGCCAACCAGCTGCAGCTCTTTCTGGGGAACATCCACCAGCTGGAGGGGAGGAGGGGGAGGGAGGGAGGAAGGGGGAGAGAAAGAGGGAGAGATTGAGAATGGTGATTATAGGGACTTAGAATCAAAACTAATGGCAGTTTTGGGGCTGTTTTTCGCTCACCTGTAGGTATCTGTCAATCATGTCGATGCAGATGTGGAGGGTCTCTGGGTAGAGGTCAAACTTGACGTGGACCTGGACTAGCCAGTCCAGCAGGACCCTCCTGTGTCTTGCCGCTATCTCCGTCTGCTGGCTCATCAGTTCTGGGGTGATGCGGTAGACCATGGCCGTCTCTGAGGTCAGCAGGTGCTGGTAGATGTCGTTGGCGTACTGCGCGCATTGTTGAGGGTCCTCCCACTCGTCAGGTGTCGAAATGCTGGGGAGTGTGTCGAAGTCCACAATGTTGTCTGGGAGCAGGAGGTGGAGGGGATTTGGTAGGTAGAGTCCCCCAGGAGCTTTGGGGGAGGGGACGTTGCCGCACACACCAGCCGGCTTCCTCTCTTGCATGGCATTCCCTTGGTGGCTGGCTTCGACCTTTTTGCTGAGGAGGCGAGAAGCTCTGAGTGAGGGTGGAACTGCTTCTCGTCTAACCTCGACCTTCTTGTGGAGGTGGGCTCTGAATGAGAGCTGAGCTCCTTCTTGCCCGCCTTCCACTCTGATGCTGCTGACAGTGGAGGCCGTCTTGTTCTTCTCACCCTCTTCTCTTTGCCTCTTGAGTTGTTGAAGAACTTTCCCTGGGAGTCTGCAGAGTCTGGTCTGGTTCTGGGAGGGTCTGGGGTCAGCATTCTCCTTGGTGGTGGTGGTGGGAGGGGGGTAGCCCCTGCCAATCTTGGCTGTCTTGAAGGTGAGGGTGTCTTGGTTGGTGTCCAAGGCTGCCAGTTTGGGTCTGGTGGAGGTGGTGGAGGTGGTGAAGGGTTCCTTCTTCTCTGCTGGTCTGGAGGGAAGTGGCTTCTTAGATGGTTTGGGGAGCATGGAGGCTCTCCCTAGCACTCTGCTTGTTGCTCTCTGGGTGTCCATCTTGTAGTGAGCAATGAAGAAGAGTCTTGAATCTTGAACCGGTTTGAGTGAAAGCTGAGTTTTGGCAGTGAAGACTTTTCCTAGCTTGTGCTGGCTTGAAGAAGAAGGTTGAAAATGCCAGGGCTGGAGAGCTTTTATAGAGCTCCTACCCTCCCCTGGGGACTGTGTTTGCTGTTCTGGGGAGTGGCAGTGGGACTGAATTACATGTTCACTCCTCCTGACAGCCACTGTTTGGTGTTTTCACCTCAAACTGTTAATTAGTAGCCTGGTGTGCCTGCATAACCTTTATCCATGTACCCCTCCCCTTCCCCATGCATGCACACACACACACGCACACACATGCATGCACACACACACACGCACACACATGCATGCACACACACACACGCACACACATGCATGCACAGGTTTGCTGTCAGGCGTGCTTGGCTATCAGAAATCTCGGCTCAGATGGTAAATGCCTTGAAGTTATGATTTTGCCATGTTTCCTTCACTTCTTTCTTTCCTTCCTTCAGCGTCCAACCAGGAGCTGATAGTGTCAGCGGGCGGACTCACTGTCCTCGTACCCCTGCTGAAAAGTGCTGACTCAGAGACAGTGACAGCTGCAGTGGCTGCTCTCCGGAACCTCTCCATACACAAGGGGAACGAGGTGAGCAGCGGGCAGCTCTTTAACTTTGTCCTCGTGCATACTGGTGTGTTTCTGTGTGTGTGTGTGTGCGCGTGTGTGCAGGTGGCCATTGTTGAGAGCGGGGCTCTGCTGGACCTGAAGCGACTGCTGACGGTGCAAGAGAACCCGGACATTCAGTGTCACGCCGCTGGAACTCTCAGGAACTTGGGAGCTGAGAATCAAACCCAAGTGAGCCAGACCTCCCCTTCGTGGGAGAGCATAGCACTAATTAGAAGCACAGCACTAATTAGAAGCATAGCACTAAATAGAAGAACTTCCTCTTATTTGCGTGTCAGGCTATACTGGAGGCTGGTTGCCTGGAGGCGCTCGCTAAGGCTGTTCAGGAGGCCAAGGACACGCGGAATCCTGCACTAGCTGAGATGTGTGCTGCTATGGCTGTGTTGGCTTCAGAAGGTGAGCAATTGCCTGTCCAGCCCCCCCCCCCCCCCCCCCCC
>JAAGOD010056480.1_pt1 | contig 11899 bp, 22 predicted proteins | sample 8389681 | NCBI WGS metagenome assembly JAAGOD01 (sample SAMN13964374, study PRJNA552185) | sponge metagenome | biome: deep-sea hydrothermal vent fields; feature: spots directly above weak diffusing fluid; material: seawater and sediment | host: Tedaniidae sp. KZ-2020 ... | reverse complement strand
TTTGCAGCTCAAAGATATAACGCGCCCACGCATCGTCCAAGACATTGCCACTGCCCGAGCGCATGGAGATTTGAAGGAAAACGCCGAATACCACGCCGCCAAAGAGGAACACCTCAATGCTTACTAATAGGGAGATCTTCAGAGTGGTGTCGGTGCTGCTTAGCTGCAATATCCCTCACAATATGGTGATTCTCAGGGGCAAGGCCTTCAGTGAGGACCGGTCGCCAGCTCAGGTGGTCCGAGCCATTCTCATCCCACGAAAACCCCACCAAGGTTGGTGCCACTCCCATTAGCATGACCTCTCTGGTGCTGTTTGCAGGTTGCAAGGTGTTAGACTCTGAGGCTCCACCCCTGAATGCTGCTGCATGTGAGCTAGCTCAAGGTTTTATCCCAGTACTAGGTACAACCATAATAACATTCTCTCCTGTGTAAAATACCAACCTTGTATTGTATTCAGATGATTCCAAGTACCAAACTCTCACAGAAGAAGAGATTTTGGAAATCCTGAGAGAGAAAATCATTTCTGAAGAGGAGTTTAAATCTCTGCTTGAAAAGGTGGTGGCACAGTACTCTACAAACACAACATAAACCCAATCCAATATTTTTAGTCCTGCATCACAAAGATGTCACTGTTTTGGTGTTGTTATGTTTGGGGTGACCTCGCAGGGCATATCCCCGCCCTGGAGTGCTGCTGTGATGTTGCGTATGGTCAGACGCAGCATCTCCTGGCGTGTCAGCAGTGTAGCACTGCCAACGTGCGGCATCAGCACCACATTGGACAGCCGGAGGAGGGGGTGGTCTCGGGGCAAGGGCTCAGGGTCCGTCACGTCCAGTCCAGCAGCAGCAATGGTCCCAGCCTGCAGGGCCTCTGTCAGAGCATCCTGGTCCACCAGACTCCCTCGGGAGATGTTAATGAAGGTTGCTGTTGGTTTCATGGCTGCAAACTGCCTCCTCCCCATCATGTGATACGTAGACGGGTTGGCAGGTGCTACGAGGATGACGTGGTTGCTCCTGCCCAGTAGCTCCTCCAGGGAAGCCACATACGTGCCCCCTACGGACTCCTCCACCTCGGGGGAGCACCTGTGCCGATTGTGGTAGAGAACCTCCATCTTGAACCCCCTGGCTCTGGCTGCCACCTCCAGGCCGATGCGCCCCATTCCAATGATGCCCAGGGTGGTCCGGCTCACCTGAGCACCAAACCACGTGGAGTCAAAGGTGGTGGTGTTGGGGTGCCTGCAAATGGCGTCCCCCTCTGGCACGCGCCTCGCTGTGGCCAGGAGGAGTGTCCAACCAATGTCCGCAGTGGCATCATTGAGGATGTTTGGTGTGTAGCCGACTCTGATGCCTGCCTGTCTGCAAGCCCCCAGGTCCACGTGGTTGTAGCCCACTGCACAGTTGCCCACCACCTTCAGAGAGGGCAGGGAGGAAATTAGAGCTTCATCTACTCCTGGAGAAACAAAAACAAATATGGCGGCTATTTTGTCCTTGTGTGCAGCCAAGTCCTGAGGTGCCACCACGGCAAAGTGCTCCTCTAGTTCCTTCTGAAGGGTGGGGTGGAGAGGGGACAACTGCAACACAAAAGGCTTCTCCATTTCTTCACCCAACAAAAAAGGGGTGGGTCTGGATGTGGTGCAGCTAGCTGACGACCTTAGCCAAAATGCGTTTTTATATTTGACGACCATTTGTGGGATGATGGCTGATGAATGGGTTTTGTACGAATGTGGTTATGAGATAGTCAGGGAAAGCCTGTCAGGGATCAAGAGTAGACTATTCAGAGAAGTTTGCAAGTTTCAGTCCAAGCCATTGGAGCTGGTGGTGAGTTCAGAGTGGGATTCCCGCCATGTCTATGCTAAGTATGACAGAGGTGGAGTGCCTGGCCCAGACATCAAGAAGTGCATGAACAGTGGAAGGTGGGCCAATCTTCATGATGAGCCCAGGGAGTTGTTACGTCACCATGAGAGCACGGTTAAGTATACTGGCATTGACCATCACCTGCTAATGCATACTGATAAGGGAAGGGTGTTCATCTTGCGTCTGGACAAGTATAATCGTGTGACCAAGACTGTGGAGCTGTCAGCCGGCCTCCCAGCTGCACTGGAGACAGTCCATGCAGTGCAGGGCAACAGTATGCTGTATTCAAGACTGGCTAACGAGCATGTGTATATGTCCAGACTGCACTCGGAGTGCGCCCTGGAGCTCTGTGCCCCAGTGCTGCCAGGGGTTGCGATCAAACAGGTGTGCTGCGGCAGTGACCACGTCCTCCTGCTGGGCAGCACTGGGGGGCGGGTCTGGTCTACTGGACTCAACCACAGGGGGCAGCTGGGACACGGTGACCTTCGTACCCGCACTGAGCCCGCAGTGGTCGAGGCCCTGGATGGACTGGTGTGTGAGAGCCTAGCCTGTGGACTCTGGCACAGTCTGGCTCTCTCCCAGTATGGCGACGTGTACTCATGGGGGTGGAATGCTGATGGCCAGCTGGGCCATTCTGCTGACTCGGCAACTGCGGCTATACCAACCCTAGTGGACATGGATGAAGAGAAGACTTTTAAGGCTGTAAGCTGTGGTTCCAGACACTCTGCTGCTGTGACAGCATGTGGACAGCTGTTCACCTGGGGCTGGAATGGTTATGGGCAGTTGTGCCGTGGCCTTGGGCAATCCTCAGGGCCTGCTCCTGTCCAGTTGCCATCTGCAGGGGCAGTGGTGTCCTGGGTGCAGTGTGAGCCATGGTCTACAGTGCTACTCTTGCACATTGCTGGAGACTGAACAGCTGTGGACACTTTGTTTGTGTTGTGTGTGCAATCAATAATCTGCCCTTTGACCCCGATCACTCTTGAAGCCATAAAGATGAAGCAGGTGAAGGTTGGGGGGAAGAAAGCCGCCAGCAGGAGGCCTCTGGAGGCAAGTCCTGAAGGGTTAGACTGAGCCTAGAGCTGACTGTTTGTTCCCCAGGCATCCCTGCTGGATATAGAAGAGAGGGCGGTGTTGCTAGCGGAACTGGAGCAGGTTGAAGATGGCGGTGGGAGCAGTGAAGACAAGAAGCCAGGTTTCTGCAGGTCCTGTGGGAGGAAATGCTACTCAGTGTGCTGTGACATTGGTGCCATCAGTGTCATGGTGACAGTGGTGGTGATGGTAGTGGGGATACTGCTGTTGTGGAGCGCAGTAGCCCTGACCCTCCCCCCTTGGGTGGACCAGCTAGCTCGCTTCATCATCTCAGCTGGTGTGTTTGGGCTGGCCACTGGAGGCACCAATGCCATAGCTATCTTCATGCTGCTCTACAAACTCCCTTTCGTGTGTGGCAGTGGGTAAGATGGCTTGATCCTAAAGAACTCATCCTTGATGATCTGTGTTTCCAGGGTATTTTATCGGAGACACAACAAGATCAAGAATGTGATACGACTGATTGTCTTGCAGCAGCTATTCAGTTCAGAGCACTTACAAAACTATATTTCCAAGAAGATCCGTCAGTTTTCATCCCACGTTCAGGTCACAGAGAGCATCACCACGGCCCTGCATTCGCAAGAAACTGCTCAGATCATCAAGAGACGGATGGACGAGCTGTTTGCTGACCCTGAAGTCCAGTTTCTGGAGGCCCTGGGTGTTACCAGAGAGCACCTGGAAGCCATCATCAGACCAGCTGTGCTGTCCCTCTGCGCAGAAACAGCTCCATTTGTGCTGGATGGCATGCACCAGTCACAGTTTGACAAACCCAAGGTACTATAGCCATCAGTCATTGCTTTAGCAAGGTGGATTCAGTGTGTCTCACTGCCTCCCTCGAGGGATGAGAAACGGGTTTAACTTAATGACATGGTTCTAACATTTCTTCTCCAGGCCATCAGCGTGCCGAGATTTCGCAAGGAAGTGGACCTGTACATGACGTGGCGGCTGGAGGAACTAACAGAGCAGCGTGTGGGGCGGCTAATGAGAGAGCTGATGCAACTACACCTTGGCTGGGTCGTTGTCTGGGGCTGCATCTTTGGGGCAATCAGTGGAATCATAACGCAGGGCGTGAGGATATCACTAAACTTCAACTTCTTTTTACGGCAATAGGTACTTTCACTGTTATTTTTAACCTCCTAAAAGCATTATGATTTTGATATTTCCCGCCTAATTGTCCCATGCCAAATCATCCCCAGTGATGTCTGGCAGGACACTACTGTTCTCTAAACTTTGGTCACAATCTCCCCAACAACTTACCATGAAAGTCTCCAGTTTTTCAAAGTCATCAAAATCTGCCATTTTCTCATCTCCTTCCAGTGTGGTGTCCTGACTGTGCTCTGGGAACTTTGTATTTGCACCAGCAATCCCGTCTTCCAATTTAGTGTCCTCCTCAGGCTCCTCATCCCAAAAAGTGGTCTCCTCCAAAAGCTCTTTCCATGAGTTTGCCTCCTCTTCATCACATGTGTTGGCCACACCCTCCTTGTTCAATCTGGCCCCCTCCACAGGTTCTTCCCACAGATTGGTCCCCTCTCCACCTTCTCTGTAGACATTCTCTCCCTCCACAGTCATGTCATCCTGGCTCCATGGGTCAGCTTCCTCTAGGCTCTCCTGAATGTTGGTCCCCTCAGCAGTGGCTTCATTGGTGGGGGCACTGAGCCATCCTTCCCCCTCCAGTGGACTGTCGGGGGCTGAGTTGAGTGCGTCAAAGTGGTCAGCAGCTGCTGGGGTCTGTGAGGGGTGGCCAGCTAGTTGCTGTGGTGGGTGTGGAGTGTGTGAGGGCTGCTCTGGTGGAGCTGGTGTGAGCCGTGGGGAGGAAGCTGGGTCCATGTCCAAGTTTAATCCAGCCAGCTTCCAGAGCCTGCCTGCGAGAGTGTCTTGCACTGAATCAGATTCCCCCAACTGCATGGAATGAGAGGGTTTTGAAAGATAAACAGTCTGTGTGTTGTCTTAGTGCTGGGACACCTGAAGCACTTGATTGCATTGGTCTCTGAACTCCTGGTTGCGGCTACATGTGACAATGCTGTCTACTGCTTGAGCCAAGGCTGGGATCACTCTGTCTAGTCGACTCCTCAGCTGCATTGGGAGAGGAGGGGGGGAGATTGCATCTATTTCAATCCACATATACAGAAGTTTTCCTCCAATGGTATATTTACCTCAGCCTGGGTGGTGTGGTTGTGGAGGACCTTGTTGAGGGCACTGTGCACGGCACGGTGGAACTTTGCAGAGTGGAGAGTCAGCACAGACAGCAGCTCCTTCCTCAGAGCATGGGTCACAGCCAGCTCACGCGCCCAGTGGCTGTTCTCTCCTATCACCACGTGCCCACAGCTTCCTCTGTGCTCTAGAAATAGGAACACCTGCAGGACTCTCTTGCTGTCCTCTGCACCAGCAGTCCTGTCCAGCACTCTGTACTGCAGAGTTGACACCAAACCACAGGCCCTGGGAGCTGCTGCTCCTAGAGAAATGCCATACTGCTCCCAGTCTGCAAGCAGTGAGTGTGGCAGGCCAGGCACATGTGCATTTGCTTGCAGCAAGGGCAGTGCAGCTGGACCAAATATGTTCATCTGCACCAAAAGAGTCCGTTCAGTCAGGCTAAAGTTGATCTTCTCTGTACCTTGACATCTGTGCAGCATTGATCTGCACGAATCTTTCTCCCTGCTGTGGCTGGCATGCAGGGGACCAGGGCCACCGCACAGCAGAGCTGAAGGTCCAGAGGCATGGCTGTCTGATCCAGTTTCACGCAGCAGGGTAGTGCCACTCTCTCCCCCTTCACCAGTCGCAGCCTCTGCACTCTGGAGCCACCAGCATGCTCGGGCAGGGGCTGGGTGGGGTGGTAGTGATGAAGCGAAGTTGCCAGCTTGAATGGAGTTTGCAGCAGCAATCTAAATGCTTCATGGTGAAATTCAGCATATGTTTGGTACTCCCCCTCATAATTCAGCAGCTGAAGCGTCATGTCCACCTGAGTGCATTGATTTAGCTATACCAAGAGTCCCCCCTTGCTATGAGAAAAGATACCTCAGGGTTGATGATATGCAGGAGATGCAAATGTTGAGAGAGGCTGGCCATTTCTTCCTTCAACTCCTTCCACTGTGTCATGCACTGTTCACCATAGTCTCAGTATTACCACTAGTCCATAGTAATGCAGCTGCATATTCTGACTTACTGTTAGTGTCAGGGAGAGTGAAGTGGTGGAAAGATGGTGTGGGGCAGCAGCCTCAATACTTTCCCTGACACTCAGGCCTCCATTTTCAGCCTGCACTCCCTCCACACTGTAGCGGGTCATGGCAGAGTGGTCCCCAATCCTCCGACACACCAGCTGGACAGGCGGGAAGGGAACGGGCCACGCATGACCATCTATGAACCTTCTGAAGCCTTGACAGCATGCGTCTATGGAGATGTGACATGCAACTCCTCAGTTAGGTCAAATTTTCATTCAGCTTACAGAGCTTTTGAAGGAATGCATCACCATCCAGGAAATATGCACCAAGTCCGTGAGCTAACAAAACAGTGATATAATATTTATACGACCTTTAAGCTGAGCACTGACCTTGAACTGAACACTCGGTCCTGGCTTGGTGTGCCTGTGAATGAGGGAGGGAGTGGACAGAGTCACTGGGTGATACAAGGCTCCAATGAATGTCCACTTCAACATGCTTCATGTGAGCATGCAGAAGGGAGAGAAACAGGGTGATAGCCTCTGCCACCTGGAAAATAAGCTCTGTAATGTCCAACTTCACACGTTAATAGGACTTTCTGACCTCAATGCAAGCCTCCACTTCAAGAACCATTCTGCCCCTGCAAATTTTGTATTTGGCGCCACCTGCAAAAAGTCCTTGTGGCATATCGCGCAGTGGGCGTCTAAACACGCGCCTGTCACGTGAGGCAATTGTTTGGCTTCAAAAAAAGCTCTGCTCAAAGTTTCCGCTCCCACTCTGCTGTGTGTCTTCCCCCCCCCCCGGCAAAGCAGGCTACTAGCTGTCTCCTAAGGAGAGAAGATAAGCCTCTTGGATCTGTGTGGTGGTATGGTTTTCTACGGAAATGAATAGACCCGTCTAAACTACCCTGTGGAAGTTTGTTAGCCAGTCAGCCAACGGGGTAGCTAGCTACCCTAGCTACTAGCAACTACTTTACTGTCCCACCAACTAAAGCTTATTCAATTATGGTGAGTTTCAGACAAGGAATCACTGTGGTATAAAATCTAGGTTGTTGTAGTTGAAAAGCTTGTAGAGCAGTGGGCTGTCCCATGTTGACAATGTGGTGTGTCTGAATAGGCCCACACAGAAGATCCTCCTTACCTCACAGTAGGGACAGAAGTCAGTGCGAAGTACAGAGGGGCCTTCTGTGAGGCCACTATCAAGACAGCCAAGAAATTGGTCAAGTGTAAGGTGAGTCTGCTGAGGCGCTGAGACCATAGATAGAAGAAACAATCTTGTGCTGATACTGACCTTACTTCTCCCTGTCCCTAGGTGTCCTATGGCAAGGGGCAATCAGCCCTCGTCACCAGTGACTTCATCAAAGGGACTTTAAAGGTGAGAGCTTAATGATTAACTGCTGTCCCCCTTTGTCCCAGTCCTCTGTGAATTGTGGGTGAGCACATGTGTCCTGGAGAGGGGGCGTGTGTAGCCTTGTGGGTGAGAAAGCTACACACACCCATCTGAGGATGCCAGTGGTCAAGCAGGTGATTAGCCCTCAGGCCTCCTGCCTTCTCGACCTGTCCTGGAACCTGCTGTTGCAGTAACTTGACATGACTGATTGTCACTGTGTGTGTAGGTTGGGGGTCAAGTGGATGTGAGGCAACCTGATGGGCAGTTCCAGGCAGCTACCATTGCTAAGCTCACCGACCAGACCACATACACAGTGGGTGAGTTCTGAGCCTCAGTGGATCTGTCCCTAGGAGCATGATAGTTGAATGAGTGTGGCCCATTGGGTGGGCGCCTGTGCATTTTTCAGTGGGGTGTAGGTCAGAGTTCATGCTCCAGGCAATCAACTGCCCTCAATTGTTTGTGCTGTAATTCCTTTAATCTGCTAATTGGTGTGAAGTAGCACTGTTGTTGACCTTATCCAATTAGCAAGTGGGAGGTGCTGACAACCATGCACAGGTGGAGGAGCATGTAGAAGCGCATGTCTTTAGCCCACATGTGTCCCCTCTCTGTGTCGTGTGTGGTGTGCAGTGTTTGATGACGGGGATGAGCGCACTCTGAAGAGGTCCTCCCTGTGTCTGAAGGGAGGGAGGCATTTCCACGAGAGTGAGAGTCTGGACCACCTCCCCCTTACTGATCCTGAGAACTTTGGCACGCCCGTCATGAACAGCAGTTCCAAGAAGACGGGCAGGAAGAGGAGGCGTGGCAGCCACAGCCCTTCCTCTGCAGGCACACCCTCCAAGAGGGGCTGCAACTATCCTTCCGAGTTTCCCGTGGGCAAGGTGAGTAGGGCCTGGAAATGCTGAGTCAGGGTCTGGGAAGTCTGTGGGTTTTTAACATTACACTGTGGTCTACATTTGCTGAGCTGGCATCATTTTGGTGGTGTGCAGGCTGTGTTCTTGGAGAATGATCGGAGAAGGTCGTCGTGGCTGCCTGCTGTCATAGTCCCAGCGCACTATGTCCTGGAGGCCTCAGACATGAACCCGGACACCATCTGCCTCAGATCCTTCAAAGACGGGAGATTGTGAGTCACATAGTACATGGCTTATTCATGTGATCACATCTGACATGCTTCCCTCAGTTTTGCTGCCACCAAGAAGGAGCTGCACGACTTTTCCCCTGACAAGGAGCCCTTGCTGAGCATGCTGGAAGGAGAGATCCAGGCCATGTACATGTGCAAGCCAGGTAGGTTGGCTGTAGTGCTCTGGGGGGGGCTGGGATATGACATGGTGTGTGTGTGTGTGCAGCTATTGAGCGTGCCATGGCGTATATTGACACTGGAGAGCTCCCATGGGACATGGACCTCTTTGATCGAAGCAGCAGTAACTCTGAGGTGAGGCTGGCAGTTGGCGAGTGATAGGGTGGAAGAGATGATCTCTCCTACGAACGCACACACACGCCTACAGCACCCCGCCCCCTCACACCCTCTGGCGTCGGACCACTCCATGTCAGACGATGACGACGTGCAGCGGCACAAGGAGGAGGAGGAGTCTATCCTGGCCGAGGCTAAGGGATTTCACGATGAGCTGCGACAGTTTCACGAGTCCCGTGGGACCCCCATGCAGCGCATCCCCCCAACTATCGCACAGCAGGACCTTGACCTGTTCCAGCTGTACAGGCTGGTCAAGGTCATAGGAGGCATGGACAGAGTCACGCAAGAGATGAAGTGGCGCTCCCTCTACCTGCAGCTAGGCCTGCCTCTCAACTCCTCAGCCTCCTACGCACTCAGACAGGCCTACAGAAAGTGAGTGTTGATTACAGTAGACCCTCACTAATCCAAACACCTTCAGTCAAACATTAATGATATTCATGACTATTTTGAGGTGCATTAAATAGAATTCAGCAGCACTCCATCTGAATAGGAGCCATTCGGTTTAGTGAGGGTCTACTTGAAGGAAATTGTCATGGGAGTCTGTACTTGACATGAATCTTCCTTCTCTGCAGGAATCTGTACCAGTTTGAACTGCACGAGAAGAACAAGGCTAAAGGTGGGGGTGGGGGGTGGAGCAGACGACCCAAGCCACACCCACCTCCCAGCAGTGACGAAGAGCAGGACACCAAGCAGCAGGACAAGGCCAGACAGCAGGACAGGACGAAGCGGCCCAAACAGCAGGACAAGAGCGGCCAGCAGGACGCGAGTGGAGACGAGCAGGGTAGCCATGGCGACACTGGCAGCAAGGGGAAGGTGAACGGGCTGGACAAGGGAAGGAAAGTGCTCCTCTCTGAGCAGAAGACCATCAAGACAGTGAAGGTGGAGAAACTGCCTCTGAAGCAAGCTCCCATCAAACTGGAGGAGGAGGAGGAGGAGCCGGCCTACGCCAGTGACAGCAAGTCAGAAGGCTCCGACATAGAGTGTGCATCCGCCCCTGGCATGGTGAGCAGCTTTTAGTAATAGTTCTGTGTCAAGTTCAACTAGCAAGGCAAGAGCATTTGGTTCATAAGCCAGCAACTAGTATACTAGATTGAACCTCATTGTGTCAATCCTTTCCACAGGGTGACAGTGTGTGGAGCCGGGAGGACATGGAGTCAAGCCTGAGTGCAAGTAGCCTGGAGCGGGGGGAGTTTGGGGAGGGGGAGGCGGAGGGCCTGGAGCAGTGTGCCGAGGGCTACAAGGAAGGGGACCGTGTGCTGGTCCTGTACGGCAAGGGCAAGACACTGCGTACGTACGAGGCCAAGGTGAAGGAGATAGAGAGGGGGGAGGAGAAGTGCAACTACCTGGTCCACTATAGCGGCTGGAACAGCAGATACGACGAGTGGGTCGACGGTGGCAGTGGCAGGATAGCCGGCAAGATCACTGGAGCATCAAAGCCACGCCCACATTTCAACAAGGTCAGTTTCTACATGACCTCATACCAAATTTATTTATTGTTGCTCGGGCACCTACACTGATTTGGATTTTCATTTCTGAGCTTAATACTTCTATTTTATGATCCACAGCGGAAGAAGACTGGCAAGAGTGCCAGCAGCAACTCCCTGTTCAAGCGTTCCAAACTGCCGCCCGGCACCCTGTCCTCCACCAACCAGCTCATCCTCAGCCCCTCCCTCCAGGCCATTATCTCAAGCCACGCCCAGCCCCAGCCAAAGCCGCCCAAGAAGGAGAACAGTCGCACCCACGATGGCATCAGCGGCAAGAGCATCTGTGGGAAGGAGTTTTCCTCCAAGACACCCATCACCCTCATCACCAAAACCCTCTCCCCGAAGGGCCTCTCCTCCCGCGGGCCCATCAGCCTCATTCCCTGCAGACCGCCCAGCGAGCGTGCAACAGACAGGGGGCCAAGCAAGGGGGGAGGACCCCCCTCCGAGCCCAACAGCACCGGCAAGGACAGGCTGGCTGATGGGACTGAGCCCAAGCCTGCCTCGGACACTGGGAGCAGCAAGGGAGCGAGCAAGGGCTCTGTCACCAGGGCACACAGCAGCAAGGAAACCCCCACGGAGACAAATACCAAAACACTGGGAAAAACATCCTCCACTGAGGCCGCTAGCAAGACACCAAGCAAAGGCCCGGACACCACTGGCAAGGGAGCGAGCAAGGCCCCCGAGACCAGTGCAAAGGGGCCCAGCAAGAGCTCTGCCGACAGCATTGGAAAGGGAGCAAGCAAGGGGTCTGCTGAAACCACTGCAAAGGCAACCAAAGGGGCCTCTACGGACAAGAAATCCTCTAATGAAAAGGGCAAAGGTCAGGTGAAGGAAGGACCAACGGAAACAAGGGGGTCAACAAGGTTACGTGGTGGGAAGGCAGTGGACCGCTCCTGGAGCAAGGCAGCACTGGACTCCAGCAGCAGTGACGACACCACCACACCCACAGCTGGGACTGCAACCACTGAGCCTGCCCTGTCTCCTGGTGCCGCACACCCCTCTCCCCTCCCCTCCAGCCCCAGCGAGGGGGAGGAGGAGGAGGAGGAGGAGGAGGAGAGCCCCGGCACAGAGAGCGAGGAGGACCAAGACCAACCCATCCCAGTCCAGCAGGAGGCCAGCCAGCCGTGGAGGGCCCCCTCTCCTCCCCCCAACCCCACACCAACACAGCCCCCCACCACTGCCCTCACACCTCCCTCGGCCCCCCCACCTTCAGCCTCGGCACTCGTCTGCTCGGAGAGGCTCCCAGGAGGACTGGTGCCCAAACACGCCTCCCCTCCTTCCTCCATGTCAGCCATAGCCCTCTCCACTCTGGCCGAGCCCTCAGCTGCCCACTCCCTCCTCTCCCTCTCCATCTCCGCGGGACCCTTCCCCGCACCCCCACCCTCCACCTCTGACCCCTACACGCAGGTTCCACCCCCCTCACTCTCCCCCTCCTCGGGGTCACGGGGCGGGGCCAAGAGGGAGCTGCT
>JAAGOD010006690.1_pt1 | contig 11913 bp, 11 predicted proteins | sample 8389681 | NCBI WGS metagenome assembly JAAGOD01 (sample SAMN13964374, study PRJNA552185) | sponge metagenome | biome: deep-sea hydrothermal vent fields; feature: spots directly above weak diffusing fluid; material: seawater and sediment | host: Tedaniidae sp. KZ-2020 ... | reverse complement strand
GGGGGGAGGAGGAGGGAATGATGAAGAGATGATGTCTTCAATCTGGGTAACCATCCACTCCTAATTTATGATCTAAGAGTTGTTATGACTTTGCTCTGTTCATTTATCAGACATTATGCTAATTAGTTTGGCTCAATTAGTGTAGCCCTCTCTTCCTGGGTTTGTGTTAAATGGCAGGGAAATGTGTTTTCTTCCCAGGGGGAGTAGTGTAGTGCTCCAGAGGGTTGCCAAAAAGGATGCATTCTAGTGAGATGGCTGCCTAAATTGATTATCCCCTGAAAAACTGGGAAATTGGATTGGTTTGTGCAGCTGTAGTGTGGTCCTGGAACAGAAAACATTACCTATGGAGCTTATGCAATGTACTGAGCATGCGCAGTAGGGAGCTTATGCAATGTACTGAGCATGGGCAGTAAGGTTCCCCTCCCCAAACTGGTAAACATAATTATGCTTAATGGTTTTCAATTTAAAGGGTCTCCTCCCCAAAACTGTAACAAAAAGATTCCCCTCCCCAAAACTGTCTGGAAAAACTTCTATCTTAACTGGTACCCTCCTCCTGTTGTTTATCAGGAAATTTGGGAAGGACCTGACAGTCGATGTTGACAACCCTTGTACCTTCTATGTGGGAGGGAAGGCTAAGGAATTGCACTTTCAAGAGGAGCAAATAGCCAGGCCCCAGCTGCGCAAGAGCAACGCTCAAAACCTCATTCTCTTCTGGCCCATCCCAAGATCAACTGAGCAGCTAGCAGCTCTGTGAAATAATCAATTTTTTTTGCTCACTGCAGAGTATAATAGACTCTCTATCATTACTATTTATATCACAGTGGAATAAGGATTAGTGAGAAACTAGTTTCAGGAAACTCCTTTTTTTTGTATATCTCTGTGATCTGTTTTATATTAGTGTTAACAGACATTTTTGTATGGGAAATGGTTGAAGATAAAGATACTTATTCCTCTCATTTCTCTCTCTCAAGGCATCCTCTGGCCTGGGGTCAAGGTGAGATCTTTAGTTTTGTAATGCTGACAAAGAGTGTGGTTAGAGATTATATCATTTTCTCATGTGTAATAGTGTATAATCTGCAGATCTAAACTGTCAGCTGATGTTTATGCTGTCATACGTACACACACATGCTTTTAGCTAGCTTAGCAACATAACCTTTGATGTCACAATTCATTTCCTGCTTTATTTCAAAACGTAATTCACATTGTCCTCCCGCGGGCGATTCTCTATAAAAAGCTAACTGCTCCAGCCATTTCAATAGTAAAACCTGCAAGAGCATAGTTAACTGAATATTAGTGAGTAGAAACTTTAGTGCAAATTGCTCCCCTTGGAGACTAGGAAGTACCACCATTTAGCGCCTTTCGTTCAGCCATTGAACACAGCTTCGTGAAAATCACACCAAAGCCAGATATTTTCCTTCAGGTGTCAAAATCCAGTCAACAGAAAGTACTATGGGAATGCATATGAGCGCAGAACTACAGTCCAGAAGATCTTCAGGCATGGATGTGAAGAACAGACTAGCCCAGGACGTTCGCAAACTCACCTTTGCAGCGTCGAGACTGCGTATCCACAAGCGCAAGGACAAGGTTGCTCAGAGCAAAGTAGCTGAGAAGAGCGTGAAAGACTCCTTCAACAGTCCTCCCACTTGTGAAAAGAAAGTGGACGACCTCCCTGCACCAGTAGACACAGCACGCAAGGAGGACTCAGCAGCAAAGGAGACCAAAGCAGTCACAGCAACAACGACAACAACACAGGTCCCCCAACAAAGATCCGATAGCACAGCCTCCAGTGTATCTACCGGCAGCAGAGCACCAGCTCTTCCCAGCAGGAGCTCAAGAGGACTGCCACAGCACGTTGTAGCTGCAACTAGAGTACAGAAGAAATGGACACTCACAGATCTGCTCCAGAACCTAGGCCTCTTCGTCCAGAAGAATTGCTCTCACCTCCACAACGCACCCTCCTCAACTGAGGTGGCAATGTGGGTGAGGTGTGCTGACAGAGCTCTCCAGTTGAATGGCTGGACCATCAACTCCTTCCTCCTGGAATCACATGTCGTCTTCTCCTACATGCTGATAGCAAGTGCTTTCGAGAAGTATGAAGTCAGGACACTAGCGGATGCCAAGGAACTTGTTCTCCTCTGTCTCTACGTCTCCTACACCTACAACGCCAACGAAATCAGCTACCCCCTCAGGCCGTTCTTGGTCAAGCAAGATCGGGCAGACTTCTGGGACAAGTGCATGGACATCAGCCTGAGCTGCTCAGGGATGATGCTTCGACTCAACAGGGATCACAAATACTACCTCGACACACTAGCATCCCTCAAGTGCATTCATGCATTCTGCTAGAAACATAATCACTTCATGACAAACCCTCCGACACTTCCTTCGAACAATCAGTTCACCCTCACATTTCACTCGCCCCACAGTTGGGTGAAGATGATTTTTACCCAACATTATTATTTTGTCCTCTCATTTTGATTTGATGGGAATTTTGTCACTGGTATTAATTTTTGTGTTCTGTTTAATTCTAGTATGTTTTGGCAAAAATGCATTTTCATTTCAATCCTCATCTCTCTTCTCTTTGCTCGTGTTCAAAATTCTGGTGATCTTTGTCCCAAAGGTATCATTGTATACATGATGTACTAGTTTTACTTGTCTGACTGGTTCTGCTCCTAGAATTATAAGTCAACAAGCTGTGTTGTTTTTGTAACTTGCATTCAATATCTTGAAAACTGAAAAGAAAACAATTTTCTCAATCCATCAACAATCTGATGATGCAAAAAGCAGCAAAAAGTGGTAAACATTTTTTGTATTTCCCGCCAACATTTTAAATAAACCGCGCGTGTAAATTTTTGCTGAGGAAATTTTGAAGAAGTGTGTGTGAAGTGTGTCCAGGAGAGGGAACCTTCACAAATTAGCCTTCCCAGCTGTTACTAGACGTCCAAATGTTTGCCAAGTTGAAGCAGAAGACGCTTGAGGACAAGCCCAAGTCCCAGCCTTCAAAGGAACTTCAGGAAGAACCCAGTGTACGTTTGGTGGTAGTGGTGGGCATTATTTGGAGATAGTGTTAAAAAGCCCTGTTGTTCTAACAAAAGCAGTGCTGTTTCCTTTGTACACTGAGAACAAGTAGTCCTGAATATAACCTCCCCCTGTTTTTGCCTAAAATAGCACTGGACAGTTATCTGTTACTAATAGTTTAGCAAGGGTGCTGATACTGTTAGGATAGGCAGCTTGTATCAGGACAGGACAGTGTACACACCCTGTATCTCACACATGTACCAGGGCATCCCTTATCACTGTAGTGGGACACCAATAGGATGTGAAAGGCCCTAATATGACATCATTTCACTATTATCCCCATTGAAAACCCATGTAATTTATGGGAATAAGATTGCCCAGCAATATACTATAATTGGGAATCTCAATTTGGCAGTTTCTATACAAGGGAAAAAGACAATCTCTGTACAAGTGATCACAAAAATATAGTGACTTGTACAGGTTCAATATAGCCCCACTACAAAGAATGTTGAGAGTTCTATGTTGATCTGTTGTTTCTCTATAGAGCACTACAGACCACGGTGCCAGTGAGGCCACAGTTAGTGCTGACCAGCAGTCTCCCGACTCTTCGGAACGGGCCACGCCCACTCCTGATGGTGGCCCTGCGTCTATCTCCAGCCAACCTTCTTCCAAGGAGCCAGCGCAACCCTTAAATAGGAATGAACAGATAGCAGGCCCACAAGTGACCACACCCCCTCCGAAGGATGGTGATTTGGAAGGTATTCCCTTGCATATCCAAATACAGAGGGATGAGTCTTCCAGTGGGGGTGTGGTTCTAACTAGCCCCTCCCCCAGTTCTCCACCCACCACCGCCAAAGCATCTGCCACTGATGGGGAGACTGTCTCAGTGACCACACCTCCTCCATCACGACTAGAGGGGCGTGAGGCTGAGCAGGCAACATCCTCTGTGAGTGGCGGTAGTCAGCTGGGTGGAGTCTTTAGCCGGCTGAAGAAGAGAGTGGTGGAGACAGCCTGGCAGGGAGGGGGAGGAGGGGAAACTAAGGTGAGAAATTGAGTGTCTGCACTGCATTGCAGTCAATGGATGTATAGACAGGAACCTTTTTGTTTTTCTCCCATATCTCCTTACCCTCGTTTTGTATGAAGATTCTAGGAAGAAGGGTGTCAGTGTCAGATTCAGATGACTTAACTTGAGAACATTGTGGCCTAGAACCTTTTAAATTACTCTCCTTTGGCTGGGGAAACCTGACTTTCCTGCAAGTGTGATGGCGTGGGTGGTTGGGCTGAATGGTTGATTACAACCCTTGGATTCGATTACCGCTCTGATGTCACTCCATTCACACTACTGTATTGTCAGTGAGAGGGGCTCAGGCTGTTCCCAGCCCTGTTCCTAAATGGGATATACAGCTGCTTCAAGTTGGAGTGGAAATGGGGAGGGAAACCAGTCATAACCTTCCACTCTGATAGCTGTATGGCCAGTGGGATGGGGTGGAAAGATATGCCTGGTGGAGCAGTGTTCATGTTAGTAAATAAAACCCTTCGGTGAGTGGAGCATCTGCCCCAGCTATTCGAGTCCTTACTCTTGTCGTAAATACGTAGTACCTCACGTTCCTTTCCCCTGCGTACTCATACATCACCACGTGCCCTGATGCTGAGAGGAAGGATGATGAAATAGCAATAGGATGATGAATCATGGGCTACAGGGAGTTCTCGGCCCTTGGACATTTCTCCTTTTTCTTGTGTGTGTGTAAGTGTAGCTGGCTTGTGGCAAGAGATCTAGCTCTGGCCTTTCAGCTCTACAAAGGAACATTTCCATTACCTGGAGGGGTGGGAGGTGCGAGATGTGCTGGGTGTCTGAACTGTGAAGGAAATGTGGACTATGGTTTTAGTGAGAATGTTGGAAGCCAACAGATCTTGTGTTTGGAAGCCAGTGCTGTAGAGATGAGCTGGTCTCAAAAATAGCTGTGGACTTGATTTAGAAACTCTCCTGTGAGGCTGTGGTCTTCTCTGATGTAACAGAGCAGGGGCTGCAGGGAGTGGTCTTCTCACCTTGGCAACTTGCTGTAGTGGAACACTTCGGTTCAACTCATAAACAATAGTAAACAAGCATTAAAATTCCTATTAATTGTGTGGATTGACATAATTGGCCAGTTTAGAGCATGTGCTAATGTGCAGTGACCTTTTTGTAACTTGTAAACATGGTTTTAAAATTCCTATTTTTACTGGGCCAGGTAGAGCATGCCAGTTAGAGCATGGTCACCCTCAGGGGCCCATGAATAGTGGCTGTTCTCTAGAGAGGTGGCCAGGTTGAAATGTACACTAAAGGCCATTTTGGAAATAGAATATATAGGTGACCTGCTAATACAGTGACCATTATAGACAGGTTCCACTGCATTGTGCCTGGCAGCTGTAAGAAAGTTTCCCTAGGGAAGGATTGAATTTCAAACTCTTTATAATAGGGTAGCTATCGGTTTCAGCATACTCCATAATAGGACACTTTGATTTTAGCCCAGTCCATAATATCATACTAGGACAGTGTTTATCATGTGAATATTATTATTTGCTTTGTTTTAGTCTGGTTGATAGTGGAGCACCTTAATGGGAAGCTGGATTATATTTAGAGGCGCTTTATTTTAGTCCCGGCTTCCTGTCCTGGTGTTAGATGTCCTGAAATGGCTTGATGGAGGTGGTCATCCCACACATAGTGTTGACTGATGAGTGATTAGGGGGGTGTGTATGGTAATAGGGAGACACAGTGTGTGCTAATGCCTGGGCAGAGTATCCGAGTATTCGAATGCTGTCAAAGACTGTGTGTGGGGATGGCAAGGAGAAGAATTTTATTCCCACAGCTGTGAGGTTTCCATGGCACCCCAGCTGGTTAGTTATATTATATGGCTGCTCTTTCTTCTCTCTCCATAATCTCAAGTCACGGCATATTTAGTGGTGCACGCTCCCTGGCCGGTACCATGCATGTGTTTGCCATCTGACAGGGAGTAATCTAATCAGTCCAATGCCAATGGTGTGAACTGGAATGCTGGTGAATAAAAACCTGGATGCAATTGGGAGACCTTAATCTAGTTTTAGCTGGCCAGCTCATCCCTTGCTAATCCCGTTAAGTGGTCCTAATGCTGTGAGCTGTGGATGGCAGGCTGGTTGGTTGGTGGACTGCTGGTGGATGAAAGGCCTGGATAGATTGGTGAGTTTTAGGAACTGTAATTGGATTAATCTCTTCGGCCATTGGGTTGCAGTTCAAGTGGTCCTAATGCTGTGAGCTGTGGATGGCAGGCTGGTTGGTTGATGGACTGCTGGTGGATGAAGGCTGGAATGCAAATGCAGGGAGTTAGGCATTGAATAATTGAATTAATCCCTTCACTCCAGACTGATTTAATTTCCTTTTCCTGGATTAGAGAATAGTAATTATTGTGGCCCCTGTTTGTCTGTGCAAACCAGTTGGGATAGCAGCTGTCTTCCTGTTTGATGATGGAGCTGGTATGTGGCTGAGATATATCCTTTCTCTCCAAAGTATGGAGGGTAGGGCAGGGAAGGAACTGGGGGAGATTTGATGACAGGCCTTTTGCAGGGGGGGGGGGGTTTGATGACCAGCCTGATACAGATGTTCAGTCCCATTCACTTCCATAGGAACCTGGACACTGGACACTCCAGGAATGGCAGTTCTTAAAATTGCTTAAAATTTGTGTGGAGTAGAGAAACTTCCTAGTGGGGCTAACCTCGCTGAATGAGGGGATATTTAGTGGAGTTACGGCCTGTTTAATAGGCGAACAACTGCATCCTCTTGCAAATAATTCATTTTCAATTTATTGACCATTTTTGGTCCGTTTCTTTGTGCATGTAGGATGCATCGTCACAGGAGCGTCATGCTCCTCTGCCAGCCACGCCCACATCCTCCACCCCTGCCACGCCCACATCCTCCACCCCTGCCACGCCCACCACCCCCTCGACCCCTGTGCGTGACGACACGGACTACAGTGTGCTGGAGAAGGCCTCCAAGGAGGAGCTGATTACGGCTGTGAAGAAACACAGGCAGACTGCACTGAGATACAAGTCTAGATTCTCTGAGGTGAGTTAGGCCGGGGGCAAGAAGAAGCTGGAATGGGGTGAGAAGCAGCAGGGTAGTGAGAATAGGCAAGGCAGGGAGGTAGTAAGAATAGGCAGATAAGTGGTGAGAAGTTATGAGAGTGTGTGAGAAGTGGTGATCTCCTCCTCCCCTACCCCTCTATCCCCTCCACCTCTCTCCTCCTCCCCTACCCCTCTATCCCCTCCACCTCTCTCTCTATCCCCTCCACCTCTCTCCTCCTCCCCTAGAGGGAGTGAGAACTGGTGATAGGGGGGTGAGAAGTGTTAAGATGGGGTGAAAAGTGTTGGGAGGGATGGAGTTTCTTCCTTGACCGGGCCTCATACATAGCTGGCATTCCTTGTTCCCCACTACAGTGGCCCTGGTGTTAATGTGATATGCTGCACCTGGCAGCCTCAGGCCTTTAGCCTGTTTACAGAGAGTGGGCACCCCTTGACCAGACAACAATGCCTGCCCTTGCCTGTCTGTTTGGTGGCCTTGCTGAGTGGCCTGCTGCTTTTGAAGCTGTTGTAGCCTATCTCTGGTGCTTGCTGATGGCTTCCCTCAACTATCCTCTGGTTATGATAGTGTTGGCCCACTGGTCAGGCCAAACTGTGTACAGATATCCTTGATGGTGAGCTCACTCCAATCTCTAATCTGGACCCCTAAAATGTGGCAGTTCCCTCTAATTAAACTTGGTTGGACTCACATGTGAGTGGTGTTATTTTTCTCACCTTTTCTCACCCTTTGTCCCCCCCCCCCCCCTGCAGCTGATGAAGGTGCACCAGGGCCTGCAGAAGGAGCAGGAGTCCCTGAAGCTGTCAGCCGCTGGGTCGGAGAAGAAGCTGCAGAGGAAACTGTTGGAGATTCAGGAAGTGAGGGACCTGGACCGACAGGCCAAGACACACATGGAAGATAGCTTCAGGGTCATGGTGGAGGAGAAGGAGGAGAAGATTAATGTCCTCCAGACACAGGTTGGGAGGGGAGGGAGGGAGGGGCAGAGAAGGCTGTGGTTACTACTGATAGATTCAAGTTAAAAGTCTAATTTTTCCATCAGATTAAAAGCTCTATAAGGAGGGAAAGTGAGTAGATAGTGTGGGTGGGAAGGGGAATTTTTGTAGCTAGAGGAAGTACAGTCCATGCCTCATCTCTCTGGAGTATTGTGCTACTATCAATACCCTTTCAGCAGTGTTGAGGAGGTGGAAGGGAAGGAGAGGGTGGGTGGACTCAATGGTGTGGAGACAAGCAAAAGGAATGGCCCTATTGATATCAGGATACTCCAAGACTGTTCCTGTGTTCAGATGAATTGTATGATACTGGTGCCCTGGCTGGACTCTCCAGATAAAGGAACTGTATTATAAACTCTCTTGTGTTTTTCCCTATATAGAAAGCGAGCTTGTCAAATGGGTTTATGTAACTACAGCCTAGAGCACCAGTGACTTGTACTGTAAAGTGAAAGTAGATTTGCAAGTTTGTCAACCATAATTGTCAGATGTTAGGATAATAGTAGCGTCCAGAATGTACTAGGAGTAGTGGATGTACTAGAGATTAGGAGATAGTATACGGAATAGTGGACAATAATATACTAGAGAATAATGGATAGTTATACTGGAATAGTGGACAGTATACTGGAATAGTGGACAGTATACTGGAATAGTTGACAGTATACTGGAATAGTGGACAGTATACTGGAATAGTTGACAGTATACTGGAATAGTGGACAGTATACTGGAATAGTTGATTGGATATGCTAAAAATAGTTGTGTACAGATGTCTCTCTTATGTTATTCCTTTATTTTCCCACCTTAATTTGCATTTTGTTTGTTTGTGGGTTTGTGGAGTGTCCCAGCCTAGCTGACTGGGGAGCAAGCATCCTTTGGTGCAGCTGTGCTACTCTGCATGGCCACAGCCAGCCTGGCCTGGCTGTGTCTAGCTGGTGGGAAACCAAGTCCTTGGAGAGTAAGCATCCACTATCTCCCTTGGCTGTGGTGGACCAGCCCTCTTACTATCTAAACTCTAAAGGGAGAGATTCACACCTCTGATGATATTCATGGTCCACTGTAATGATATTCATGAGACATATTCATGGCTTTAGTTATTCATGCTAGCTAGAATTGTTTACTTAAAGGTGCCTTTATCTCTAAAGACTTGGTTTGTGCTTGATGGGGTGGAGGGCTTAATTGCTAGTTAACAATGCATTTATACATGGGATGGGAATTTTTGGCTTAGAGAGGGCAAGCTAATCGTGATGTCACCCTGACCACACCCATCCTTTAGCGACCATCCAGAGGCTATTCATGCTTGGGTTAATGTGGTTAGCGAGATTAGACCATAAAAGATTATTTTATTAAAGCATGAATATAAGGCGTGTTAACCATTACGTCATCTATATTTTAAGTTTTTGGTGATGCATTGAGAAGTGTTTTTGTTTGGTGATATTCAGGTGGGCTGGTTGGCCTATTTAGAGCTGGTTGTTAGAGTTGTGGGCATGAACTATGTGTTTATCCACTCCAGCAGCAGGCTGTGGGAGGTGTGGTCTTGTTGATGTTTGGTATCCCATAGCAACCAGGAGGGGAAAGTGGGTGTGGCTTCTCAGTGTGTGGGTGTGGCCTCTCAGAAGGTGTGTATTTGCTGACAAAACTGAAGCCTCTGCTTTAAAAATATTTCTTACTTCCCTTCTAAAGTTGACCTTTGGTGACCTCATGGCTGTTCTTAAGGAGAGAAATTATTGATCTCTGCAAAATATTGATTCTCCATCCAACCCTGTAATAGCTGACATGGGTTTAGCAGCTAGTAAGGGTATGCATAAGGGGAGGGTTCACAGGGGTTTCCTAAGTGTGTTGACACGTGATGTAGAGCTGTTTACCTATGCATTGATCAAAGGCTTGGGCTGACTCAGGATCCTTTCATCTCAGCCTTCTGTAACTCAGGCTGCTTTCATCTCATCTTCCTGTTGCTGCTCATGTCCTTTCATCCTGATTGGAGATGTGTACTTCACTTTAAAGTCAAATATTTTGAATAACTGGTCACTAGGAGGCTTTTTGGTAGGCCTATCTGAGGATCAGATGGTACTTTCATCCTGGTTGGGTGTCCTGACCTTAAAGTGAAATGGTGGTGGATGAGGTTTTAAACTCCCATAGGCACCCTCTATGAATCACACCCTTTTCATTAGAGGAATCAAAAAATGGATGTTTTAATCTAGCTGGTGTATTGCATAGTCTGTTAGGGATGACTGTGGTGCTGTGGAATTGATGGGTAGCCAGGAGGGAGTGTAGGGGTAGTAATGGGGGCACTTATGGTCCTGTCGGAGTACATGTAGGACACCCCATGGCCTGTGCATGGCCTGTCCTGGGCTTGTCAAGGGACACGTCTATGGCGTTTAATCAGAACCACACTCACCATGACAATGTTGATCTGAGCAGGATGACGAGGTGGACTGAAGAGTCGGCTTAGCTAAGAGTTCAAATTGAAAATGGCTATATCCTCGTCTATATGAATCTTCTAAACTGATTGTTAGCCCATAATGGTATTTAGGCTGTTTACATGTGTAAGTGTGACTTAGCTCATCCTCATTCCTGCAGTTATTCTTACCAAGAAAACTGCCTTAGCAGTTGACATTTCTGCAAATACCAATGTGTATATCTGCTGATCCCAATTGCCCAGGACCCAGTGCCCATTCAAAGGTGCTATGATGTAGAAACCATAACCGCACATAAAAAAGCCATTTTGAATTTGTGAGGTCCTCCCATTTCCCCTTCCAGATATGAAATGGAGCTGTGGTATTAGCTATATATGTAAGGCAAGAGCACTACTTCATATCCCTTGCAAAGATGGTGTCATGCACTGGCTAGCCCTGTGGCAACCATACCCATACACTCCCAAAGTAGCTACAAATTCATTTTTTATTTGTGCAGATTAAGTTGCTGAAGGATCGAACGGTGATCCAGGGGTCAGAGGGCAATCTGCCTCCTGCTACTGCCCATGATGAGGAGATGAACCAGCTGAAAACTCAGGTAATGTATGCTATGGAGTGTTTGGGGGGGGGGGCGGAGCTAGCAGGGGTCAGAGGGCAATCCGCTGCCTGCTGCTGCCCATGATGAAGAGATGAACCAGCTGAAAGCTCAGGTAATGTATGCTATGGAGTGTTGTGGGGGTGGGAGGGGCTAGCTAGCTGCAGATGGTACCACATGTGCATGCACAGCCTTACACATAATGTGAGACAGGTCTTCTGGTGTGTGTATTGAGTAGAGTATTACTACAGCATGTTGTAAAATAAGTACTAGTATTTCAAGATTAATGGAGTAGCTAAAACCATCCCAAAAATTACACTTTCCAGCATTTTCCTCGACCTTTGATCTAAGATTAACTGTCTCCCTATGATTTAGTCTGCTCAGTGGCTGTTTCCCCGGCAAGCAGGCGCCTCGAGCTGCCGTGTTTATAATTTCATTATCCTCAGTATTGAGCTGCTGCATGATTGGGTCACGTAGTTTCCCAGCTGCTGCAGGCTGGCAGTTGGGACTGGTAGAGTTGAAAGTAGTGATAGCGTTGGTAAGTAAATTCAGGTGATTGTGATAGTGAAGCTTTCTCAAAACAGTTTGTGCTATGGCCTCATGGGATAAGGAATGCTGTTCGTGTTTGTAATAAGGGCCTGAATAAGCATTTTATGCATACTCTACTGTGAAGTGTTGGGATTGTAGAGCCGAGATGTGTGGACATATTATGCAGATGTATGTGTTCTCAACTGATCCAGATAAACTGATAGGGTGTGTACATGGAACTTGGAGCACAACAGACAGAAAGTTTAGATAATTCTCTCTCTCTCTCTCTCT
>JAAGOD010041166.1_pt1 | contig 11929 bp, 11 predicted proteins | sample 8389681 | NCBI WGS metagenome assembly JAAGOD01 (sample SAMN13964374, study PRJNA552185) | sponge metagenome | biome: deep-sea hydrothermal vent fields; feature: spots directly above weak diffusing fluid; material: seawater and sediment | host: Tedaniidae sp. KZ-2020 ... | reverse complement strand
ATTGCGGCGATGTCCGGCGCCCAATTGTTTGTGGAAAAAGGGCGCGGTTTGGCGCGCGATGTTTTTGACGCCGCCAAAATGGGCGCGTTGCGCGGCGAAGCGGGCATAGGCCATGTCCGTTATAGCACCAGCGGCGGCGCGATGGCGTTGTCCGAAATTCAACCGTTTTATGTTAACCAGCCGTTTGGCATCGCGCTTGTCCATAACGGTAATTTGGTCAACCACGAACGGTTGCGCCGCCGGTTGGCGGAAAAAGACATGCGGCATGTAAACAGCGATTCGGATTCGGAACTTTTGTTAAATGTGCTGGCGCAGGCGATAGATAGGCGGTTGCGCGGCGGCGCTACGGCGCCGGAATTGTTTTTGGATGCGGTGGGCGATGTGCATGAATGTTGCGTGGGCGCGTATTCGGCGGTGGCGTTGATTGCCGGCGAAGGATTGCTCGTATTTCGCGACCCGCTGGGCATCCGTCCGTTGTCTTTGGGGGCGGGCGAAAATAACGAATGGCTGGCGGCGTCCGAAAGCGCCGCGTTTGGACCGCTCAATTTTACCAATGCGGGCGACATCGCCCCCGGCGAAGCGGTGTTTATAGACGCCAACCGCAAACCGCACCGCCGTTTGTTTCCCGCCGCCAAAAAACGCCCCTGCATTTTTGAATACATTTATTTCGCCCGTCCCGATTCGCTGATGGAAGGCGCGCTGGTGTATGACGCGCGCGTTAATATGGGGCGGCGGCTGGCGGCAAAAATCCGCCGCGAACACGCCGGCGTCCGGTTTGATTGCGTGGTGCCGATACCCGATTCGGGACGGGTGGCGGCGTTGGAAGTGGCGCACGAACTCGGCGCGCCCTACCGCGAAGGGCTGGTTAAAAACCGGCACACCGGGCGGACTTTTATTACCGCCGGACAAAACCGCCGCCGCCGCTCGGTTACCGAAAAATTAAATATCATCGCGCCCGAATTTTCCGGAAAATGCGTGCTGATGGTGGACGATTCCATTGTGCGCGGCACGACCGGGGCGGAACTTGTGGGAATGGCGCGCAGGGCCGGGGCGCGGCGGGTATATTTTGCCAGTGCGGCGCCGCCGGTGCGCCATCCGAATGTTTTTGGGATAGACATTGCAACGCGCGGCGAACTCATTGCGCACGGGCGGAATGCGGCGGAAATTGCGACGCATCTGGGCGCCGACCGCGTGATTTACCAAGATATGGACGATTTAATTGCGGCGGTTTTGGACGCTGGCGGCAAAACGGACGGGTTTGAAACTTCGTGTTTTGACGGCGCATATCCGGGCGATATGGTGGACGAAGAATATTTGCGGGCGTTGGAAGAACGCCGCGCCGGCGGGCGCGACGATTTGTCGCAACTGGATTTGGCGTTGCGGACGTCGTCTTAAAACGATGCGCGCGAAAACAAAATTGGTGCGGACGCAGGCGGCGCGCACGGCGCATCGCGAACACACCGAGGCGGTTTTTTTAACTTCCAGTTTTGTTTTTGACGACGCCGAACACGCCGCGCAAAAATTCGCCGAACCGTCCGGCGAATATGTTTATTCGCGTTTTTCCAATCCAAACATTAAAACCATGGACGCCCGCGTTGCGGCGTTGGAGGGCGCGCCCGCCGCGCTTTGCACGGCGTCCGGCATGGCGGCGGTATTGTCCGCGGTAATGGGGTTGTGCAAGGCGGGCGACAAAATTTTATGCGGCGGCGAAGTGTTTGGCGCAACGGCGCGATTGCTGTCCAATTTTATCGCCAAATTCGGCGTCAATATTACATATGTTTTCGGCGGCGCGGATGCGTGGCAAAAAGCGGCGAAAGACGGCGCCGCGTTTTTTCTTTTAGAGACGCCGTCCAATCCGATGCTGGGCGTTTTGGATATTGCCAAAATTGCGGACATCGCGCGGCAAAAAAAAGCGGTGCTGGCGGTTGACAATTGTTTTTGCCCGTTTGCACAAAAACCGCTGCAATTCGGCGCGGATTTGGTCGTCCATTCGGCGACAAAATATTTGGACGGGCAGGGGCGGGTTTTGGGCGGCGCAATCGCCGGTTCCGAAGAATTAATTTTGGAAAAAATTTACCCGTTTTTGCGTGCGGGCGGCCCGGCGTTGTCGCCGTTTAATGCGTGGCTGGTTTCGCGCGGGTTGGAAACATTGCCGTTGCGGATGCAAGCGCATTGCGAATCGGCGAAAGTGTTGGCGGAATGGCTGCAAACGCGTCCGCAGTTGCAAAAAGTTTTATACGCCGGTTTGCCTTCGCATCCGGGGCATGCGTTGGCGATGAAACAACAAAACGGAATGGGCGGCGGCATCATTACAATAAAATTAAAAGGCGGGCGCGCCGAAGCGTGGCGTTTTATCGGCGGCTTGAAATTATTTTCCATTACGGCGAATTTCGGCGACGCCAAATCCACGGCGACGCATCCGGCGACGACGACGCATTCGCGCGTATCCGAAGAACACCGCGCCCGCATTGGTTTGGGCGAAGACATTGTCCGCTTGTCCGTAGGTTTGGAAGATGTTGAAGATTTGCGCGAAGATTTGGCGCAAGCGTTGGCGGCGGTATAATGCCGGACATGTCCATGCAATGTGAAACGGAAGGATGCGAAAACCGCGTGTCCAAACCCGGATTTAAGTTATGTTTAGGTTGTTGGAAAAAACAACGCGGCGGTTTTTCGAAAAAAAATAATTCTCCGAAAAATCCGGAGCATGGCGGCGCGGTGCGGCGGGATTCTTCCGGCGGAAAAGGCGGGTTAACCGCCACCAAAATCGCCGAACATTTCGGCATAAAAACACCGGCGCGGATTAATGCAATTTTGAACGAATTGGGTTTGATGCGGCGCGCCCAAAAAGGATGGATTGCGGACGCGGCGGCGATTGCCATGGGGGCGGAGCAAAAAACTTACCCGCAAACCGGCGTGCCTTTTGTTGTGTGGCCGCCCGATATTTTGCAAAACGGTATTTTGCGCGGCGCCGTGTCCGGCTATCTCGGCGAAAACGCAAAGGAATCGGACTCCGGCAAGGCGCACGATGCGGACGAATTCCGTAAAAAATTTCCCGCCGAATTTCGCGCCACGGACGGGCACATGGTGCGTTCAAAAGCGGAAACATTAATTGACAATTTTCTTTATACGGCGGGCATTGTCCACGCCTACGAGCGCAAACTGCCGATTGAAGAAGATGCGTATTGCGATTTTTACCTGCCCGGCGGCAAAGTGTATATTGAATTTTGGGGTCTGGAAAACGACGCCAAATACGCCGCCCGCAAAAAACAAAAACTTGAAATTTACGCCAAATACAAATTCAATTTAATTGAATTGGCGGACAAAGAAGTGGAAAATCTGGACGACCACCTGCCGCGTCTATTGTTGAAATTCAATATCGCGGTGGATTAATCCGCCCGCAAAAGTTCATTGAGCGCCGTTTTTGCACGGGTTTTTTCGTCTACTTTTTTAACAATCACCGCGCAGTTTAGCGAATACTTTCCGTCTTTGGACGGCAGCGAACCGGGGACGACGACGCTGCCCGGCGGCACTTTTCCGTAAATGATTTCGCCGCTTTCGCGGTCGTAAATGCGCGTGCTTTGCCCGATAAAAACGCCCATGGACAACACCGCGCCTTTGCCGACAATTACGCCTTCCACCACTTCCGAGCGGGCGCCGATAAAACAACCGTCTTCTATAATTGTCGGCGCGGCTTGCAGCGGTTCCAAAACGCCGCCGATGCCAACGCCGCCGGATAGATGGACATTTTTGCCGATTTGCGCGCACGAACCGACCGTAGCCCAAGTATCCACCATTGTTCCCGAATCAACAAACGCGCCGATATTGACAAAACTCGGCATCAAAACGACATTCGGCGCGATATACGCCCCGCGCCGTGCCGCCGCCGGCGGGACGATGCGGACGCCGCTGTGGGCGAATTTTTCGGCGCCATAACCGGCGTATTTAAGCGGCACTTTGTCGTAATGTTTTGCCGCGCCGCCGTCCAAAATTTTATTTTCATTGAGAATGAAAGAAAGTAGCACGGCTTTTTTTAGCCATTCATTGACCCGCCAGCCGTCCGCCGCCGGTTCCGCAACGCGCAATGCGCCGCCGTCCAAACCGTCCAAGGCGGCGTTCACCGCCGCGCGCACTTCGGCGGGCGCGTTTTGCGGGGTATAATCGCCGCGCCGCGCAAAAGCGGCGTCAATTATTTTTTGCATGGTTAAATTTTCCATGTCCGAATCATACCAGCATGCGGCAAAAATTCCCGTGTAAAAATTCCCATGCGGTTATTCGGAATTTTTTTGGAAGATGCGGAATGCGCGAAATGAAAAACCGCGCCCTTTGGCGGGCGGCGGTTTTTTGGCGTCCGCCAGCCGCGCCCGCAATTGCCGGTGCAAATCCGGCGGCATGCCGTCGTCGCATGCCATGGCGGAAAATTTTACTTTGCCGCAACGGGCGGTAAAGACGGTTAGCAACGGCGAAGGGCGCGCCGATTCTACATGTCCGCGCCAAACGCCGTTGTTGGCGGCGATTTCTATTTCGCCGTTGGGCAAAAATTCAACGCCGCGGACGGCGCGGGCGCCGCGCAAAAAGGCATGGCGGCGGACGGCGGCGGCAAACAAAACGAAGATTACTGCGGCGGCGGCGATGCGAAACGGCGCCGGAATTGTTATAATTAACATGATTCCGGCGGTTGCGGTGGCGCCGCCGCCGGCCAATAATAAGGCGATTCGCCGCGAGACGGAAAATTGAAATTTAGATTCCATGTCCAATAATACCGCATTTTTTCCGGTTGATGGTTTGGTTGCGGCGGCGTTTTTGGGCGCGGATGCGGCGGCGTTTTTGCAGGGGCAACTCACCGCGGACGCGCAACAATTGCCGGAAAACGAATGGCGGCGCGCCGCCTATTGCTCGCCGAAAGGCAGGGCGTTGGCGACAATGCTGCTCGCCCGCCGCGGGGACGGGTTTGCCGCCGTGTTGCCCGCCGATTGCGCCACCGACATTGCGGCGCGGTTGGCGCGGTTTGTGATGCGCGCCAAAGTTCAAATCCAAATATTGCCCGAAAAAATCTCCGCCCGCATTGCGCCGGATTCTTCGCCGCCGAATTTTTTTGGCGGCGCCGTGCGGCGCGAAGACGGCGCGCTTATTTTTGACGAAGGCGGCGGCGTGTGTTTGCGCCTTGCCGGTGCGGACGGCGATAACGGCGGCGCCGAAAACGGCGGCGGCGGCGGTGAAAATAACGGCGCGGCTTGGCGGCGCGAACAAATTGTGCGCGGCGTGCCGTGGATTGGCGCGGCAGCGGGCGATATTTTTGTCCCGCAATATTTTAATTGGGAGTTGCTGGGCGGCGTTGATTTTGGCAAAGGATGTTATGTGGGGCAGGAAATTATCGCCCGCCTGCATTATTTGGGAAACATTAAACGGCGCGGTTATATTTTGCGCGGTGGCGGCGCGCCGCCGGCGGCGGGCGAAAAAATCGGCGGTGCGGATTTTTCCTGCCAAGTGATTAACGCCGCGCCGGACGGCGGCGGTTTTTTGGCGTTGGTATCCGCGCCGCGCGCCGAAAACGGCAAAGAAATTCTCTGGGAAAACCGTGCGGCGCGTCTGGAAGAGCCGCCCTACGGCTTGCCTTCGGCGGCGGCAGACCAAAAACCCAAGCCGAAAGTGTAAAGATTTGGCGGCGGCGTGCTATTTTTTTCAATTAAAATTGCACAAAATGCAAAAAAACGCCGTAGGCATGTTATAATGGCGCGATTTGGTTGACCGCAAATTTTTAGAAAGGAACGCGATGAATCCCGATATTATTATCTTGTGCTTGACGATTGCCGCCAGCGTTGGCGGCGGCGCGTGGATGATTGCCTACCGTTTGGGCGGCATAGAAAAAGGATTGTCCGCCCGCATTGAAGGGTTGGACAAGCATTTTGGCGCCCGCATTGACGGGTTGGATAAGCATTTTGGCGCCCACATTGACGGGTTGGACCGGCGCATCGGCAATTTGGAATCGGAAGTGCGCGGCATTAACGAATTTTTGCGGCGCAATGACGCCGTTGCGTCTTCGGCGCCATAACTGCGAAAGGATTAAACAAATGGAAAGCGCAATATTCGCCGCCGGCGGCAAACAATACCGCGTCAAAGCGGGGGACATGGTTGATGTGGAATTGTTCGTCGCGCAGGCGGGGGACGCCCATGTATTTAACGAAATTTTGTTGCTCACCAAAGACGGCGGCGTGGAAGTCGGCGCGCCGCATCTGCCCGGCGTTTCGGTGCGGGCGACGGTGCTGGAACAATTGCGCGGCGAAAAAATTCGCATCTTTAAGATGCGCCGCCGCAAAAAAAGCCGCCGCACGCACGGCCACCGCCAATATTTGACGCGGGTGCGTATTGACGGCATAGACAAAACCGCCTAACCAAAAGGCAAAAGGAGAATACGATGGCGCAGAAAAAAGCCGGCGGGTCGTCCAAAAACGGGCGCGATTCCAATCCCAAATATTTGGGCGTAAAATGTTTCGGCGGACAATTTGTCCGTCCGGGCAGTATTATTGTCCGCCAGCGCGGCACCAAATTTCATCCCGGCAAAAATGTCGGCATGGGGCGCGACCATACTTTATTCAGTATCGGCGAAGGGGCGGTCTTTTTTCAACGGCGCGGACGGGGCAGGCGGCATTATGTTAATGTGTTGCCGCCGGAAAAACCTTAATCTCCGGGCGGCGCGGCGTGCGGGCCGCCCATGAAAAAAGGATTTATTGACGAAATTTCCCTCGCCGTATCGGGCGGCGATGGCGGCGGCGGCATCGCCAGTTTTTTGCGCGAGCGCGGCAAACCGTGGGGCGGACCAAACGGTGGAGACGGCGGCCGCGGCGGCGATGTGTATATTGCCGCCGACTCCCGGATTAAAACATTGCTGGAATTGACGCGCCGCCGCCGGGTCGTTGCCGGGCGGGGAAAGCGCGGCATGGGGAGCAATTGTTGCGGCGCCGCCGGGGAAGATGCCGTATTGGCTGCGCCGGTTGGGACGCGGATTTGCGATTTGGACACCGGGCGGTTGCATGCCGATTTGGTGCGCGGCGGCGAAAAAATTGTTTTGGCCCGCGGCGGTCGCGGCGGTTTGGGCAACAGCCGGTTTAAATCTTCCACCAACCGCGCGCCGCGCCGCGCCACCGAAGGCGAGACGGGGGAGGAGCGCCGGTTTTCGCTGGAATTGCGAATTTTGGCGGATGTCGGGTTATTTGGCATGCCCAACGCCGGAAAATCTTCGTTGTTGCGGGCGTTGTCGGCGGCAACGCCAAAGGTTGCGGCGTATCCGTTTACGACATTGTCGCCGCAATTGGGGGTGATTGATTCGGATGACGGCGCATCGGTGACGGTGGCGGATGTGCCGGGGCTGATTGGCGGCGCGGCGTCGGGGGCGGGGTTGGGCAACCGTTTTTTACGGCATTTGGCGCGCACGGCGTTGCTGTGCCAAGTGGTGGACATGAGCGCCGGCGACCCGGCGGAAGATTGTCTTTTGGTCAAAAAAGAGTTGGCGGAGAGCGGGTTGCCATTGCTGCGCAAGCCGCAGTGTTTAATTTTGAACAAATCGGACATGTTGTCCGCGGCGGCGCGGCAAAAATGCGGCGCCCGCATGCGGCGGCGGTTTCCCGATTTTTTACGGTATTACGAAGTGTCGGCGTTGAGCGGGGATGGCACAAAAGAGTTGTCCCGGTTTTTGTTGGAACACCATGCGCCCGTCTAATATTCGCCGTTTGATTGTAAAAATCGGCAGCAGTTTGCTGACTGCGGACGGGGCGCGGCTGGACGCCGATTATATTATGCGGATATGCGCGCAAGTGGCGGCGGCGCGGCGGCGGCAATGCGAAATTGTCATTGTTTCTTCGGGGGCGGTGGCGGCGGGCGTGCAGCGGCTGGGATGGGGGCGGCGGCCGGCGGAGCGGGCGGATATGCAAGTTGCGGCGGCGGTCGGGCAGATGCGGTTGTCCGATGCTTTTGAGGAAGGGCTTTCCCGCCATGGCTTATTCGCCGGGCAAGTGTTGCTGACCGCCGAAGACATGGCGCACCGGACTTTGTATCTTAATGCGCGGGGGGCGTTGCGGCGGATGCTGGCGCACCGGACGGTGCCGGTGGCGAATGAAAACGATGTTATCGCGACCGATTCCGTGCGGTTTGGCGACAACGACCGGCTGGCGGCGCAAATCGCCAATTTATTGGAAGCGGATTTGTTGTTGATGCTGACCGATGTGGACGGTTTGCGCGCCGACGGCGGCAAGGGTGCGGCGGTGCGGGAAGCGGCGGCGAACGATAATTCGTTGATGCGGCATGCGGCGCCTACGGCGGGGGGAGTGGGTTCGGGCGGCATGGCGGGAAAATTGCGGGCGGCAAAAATCGCGGCGCGTAGTGGCGCGCATTCTTTAATTGCGGACGGGCGCGATGGGAATGCGCTGGCGCGGGCGTTGGACGGCGACCGCGAATTTGGGACTTTTTTGGCGGCGGACATGCCGCGTTTGTCGGCGCGCAAACAGTGGCTGGCCAGCGGGCTTAATGTGTGCGGCGACATGGTGTTGGATGCGGGGGCGGTGCGGGCGTTGGTGCGGGGCAAAAAGAGTTTGCTGCCGGCCGGCGTCCGTTTGGTGCGGGGCGATTTTGTCCGCGGCGATTCGGTGGCGCTTAAAGACGAAAACGGCGGCGTGGTGGGTTATGCGCTGGCAAATTACGGCGCCGATGCGGCGCGGCGGTTATGCGGTGCGCGTAGCGGCGACATCATTAAAATCATCGGTTATATGCATGAAGAAGAGATGGCGCACCGCGACAATATGTCAATTTTGGAATCGCCGTGAGCGGTTTGGCGGCGGAACTTGCGCATTACGACAATGATGTGCGCCGCATTATTCGGACGGCGCGGCGTCTTGCGCGCTCGGATGCGCCGTTGGCGGCGGCGATTGGGCGGCGGCAAATGGCGGGCGGCAAGCGGCTACGCGCCGTGGTGGCGTTGTTATGCGGGCGTTTGTGCGGGCAACCGGACGCGCTGAACGACAAAATCGCCATCGGCATAGAAATCATTCACATGGCGACTTTGTTGCACGACGATGTGGTGGATGATGCGCCGATGCGCCGCCGCCGTTCCACCGCCAACCGGATGTATGGAAACGCCGCCGCCGTTTTGGTCGGCGATTTTTTATATTCGCGGGCATCGCAGATTTTCGCCGAAATTGGCAGTTTGCCGTTGCTGGCGTGGATTGCGAAGGCGACAAACGGACTCGCCGAGGGTGAGATTATGCAACTTGAGCGGGCCGGGAAATTAATGGACGAGCGGGCGTATTTTGACATTATCGGGCGCAAGACGGCGAATTTATTTGAATCGGCGGCGGCGGCGGCGGCGTTGGCGGGCGGTCGTCCGCCGGCGGCGTTGGCGGGTTACGGGCGGCATTTGGGGACGGCGTTTCAATTAATTGACGATTGTTTGGATTACGCCGGTTTGGACGGCGAGACCGGCAAAAAAATCGGCGCCGATTTTGCCGAAGGAAAAATGACTTTGCCGGCGATTTTGGCGTTGGCAAAAACCGGCGCGGCGGAACGGCAAAAAATGCTGTCCGGCTGGAAAGCGCGCAACGAATCGGCTTTTTCCGATACTTTGCGATTAGTGCGCGGCAGTGGCGCGCTGGAAGAAACGCGCCGCCGCGCCGCCGAATATGCGCGGCAAGCGGAAGAATCGTTGCGGGCGGAATTTTCCGAAAAATCGTGCCAAAATTTAATTGCGCTGGCGCGGGCGTCGGTTAACCGGCGCGGCTGATTATTTTGGCGGTTTGCCGTCATATGGATATAATGGGGGCATGAAAATACGCATGGTTCTTAATTGCGCGGTGGTGGCGGTTTTGTTGTTGCTGACTTCCGATTTTGGCAACGGGCCGCTGTTAAACATTGTCGCCACGCTGGAGCGGCAGACGGTGGATTGGCGTTTGGCGCGCAGCACCGGCGCCGGCCGCAAAAACCAAGACATCGTTATTGTGGACATTGACCGCGACAGTTTGCAGGCGGTGGGCGGCTGGCCGTGGCCGCGCGACCGGGTGGCGCAAATTCTTAACCAACTGGAAAAATACGAAGTGCGGGCGGCGGCGTTTAGTTTCCCGTTTCCCTCCCCCAACGACGAAGGGATTGCGATTTTTGACAGAGTGCGGGAGGAAATCGGCGAATCTTCCGGTTTTGACGATTCGGCGGCGGCGCGCCCGGCTGTTGCGCCCGGCACTCCGCCCGGCGTTCCCGGCGCATCGCGGAGCGGCGTTTCCAGCAGTGCCGAGCGGCGGCGCGAAAAAAGGCGGCGTTTGGCGGAATTGCGCGGGCAGTTTGATTACGACCAAATTTTGGCGGAAGCGATGAAAAAGCGCAACATCATTTTGGGGTATTCTTTTGACAATTCGGCGCGGGTGGAGGGGCGGTTGCCGCCGCCGGCGGAATTTTACGACATTGACAATCCGGCGCAAAAACTAACGCGCGATGCGGTGGATGTGCCCGGCGCCGGGTGGAATTTTTACCGCGGTTATGCGGCAAATTTGGGCGCATTATTAAACGCTTCCGCGGGCGCCGGATTTGTCAATTACACCGCCGACGACGACGGTTTTGTGCGGCGCATGCCGTTGTTGGCGCGGCACGCCAAAAAAACTTACGAATCGTTGGCGCTGGCGGTTTTGCGGCGCACCGATGTGGGCGGGCAGGTGACGAAGTTATTCGGCGAAATTGACGGCGGCGCGATGCCGCAAGTATTGGCGGGCGGCAAGGCGGCGCCCATTAACGCGATGGGCGAAGTGTATTTAAATTTTCTGGGCAAAGGCGGTCCGGTGGCGGATTTTGAGAATTCCCAAACGGCGGTGTTTCGTTATGTATCCGCTTACGATGTGATGCAGGGGACGGCGCCGAAGGCGGTGTTCAAAGGAAAAATCGTGCTTATCGGGTCTTCGTCGGAAGTATTGCGCGATGTTTATTCCACGCCGCTCAACAATGCGATGCCCGGCGCGGAATTGTTGGCGACCCAGATTGCGAATATTCGGGACGGCGAAGTATTGCGCCGGTCGGGCGTAAACTTGCTGGCGATGCTGGTTGCGGGCGGGTTGCTGGCGGCGTTGTTATTTTCCTTTTTGGGGCCCGTGGTGTCGTTGTTGTTGACCGTGTTGTTGTGCGGGGGGGCGGTGTATGCCAGCATTGCGTTGTGGGACGAGAAGTTGGAAATTATCGGAATGGTGCAGCCGCTGTTGATTTTTATCGGTTTATTTTTGTGGAATTCCATATCGGGGTTTGTTGTTGAGTGGCGTTCCAGCCGCAACCTCAAAAGCACTTTCGGGCAATATGTTCCGCCCGAGTTGGCGAAAAGAATGGGCGAGCGGCATACGATGAGTTTGGAGGGCGAAAGCCGCGAGATTTCGGTATTGTTTTCGGATGTGCGGAATTTTACTTCCATTTCGGAAACTTTTGCGCCGCAAGAACTGACCAAAATGATGAACCGTATGTTGACGGTGTTGTCGGAAGAGATTCACAACCAAAACGGCACGGTGGACAAATTTATCGGCGATGCGGTGATGGCGTTTTGGAACGCGCCGTTGGACGACCCCGACCACGCCGCCAAATCGGTTGCCAGCGCAATGGCGATGCAGGTGTCCATGCAAAAATTGTCGGACGAATTGGTAAAAGAAGGGCACCCGCCGATGCGTTTGGGGGTCGGCATCTGTTCGGGCGAAGCGAATGTCGGCAACATGGGTTCCAAACTGCGCATGGCCTACACGGCGATGGGCGACACGGTGAATGTGGCATCGCGGGTGGAAGGGTTGACAAAATATTACAGAGTCGGCGTTTTGGTTACCGAATCCACATATGCGTTGTGTACCGCTTCCGGCATTAAATTCCGGCTTGCGGACGAAGTGCGCGTTAAGGGGCGCGACAAAGTATTAAAGATTTACGAACCGCT
>JAAGOD010064872.1_pt1 | contig 11956 bp, 6 predicted proteins | sample 8389681 | NCBI WGS metagenome assembly JAAGOD01 (sample SAMN13964374, study PRJNA552185) | sponge metagenome | biome: deep-sea hydrothermal vent fields; feature: spots directly above weak diffusing fluid; material: seawater and sediment | host: Tedaniidae sp. KZ-2020 ... | reverse complement strand
CTCCCTCCCTCCTCCCTCCCTCCCCCCTCTCATTCCCTACTCCCCCCCCTCCCCTCCTTCCCTCCCATCCCTCCCTCCCCTCCATCCCTCGTCAGCAATATTTCTTAGACTCAGCCAAGCAGCGGCTGTGGGAGTATTCAGACTCGGCAGTGACTGACCTCCCAGCCATTACCCTCGTACAGGACATCATCCATGAGAAAATCTGCCTTCATTTCAACAAAGAGCTACCATACGTAGTGCGGCAGGTGAGCAGTGGGCGTGGCAAGGGTGTGTGGTCACACAAGCAGGTGATCAGTCATGTGTGCACGATACCAAAAGGGGTGTGGTCAGGTGATTGTCACATGTGACGTGTTCTTCAGGAGAATGTGATCTGGGAGAGAGATGACCAGGGCATGCTGAATATCTACCAGTACCTTCACTGCGGCAAGAAATCGAGACTTGTAAGATCCGTAGAGAAAGTTGTGGGATGTATGTGTTACAGTGGACTCCCTCTAGTAATCTAGCCACCATTAGGACCAGTCTGACTGGAGAAGAGAGGTGGACCTAGCCCACTTAAATAAGAAGATTTTCCCCTTTAAGGTGTCCTCTTGCCCACTTAAATAGAGGTGTAAGATTCTCCTTTAATTGGAAGGTCTCCTCTTGGAAAGCTGCACATTATTTGTGCAGGCTGTAGTGGCATGTTATGGTCTCCTCCCCTCCCCAGAGGATGCTGGTTGGGCACAAGGGGAAGATGATCCAGCAGATCAGAGAGGAGGCAGAGCGGGATATTGAGGAACTCTTAAAATGTCCGGTCGACCTGACTCTCGACGTCAAGAAGTAACTTTGCTGCTGTTGTAACAAACCTTCACTTCCCGGACATAACTGATCTCAATAAATCATTCTCCCCAAACCTCCAGCTTGAAATGACAGCTAAATTTTCACTTTACTGCTCAACCTAAGAAATACTGTATTAGGAAATCTAGTAAAACTGTACTTTTCAGGTAAGAAATGGGTGTTGGCGTAACTGCTACCACGTGTTACGAAAGGCCTGTGGTCATCAAGTACTCTAAGCCACCACCCATTTTCCCATAGCACGGGGACAACTGATCTGAAATGCACACCATTTTCAAAACTGTTCAGCATGCTGGTCATGTGGTGGTTTTATCAAGTTCCCTGGTGGTGAAATCCTGTGGCATCATAAAGTCTCTGTTTGTTTATATAGTCCCCTTCCTGATGTAAGACAAGAAATCACCTCTTGTTACTTGTGGTCTCTTCCAGCAGGACTGGGAGTGGGATGGGAGGCTAGGCAATAGCTAAGAATTTGACCTGGTAGTTAGATGTTAGATGGGCCTAGTCTCGCGAGCCAGACCCTCACGAGACTAAGGTGGGCCCAGGAGTGGGATGGAGGTTATACAGTGAACTCCCTCTAATCTGGACCCCTGAAATGAGGCCACCTCTGTATTCAGGCCACTTCAAAATGTCCCAAAGTATGCTTCCTAGTGCAAATCTACCTCTGAAATTGAGGCCACCCCTCTAATCAGGACACTTTGACTGGTCCCAAGGGTGGCCGGATTAGAGGGAGTCCACTGTATATTATACTGCACTGACGGAATGTGGTGTAGTCCATGCTAATGATCAGGCGTGTGGGTTGGAAGACCTGTAAAAGATCACAGAACAGCACATGTGACTTGCAATAATCGTTTTGCTCTAATGGGCTCATGGGGATAGCACCGTGTCATTTTACAGCTCAGCTACAGCCCTACCACAAGTGCAGCCTGTGTTGGCAGCATCGATTTTGGTCCGAGAATGCATGTCACTTCATAGCATCTATAATTACAGCTGTATTAGCCAGTTAGGCCTGGAGTAATGGAGATATCTATAGCCTCAAGTGATCTTCTAGGGCTGGCTAATTGAGCTATTCCTGTTTGATCACAAATGCAACAATCCTATTAAAACTGTGCTGTTAGTGTTAGATATGCAGGAAATCTAGGAGTATTAAAAGTGCAGTGGTTGAAATGAGAGCCTGCTGTGTAGCAATCTATACCTCCTTATGGTGCAGTGTGTAGGAAGAAGTATTCAGCAGACTTTGTACCAACCAGAATATGTGAGTAAATCACTAGGTATCTAGTATGTTAGAGCTACTCTGTCAAAGATCTAGATAGATCTCTAGCTAGCTGGCTGGGTGGGTGGGTGGCAAGAGGATTCCTGCAAATTTCAGCTCAGGGTGCCAACAGTGCTGTCAATAGTGGATTACAGCTATCTAGGTAGCTAGCTAGTTCACAAGAGAAGCTGAGTGAGATGATTGTTGAGAGGCAAAACCACACAGTCAGAGAGCTAGCCTGAATGGCCTCCAGACCTCTCCTTTTCAGCTCCATCACTGACTGGCAGGTACTTAATGTGAGGTTTGATGTCGATACTAGGCCACAAGAGACAGCTAGCAAGATAGTCATGGAGCCACGTTGCTCAAGTTGTGGTCAGGCCAATGCAGTAGGAACCCAGCCATGGCCTGCTATTCAGGACTGTTCTCCCTTCCCTTCCCTGCAGCCACAACTGCAGGTACTAGTGGTGAGCACAGAGACAGTCTCACATAGCTGAGTGCTGTGGAAAGAGCTGGTCTATAAAAGCACGGAGAAATGAGCCCAAATCAACTTGCAAAGCAACAATCTCAACTTCACTGCTATCAAAAATCATCGCAGAGAGCCCAACAGAAGCAAGTTAATCATCTGCACTCGACTATTACCCACAGAGAAGCAAGCTAGTGATCTGCATTCAACTACTGCTATCATCACAGAGAGCAGATGGGGAAGAGCTATTAATTGTGGCTGCAGCATTATCGTGCTGGGTAGTGTGTCTTTTCGGATGGAACATCTCCTGTGCTTCATAAGTGCATAAACCAGCTTCTGCAGTGGCACCAGGGGATATTCAGTGTCCATGCATGACAGCAGGGAGCCTGGAATGTCCCCCAGGTGGTGTGCAGAATCACAAAGCTGGTTGATGATCACTGCAGGCACAGTGAGAGAAGAACCTTCCGAAAAGATAGGCTGTCCCAGCAAGATTGTTGCGATACGCCCTCTGCAGCTTTAATATCCGGAAGAAAGAGCAAGTCATCTCCTCTCCTCTCCTCTCCTGGGCCTCCTTGCTCCAAAACTGGCCACTCACTCCAATCTCAACTGAAGAAGTTGTTTTCTAAGACTGTAAGGAAACAGAGGAGGAAAAGGGTAAAGTAGGTAATCTCTACATTTACAGGAATTCCTCCAGATGATATTATATCCCAGCACAGCCAATAACAAAATGTATTTTCATAAGGGGTCATAGATAGCTGTCCCTTCAGACATTCTGCACATTACTTAGCAGTGGGGTAGACAGCCATATATAGTGAAAATGGAGGAGAGAAGTCAATTCTCGCTCCCAGGTGCTTCCCCTGCTCTACAGGGAGGACAGAGCGGCCAACACAACAGACCTAGCTAGTGGTAATCCAGATTATTACCAGAACATGTGGTTCCAAGCATTTCCTCCAAGATTGTTTGTTCTTAACGTTTCCAAGAAGTGTTCCCTACTATATACCAGTTTCATGAAATCATGCATCATTGTATCTATAGGTCAGGGTCGTAGCTATGCATGGTGTACCACTGTTCCTAAAAGTGTTCCATTAGACTCTGAGAGCCAGAGGGGTTTTTTCCAGTGCCATTAACCCAGCATCCATTACAGGCACAGTGGGCAGGTCTTGTTTTCCAGTGCCATTAACCCAGCATCCATTACAGGCACAGTGGGCAGGTCTTGTTTGTGCTGTATTAGGTCCACAGAAGAGCCCACAGACACAATTTTCATGCAGACTGAACAACTCCACAACACCTCGCAGCCAATAGAGGCTCATGGGCCCTCCAAAAGTGATTATTCAAGACCAAACATGCTGGTTGACTGTGTCCCAACACCACAGGCCATTAGTCTGACAATGAGGTGGGTGTGAAACCATGGGCTGCCCTGATTAGCCAGGATCAAAGATTTCCCCACATCTGCCATGTTTTGCATTAACGAAAAAAGTGGGTCCTGCCCTGCCAAGGCTAAGATCAAAGATCTCTTGCAGCTATAAGTGCAGGGAAACTATCGCACAGTGGAGCAAAGGGTAGCTATATAGTCTACCCCCTAACTTGTAATCTAATTCTGTGGAGACTATACACTGCTGCTGCTAGGAGACACAGCATGTCAGTCCATCACAATGGGAGGCTCAAAATAAGTGGTAGTCTTGTGTTTGAGAGGGTCAGGATCAAGCTATCTTGTGCTTGTGAGGGTCAGGGTCAAAAGAAGCCAGCTATCTTGTGCTTGTGAGGGTCAGGGTCAAAAGAAGCCAGCTATCTTGTGCTTGAGAGGGTCAGGGTCAACTTGAGAGGGTCATGCAGTGTTAAAAGAAATCTGCTATAATCTTGTGCTTGGTGAGAGTCAGACACCAGTGACCTGACTTTGCAGTTCAAGCGAATGAGCGCGCTTCTTCTTCTTCTTTACTTTCCTCCTCTGACTCCGCCCTTGCCTGTCCCTATCCTCTTCCGTGCTCTCCGCCACTTTATCCAAACTTCCTTCCTCGCTCTCAGCTGGCTCACTCTCAGAGCCAAGGAGCTGGTTCAGGGTCGTGTTGAGGTTGATGTCTGTGACACACAACCTGCTCCATGGCTGATACCAAGTCTCGGCATAGAGCACAACACACGGCAGCGAGGACACATGGGGGAGGAGCTGGCGGAGTGCTCCAGTGGCTGTGCCATGCTTCATCTTCTGGGAGCCTCTGTGGCCAGTGCCCAGGAGGACCGTGGCAGTGAAGGAGGTGGAGCCTTCAGTGAAGCCGGTCAGGGTGACCAGGTGAGGGGTGACCTTGTACGGGAGGAACAATGTTCTAGGTGGTGAGAGGAGGAGGGAGAGAGGAAGGGAGGGAGAGGGGAGGGAGGGAGGGAGGAGGGAGGGAGAAGAAGGGAGGGAGGGAGGAAGGAGACGAAAGAGGATAAACAGATGAAGCTACGATCAAAGAGACCAACATTGGCTAAATTCATTACTAGATACAACGACAACCTTTGGCACGGAATAATTAACCCAATCATCACCACTACACAGTGAACCCAAAAGATCCCAAACCACACCCATGCATGTAAACCCCCCGCATGCATCCAAGCTGAGGGTGGAACACAAGCCTCCATTGGGCACGTGCAGTGCATTATGCAATACCCACTACACAGCCACAGCACCCAGAACAAAGCCACTCTCTCTGTCACTTCCTACACAATATACAGTAATTGTAGACATCTTGCCACTTCAGCATGTCTTTCTGATGAATCGGTACCCCAGGTGTTGGGTGTGTATAGAACTAGCTATAGAGGTACATACAGGCAAGCTTTGTTGATTTAAGGCTCAGGAAATATCACGATTATGCACTGGAACAGATTATGCATGGGAACAGCTAATCCACTCTCTACTGCGAAGGATTTTACATTTGCTACATCGAGCACGGCTTCTTTCGTTGTAATTCAATTAGAAATGCACTCTCCACTCAACAACACATGCACCTAGCCTAAAGACCAGGTCACACTTCACCAGTATAATAGGGTCAGGAGAGCTTTCACCCTGGGGCCATTGACCTTATGGAGAAGTTCAGAGGTCAAATTAGTCTGGGTTGCCTGGACCTTGACCCCCTCAGGTAAATTAATACCAGAGCAATTGTCTTAGCCTTTATTTGGAGGCTTCACCATTATGCTATTCTCATGTGCAAGCTGCATGGACATGCTCTGCAAAACTGCCTGGAGGGGGGGATGTGTATAATTGAGCATTGTCCACCATCACCATTTATACCATTACAAACCCCTACACCTTTATACATCATCCTCAGATTCCCACCCTTTCACATGCTCACTTGCTGGGGATGTCATGTGACTCCCCTCTGGCCCTCTCTGTGCCCTCACCTGGCCATGCTGACTGTGAAGCTGGGGTAGGCCCTGCCCACAGCCTCCCAGAAGTGTGATTCGGCTGCAACGTCCAGGGCAATGTAGGGGGGAGTGGTCAGGGTGTGTGGTTTGGTGCCTTTGATATTGATGACCATGCCATGTCCCTCGTGCGCTGGGTCCGTGCTGGGGGTCACCTTCAGGTCGTCAACCTGCACATGGCAGCAGTGCAGACTAATGAACAAGCCTTCCTCTTCCAATCATATTACTTCCTCAATTTCCTATCTTCTAATTAACTTCCTTTCGCTTCTATTTTACTTCCCTATTACCCAGCTCTAATTAATTTCCCTTTATCTCTATTATACTCCCTGACTATCATGCACACCTTCACTTCCTTATCCAGAGGCCTCGTCATGCGCTCCCGCACTGACGTCCAGGCCGCCATGGCAACCAACAGCAGGATGGCGGCAGTGCACATGTATGTAATGTATGCGGGTGGACCCTGCACGAGGGCAAAGGTCAGTGCCCCGGGCCACAAAACCCACACCAGCGGAGACGATTTGAAGCTCCCCCAGGCCTGGAGAGATGGAAGGGCCAGTCATAGATGCTCCCCTCCTCCCACAAGGAGTAAATGCTGACGGAGGAGAGAGACTGAAGGGATTTGGGCATCATGGAATAGAAGCTCTCGTGGATGGCAGCTTCAAACTGCTGGTACTGAATAGCCACACCTATCATCCCCAGCCCCAGGGCAATCAGCACCAGAGGGAACAGCAGGGAGTCCCTAAAGGTCACATGTGCCAGGTGTGCTAGGTACAGAATGATATAGATGGCTCCGATGACGATGACAAACTTTGAGTTGAGTGGCACTGAGACGAGGATAAGCAACACAGCACAGAAGCAACCGAGTACCTTCTGCTGACTCAGCATTATCAGCGTGAAGAACAGGAGGAAGACACAACTGATCAGGTAGAGGAGGTTCGAGACGAGAAACAATGAAAACGCAACACACAGAAGTGTCACCGAGAAGGAGAGGATGCTGTAGGCGGTCTCGTGGGGTGTGGTTTTTAGGGAGCGTCTATAGTAGCTCAAGGCCACGAGAAGCATCCCCACACCCCCCACCCACGCAAAGTGAGGCTGGTGGAGAAACATAAACACAAATGACAGCCCAACAGACATGAGAAGTTTGTAGAGAAGGTACAAGTGCCCAAAGAAACCGTCCAGACTATTCTTGGCATACTCAACAAACAAGCGAGCGTGATAAACAAGGACAGCCATCGAGGTTAGAAGAGCAAACCCCAACTCTATATCGGGCAGGGTGAAGACCCAAAGGTCCAAAGGTCGAGTGAATAAGCTGGCTATCCCTACGAATCCGAGATTCGTCACCAAGAGGACAAGAGAGTAGAGCTCGCTGGATGTCAGGAAGTTGATAAAACTGAAGTTGAACGCCACAACACAGATCAGTCCACCGAGGACCTCGATATTGCCCCCACCACGGACAGCCTGCGAGAACAGGGCCGCTGCCACACCCCCCTTCAGCAGCCACAGCCAAAGGGAGCCAGACGGCTTGATACTGAGATTGCAAAGACTCACAACGTATCCGATCATCCCAATGGTGCCAAATACCTGAAATGTCATCCTGTCCAGCCTGGAGCCTATGAGGATGAACGACAAACTGATCAAGAGGAAGAGAGAGCTGTAGATGTCCGAAGACGAGCGGATGAAATTGGTGGCAACATAAAAGGTCAGCAGGCCAAAGAAATGGAGCCAGAATCCCAGATCTGGATCGGAACCGGAGATGGTCTCGGAGGCATAGCCGAGCAGCATCATCAGCACCCCCATGGCAACGGAGATGCGCGCTCGCAGCCTGTCCGAGTCCTGATACGGCAGCTTGTCAAAGCCAGGCCAGAGTGGGGTGAGGTCCATGGAGAGATACCACAAGCTGAAGGAGATGGGAAACAGGAGGAAGGGGAAACGAACTGCATACAGATATGCCACGCCCACCACAATGGCCGCTATCTCCATGACGACCCACCCTGGTCGTATCCACTGGTTGAAGCCGACAAAGTTTCCAGGGTCTCTTTTTGGCCAGAGTTCAAGTGCCCTCTGGGCGTGATAGACAGTGAACGGCACCATGCTTGTGCTCAGTGTGCAAAGTCTAGAGAAATGAGAATGACTATGAAAATACCCTCCAGTCTAGGCTCTAATGAGGCTATCCCTCTAATCAGGACCACTTTTGACAGGTGGCCCAGATTAGAGGGAGCCCATTGGACTTGCATTCCACTTGACAGCTTACACTTGGCAGCTTAAACACTTACATTCCTCCAACATAGGCATAGTGGACAGTGTACCAAAGACTGACCCCAGCACCTCCAAATAAGGTCACCTGGACCGCCATAATCCCCGCCAGGGAGGTGTGGCTGCACTTCTCCACCGCCATGGTCATGAAGATGGTGTACGCTCCCATGACCACCACAGCACCGCTGAGATACAGCACGTTCAGCAGTGTCAGGTGGTTGTACACCCGCATGAAGATGTTAGCACGTTCCCGCCCAGCGGTGTCACTGGTGTTAGTGTTACCTGTGTCATTAAGATAATATTAGTACGTTACCGCTCAGCGGTGTCACTAGTGTCAGTGGTGGCGTTACCTGTGTCAATGGTGTCATGACTCTCTGGTGTCAACTTCTCAGCTGTGTCAATGCTGAATTTGAGGTTCATGGAGAGAGCCAGTTGGCGCAATTTCATGGAGTGCTCCCTGTCTATAATCCCTTCAGACTCAGCCCTCTCCAGGTAGGTATGGAGAACGCTTGGTGAGGCGGCACTGGTCCATTCTGAGGCCAGCAGGAGCCCTAACAGCAGAGAAAACTGGAGGAAGAACCGAGTACAAGCCATCTTGTAGCCACACCTGTTTTAGCGGGCATTGTTGTGGGTGCAAAGTGCAATATGTGGCGGGAATTTCAAAAAGTGCATGATCAGCAAAAAAGGAGATGGTGAGTTTTTTTGGGGTGCAGGCCTTTCATGTCTATGTCTCACTCTTCGACTTCTTCCCATCATATCTAGTCGGTTACACTCCACACAGACCTAGGGGACATCAAGATAGAGCTCTATTGTGACAAAGTGCCCAAGGCAACTGAGGTAAGCACAGCTGAGTGGGGCTTTTGAAGCCAACATAATATTATTTTCACCTCCATTTTCAGAATTTCTTAGCCCTGTGTGCCAGCAGCTACTACAATGACAACCTTATCCACCGGAACATCAAGGACTTCATGGTGCAGACTGGAGACCCCACTGACATTGGAAAAGGAGGGACAAGCATCTGGGGGAGAAAATTTGAGGATGAATTTCACGAAAACCTAAAGGTTAGCAAAGTATTCTTGACCATGTGTTCAGTGAATGTGTAGGGCCCGGGGGTGTGCATTATTTAATCTACCATAGCATTGACCACTATTTGGTGTCTGCTTGGTTCTCTGTAGCACAGTGTCAGAGGGGTGGTCTCCATGGCAAACAATGGCCCAGACACCAACGGCTCCCAGTTCTTCATCACGTACTCCAAACAACCTCACCTGGACATGAAGTACACTATCATTGGCAAGTAAGTGTCCGAGGTGAAGAGACACTCTATATAATGCACACCTTCACTCTATATAATGCACACTGTGCCACACCCCTAATCAAACGAATGATACTGCTGTAGAGTGATTGATGGATGGGAGACACTGGATGACCTGGAGAAGGTACCTGTCCATGAGAAGACTTACAGACCCACCACAGAGATCAGACTGAGAAGAGTAACAATCCATGCTAACCCCCTTGCTGAATAGCTAAGTGACAACAACTAATCATCCGGACCCCTGAAATGAAGCCACCTGCGCATAGGGTGGTCAGGCTATGGATTTAGGTAGTTTAGCTCAGCAGCAATCAGCTAGTGACAATCTCCTGCTGCTTGCCTGCTGGCCTTGGAATTTCGTGCTACTTTTGCTGAATCTTTCAGCCTCAAAATTGCCTAGCTGTCACGTGCATCCACAGCTGTTGCTTTTTAATGACCAGATTGTGTTGATACTGCGCTAAACTGCTTCACAAAGAGAGAAGAAATGGTTGTCTAGTTCTTGGTTCCCAGAGCATTGGCACCATGCGTGCAGCCCCAATCTCGTGGATCACCTCCCCCAGACGCTGTTCCTGAAAATCAAGAAAGCACCATTACCATTATCATGCATGGTGGCGTGCAGACAAGCCAGGTACAGTGTTCAGCTTGGATTGTGTTTCATTTTCATGCATACCTGCATTATTTTAGCCTCCCGGATGACCTCGAGATTCTCCCTTCCTTGATCGCCTTTAGCACCGAGGTGGCTATGGGGTCCAGCTGTATGGCACTGTCGCTGCCACCCACGGGGTCAATGCTGTATCGAATCCCGGCGGCAGAGGGGGGGGAGTGGAGGAGGGCGTTAATTGGAGATGGGTTGACTTTGATTTTGGTGGCTTCCTTTGTCTCTCTCCCACTAACAGAGGACGTCTTGGCTTGAGGTGTCCTTTTGGTTTCGCTAGAAGTGTTGAGCTTGTTGTTAGGAGATTTCTTGAGCTCTTTACCACTTGAGCTGTTTTTAGCCTTGCTTGGTGCTTTCTTGTTGATGCTGGAAGGGGCGAACTTGTTGGGAGGCGATCGCCTGGTCTCGCTGCCCCCGAGGGAGCTGATGGAAGGCGTGAGCTTGCTAAACGTGCCCTCGCTTGTGGTGGAGATGGAACTGGTGGGGGTCACTCCGAATAATCCAGGGTCACTCGACTCCAGCCACTTGCGTCTCATTAGGCTTTGATTGGTGGGGGTTGCAACCATACTTGGCGTCGATTGGGGGTGTTTTTGCTGAGTCGGGTCCTTGGAGGAGGACGGGGGGGGCGTAATAGGGGTGGGGCGGGAGGTGGAGTGTCTCATGGAGGAGGGCGTGGCAGTGGTAGGGATGGTGCAGGAGGGGGAGTGTCCTTTGAAGGGGGGCGTGGTCATGGTAGGTGAAGGGTGGTTGGGAGATCGTTCAATTGTCATTGATGGACCATTTGGGGAATGCTTGACGACCATTGAACTTCTGAAGGGACTGGACTGTGGTGAGTGCTGGATGGGAGGGGCGCGGTGAGCAGGGCTGGTCTTGGGCTGCGGTTTCTGCAGCTGTCTTTTCTCATGCGGAGGGGAAGGCGCAGGAGGGTCGTAGTCGTAATACCTACAATCAAGTCGACACAAATGGAGGAACCCCTCGTTAACAAACCCATCAGCTCCGAATAAGGGGACAATCCTTAATTACAGTGGACTTCCTCTAATCCGGCCACCCGGTTGGGACCTGTCAAAGTGTCCTGATTAGAGGGGTGGCCTCAATTTCAGAGGTAGACTTGCACAAGGACATTTTGAAGTGGCCTCATTTCAGGGGTCCAGATTAGAGGGAATTTACCGACTAATGTGTCAACACGGTGCACGCGTGGAGGAAAAGTTTTTGTGCGACTTTGAAAGGGAAAAAGGCAAAAACAAAACACGACAACACAATCAATTGAATGTTAGTGAGGTAGTGTTTGCTGGTTTTGTAGTGCATTGAGCCAGAGCCATGGACAGTGTGTGACGTGGTGTGTGGACATTTCTGTGCTCTTAGGATAGCATGACCTCTCACCCCAGTTGGTAGTGTGTGCCCATCCCATGCATCCTGTTCTTGACATGCTCCAGGTGACGGACTTGGTCCTCCAGACTGTGGATGACACTGCAGGACAACAACAAACAAACAACAATGACATCATTGGTGACGGAAAGATAAACAACAAGGGTTGAAAGACTAGGCCAACAACACTAGCAAACTATGACATCATTGGGAGGCAACAATGACATACAACAACATGATGACAACAACATTGTTGACAGAAGACAACTCAATGATCCGAGCACACGCACAGATGCTGTGATGCTGCTGACCTTCTGTGTCTGGCGTCCGCTGTCTTGTACTTCTCTAGGGTCGCCCTGAGGGAGGCCAGCTCACCCTTGCACATCCCCAGGTCCATGTGGTAGGCCTTGTTGGCCTCATACAGCTTCCCGTTCT
>JAAGOD010069766.1_pt1 | contig 11975 bp, 13 predicted proteins | sample 8389681 | NCBI WGS metagenome assembly JAAGOD01 (sample SAMN13964374, study PRJNA552185) | sponge metagenome | biome: deep-sea hydrothermal vent fields; feature: spots directly above weak diffusing fluid; material: seawater and sediment | host: Tedaniidae sp. KZ-2020 ... | reverse complement strand
TCATCTTTGGGATGACTGTCCCTGAAGTGGACAAGCTGAGGAGTGATGGGTGAGTCGGTGGGCAGATTAAGTAGTGCCTAGCTGCAAAAAATTTCTCTCCTGTAGGTATGTTCCTCGCAAGTACTACGAGTCCAACCCAGAGCTCAAGAAAGCCATTGATCAGATTCACGATGGGTTTTTCTCTCCTGAGGACAAGATGCTCTTCCATGATCTCACATATGGCCTCCTCAACTTTGATAGGTAAACACTACATACCGAGTCTTACAAGTGGACAACTGAGGTTTCACTTCCGTATTGTGATGATGTCATGATTGTTGGTTTTCCCCTTATCACTCCTGGCCCCACCCCCTTCCAGGTACTGCTTGTTGGCTGACTACGAGTCTTACATCAAGTGCCAGGAGAGAGTTTCCCAAGTGTATTCTGACCGCAGGACATGGCTGAAGATGGTCATCCACAATATCGCGCACGTCGGCAAGTTCTCCAGCGACCGCACCATCAAAGAGTACGCGGACGAGATCTGGCATGCCAAGCCCTGCGTGGTTCCCACGGAGACCAAGCCCACCTCCACCACGGCTGCCAAGAAACCCACACCTTCTGCCATCAAGAAACCCACACCTTCTGCTGTCAAGAAGCCTGCAGCAAAGAAATAGAAATCATATCTTACCATTTTGACGCTATAGTTGGTGATTTGAAAACTATAATAGTCCATGAACAATAGTCGTGTATGTTTATTATAACTAATTGTTTTATTGACCAACAAAAAAAAATTTTCTTCGCGTTTAAAAAATATTGCGGTGTTCACTTTCGTGGTGGTTCAAAAGGTGCGTATTGATGGTCGTAGAGTCCAAATTGCTGGTGGCCTTCCGAGAAGCATCGCTGGCAGTAGAGGTCGTTGTCACAGTCGTAGCAGCGGATGGTAGCGTCATCATTGCAGATACAGCACCATGGCAGCTCATCGACTCCACAGGCCCCTCCCCCTCCCCCCATTCTCGTAGCCCCACCCCCTGTGGAGGCGTGGGGGGGAGGAGGGAGAGCAGTCGCACCTGCAGAAGCCCCACCCCCATCACTGGGCTCGGAAGTAGATTTGCTCGGCTCTGGGTCGCAATTGAGGCCACTGGCTTCCAACTTGCTGTCCAGCTCAGTCTCTTCCAGCATCCTCGCAATCAAACCCTGCACCTCCTGGTCAAACTCCCCCCCATTCTCATTACCGGGGAAATCCCTGTCGTCCAGGATCCCTAATTGCCTAGCAGCTGATGAATTCACGGAGGAAGGCACAGTGATGCTAGGCTCAGCCCCAAAATGGCTCCAGGTAAAGTCCATACGAGGCCCCGCTGTGGACTTTGGCTTGCTCTTGACCACTTCATCGTCCGAGATATCATGTGCTGTCATGTGATCTTCCGCTCCTCTCAGCTGACCCAAACGGTTGGACGCCTGCTGCATGAACTTGCTGTTCTCCTCCTCCTGGTCTTCTTCCAGCCTCAGCTCAATCCTCCCCTCTTCCAGCATCTTCACAACATCAGGATTGCTCCTGGAGTATTCCCTGTCCCCAGTTACCATGGGAACTTCGTCTTGATGCTCAGGAAGCTTTGGGTAGACAATGTCAGCCAGAGGATCATCTGAAGTCACTCCCTCCCTCTCCTCTGCAGCTAGCTTTTGGGCTTCCTTGATGAGGTTCTGTACACCACTGGAGTTCAGCTCATTCATGGCAGCTGCCTCCTCCCTAGACAGGAAAGCCTGCAGGTCTTGAAGGAGGTTCTCTGGATCCTCATCAGGGACGGCAGGGACCTCCATGTCCTCCAAAAGGTTTTGGATGTCCAGCTCAACCTTGGGTCTCCCCTTTGGTGCTGAGGTTGACGTGTTCTTGGTCCCCTTCAGTTGCTGGAAACGTCTGAGGAGGTCCTCGTCCATGGCCTCCTCCACTCTCTGGCCAATTCTCACCTCATCAGAGGCCTGCTCCATGAGTCTGTCGGCTTGCTCAGTTTGGGTGTTGTAGTTTGTCTTCTCCTCTCCACTCTGACTACTGCCACCACCACCACCACTGTTGTCAGCCCCACCATCTCCCTCCCCTCCATCACCATGCCCACCACCCTCGTCTCGGAGCTTCTCCAACTTCTCACGCATCTCGTCATCAGTGTACGATGGAGGGTTGACCTTTTTGTTAGATTCCTTGAGTCTTTTCAGTCTTTCTTCCAGAGCTTTGTCTTCCTTGGAGAGCTGGACTCCGCCCTCTTTCCTCTGCTGGCTCGGACTGCTGCTCTGCCCCATGACCATGTCCAGGCGCAGCTTGCTCTGGATGGGGGCCTCAATGTGAGCTCTGTCGTAATATCTCTCCTGGAAGTTGGTCAAAATCTCCGCCTCTTGTGCTTTGTTGATGGCCTTCTGCCTCTTGCAGTACACACACGGCTCCAGAGACACCTGCAGCTGAGACTTCTTCACCTTCTTGCCCTTGTAGGGTAGGCAGGACTGGCAGAAGCTCCTGTGGCACTCAGGACACACGCTGGGACGTTCAAAGAAACCGTATTTGTTGGTACATCCAGCACACTTGTCGGCAGCCATGATAGTTTCAAAATTACTGAAGAAGCACACTTTAGATATTCGGTTATTTAGAACAGCAGCTGTAAACCGCAAAAACCTAATTATTGTGTGGGAGACAGAAGGAGAATGTGAGAATACCCATCTTTCTGTACGACCTAAAGCAGCTAACAGTGGGTCAAGGTGAGCTGGAATCCCTTGTTACAGGGTGAAATATCAGCAATTCCTTTGCTTCCAGCTACATTGCAGCTTCTTCATGCAGTGATCTGCAAATGTCCAGATCAGTGCCTGAAGTGGATCTCACTGGCTCCCAGCACATGGCCATGGGCCATGGGCAGTATATGGGGCTGGTCGATGGCAGTATGTCCACACTGGAGCCTCAACGACAGATGTTCAGCACCTCCCACAACCCTTATATGGACCCGTCAAGCCTGTTTGACGGCAATGGGTGTGGCTACGTCAAGGTTGAAGAAACGCAGGTGGTTCACATCCAGGATGAGCCTGTTGGTGCATGCAGTACTGACGCACCACCAAAGGAGACACTATATGGTATGAGTGAAAGAGTACCCGGTTAATTAACGAGTACACAACATTCCATATTTGGGCAGGCTTTGAGGACGGGTTGCGGCACAAGATCAACGTGCAGATTGAGGACTTTCGGTTTGGTCTCCAGCAAACATTGACGGAGGAATTCCATGACTACTACTCCACTGTGCTGCCCCCGGCCAAATGTAGGAGGTGTGAAAATGTAACCCACCATCACCAGCAGCCAGCATGGTCACGGGTGGAAGAGGAGGCATGTCCTGGAGATGGATCTTCATCAGTCCCTGGAGGGCGGGGGGAAGGAGGGGAGGGTGTGGCAGTGGATTCAGGGGCTTGTAGCAGCACAGACTCCAGGGAAAGCGAAACACTGGACCAACTCATCGACCAGCAGTTGATTCAGCTCCAGACCCAGGCAGCCCTCATCACCTCCACTCTCCTCGCTCGTCCAGAATACGCCATGGCACAGCAGGACCACGACGCAGCAGAGAATGCTGAATCAGCATCTGCACTGTCAGACACCGATTGAAATTCCCATTTTGTCAATTTTGACTTATAGTAAAATTATATTCTCTGAAACACACAGTATAATATACAGCAGTGACATTTTTTCTCCATGGTGTAAAACAAAAAAAAACCCTCCTATTGTTCTACCAGCCCTCCTCTCCACTAGATCACAGTGGATCTCAGGGGCTCGTGGTCCATGGCCGAGCCAGGCTTAGGACTGTTGATCTAAAAAGGAAACAACTTTATGTGTAAACTCCATTTTCGGAATCAGGTTTTAAGAGTTATTTCAGGAGCTAAAATAGCAATACTGTTTGCTGAAATCAAACTTACTCCAGGATTTGAGGCAGCCATGGAAGGTGTGTCTTCATCAGGGGATTTGACCGCTCTCCCCTCTCCCTCCTCCCCCTCCTCCATGTTGATGCAGATGGTGGGGCGTGCCCACGTGCTGATGAAGCCCTCTTGACAGGCTGTGAGGATACAGTCCTCTCTGAACACCAGAGCCGTCAGTCGCTCCTGGCTGATCTTCTTGGCCACCAGTGGCTCCACCAAGTTCACCTCGTGCATCTTGGGAGCAATATCGTCACTGTTACAGCTCTCAAATGTCCCCACGGACCGCCTTGTGTGATTTGTGCTTGAGTTTGAGCTGCTAAATCCACTTCCCACGAACTTGATAACTTTGCGCATGGGGTCTTTCAAAGTGCTCCGATGGTGTTTCAAGGGTTTATCTTTCTTCGGCTTGTCTTTTTTTCGTTTCTGCTTTTTCTCCTTTTTACTGCTGACAGAGGATGTGGAGGAGACTGATACTGATGGACTCGACTCTTTTCTTAGCAAATCTACTGGGAGGCTTAGCTCTGGGCTCTGGCCTGTGAGGTGTGTGTGGTTTGAGCCGAGATTCAGGTTGGAGTCAGAGCCAAAGTGGTCGGAGACGACTGAGGGCTCCTTGCCACCCACTCCACTTCCTCCGCCTGTTGAGAAGTTGTCGCCCTGCCCTCTCTGGGGGGAGCCCCCTTCCCTTGCAGCACCACGAAGGGCCTCTTTGGATGTCGGAGTCACTTCGATGCCTAGTTCCGCTGTCGAGACAGGCCTGCTCTGCCTGCTCATTCGAGATCTCCCGCGGGCCAGGAGGCGTCGAAGTTTGAGTGTGTCTCCAGAGAGATCCCAGAGACAGAGCTGCGTGTCTTGTCCAATTGAACCTAACCTGTACGCCGTGTAGTTGTTGAGAGGGGCGGGTTCTGGCATGTGACGCCCCCCTGGGAAGGGGCTCCCTGCCGCCTCAAGTGACACCCTACTGTCTGTTTCAAGGTCCGAGGAGGGAGTGGCCTGGGATGCTTCGGCCTGTGTTTGTACCAATTCTCCTTGTTTAGCTGCACCATCAGCATTCGGCAGCACTGTCATGTAGGGGTCAAAGGCCACTGCATTGACATAGGATTTGTGCCCCTCCCCCCTTGCCACGACCTTCTTGTGCTCAAAGGACCACACGGTAACTAGGTCATCCTCCCCTCCGGTGACCACATACTTGCCGTCGGGACTCCAGCAAACACACAGCAGCCCTCCGAAGTAGCTACGCATGCGGCCGTAACTCTCCTGCTTGTGGAAGTCGTAGATTCTCAGGAAGCCATCCTGACTTGCAACGGCAATGTGGACAGAGTTTGGCGAAAAGGCAAAGCCGTTTATCGGGCCGTGCCCCACCTCCCAGCGGGAGAGAAGCGGACATTTTGTGCGCTGCTTCACAGAGCAGACCCTAGCGTCAAGGGTCTCCTTATGTGAGACGTAGGAGATAGGATTGGTGATCTTGGTGTTGGCGTGATTCTCGGTGGTCCACGTGTACAGGCAGCCGCTCCGATGCGAGGAGACAAAGTTGTGTTCGGATCCAGGCACCCACTTGACACAGGTCACCCTCGTGTTGTCAACAGCAGCCTGGAGTAATTAGACACAGTTTTACTCTGGGCCCTGGGGTGGAAAATGAAATTACACTTGAAATTACACTTGAAATTACACTTTGAGTGTTGATGAGAAAACTAACTTTTCCAGGGATGGTCAGACTTTTGTACATACATAGAGTCCACCGGTACTCCAGTTAATATCCAATTCATAACAACCACGCCCACCCAATTATCTTACGTCCTCATTGAAGGCACAGAGGGCTTGCTTGTCCAGAGGACTGAGGTATTGGAGAGGTCCAGTTGAAAAGCCGACCACCAAGTCCAGGTGCTCCATGCTCCTGGTCATGGTGTTGAAGTCATGGCAGACTGGGATAGTGGGCGCCTTATATACACGCTTGTCTAACGGGTGCTTCAAATCTGGTATCTGGAATATGACCAGAAAGTAAAGAATTCCTCCAAGAGGTTCTACCCTTCAAATTAGATACCCTTCAAATTAGGTAACCTGGGGAAACATTAATCAATGGCAAAACATTAGAATGCTAACATACTTCACACATACATCACACATCAAAACACAACCCCCTCTCCAAATGTTTTTTTTTGTCTTTTGTGTCCAAGGAAATGTTTGCAAGGTGCTAACACCATAACTTAGCTCTGTGTCCAGGAGGGGTTAGCTATGGGTGTCCAGGAGGGGTGATTGGTATGTATGAGAATAATACAGGTGCTAACTTCTTTCCCTGGGCAAAATAGGGGGTCTCAAGGTGTTACTTCATTGCCAATAAGAATTCAGTTATGACCTTAACTTTCAACCCTAATGGCACTTTCAAGTCAATACAACCACCAACCGCCATCAAGCATTCAACATGGACTTTCCACTGAATAGGGGTAAAGGACTTTCAAAAACCATTGAAACCATTCTGAGCTTACGACACTAACATGACCAAGACATTATTATACATTCAAACAGCCATGAGCGCAGGTAACTAACCCCCTCCCCTCTACACATGGGAGGTGTGGTGGTGGGAGACCAGCCAGGAAATAATGTAACTGAAGAAGGTAGTTTCTTCATACTTCAACTGACCTTCCCAACCCCATCAAATGGATAGAAGTAGAGCTCTTTTCCTGAATTGAAGGCAATCCACTCACACACCCCATCTTTCCCTTTGCATGAGACCATGGATACTTGGACTGGCGATAGTTCTTTACCAAACAGGGCCTGCCTGCTGGGTCTGCAGTGTTGTGACGCCTTGACATTCCTATATGCCCCTTCCTTGGTGGTGAAATCGTCCCGGACTTCTGAGTGGACAGAATGTTGAGACACCAGAGTGGCCATCTTGTTCAAGTGGCTGCTCCCAGTTTTCTTTTAGCGGAAGTTTATGCTGATGCCACACCCACTTCCTGATATTGCCCCGCCCATTCAACTAACTACGCATGTGCAGTAGACATGTGCTGCAGAAGCTTCTAGAAGTTCCACGTGAAGTATTTTGGGAGACACCAACTTCTTGAGCAGCTTCAGTTCCAGGAGATTCACCGATCTACTTTGAAGGACAGTCAAGTATGTTTATGGCAGTGACATTATCTGACGTTTTGATATGCTCATCTTCTTTTTCTGTAGGTAAAAAAGACGGCAGCATGACTGAGCAACAAGGAGCAGATGTTGAGATGGAAGGAGAGGTTGAGACCTTTGCCTTCCAAGCTGAAATTGCCCAGCTGATGAGCTTGATCATCAACACCTTCTATTCCAACAAAGAAATCTTCCTTAGAGAAATTATCTCTAACAGTTCAGATGTAAGTACTGTAGCAAGCCAAACTGAGTATAGATACTGTTTCACTGTTCTTTTGATCTTTTAGGCCTTGGACAAGATTCGGTATCAGAGTCTGACGGATCCATCAGTCCTGGACAGCGAGAAGGAGCTTAAGATCACCATCACTCCCAACAAGGATGACAACAGCATCACTATTATCGATACCGGCATTGGGATGACCAAGGCCGACCTTATCAACAATCTGGGGACCATCGCAAAGTCTGGCACCAGACAGTTCATGGAGGCTCTGCAGGTATTTTCAACTCCCCTCCCCTTTTTGGGGGTTTGCTATCTGAAAATGTAACAGTATGGCTTCATTCCAAATATGGGCGTTACTATGGTTGAGTCTTCTAGAAGATTCTGCATTCAGTGTGAAAGATTCTGTTTTATGTGTGGAATCTTCTACCTAATATCTTTTGATCTGACCACAGTCTGTTGGTCAGCATGTGTTAATCAGTGTTGCTCTTGAACTGTCTTCTTCCCTTTACCTGTCAGGCTGGAGCTGACATCTCCATGATCGGTCAATTTGGAGTGGGTTTCTACTCTACCTACTTGGTAGCTGAGAGGGTCCAAGTTATCACCAAGGTGAGAAAAACTTATTATCAACATTGAAATTGAGGACTTGGGACACTTGGCTGGTCCAAAAGTGTCCACATTTTTGAGATTCCACTGTATGTACTTTGAAACTTTTTGTTTTATCGTAAATAGTGCAATGATGATGAGCAGTACGTCTGGGAATCCTCGGCCGGTGGTTCTTTCACCGTCCGCGTTGACGACAAAGGCGAATCGATCGGCCGCGGGACAAAGGTCACCCTGTACCTGAAGGAGGACCAGGCCGAGTACCTGGAGGAGAAAAAAGTCAAGGAGGTGGTGAAGAAGCACTCCCAGTTCATCGGCTACCCCATCTCCCTCTTTGTCACAAAGGAGCGCGACAAGGAAATCACTGACGACGAAGCCGAGGACGAGGAGGAAGAAAAGAAAGAAGGAGAGGAGGGAGATGAGAAGAAGGAGGATGCTGATGCTGATGGGGAGCCAAAGCTCGAGGACCTCGATGAAGACGACGACAAGGAAGATGATAAGGAGAAGAACAAGAAGAAGACAAAGAAGATCAAGGAGAAGTACTCTGAGTTGGAGGAGCTCAACAAAACCAAGCCCATCTGGACCCGCAACCCGGACGACATCAGCCAGGAAGAGTACGGGGAGTTCTACAAATCTCTCACCAACGACTGGGAAGACCATCTCGCTGTCAAGCATTTTTCCGTTGAGGGGCAGCTGGAATTCAGGGCCCTGCTCTTCATCCCCAAGCGTGCACCTTTCGACCTCTTCGAGAACCGGAAGACCAAGAATAACATCAAGCTCTACGTACGCCGTGTTTTCATCATGGAGAATTGCGAGGAGCTCATCCCGGAGTACCTCAACTTCATCAGGGGTGTGGTGGACTCGGAAGACCTCCCCCTCAACATTTCCCGTGAAATGCTGCAGCAGAGCAAGATTCTCAAAGTTATCCGCAAGAACCTCGTCAAGAAGTGCCTCGAGCTCTTCCAGGGCTTGAGTGAGGATGCCGAGAACTACAAGAAGTTCTACGACCACTTCTCCAAGAACATCAAGCTGGGAATCCACGAGGACACCCAGAACCGGAAGAAGATTGCCGATCTCCTCCGCTACCACACGTCAACATCAGGAGAGGACTACTGCTCCCTGAAAGATTACGTTGGAAGGATGAAGGTAAGAGACTAAATGTAGAAATTAACATTTTTGATCTTTCTCTCTCTCTTTGTAGGAGAACCAGAAGCATATTTACTACATCACCGGAGAGAGCCGAGACCAGGTTGCCAACTCTGCCTTCGTTGAGCGCGTGAAGAAGCGTGGCTACGAGGTGATCTACATGGTGGAGCCCATCGATGAGTACTGTGTGCAGCAGCTGAAGGAGTACGATGGCAAGACCCTCACCAGCGTCTCCAAGGAAGGCCTTGAACTGCCTGAGGAGGAAGACGAGAAGAAGAAATTTGAGGAGATCAAATCCAAATTCGAGCCACTCTGCAAGGTGATGAAGGACCTTCTCGATAAGAAGGTCGAAAAGGTGGTCATCTCTCAGCGTCTTGTCACCTCCCCCTGTTGCATCGTCACCAGCCAGTACGGGTGGACGGCGAACATGGAGAGGATCATGAAGGCCCAGGCTCTTCGAGACTCCAGCACCATGGGATACATGGCCGCCAAGAAGCACCTCGAACTGAATCCCGATCATCCCATCATTGATACCCTCCGCAGCAAGGTCGACAAGGACAAGAATGACAAGTCCGTGAAGGATCTGGTGATGCTGCTCTACGAGACCTCCCTCATGGCCTCTGGCTTCACTCTGGACGATCCTCAGACACATGCCAACCGCATCCATCGCATGATCAAGCTGGGGCTGGGCATTGACGAAGAGCTGGACGCCTCAGACGGTATGTATTTTCTCTATTATGTGGGGACCTCCCCTGATTGAAATTCAATTATTTACCTTCCAGATGCAACCCCTGAGGATATGCCGCCACTGGAGGGTGAGGGGGATGATGACGATGCTTCCAGAATGGAGGAAGTGGACTAGCAAGCTGTTGAGAACAAAATTAAAAAAAAACAACCCATCAGCTGATTTTTGCTTTATCTTATTGTTGATTATCCAAAAAAAAAACTACTCTAACGGACCCTCTGAGAAGGGACAACCTCCCTACAAAGGACACTCATATTTTTTTTGCTCTATTTTTAGTAACCACGTGTCTGTTCTAAAAATAGATTCCTGCCTTGTAAGCATTAAAAAGTTTGTGAGTGTGAGAGCGAGCATAGATGAGCTGGCTATGGCCTCTAAGAGTTTGGATACCGCCTCTACGAATGTCCAAGTTAAGCCTAAGATGACTGAAGTGAAGGTGGAAGACTCCAGTAAAAAACACCAAGATATAGTGCTTCTGAACGTGGGAGGGAAAAGGTAGCCTTTTGCAAGCATGAAGTAGCTTCGAAAAGTGGTTTCAAAGTATGAATTTAGTGCCTATAATTTGTTGTGTGGCATTCAGCATTGTTGAGTCTCACAGAAAGCCCTAGAAATGAGAAAAGAAGTTTGTTTACAACTTTCCAATTAATGCCCACCAGCTAACTGTATAATTTTTACCTTGCACTGTTGGTTAGGTTTGCTACATCAAGGCAGACCCTGACATGGATTCCAGACTCCTTTTTCACCAGCCTTATGAATGGTGGAATCCCTTCCTTGAAGGATAAGGCAGGAGCTGTACGTTGCATAATAGAATGTGTTACACACTGGTACTAAAATGGCCTCCCTTCCCCCCATTTTGGTGCTAGATATTCATTGACCGGGATCCCGACTCTTTTGGTCCGATTTTGAACTTCATGAGAACACGAAGTGTGGATTTGAAGTATGTGACCCTTTTCCTAACCACTTTCATCACTGGAACATGCAAATTACTAGAAATGTGGACTTGAAGACTCTCAAACATGAGGCAGAATTTTTTGGTATTCTTCCACTGGGTAAGCCGTATTTTCAAGCTGCCACTCATGTTATGTGTGCCTGTCTTCTTTCGCAGTGAAACGGCTGATGGTTTGTGATGAACTGGAGAGGAGCAACTGCGGTTCTCTTCTCTTCTACTGTCAGATCAGCCCCCCAGTTTTCGAGAGCCTCCCCCCAAACTATAGTGTGATAGTCAGCCACCACGAGGCAGCTGCCGGCACTCAGCAGGCAGGTGGCTCTGGTGGGGGACACCCGGGAGTCATCAAACCTGGTATGCGCAGTGGGATCTCTCAATAATGGCTATGCTCGGGACCCAGCTTTTTGTCCTTTGTAGAGAGGTTGTCCTCTTTCGGAGATTAGAGATACAACAGTACATACTTTTGGTTCGGAAGGTTTGTCCTCTTTCAGAGTGTCCCTTATTAGAGGGTTCAGTGTATGTACAGGCATTGGAACCAGTGAGGTGGATTCTGATGTGCTTTCTTTATGTTTTTTTGTAGATTGCTCTCGGCAAGTTCTGCAGCTGATTGGCCATGGGAATTGCATAGCTATTGCGTACAGTCACTGCATATGTGTCCTAGGGTATGTCAGAGTAAAGTCAGGGGATAAGGTAATAGAATCACTGTGTGCCCGGTTGAAATTCAGGGTTCGTGAGTCCAGGGGGTGGGAGGTGATATTCAGCACCCCCTTACTGGACAAGCCCCCCCAACGTATTTCTCTGAACACGCGTTCTGCTGGTGCAAGTGCTGGAGAGCCTATCCTAGCTGCAGTAGTAGGCAAGTGTGTTTCTGAGTGATGCTATCCTTTACCAATCTCTGGTTCTTAATTAGGTTACGAGATCAGAGTATGGACCTGCTCACCCACCACCACCAAAATGATAGGTAATGGTCATCAATTGTGCACACACACTTAAACAGACCATTTAAAGTACTTTTGTAGTCTAGGTACCCTTTATCTATGAGTACCTTTTGCACATCAATTTTCTAGCCTCTTTTGATATGAAACTGCAAGTTGATGGTCTTTTCTTCATTGGCAAGCAGCTGGTTGCCATTAGCAACACAGGGAAGGTGGTGGTGTGGCAGTCTGTGCAGAAGCACTGGCAGCTGCAAGAAGTGGAGGCCATATGTAGCTACGATACTGCTGGCTCTTTCCTCTTGTTGGGTTGCACCAATGGCTCCATCTATTACATAGGTGAGTCTGCGAGTGGCCTGAGGT
>JAAGOD010026084.1_pt1 | contig 11976 bp, 25 predicted proteins | sample 8389681 | NCBI WGS metagenome assembly JAAGOD01 (sample SAMN13964374, study PRJNA552185) | sponge metagenome | biome: deep-sea hydrothermal vent fields; feature: spots directly above weak diffusing fluid; material: seawater and sediment | host: Tedaniidae sp. KZ-2020 ... | reverse complement strand
TGCTGTGATTTTGTTTGTCCCGATACACTAGTCTCTGATCATTGGGTTGAATGATTATATACTTGTTACTATTTTAGCGCAACGCTCCTTCATTGCTAGTAGACACTATTATAAGGAATAATTAGGATATATTGAATATATACATGACCTGTTCACAAGATTATTTTTGGAAATTCTTGGGCTTAGACTTGAGTGTCACCGCTTTTCTAGTTCTTTGAATTTAGCTTCTAATTGTTTGCAGTAAGCATCCAGTCTGTACGCAGTCTGCTCCAGGGCACTGACACTTGCTTCCACTTGGTCTATCTGGTCACAATAGGGCTGTAGAGACAAGACTATAGAATACATTTTTATAACATGACAACATTAGGAATACTTGCTTACATTTTTCTTTCAACTTTTCTGATACTTGGTTGAGTCTCCCTGCCAGTGACGTCATATCAGAGTACTTGGCTACAGTCATCTGGTTGAGTCTTAGCAGCAACTGGTACTCCTCACTAGTCACTGAGGAGGGAGGGGAAGAGCAATACCATTAGCCAGCTGGCTAGCACAGCACTGACTCACCTGCTAATTCTCCATTTAAATACTCAGTGATTTTTTTGAACATATCCATGGCTAATTCCTTGTGTCTGTCTTCCATCTCCTCCTTTGGAGTTACTACAGAAGGTAGTGAGTCTTCAAGTTCACTCATCTTCTCCCTGTCTCTTTGGTCTTGCGATCTTCCAAATAATGCCCACCCTCTGCTCAATCTAATTATTAGATTTTTCAAAATTTCATTAAAATTTTTGTGGAAGCGTTATTTTTGCACCTCCAAAGCTAAGAAAGCCCCTTGAACTTTTATTTTGGTGATAGACTGCGCGAAATTATAAGTTGGTTTCTATGGTAATTAATGCAAGCAGAAAGAAACAATGATGTGACTGCAAAGAAGAAAGTAGCAGCTTGAACGAAGAAAAGTAAAGCAAGTGCTGAAATAAAATGTCTAGCATTGAGAAAGTAAGTCCAGTAACAGCATGTTATGAACTCTCTGTGTTATTATGCCTTGTGTGTGTAGTTGCTGCAGCATGGAGGCTCTGGGCTGGGGTCCCCCACTGGATCCACTCCCTCCCTCCCTCCCATCCCCCTTCCCCCCACCAAACTCTCTGGACAGGACATGCAGGGACTGGCTGCTTCTCAGGGTAGGGGTCACAACCACAGAGTGGGCCACTCAAAGGGACCCTACAATGCCAGGTCCGTCATAGGAACCACCTACCAAAAGAAATCCCTGTACGGAGGCGTGTCCCTCTACCACTACCGGAATACTAAGAGGATTCATAAGAAGGTCACAGATATCATGTGAGTGTAGCTAGCTGTCTTGGCTCGCTGGGCCACAGTGAGCGTGGTGTTGTTTCAGTGAGAGCCGTGCTGCTAGTGCCTTGCTGAGCACTGCACAGTATAACAAAGCACATCCTCCCTTACCTCTGCCACCAAAGCTGCCTGATGAAATGATGAGCAAGGACAGGGAAAGAAGGGTGAGTGCCAGAGTGTGGCTGATAGCTCCTCCCTCTCCAGAAGAGCTTGGACCTTGTTTGCTTAGTTTGCTGAGTCTTTTTGAATGGGTGTGCATTTTTGTTGCATTTCAGCTCAACTATGATTACCTTCGTAAGTGTGTTGCCAGTGCTCCAGTACCTCCCATGGAGGCTGAAACGTGGCAGCGCATCTTGGGCCACCTTTCCTCCCAACTCCTCTCCTCCCCCCTCTCCAGTCCACTCCTCCCAGCTCTGCACAAGGAGATCCACTCCTCCTATGAGAACACCATACGCAAGACCACTATCCAGATGACACTGCGGAAACCTAGTGTGCTGGGACTAGAGCCAGATCCTCCCCTCCACTCTGAGCTCACGTGAGTGGAGTGCTGTCTGTCCTGCTAGCGTGACTGTGTGTCCATTGCAGTGGTATGGACTACTCCACTCCCTGGAGGGACCGTTTTGAGGCTGCAAGGGAGGCCTTGGAGCAGAATCTTCACATAGCCCAACCCGTCATGCAGACCATCCTCATCCTCTGGGACAAGTATAGAGACAGCACTCTCTTGGACCTCAGCTCCATCAGGTGGGTACAAATAGGTGGTTGTGTAAACCATGTGGTTAGAGTGTTGCATTTTCAGGTCAGCTGGCCCCATTGACATTGAGCACTTCAGGAGTCTGCTGGTTGAAAATGCCTGTGAGCATGCAGAAGAGAAGCTGCTGTCTAGCTGGTACCCTCACGTCATTGGCCTGTTTAGCAGCCCCAAGAGTGTTGGGTCTGCATCTGGTATCACAAGGCACGGCAGCACCGCATCATCCAAGTACTATGAGTGTGTGGACACATTGCTAGGCAACCAGCTGAGAGGCATGCTCAGTCGCACCATTGAGCAGTACCTGCTGCTGTTCAGGGCAGAGAACACCACGCGTCTGCCGCAGTTCAAACTCCAGCTCTGTCTGGAGGGCAAATCCATGGAGTTCTTCCCATCCATGTCGGAACTAGAGTCGGCTATCCTCTGTTTGGTGGACACTGTAGCTAATGCTATGAGCAACGTTTCCACTATAGAGGTGAGCATATGCTCGTGTGTCCAGTCTGTGTGTTTCACTGTGTGGTTGGTACAGGGTTGGCTATCTGGAGCGAGCCCGTGTCCCACAGTGGTGGTGGGGGTGGACCCTGCCCTGGTCAGCAGTGCCATGGCCACTCTCAAGGAGGCTCTCTCACGCAACCTCCAAGGTCCCTTGGAGTACCTCCATCTGTACAGTGAGCGACATGCGTACCTGGTGTGTGTGGAAATGTCTCTTATCCTCTTGTGGTGTGTATGTAGGGAAGTATGAGAGTCTTGTGTCAGGGGAGGCAGAGCAGGAGGTGCTGGACTTCCTCAGCACTGCAAATCACTCTCTGGCTGAGTACAAGACCAAGATCCAGCACTACCGTGAGCTGAGTGGAGAGATCAGTGGACTGGACGATGTGGTGCTCTTTGACATGTTCCAGCTGGAGAGCCATGACATTAAACATGGCCTCAGTGAGATAGTGCAGAACCTCACCTTAGCTCTCGTCAAGCAACTGGCCCGGAAACACATGGACGAAAACACCAGGATCATCAGGGAGTATGAGAACTTTCAAGCACGTGCTCTGAAGCCACCTGAAGACTCGCGTGAGATGATGGAGAAGATTGCATATATGGAGACAGTGAAGACAGAGCTGGTGAAGGATCAGTGGGAAGCCGTCACTGCCTCACTCAAGTCTCTCAACTACCTCCTGGACATTCACACCTTCACCCCTGAGGAGATGGAACTAAATCAAATCACTCTGACCTGGCCGCAGAAACTAGCACCCATCTTTGAAGAAAATGAGCGTCTCGTAGAGGAGAGCAAGGTATGTAGTGGTTCTAATCAGTCCATGACTGTTACATGGTGGTGTGTGTGTGTGTGTGTGTGTGTGTAGGTTAAGGGAGAGAGGGAGCTGACAGAGAAACAGGAGAAGGTCATCATTGAAGTGGAGAAATGTCACCAGAGAGTTGAGGAATTCTCTGAGTACTCTGACCTCAACCTCATGCAGCAATATTGCAAGGAGATCACACTGTGAGTGTAGCAACATGCAGTGATGTGTTGTCCGTGGAATAAAACCTGGCTGCAACGATATTGCAGGTTGCAGAAGCGTCTTACTGAGATCTCAGAGCAAGTGAGTCAGATCAACAAGGAAGAGGAGCTGTTCCAATGGACTCCCACCACCTACCCGCAACTTGAGACTATCCAAACCTCCCTCGAGCCTTACCAGAAACTCTTCACCTCTATATTCAAATGGCAGCGTACGGAGAAGAAATTCATGGACGGTGCCTTCCTGGAGCTCAATGCCGAGGATACTCAGGCTGAGGTATGTTATGTTGCATGAGCACACTGACAGGATTGAATGTATGCACAATGCATACGTACGGACCATTATGTAGGTGGAAGAGTTTGGGCGAGATATGTACAAGCTGCTTAAGATGTTTAACGCTAAAGCGAAGCAACTAGCCCGGGAGAGGGAGAAGGAGGCTGGTGGCGCACTCACCGGAGGGGTCAAAAAGGGCATGGATTCAAAGGCCCCAGAGCAGCAACAATATGCTCCTGTCAAATTGTCCACTCACATCCAGGACAGCATCAAGCTATTCAAGGTAAATCTGGTCTACTTCATGCCTTTATCAGACCATGTCTATCTTTCTGGTGTGACACGTGATTAGGAGCATCTTCCAGTGATCCACATCCTGTGCAATCCCGGGCTGCGACAGAGGCACTGGGACAAGATCACCGAGATAGTGGGGTTCTCCATCACCCCTGACTCTGGCACCTCCCTGAGGAAAATGCTGAAGCACAACTTAGAGCCTCACCTGGACAGCTTTGAGATCATCAGCACTGCAGCAAGCAAGGAACACTCCCTGGAGAAGGCCATGAACAAAATGGAGGATGATTGGGATGCGATTATCTTCAACACCACAGTCTACCGAGACACAGGTTGATTGGTAGTTCACACTCCCCATGCAGCCACTGTGATGGTGATGTACGTTTGTGTGTGTCCAGGTGTGTCTATCCTGACCTCAGTGGACGACGTTCAGACCAACCTGGATGACCAGATTGTCAAGACTCAGACCATGCGTGGCTCCCCCTTCATCAAACCCTTTGAGGACAGGATCAAGGCTTGGGAAGAAAGACTGCTCATAATGCAGGACACCTTAGATGAGTGGCTCAAGGTCAGTAGCTCACACTGAGAGGCCATGAACTGGCATGGGATCTGTCCCTGCCCCACTCCAGGTCCAGGCTCAGTGGCTCTACCTGGAGCCCATCTTCTCCTCAGAAGATATAATGGCTCAAATGCCTGAGGAAGGCAAGCTGTTTCTCCAGGTGGATAAGAACTGGAAGGAGGTGATGCGTCACACTGTGAGGGACCCCAAGGTTCTGGCTGCCACCTCCCTCCCAGGCATGTTTGAAAAGCTTCATGGTTCCAATGACCTGCTGGAGAAGATATTGAAAGGTCTCAATGCCTACCTGGAGAAGAAGCGGCTCTACTTCCCGAGATTCTTCTTCCTCTCCAATGACGAGATGTTGGAGATTCTCTCAGAAACCAAGGACCCTACTCGAGTCCAGCCTCACCTGAAGAAGTGTTTTGAGGGAATTGCCAAGTGAGCTTTGATACTGTTGAGTTAAGTCAAGCCATCTGGTCCCCCTCTGCAGATTGGAGTTCCTGGAGAACCTTGACATTGTGGCCATGTTCAGCAGTGAAGGGGAGAAGGTGGAAATGAGCACATCCATCTCAACCTCAGCTGCCCGTGGGGCTGTGGAGAAATGGCTGCTGCAGGTTCAGGACACTATGATTGTCTCTATCAAAGATGTCACTGCAAAGGCTAGAGATGTAAGTACTCAATACTCGTCAGTAGTGCAGTGTCGTGGATCATGTGATCCCCCGTACAGGCATATGCTGTGGACCCTCGTATTGAGTGGGTGAGAGAGTGGCCTGGACAAGTGGTCATATGTGCCAGTCAGATCTACTGGACGGCTGAGGTGCATGAGGCCATCAAACACGGACCTCAAGGCATCAAGGAATACCATGAGAAACTAAAGAATCAGGTGCGTAAGCCTGTATGCATGTAGCTGTCCGAGATATATGTACATACATGCATGTACCTATGCATGTAGCTGTCCGAGATATACATGCATGTACCTCCATTCTGTATGCATGTAGCTGTCCGAGATTGTTGAATTGGTGCGTGGCAAGTTGCCTAAGCAGACTCGAGTGACCCTGGGGGCACTGGTGGTGATTGACGTTCACGCTAAGGATGTGGTTGCTGACTTGGCAGCCAAGGGGGTGCATTCTGAGAACGACTTTAACTGGCTGTGTCAGCTTCGTTACTACTGGGAGGATGAGAATACTGTAGCTCGGATCATCAACGCCACAGTCAAATACCAATACGAGTATCTGGGGAACACAGGAAGGTGAGGAGCATGTTGATAGGACCAGAACTTGGTCTTAATTTTGGTATTGAAAGATAGGTTAGCTGGCTTTGAGTGCTTTCCAACGATATTCTCCATACTTATAAGCTAGTACAGCAGTCGGTATACCCAACTGTATAATCCTACCTGCATGCTTTGCGTAGGTTGGTCATCACCCCCCTGACTGATCGTTGCTACCGTACTCTGGTGGGGGCATTCCACCTGAACCTGGGGGGAGCCCCTGAGGGACCTGCAGGCACAGGAAAGACCGAAACGGTCAAAGATCTTGCCAAGGCTCTGGCAGTTCAGTGTGTTGTCTTCAATTGCTCTGATGGGCTGGATTACTTGGCCATGGGCAAGTTTTTCAAGGGTCTTGCTAGTGCCGGCGCCTGGGCTTGCTTTGATGAGTTCAACAGAATTGAGCTGGAAGTTTTGTCCGTCATAGCCCAGCAGGTAATTTGGTGTGCCTAAACTGAAGCTGTGTCATTATGTATGTATGCCTTCAGATCATGTCTATCCAGCGTGCCGTGATAGCTCACCTCAAGATGTTTGTGTTTGAAGGGACCACCATCAGCCTGAACCCCTCCTGCTTTGTGTGTGTGACTATGAACCCTGGCTACGCTGGACGCTCAGAGCTGCCAGACAACCTCAAAGTGCTGTTCCGCACAGTGGCTATGATGGTGCCCGACTATGCCATGATCGGGGAAATCTCCCTCTACTCCTACGGCTTTGTAGATGCTCGCAACCTGGCCGTCAAGATTGTGATGACATACAGACTGTGCTCAGAGCAGCTGTCCAGCCAGTTCCACTACGACTATGGCATGAGGGCCGTCAAATCTGTGCTGGTGGCTGCAGGCAATCTCAAACTGAAGTACCCCACAGAGGATGAGAATGTTCTCCTTCTGCGCTCCATCATGGACGTAAACCTGCCCAAGGTAAGTCAGCCACACCCCTTTCAGCCTGCTACCAAGTTAATTAAGTTTATTTAGCGTTCGTTGCTGTTCACAATAAAAAATTAGTGCGGTTAAAGCATTTACAATGATATTATGTGTGTTACAGTTTCTGTCTCCTGATGTGCCCCTGTTTGAGGGTATCATATCTGACCTTTTCCCTGGGGTCAAGCTCCCCAAGCCGGAGTATGATGAATTTCTGGATGCTACCAACACTATTTTAACTGCGAAGACCCTGCAGTCAACGGAGTTCTTCCTGCAGAAGATGATCCAGACTTATGAGATGATGATAGTGAGGAGGCTGTCACACACTGTTTGGAGTGCATCATGTGATTTTTCATAGGTTCGTCACGGGTTCATGTTAGTGGGGGGCCCTTTCTCTGCCAAAACCACTGTGTTGAACGTCCTGGCCTGCACTTTGACCCTGCTGAATGAGCGAGGGCAGATGGACGAGTTCAAGACGGGCTATCGTGTGGTGAACCCGAAGGCCATCACCATGGGGCAGCTGTTTGGGCAGTTTGACCCTGTCTCCCACGAGTGGACGGACGGAGTGGTGGCAAACACTTTCAGGTACCAAGCATGGTGTGGATATTGTCCTAGTAGCGTAGTTTCAATGGTCTAACGTGTGTAGGGAGTTTGCCAGTGCACAGAATGACAACAGGAAATGGGTGGTGTTTGATGGTCCCATTGACACACTGTGGATTGAATCCATGAACACTGTGTTGGACGACAACAAGAAACTTTGTCTCATGAGCGGAGAGATTATTCAGATGAGCAACTCCATGAATCTCATCTTTGAGACTGATGATCTTTCTCAGGCCTCAGTGAGTCGCCTCCCTTAATATGAATGACAGCTGGATGTGTTGAATGCATTTCTTTCTAAAACCAGCCTGCTACAGTGAGTCGCTGTGGGATGGTGTACCTTGAGCCGACGTCATTTGGGTGGCGTCCCCTGCTGAGGTCGTGGCTGCTGTCCCTGCCGGCTGCCCTGCAGGAGCAGCGTGCACTGCTGGAGGCCCTGGTGGACTGGCTGGTGGACCCCTGTCTCAACCTGGTCTTCAGGAAGCTGAAGGAGCTGGTGGTGACCAGTGAGAGCAACCTCACACGCAGCCTCATGTACCTCTTTGAGATGCTCATGAGCGACGCTAGCAGTGACCCTCAGCAGGCTAAAGATAACAAGAATTTCAAGTCTTGGATTGTGGTATGTGGATAACGTACACACATACGTACATAATGCATGCATGCAGCATGCATATTATATACATACATGGAATTGTGCCTATAGAAAAGTTTGCGTAAGTGAGGACACCACTGTAGGTATGTGAGGGAGGTGCTGAGTAGTGTTTCCTTTGCACTGCAGTCCACATTCCTGTTTGCCATGATTTGGTCCATTGGAGCAACTTGTGATAAGAATGGCCACGATACCTTCAACGAGTTTTTCCACGAGTTGAGCTCGGGGAGGATGGAAGGGCACGGGATTCCAGCGGCAGTGGGGAAAGTGGACTGCCCCATCCCACCAGAGGGGACTGTCTATGACTACCTGTTTGAGCAGAAGGGGCGTGGCAAGTGGACGCCTTGGCTGGATTTCATCAAAGACAAGACCATTGACCCAAACATCAAGCAATTGTCGGAGATCATTGTCCCCACTGTGGACACGGCCAGGTAGATACATACATACATAGATACATACATACATACATACATACATACATACATACATACATAGTTTTTATCAGCACATGCCATGTCTGGACATGTGCGTAGGTATACATACCTTATGGGTCTGATGGTGGAGCACAACCGAGCCCTGTTGTTTGTGGGACCTACTGGGACGGGGAAGAGTGCCTATGTGAAAGACAAGCTGCTGAATGGTCTGGACAAGGATGTGTTTCAGCCTCTGGTCATCAACTTCTCGGCGCAGACGAGGGCAGGGCAGGTGCAGGACTTGGTGATGTCTAAGCTGGACAAGAGAAGGAAAGGGATGTTTGGGCCACCCATGGGAAAGAAATCTGTCATCTTTGTGGATGATTTGAACATGCCAGCTCGAGAGATTTATGGTGCTCAGCCTCCGATAGAGCTGCTGCGCCAGTACATGGACCATGGCATGTGGTGCGTGCTCCATGCCATGCTGGTGTTGTATGTTGCTGATGCATTCTCACTCTCCGTAGGTACGACAAGAAAGATACGAGCAAGCTGTCACTGGTGGACATCCAATTCCTGTGTGCCATGGGTCCCCCTGGGGGTGGGCGTAACCCCATCACGCCACGCTTCCTCAGGCACTTCAATGTTGTCACCATCAACGAATTCAACGATGAAACCATGACCAGAATATTCTCAACCATTGTCTCTTTCTACTTGAAGGTCAGCACTATTCTAGTATAGCAAACCTCAGTAGTACGGACTAGTCAAAATGTCTGTTTAAGTGAGGCTTAATGCATGTACTGACATTTGACTATGTAACTGCCTGTCACTGTTGCATGCAGCGTGAGAACTTCCACCCTGAGTATCAAACCTGTGGGAGCATGATCGTATCAGCCACCATGAACGTGTACAAGGAGGCTATGAGTAACCTCTTGCCCACACCAGCAAAGTCGCACTATGTCTTCAACCTGAGGGACTTTGCGCGTGTTGTGCTGGGCTGTCTGCTCATCAAACCTCCGGCCATCTCCAGCAAGAAACAGATTGTTAGACTGTGGGTGCATGAGGTGAGTTTGGTGTGCATGCAGGCTTACAGGGTGTGAGTGTGCATGTTTCTGCACGCAGGTGTACAGAGTGTACTACGACCGACTGGTGGATGCAGCAGACAGGCAGTGGCTGTTTGAGCTGATGCAGAAAATGGTAAAGCAGCACTTCAAGGAAGACTTCCATCCCCTCTTCAAGCACCTCAACTCCTCTGGAGGGAAAGTGGTGGATGACGACATGCGATCACTGCTCTTTGGAGACTACACCAAGCCTGAAGCAGTGAGTGGGTGTGGAATGGGGGCGGGGCTTAGGGAAGGTGTGAATGATGTGGGACATTTAATGTGGTCAGGCCGAGAAGCTGTATGAGGAGGTGGAGAGTCTTGATGAGCTGACGACTGTGGTAGAGAGTGCACTGGATGAGTACAACAACACCCATAAGAACCAGATGAAGCTGGTGATATTTCGTTACGTGCTGGAGCATTTGTCTCGTATTTGCCGCATTATCAAGCAGCCTGGAGGCAATGGGCTCCTGGTGGGTGTTGGGGGGAGTGGTCGACAGTCCCTCACACGTCTGGCCACGTCCATGGCGGACTACCACATCTTCCAGCCAGAGATCAGCAAGAGTTATGGAAAAATGGAATGGAAGGAGGACTTGAAGGTTCGTACCTGGGACATGGGTGGGGGGCCATAATATAATATGCCTTTGGGGCTGCTATGGTGGTTGGCTATTTCTTAGCAGCAGCTGGATTTACACATTCAGCACTACAACTGTGACCAAGAATTTTAATTAAGTACTGCTCAGTAGCAGTTACCTGGGACATGGGTGGGGGGCCATATACCTTTGGGGCTGCTATGGTGGTTGGTGTATTTCTTATAGCTGGCTGCTAGGCAACACATTCAGCACGTGACCAAGAATTTTAATTAAGTACTGGGCATGCTCAGTAGCAGTTTCATTTTTGCTGAACACGTGGGAAGACTCTGTGGAGAGAGTTGCAAAATGGCTGTGCTAGTAGATAGTGTATTATCTGCCTTTGCTGAAAGCAGTGACTACTAGAGGGAGAGGGAGAGTGGCAGAATGGCTGTGCTAGCTAGCTATTAGTATAGTTTCTTACCTGCCTGTTTAGGCTTTGCTGAAGTCAGCTGGTCATGAAGGCAAGACCACTGTGTTCCTGCTGACAGACACCCAGATCAAGGAGGAGAGTTTCCTGGAGGATGTGGATGGCTTACTCAATGCTGGGGAAGTGCCTAACCTCTTTGAACTGGATGAGAAGCAGGATATTCTTGAGGTAAGGCTGTAATGAAGAAACCCTAATTTGCAATGGTGTATTTTGTCCAGTACAAGCTAGCATGATTGTAGGAGGTATGAATTCTTTGCAGGCCCATAGACACAAGTGCTTGGTGTGAAAGTAGTATCACCAGTTCTGCTTTGTCTATAGGCTATGCGTCCTCTGGCACAGGCCCAGAATAAGGATGTGGATCACACCCCTCTCTCCCTCTTCAACTTCTTTGTGAACCGTTGTCGAGAGAACCTTCACTTGATCCTGGCCTTCAGTCCCATTGGAGATGCATTCAGAAACAGAATGCGCAAGTTCCCATCGCTCATCAACTGCTGTACTATTGACTGGTTCCAGGCATGGCCAGATGATGCTCTAGGTGAGGAAGTAATGGACGTACTCCGTCTACATACACGTACATGTGCAGTGGGTACATGTAGAAATACACGCAAATATTTTGGCAGCTCTTGATGTGTTGCATGCATTCGTGTCTACGTAATGCTGTCCTGAAATGTAGAATTGGTTGCAAACTGCTTCCTGGAGGAGGTGGAGCTGACTGATTTGGAGAGAGGAGCGTCCATTCCTCTCTGTAAACACTTCCACCAGAGTACAAGGTATGCTCATTCATGTGGACATGCATGTGCATGTACTAGTATGTACATGATATGACTGACATTCAGGGAGCTGTCGGACAAGTTTAGTGAAGAGTTGGGACGTCACAACTATGTGACCCCCACCTCCTACCTGGAGCTCATCTCATCCTTCAAGGCCCTGCTGGCCAGCAAGAGGGGGGAGGTGCTCAAACTCAAGAAGAGGTATGAAGTGGGACTGGAAAAACTCAAGTTTGCTGCTTCTCAGGTGAGTCAGATTCATGTGGCATGCATGTGACTGCTAAGTGATTGGCATGTGACAGTCCTATGGTGTGTGCGCGTAGGTTGCTACCATGCAGCATGAGTTGGAAGAACTGCAGCCCAAGCTAGTGACCGCTCAGGATGAGAATGCTCGGATGATGGTGGTCATTGAGAAGGAGAACACGGAAGTTGAAGCACGGAGCAAGGTGGTCAGAAAGGATGAAGAGGCAGCCAACGAGAAAGCTGCTGAAGCCCAGTCTCT
>JAAGOD010013337.1_pt1 | contig 11985 bp, 21 predicted proteins | sample 8389681 | NCBI WGS metagenome assembly JAAGOD01 (sample SAMN13964374, study PRJNA552185) | sponge metagenome | biome: deep-sea hydrothermal vent fields; feature: spots directly above weak diffusing fluid; material: seawater and sediment | host: Tedaniidae sp. KZ-2020 ... | reverse complement strand
CTTTATTGTTGAACTATACTCTCTAACTTCATGAAATTGGTTTTGGTTGCACTTTGGCCACACATCAATACGCTGTTTCGACACCTGGGAAATTACATGGGGCTTGATGATGGTGGATATTAAATTGCACCTCGCTTACTGTGTCTAAGCTGCCATCCTCTACTAGTGTGTCAAACTCCTGGTCCAGCAGTGTACTTAGATATTCATCTATGTCTGTACTGTTTACTGTTAAGTTGAAAAGAGAGTAAAAGTAGAGAGCACATGTTTCGACCCCTTACCATTGTCAGTTAGGTGAATGAAGTCTGCAGTGACAGTTACTAACCACTTTGCCTTTTCTCTCGTCGTTGTACCACCCAAGGCGTTGTCCACAATAATCTGTAGGGCTGCCCAGTCCGCTAACACGCAAGATACCGCATGCTCAAATAGCTTTAGATCACACATCACCACCTTGGGAGGTGGCTAGATGAAGTACAAAGTTTAATCAGCTACCTATCAATCAAAGATTGGCAAAAATAGAAGAAAAGTTCAGTTGGATAAATGATGTAAGTCCTTCTCTTGAAGCAAGCAGAGATTGAAGTAGAGGAACAAGTTCAAATCTGCTAAACAGAACTCTGCTTTGCCTGTGTACGTTGGTTTCTGATGAATACAATGATTACGTGGAACAGAAACTACCTCAAAGTTGAAAGTCGCTGAAGTAAAATGCTTAGTTTTTCTAGATATGGAGTAGTAAGACAATTTTCCTTAAGTATGTTGGAAACTACGCTGAACCATTCTCTATTGAGAAAATGCTTTAGTCCTGTGGAGTTTATATACATAACTACATCACTGTATGGCCACATAACACACTAACCACCATCAGACGAAACAAGAAGAAAGATATCTAGGACAGCACCCAGTAATACTCTAAACTTGGGGGTTGAGCACACATATGGCAAAACTGCCTGAAATCCTCCAAGTGAAATAAATTCCTCTTGCACCTGTAATCTGGGCTAAGGGATAAGGGAGTAATTGAGTATAGGCTCACCTCAGGATGCTTTAGGTCATACTTCAAACTCTGCAGGGCTTGGTTAAGTATGTCCACTACAAAGCAAAAGTTAAACCAATATCACCACCACAGCAACCTACACTGACCTTGCATGGTACTGTGAAGAATAACAAGACATGAAAGAACACGGGTCCTGAGATCACAACTACCACAGAAGCAGTGATCGAGAGGTGAAAACTTTGAAGAAATCAGTGACGAAGAACAGACTTCACCAATCCTCCGTAGGGATGAACCCACCGAGGTTTTCTATACGAAACAAATTGTTATGGCTAGCATCGCAAACCACAGCACAGGTACTGACTGCTTTGGAGCTTGCATGGAACAACACACGACAGATGAACTGTAAACAAATAAGGTGATGACAGGGAGGAACACTAGGGAGAAGAAGACCTAGTACAGAAAATGTACTAGTGCATAACATGTCACACAATGCACATGTTTCATTTTCATTAACTGCAACAAGGGCTGTAGATATCCACTGTACTAAATTATACACCAAGTGCTCCAGGAGTTTTTGCTTTTCGCTTTCCTACGGACAATATTAAAATGCATTAAACTCTTCCTAAAATCCATAATATAGTATTACCTGTTGCTTCAAAGGAGATTCCCTATGAACACAGGAGAGCTGTTTCCTTTGCTGCATAGGCTGGTAGCTGGGATTAAGCTTTGGATTTATTTGTTCGGATTTTTGTTGGTCTAATTTCAAACAGGTCAGTCTCGCTTGCACAAGAGTTAGTTGTTTTTTTATGCGGCAAGATTCCAATTTCTTCTGTTCCAGCTATTAAATAGGATATACACTGGAACCAGAGGTTATTAATTAGCCTATGACCTCTAGTTCCAGGGCAAGGTCAATGAGTAGGTAGGCCAATGATTATCGTACAAGTTACACACCTTGGGTTGGTTGGGCCAGTAATAAATGTCATGCCTTCTGGGTTGAATAACCTTTGGTGTGTCACCCCATAAGTACCGGCTTCCCTTGGAGTCTGTGTCTATCTTTATATTCAGGGTGCCTGCCCTGTACTCTTCCATCTGATACCCCATGCAGATAACATCGTCACTCATACCTGTGTCTTCAACTTGTCATTCATGCTGCAGACCGACTTTAAGCCATCCTTTAGCCTCACGTTTTCTTTCTTAATAAGCATTTTCTTTGCCTATATCATAAACAAACACAATACTATTTCACCAGAGGCGGAGCGAATTTAAGTGGTCGAGCTTATGGAAGAAGTAGTTTTAGCTTGGCCAGGGGAATACAGTTGGGGACCTCCAAACCAAAAGACCTGAAAAGGTGTCCGCTAGTTACTCTGCCACTGTTCACTGACCGTCTGGCAACAGCAAACTATTAATTCATGGTGTGTCTTCTCTGATCTTGCTAGGCTAGAGTTGCATGCAAGACCATTTACCTCCACGCCTTGTTGAACTTCTTTCTGTATGCACTCCTCAATGGCTCTGTAGCACACAGCAACATATTCTTCTACTTCAAGTAACAGTACCTCTCTTTCTTTCAATAAAGTCTCTTGGTGACCTAATTTCTGAAGAGAATTTTCAGTCAGCTTTTCCCTCTCTGCTAATGCACTCTCCCTCTCCTGTAGACTCTTTTCTTTTTCAGACAGTGCATATGCCTGGCTCTAATTGATAAAGGCCGGTTAGTACTTACATTTTGGGCGTAAAAATAATACCTTCAACTGGTCTCCAATTGCAGACAACTCCTTCACCACAAATGCTTCATCTGCTGCCATGTTTGTATTCATTCTAATTAATGAACATTTTGTTGTCTGCAAGAAAGTCACTCTTCCTCATTCTCATCAGACTATAAAGGGTTCAGGGAAAAAAAGATGTCTAAATCAGGAGACACTGAGATAGGATCTCCAGGTAGTGGCAAGAGCTATAAAGCTGTAGATTTTAAGCAACATAGCATCTTGTATGCCTTCAAGCCTTATGATCCTCTGAGAAATCTCTATAGCAGTAATAGATTGCCTTCTTCACTTAAGAGACATGTCTTAGACTCTCCAAGGATTAAGCAAGTCATTAGGGATGTGAGTGTTTAGCTAGCTACCTATAATATGCATTTTGTGATTGTGACCATTTCAAGGTAGCCGAAAATTCAGCAAGTTCTGTGGAATCAGTGCGCTTAACTGCACAATCTATTTTGGATGAAGTGGCTCATAAAATGGCCCTCCCAGCTGTTCGGACACTTGCTGGCATCTTGAGATCTGTACTGACCACAATTTTGTCGGCCATATATGTCAATATGGATGGCATAGAAGTTGTGAGTGTTGCTCTGATCATTACGCTCTCATATTTTTTGTCATAATTTTTTTGTTAGCTTGCTCGCACAGTTACTGAGTGGCCAGTTGTCCTCCTACCATCTCATCGGTCATACTTGGACTTTATTCTAGTCACTTACATCATGTTTGAGCATAATATTTCACTGCCATGTATAGCAGCAGGGCAAGGTAAGTGCAAGGTCACTAATCTGACTGTGTGCTGTCATTAAAATTCCATTTTCCAGATTTTATGTCAATGCGTGGTGTTAGCCCATTGCTTCGCCACTGTGGAGCTTTCTTCTTACGCAGAACTTTTGGATCTGACAAACTGTACAAAGCAGTTTTCTCAGAATATGTGAAGGCAGCTATGTGCTCTGGAGACTTTCCAATGGAATTTTTTTTAGAAGGCACCCGTAGTAGGACTGGCAAAAGTCTTCACCCTCGATTAGGTGAGTACACAAGTGTTCTCACATCTGCGATAAGGTTAATACATGTGCTGCTTAGGGCTACTGTCTATGGTGATAGAACCCTATTTGGAGGGGCGTTTGCCTGATATTATGATGGTTCCAATTTCCATCAGTTATGAAAGAACTCTGGAAGAGTCGCTGTTTGCTAGGGAATTGTTGGGTGTACCAAAGCCTAAGGAGTCAACCACCGTAAGGACCATGATGTTTTCTCACGACTACTATGACTTTTTTACTGGGTCTATTATGCCAGGCTCTAGTTAAAGCACGTACCATTCTCTCTGAAAAGTATGGGTCCATTTTCTGTCACATTGGAAAGCCCATTTCTGTTCACGAAATCTGTCAACACTGCGGCATCAGTCGTATTCCTCACAGTATGCTACCTAGGTATGTGATGAATGATATCATACCTGTATCCTTATCTTTGGTGAGTGTAGGGAGCAGTCAGTTCTCTTTCCGGAGGACTGGAAAGTGGTCAAGTCATTAGGTGCCATTGTGTTGGAGCGCATCCATTCTGGCATGAAAATATTCCCTACTTCAATGGTTGCTACTGCTCTGTTGCAGGCGCTTCAGGGGATCCAGTGGGGTGAGGTGCATTACCTTCTATAGCATGGTCATGAACCACCTCTCTCCTCTAGAGGAACTCGTGAAACAAGTGAGGTGGATTGAACAGCAGGTATACATTCGTGGAGGTCAGACATCTAATCTGGAAAAAGGTATGGTGGCTGGAAAAGTGGGACAAAGTGTCCACTAGCAAAAGGAGTATAATATTGACTCTGTTCTTTGATGATAGATCACGGGGTGATGGTTTCATCTGCCCTAAAATTTCTCTCTCAGTCTGTGGTTGTGAGCTCTGATAAAGTTGTGACTTTAGCTACTCCTGCTCTTCCTGCTACGCAGCTGAAATCTTCAATGACCAAAGTGTTTTCCTGCAAACTGAAACATTCTGAGTTCAGTCAACTTTCTGAGGTGGCATTTGTTCATCTCCATTTGGCCCACTATCGCAACCAATTACTTCATCTGTTTGTAGAGGATGCAATGGTCTCTCTCTGTCTGGATCTGGAAAGTGATTATGGCAAGTCTAGTAAATATCCATTTGTTTGGAGTTTAATGGGGGAAATTCTTCCTGCAGATACAATATCAAGCAAGTTTTTTGTGTTGCACTTGGCCCTGGCCTCTGAATTTGTAGTGCCACAGAAGCCTCCTGGTCAGGTGCGTGCAGTGTGTGTGAATTACATGACTAATCCTCTTTTTCAGCTTTTAGATGAAGGGTTGAGGCGTTTCTTGAGGTGGGGGTTGCTGCTTGAGAAGTGGCAGCCAGGAGGAAAGGTTGTGTTTCATCAGCAGCTTTCTCATTCTGGACAGTTGAATTTTCTGAGAGGCTTGTTGCTGCCATTTGCTAGTGGTGTGTGGGTGGTATGCAATCACTTGCTTTCTCTGGACGGTGGAGTGCAGTCTCTCACTGCTGCCGTCAAAGCTGCTCAATGGCTCTCTGCAAAGTGCTTAAAGCAAGGTGCAAAGCTGTTGCCTGATTTATCATTTATGTTACAATATCGCAGGGCTTTTTAACAGTTTTGAAATTCTCTCTTTGGGACTGACAAAGAATGCCTTGTCTTCGCTTCATCAAGCAGGACTGATTCTCCAGGCATCAAAGTGAATCATGATGTAGCCAGGTGGATGATTATTTTTATCTCACACACTCTTTCTTGTGTATTATAGTGAATTTGGGACAGGGAAGGATCGTCTTGTGAAAGTGATTGAGAAGGAAAGACTACTCAATCTTACCACTATGTTAGGTTAGTCTTATAAGTAAGAATTAGCTATGCCAATTAATAGTTGGCTCCTGTTTATTTAGGTGTGATGGTACTGCCACAGGTCAATTCGAACTCTAATTTGTAGCTAACTATGTATTTTTTCTATGGAATAATTGGTGGTACAGTAATGAGATGCGTGCGCATGTGTGCTGATGAAGCAAAATATTTAAGAAAAGGCGGGGAGAGCTAAGGGCCAGGAGAGAGAGAACGAGATGACCAGCATTCGTTGTTACAATTACGGTTCTGTCTACAATAGTGGCAAAGAATTTCAGCTGGAACAAGTTCGAGCCTGCCTTCCTCGATACAGAAATGATTCTGAGAAGCCCCCCCAAGATGTTGTGTGCTACCAAAAGGATAAGGTGTACCCTCTCACTGGTGGAGAGCTGCAACTGGAGCAAGTTAGAGCTATGTTACCTCAATACCAGCCAGTATGTGAAATGGAAATGACACAAATTGCTACCACTATCAACGAAGTTCACCCTACTGTCTTTAGGTTGGGGAAATATACCTCTGATTGAATGCTCAGATGTGTGCCAACCTTTAAAGCCCTGTGTTGATTTTTTTTCTAGCTGTACACAGTCCGTAGATGACCAATTGGAATTATTGTGTGCTGAAAAGTTACATGTGGCCTCCTGTGCATTCCCACCTGCTGGCAGCATTGTCATGGAGAAGCAGTCAGAATCCAACCTGCTACAAGATAAGGAGAACATATACCAGGGGGGGGAGTGGTCTGCGTTTTCTCCTGAAGATTCTGCTATGGACTGTCCTGGCAGCTTGTGAGTCAAAACCTATCAATGAGATGGTATAGACTCACTCACCTAGACATTTTTGTTTCCAGAATTAGAGGAAGTGGAGTCAACACTAAATTAAATTTTACAGATACTGAGAGTTTTGTGAGTGTTCACAGTGCTTCCACGTTACATAGTGAGCATGCAACATGTGGGAAGCAGTCCAGCCAAGGAAACAGCAGATTCCATGTCATTTCTGAACTAGAACTCAAGGTTTGAGCTCCCCAAGAACTCCCCTGGTTGCTGGTGCATTGTGTGTGTGTGTAGGCCAAGCTCTTGCAAAGTCAGCGAGAGTCAGATGAAGAATTTGCTGTAACCGAAGTATTGCAACCACAAGGCTATGATGCAGTATCTACTGCTCACATTAGAAGGTGTGTTATGGCTATCCTTGGTATTATCAACAAAATATGAGATATCTTTGGACAGGCCCCTTCAACCTTTGAGTGGACAGAACCCTGCATTGTGTGACTACTCTGCTAATCCTTCATTTAGTGATGTTCAGGATGAATCGAGTTTCATTCCCTATCATGACTCGATGCAGGAAAATATGAGCTCCTCCAGAGCCTCCTACGCACGAAAGCCACTACAGTCTTTGACCTTTCCAAAGTCCTCGCACCATGACTGTTCTGCTAATCCTTCCCAGCCTTCCTTTAGTGTCTACGACAGCACTTATGACCAATCCAGCTTCAGTGTCTTCCATGACTCTATGCATGCCAGTTCTTCCTTGAGAACTGCCTCCAGCCACCAGCATGAAGTGCCTGCACCCATGCCCTACTTGGCTCCATTGGGAGTCCCCATCTCCCATCGCGACCGTTCCATCTCGGATCAAACCTTCACACAGATGGATATTGCTCATCCTAGATACTTTGAGCCTGTCTCAACTCCCAAGAATATCAGCCAGCACAAACATGTGTCCTCAGGTATGTTGCCACTTCACTGTTTGCACTCATCCAAATGATTGCTTTTGCAGAGCTGATCATGGATCTTTCAGACATTCCAGCCAGCGATCATTATAAAAGCACTGCTCCACTGGCCAAGCTTACACCTATCAAAGAAGAGCCGTCGGGAAGCAGCAAGTTCTCTTCCTCCTCCAGCAGGTGAGCTTGTTCTTATTGTCCCCTGGTTTGACGTTCACTGCATCTTGATCCCACAGCAGCAGCAGCAGCAACTCATGCCACTCTGTATCTGGCAGCAGCAGTGACTACCACAACCCCTTCCTTCCTGACATGGTCAACAGGATGCTCAACTCTCTTGGTGGAGTGCCTCCAGAGGCTGTGCAGTTGATACCTTTCCCATTGCCCCCCATCACTCCCGGACAGCATCTTACCTGCGGCCACCACGCCCTCCACGTCATGCAGCACCTTGACCAAGGAACTTTTTCCACCCTCTACCTTGTCAGAAGTGGTGAAAGCCAGCAGGTCCTTCGAGTGAGCCCCTATGACTTCCCTAGTAGGGGTTGGATTGGCATCATCTGTGATTTGTTTGTCAGGTATATGCCAACGCACCTCTGGAGTGGGAAGTCACCATCCTCAGCCATTTGCAGTCTAGGCTAGACAAAAAGAATCTGCAGAAAATGGTGGGTCAACTTTGGGGAGTGGATAGTCAGCAACATTGACTGCTTTGTCGTTGCAGAAGGACAGCTTCCATAAGTACGATCAAGTTTATCATTTCCAAAACTCCTTTGTGACTTTGAGTAGATATCACTCTCTGGGCTCCATACAGGTAATAAAACACAATCTCTGTGGCTGGATTAAATGCTTACTGATATTGCAGAGCATCATAGAGAAATATTTGCTGATCAAGAAAATGAGGGTTCCAGAATCTCTAGTGGACTATATTGCTGCGGAGATGTTTTCTGTGGTGGGCCATCTTCACAATTGTGGAATTATTCATGCTGCCCTCAAGCCAGCACATTTCCTCATCCGTGACATCAGGTCAGTGAGAGAGGGAGTTCCAACCCCAAACTGGGTTGCCATAGAACTAGGTCTGATGTGCTTACCCATGGTTGACTGTGTTGCTGTGCAGAGGCCTTGCTGACCCCAGAGGCATGGGACTCTGTCTCACCGACTTGAGACATGCCATTGATACACGCCAGTTTGCAGAGGAGCAGCTTTTTGTGGGTGTACCTCCCCTCTCTGCTCTCTCTGCTAGCATTCTAATGGAAGGCCAACCGTGGAAATGGCAGCTTGACTATAATGGGCTGGCTATGTGCCTGTTGCCACTTATTGTGGGTTCAGATGGTGCTGCTGCTGCCAGTTTGGTCAGAAAGTGTCCTCAGACTGGCCTCTTTGGCTTGTCCACCAAGCCATACAAGTGAGTTGAAGGCGCAGCTAAGTCTTGTCCCGCTGTAATTTATGCTTTCTGTCAGGACATACAACACTGAGGCCTGGCAAGAAGTAATCAGCAAGCTTCTCAATGCTGAGTGTCTCATGTTGGGTGAGCTAGGGGGAGCTTTCAAGAAAAAAACTTATTCCTCAAAAGATATTGCTCGCTTACTTCACCATTAATAATAATTTTTTTAAATGGAGAAGGAAGTGGTCGTCAAGGACGTTGGTGCTAATCTGTGTAGCTGCTGCGCTGCTGGTGGTACTACAAATGGCGGTTTCCGCAGGCTAAAGGGAGTACATTCTGCTGTGCAGACTGCTCATCAAGATGACAACTGCCATAGAACCCAACATAAAAAGTTGGCATCTTAGGTATGTATGGCGGCTACCTGTGTGTAATAACAGCTAGCTATCTTGTATTTGAACTGTGCACCACCTTTCTAGTTCATTTTACCGTGAAGCTGTGGAGGGTGCAGTAAGCTACAACTCCCAGCTTGTCCAGGACAGAAATAGCCGTTTACCCTATCTAGATGCTCAGACAGGCATTGCTCAGGTGACATCTCCTCTCCTTCGCAGTCGACTGGAGCGCAGGAGGGGTCTGGGACCAGGACAGCTCTTCTCCTATCCTCCACGCAGATGGAGACGGGAAACAAAACCAAACCCTCTTTTCAAGAAAGGTTGCAGGAAATGTTTAGTCGTTCCCTGTGTGCATGTTTCATGGATGTTGGATGTTGTAGAGGCGGTGTGTGAACCGCTGAGTCAGCAGGGGTCCTCTCCCGGAGTGGCCACAGCAGCTGCAGGACTCATCCAAACTGTCGAGGGCAAGAGGAGCTCTAGACTGGCAACTATGTCTCGTGCCAAGGACTCAACAGATGGTGTGTAGTAGTCCAAGTTTTTGAAGCACTCCTCTAGCCCATTCCTCCCACACTAGGCTTCCTTGCACCTGTGCCTGGAGTGAGGCCATCGCTGTCCCTGGAGTCCCCTGGCAGCAGTGAGCTCAACGAGGAGGAGGAGTCTCCAGAACCAGACGTAGACTACATGGACGAATATGATTCTGAGGAGGAAAAGAAACAAAAGAGGAAGAAACGCCCTCCACCCAAGATTAGGAGCAGTAGTAGCACCAACAATGTCCCCTCTCTCAATACCCGCACTTCAAGGGCTGGGGAAAATGATAAACCCTTCTTCTGCAACTGTGAGTCAGTGGTTGATGTGTCCCTGTAGTCTGACTTGCCTCCTTGCTACCCTCACCCAGTATGCAACCGTCGCTACAAGACAGCTGCGTCCTTGAAGGCTCATCGTACACAGTACCATGGTGGAGAGCCACACAGAGCTTCACCGGCAGCACCTCCCCTGCCCACGACACCCCTTGCCGTACCACCCCCAGGGAAGGCTGAGGTCAGGGTCCCTGTGGTGCTGCCGCCGCCCCCTAACCTCAATGGAAAGGAAGACGCCAAGCCAAGCCCATACTGTGACTTTTGTCTGGGAGACACCACCTGCAACAGGAAAACTTCAAAGCCTGAAAAAATGGTTTCTTGTGCAAACTGTGGCCGGTCAGGTTTGTGATTCCATTTCAGTCCCCCCTACAATAATGGTGCCGATGGTCTTGCCATTTTGCAGCTCACCCATCTTGTATGCAATTCTCCGACTCACTCTCAACTGTGGTGCATACTTACCGCTGGCAGTGCATTGAATGCAAATCTTGTCACTTTTGCGGCACTTCAGAAAATGACGACCAACTTCTTTTCTGTGATGATTGTGATCGTGGCTATCACATGTACTGTCTGCGTCCACCTCTCAAGAACCCACCAGAAGGTAGGCAGTGCCATTCCAGTAGGAAAGGAACGAGACTGCATGCTGCGCAATTGCTGTTTTTAGGGAACTGGACTTGTGGTATGTGCTTCAAGATTGCTGTGTAGAACCCCCACCCCTATTCAAATTGCCACCACAACCAATGCTGAGGATGATGCAGAAACTTGTCAGTCACCAATGTATTAGTGTACATCCATATTATATGGAATAATGATGATTTATGAGGATTGAAAGGAGAAAGAAGAGAGACAGTCGAAACAGAATGCTCTAACCTGAGGTGTATCATAGCTGCAAGGCAGAGAGAGGACAGATTCAAGTGCAGGAATTGCTACGTACACAGCTACTCACTTTAGGACAGTGCAGAAGTGACAGAAGCTGTGGCCACAAGTGCAACACTCCCTCAAACACGAAATGCTGCATAATTTGAAGTGACAGTTACTGCACATGACAGTGGGTGTGGTCTTTAAGGGAGCACTGCAGCACCTGCACACCACAGTATTACCACCTTTCCTGTCAGTTCCACTCCCATTCTCTTTCCCACGCAACAGTCTTTCTCTAGTTTTTCCTGTCACAAATCATGGTGTGCTCCAATTAGATTCCCCACACACACTGATCCACTGAACTCACTGTAGACTTCTTCCATGTCCTCTTGGGTTGCTGCTTGCTTAGCTCCCACATGCACTTTGAGCTGCACTGGGGCAACCACTCCAAATGGGTTCTTGCGTTTTGACATAGCTGAAGAAGCTAAAAATGTTGTCAGTGTGATGATTAATCATTATTGTGAGAGACCACATTTTTGTAAGCCCCTCCCCCACATTGTGGGCTGGGTTGTTGTCAGGGGTTGTCGTGTCTCTAGTGGCACTGTATGAAGGTGAGTACACTGAATCCGAGTGGCTAGGTGAATGATCTTGTTGTTGTTTCAGTCTTGGTGCGGCAAGTCTGGGTGTTCTGACCAGGGAAGGGAGTGGAGTGTAAGTATAGCTAGCTAGCTACTTATAAGAGCTGCAGGTCAGGATAATACATTTCCAATGTAGAGTGTGTTTGGATGGAGTCCCAGTGTTTTTCTGTGCTTGCTATGGCTGTATCCAGAGGTGTCTCTGACTGCTGACAATACTACTACTACTACCACCAGTAGACCATCCCTGGCCTGGGTGGCTGCGCCTGTCCTGCTGCTGGTGGCTGCTGCTGTGGCCATACTCTGTGGGGTGTGGTTTCGCTGGCTGTATACGGCAGGAGAAAGGAGGTATTGGGGGCGTGTCCACAACGAGCACCTGAGAGCAGCAGGCTTGGGGGGTGGGGGATCCTCTGTGCACCAGGATGACAGTGCAGGCTCTGTGCAACGGCAGGGGCGGGACAGTAGTGAAGAGACTGATGAGAGTATGGATAATGATAGAAGAGGCTTATTCAATTGGAATGTATGACCTAGCAAGCTAACGCAGCACATCCTCCTCAATTCACTTTTCTTTTTTTTTTT
>JAAGOD010002207.1_pt1 | contig 12010 bp, 8 predicted proteins | sample 8389681 | NCBI WGS metagenome assembly JAAGOD01 (sample SAMN13964374, study PRJNA552185) | sponge metagenome | biome: deep-sea hydrothermal vent fields; feature: spots directly above weak diffusing fluid; material: seawater and sediment | host: Tedaniidae sp. KZ-2020 ... | reverse complement strand
GGCCATATTTCAATCCTCGAACTGCTAATGGGCGTGAAATATTTAGCATGTTGTTCGGCTCTCAAAGTAGCACTAGCAGATGTGATTTCGTTTGATTCTGAGAGGGGCCCCAAAATGGAATTTGAGGTCCATGTTGATGGGATGTATTATGCTCTCTAGAGCTACTGCATTCCTGTGTAGCTGTAGTTGGCGCCAGTGAACAAGTCTGGTTGGGAATGGAGTGGAATAATAGAGAAATCACGTCCTGTTAATGAAATCAAGTTAAGTGAAGTGGTAGATGCCATTCATTGCACCTGCCAGCAAAGCCTTGTCACTTCCCACAGCATGGAGATTGCAGGAATGGGTGTGGGAGGAAGGGAGGTGGCCTCATTCTGTAGCGTTGAGCTGGTTTTGCTGTCTCATTCTGGATTGAAGCTGTTTTAGTGGCTGGCGGAGTGTGGATGCCTGTTTGTATTAAAATGGGTTGATTCAATTAGGCTTGGTGTAGAGTTGACATTAATCCTGGAGCTGTCTACTTTGAAGCAATTGGATTAGCTTGCTCGATGATGTGATATTTCTAGTAGTGACCTGCCACTCCCAGTGCAGTCTAAACCAGAGCCAGTCAGGGTGCAGTCTAAGCTTGGATCACTTATTCCTTCTCTATATCACCTTCCTAACCTACTGCATCTGTTTGTGCATCATGTGTTCATAATGTCTCCATTATGTACGTTTACAGATTCGTATGTGTGTGTGCGCGTATGCAGTTTGTTCACGGGTTTGTATGTGTGTGCGCGTGCAATGAGGTCTAGATGATCCTTAGAGAAGGGGGCCGGTCCCCTCTAGGGGGACACAATGGTTGACCATGGTGTTCCTCGAAAGGTTCCTGCTGAAACCCTGTTCCGTTTTGCGTCATTGTTGTTTCTTCCTGTGCATGTGTGTGCTGACTGTCAGTGCAATTAACCCATCCCATACCAACGCTTCCCTCCCTTCCCACGGGATTAGCTGGCACCAGCGCTCCAATTAACCTCTCCTTTGTTGTGCGAAACCAATTTCCCCTCCCATCCCCCTCACACTCGCTTCCCTCCCTTCCCTTCCCTTCCCTCCTTGCTCACTGGGTGAGCTAGCTGCCCACTGGGTGAGCTAAGCTGCCCACAAGGTGTGACGGAGACTGTGGGAAAGTCAAACCCAAGTTCCGCTCGTATCCCCTGTGCAAGTGCTCGGCACTGGGATTAGCTGGCTGGCCACTGCCCTCCTTGCCCACTGGATTAGAGCTAGCTGCCCTTCGGGTTCAAATGTTAGTTGACATTGCCATAGAAAAGGACGCGACACGCCCGATCAGCAGAAAAGTGAAGTGATGAATGCGTGGTAATCCCACACTATCCCTGGCAGTAGATGCACTGTACATGCATGCCCATGCTGTGATGAATGCGTGGTAATCCCACACTCTCCCTGGCGGTAGATGCACTGTACATGTCCATGCTGTGATGAAGGTGACACTCAAATCCTGTTTACCATTTCCCCCTGGGGCGCTCCCTTCCCCTACGCTGCCCTGCGACCTCGCCGACCTCGTTTGGAGTGACAGTGGCTTAGTTTGGGGCTCAGTGCTGGTGAAGTGGTGACATGGAGGAAGTCCTCTCACCGGCTTGCTATGCATTGAGGCGAGACCACACACACAGTCCACATTCAGTAACGTGGGAAGCTGACCACCAATTAAGATGCCAGTTCATTATGACCTCATTAAAGCCAGTTAGTGAGTCTCTGACGTTCAGTGTGTCTGGGCTGGTCCGAATTCCTGAGGAGAGCTAATCTAATCAAGCAATTAGGGTTGGTGTGATTGTGCGACAATGGTGCTGTGCCGTTACCACAGCTAATTAAACCAGCAGCTATTAAAGCCAACCTAATCCGATTAGTGTTGACAATTTTCATTCAGTGTGGATCCTGACGGAACTGGTGATCTTGAGCTGTTGCGTCCCCCTACGGTGCCCCGCTCCGTGAGAAAGAATCTCCAGCGTTAAATTCGGCGACAAATTATTGTTTATTTGGCCAGAATTGCTTTTTAACAGCGCCAGCTCGGAATAATAAACAATTTCTTGTGGAATGCCGGGTACTCTGGATAATAGATGCCATTCTTTTTCCTCTGATGAAGAAACATGCAGAAACCATTTCTTTCGGAGAGAGAATATACTCGTATTGGCTTCGGTACTCTATATAGAGCACACTGCTCCTTTTAGAGAGTCCAGGGTGCAAGTACTCTATATCTCCTTTTAGAGGGTCCAGGGTCCAGTAATCCATGTAAGATGCAAGAGGTTGTCAAAGGAATGACTGCTGTTGTGATAGTTTGATTCGGAGTAGGCAGTAGCTGGACGACAGTCATGGTAGCACTGTCGGGAAGACACCAAAAACTGCTGACTCTGCACTATTTTGCCGGAATGTTTGGAGAGAGACGTTTCCCTCGGCCACCCAGACAGGTCGTCGCCGAATTATCAAACGTTCAGTCCCGATTGGTGAGTGCTCAGTGGAGGGCAGCCCCACCAGCTGCCTAATTCCATCAGCCTCGGCTATTTTGAGAACCGTTGCAATGTTTGGGCTGCAGGGGTGGTCGTGAAATGGAGAGGCTCCACTCCACCCCTCCACCCTCCACCACCATAAACACCACTGTCACCACACTGGAGAGAGCATTATCGTACTGCCACATGCCGTAATATGATAATGTCGGCACGCTGGCTATGCAGTCGGCAACACGACTGTTTATCGTTACTCAAGCAGGCGAATCGACAGCTTAAGTGTAGATTAAAGACCCTTTTGAGAAGTAAATTAATTAGTGGAATTCTAGAATCCTGATGTTGGCGTGATGATTAGCTTGTTCTGAAGCTTGGCTCCTTGATTCCAGCTGCGGCTGCTTTTAAGGTTTTAGCAGTGGCATCTCTCAGTAGGCTCTGGGCGGACTCACTCGGGCATCAGTGGTTCCAAGGGAACACGCTAAGTTGTTAATGGCATCAAGGGAAGGCCCACACCCTGGTAGCAAGACACGAAAATGCAATTCCAGAGTTGTAGGTACACATGGGTCCTGTGAGTGTGTTGCGTGTAGTGCAATAGTCCAGCCGTACCAACCTGCATTGGTGTGTGTGTTAGAGCACTGTACTCCTCCTAAGTGTGTCCGTGATACATGCCTTTCCCTTGTGTACATGGCAATGCATATGCACACACATACTCACTACAATAAGCTGTCCTTATGCTGACAGAACACCTTGTGTCTAAAAGCTTTTATGTGTCTAAGTTCTTCTTAGGTTATGGCTGGAGGTGGTGGCTGTGTTATGATAATGATGTTGCCAGTGGATAGGGCTAATGGTTCCATTCAGTGTCGGGCATGTGGGTGACAGTGTCGGACATGTGGGTGACTGGGGGGAATAGCTCAAACAGGAGCTGTTTCCTTCTCAACTTGCCCTACCCTGCATTCCGGCAATTAGAGATTAAAGCATGTGATTTCCTGTTTGACCCATTGACCCATTGCTCTTTGTCATGCTCGTGTCTGGACTCCTTGCGATAATTACACACAAGGTGCCGTACAGATATCACCATGTGAGGGCCACACCTCTCAGCATCTTGCTATGCGCTAATGTCTGCCTTGTCTTCCTGTGCGACACATGGCTGATTATGTAAGGTGAGCTAGCCTCCCCCTGGGGAGGACCTCAACGACCTACAGCTTTTGGTAGTGGCACCGTGTTTGCAGGAGAAACCTGAGCTACCAGTGGCTGTAATCAAAGACGGACTATTAATTAGCTACCACTCCAATTGTAGCACTCATCCCAGCACTCGCTTGCGTTTGCAGGGGGTTTGCAGTGTAAATGGTTGTAATCGAAGATGGACAATTATCGGAGCTGTTCTCCAGAGTGGGAGGGGCCTACTGCCTTTCAGCGAGCATGCTGGAGAAAAAGAGGGAGTTATGGTGCAAAATGGTGTTGATCAAGACCGACTTTTAACAGGCTATTGTTTATGTGTCGGAGGGAGGGAAGGGTGGGGTGACTTACATGTTGACAGCAACCATGTTTGGCTGGGGAACCTGAGGCGCGAATGGCTGTGAACCCTTTAACGAAGCTCCATAGTAAAAAAAACATGTCACAAAGCCTTCACGATAAACCTGCAATATGGAAGAAGAATTCGGTAATTCCCACTTATTTAGAAGAGGTGTTTGCTGGAGGTGCTTACCAGGGGGTTGCTGGAACTCTGATTTGTGGAGGTGTCTGGGAAAGCGAGGCCTGCATGTGCAAATAAGGCAATGGCCAACAGTGAAGACACTGACATTAAAGGATATGCCATTCCTTCAGCGACCTGACAACATTTGCAGCTCTCTAACTGCCCAGCAAATCAAAGCAGCTATGCTGATTGCTGATTGCTGATTGATTGAAGCAGCTTACCTGCGGGGAATTCTGGAGCTGTAGCATGCACGGCAAGGACCTGTGGCATGCATGGCGAGCATAGGATTGAGGAGGAGAGGGTGGGAAAAAAACGTGAGACTATCTCTGCCGGCCCAAAACTAATAATTGGATTATGAAGGGTGTAATTATCGCTGTCCTGATTGTATTACTATTGTGGTAACATGAGCTTGTGAGATTTCTCCAGCTTACACAAATAATAGATCCTGTTGCATCAAAGGCCGAGAGTGGCTCCCATTAAACTCAAGCTTAGCCATCTTGATAAATATTTATAAAATAGTCCAGTCGATATAAAAATTCCATCTCCCTGTCTCCAAGCTCTTTAAGGTATTCTTTTAAAATGGCATTTCTGCCTCCGTCCCTATAAGGAGTTGGCAGTTGTTGTTCTGTTCTTGTTGTCGTGGGAAGTGCATTACTGTGATGCTTCTATTCAAAAGGCAACGGATGTTGGGTTTGGCTTTCTAATCGAATCTTCTCTCCCAGGCTGTGCACGCCCGCCCTCCCCTCGCCCTCTCCCTCTCCCCTCTCCCTCTCAGGATTTCTAGGTGCTCCTTCTCAAGAGCCAAGGGCTTCAGCTGTGACCTTTCACCACAGCATGGTGACCAGGATCCAATCAACGGTTCCTTTGAAGCATCTCCTACAGCCACTAAACGCTCTTTTGAAGAGGTTCTAGAGAGACCCAGTCCTGTCAGAGACATTCATTAGCTCCTTTTTTTAATTGATTTTTTACTATTTTTGGTTCCACAAAGCTTCTCTACCATGTAAAGGATGCTGTGAAATTGAAGTATGGCCTTAGGCATGTGCTGGGGGGGGCATTGTAGGTGATGTCCAGGCTATATAATTGTTATGTGTTCCTGTTTTGACCTGCTTCCCCTTAGATGAATGGTGTCATCCATTACCATCTTCATAATGGTTATGACATAATCCGCAAGTGTTGGAATCCGCTTCGCGGGTGCGTGTTTAGATTATCATACCATTATGGGAAAGATTTCTCAGTAAGGGCACCGTAGCCAGGGAGCTCCAGGATACAAGTGTTTCCAGGTACACTGTTGCAGCTTATCTCCAAGTATGGTTGTAGCCAAGTCACAGGTGTGTCCCCATGTAGACTGTGCAATTCAACTCTGACCTTGCTAATTAATTGCCGGTAGGAACCCCAATTGCATGCCGTGAAGTGCTTGTGGGATGTTGCATCATGGCATCATGGCACAACGGTGCCGTCCCACATGCTGTTGAAGTTCCGTGGGACTGCATGAGGCGAGTTCCCTCCCTCCAGGGAGCTAGCCGCCATGGGAGTGATCTGATCTCTTTGTAGTCTGTGAAATCACTCTTTGGTAGGCTCTGAGCTATTCTTTTCCCCAGACACAGCCAGCGCAGCTAAGGCAACGGAGGGAGGGAGGAACACATTCCCCAACACATTCCAGGCCCAATTAACCCCGGTTCAACCTCATGGAGCCCCATTATGGACTGGCGCTCGGTCTTTCAAGAATTAGGGTTTTTGATTGCAATCAGATGAGTGGTTACTATAGCATTTGAAGTGTTACTACTTCACAGCGTGGGACTGAGCCATTCTGAGTCGGTTGGGACAAAGAATTCTGGTCGGTTGCGACAGAGAATTCTTTCAAGTCGGTTGTCCCTGGACATGCATGAGCTCCGTTGCTATTGGAACTGAGTGTTGTATTTGCGATGGTAATTGGTGCGAGATTGATCTGACATTCTTTTCCATATTTGCAGGGCCGAAGTCACATCTTCAAGATCCATGCTGCAAAGATGAGCGTCGAGAAGGATATTCGGTTTGAGCTCTTGGCAAGACTTTGTCCCAACAGCACAGGTGAGCATGATACACGTGCATGTGCATGTGCATGCATGTAGCCACCCCCTTGGTGTTCTCTAACTATGTACATATGTACAACTTAACTTTTCCGCCAAAGTTGAGATGAAGTTTTGTTTTGTGATAACTGTTGGATTGTAGACAGTCCTAAATCTAGACACCACCCACGCTCACTCCATCCATTCCAACATCTCCTCACAGCATACATGCATGTGGCATCGCGCATGTGAGTAACATGCACAGCATAAAGAGTGGACATGCTCTAGTGTTTGCAGTCATTTAGCAATTTTTCATTTTCAGCATCTGCTGTCCATGTCATGGGTTAACTGGTTGATGATCATGGGTGTTGGTGAGAACAGTAGTAGCTATTATAGTGACTGCTGCAGGGGGAAATTCTCCAGGCTCCAAGGTATAAATTTGGATGGGCTACTATTCAGCATTGGTGAGCTTCTTGTCCATGTGAGGTCTGAGCCTGACTATAGTATCTCTGTTTCTATTTGGCTGCCTGTATTCTTGTGATTCTCCGTAACAATTGCATTAGTGCACCAGTGACCTGGCCTCTTGCCCCTATAAGCTTTCTGCTTGCTGACAGCCTTGCCTCCAGGCTTATAAACACCCTGGCAAATTTGTCCTGGCTCCAAATGGTTATGATAATGAAGAATCTGGCCTAGCCCATCGCTAATTAATCGGATTTTCTAATGCACGTCTCCGCCTCCACATTTTTGCTGTCTGTTTTACTGGGCATGCCCAGTTCTGTTGTACTGTAAATAGAAAGTTGTGAGACCACACAAATGCCATTTGCTCCATTGAAGGCTGGTTGAGGACTTCCACATTTCACTTTTCTTGTGGAGCACTGCTATTGATAGTTGGGTGGGCTAATTCAGTTTAGCGACAACACAGACAGTGGACCAGGATGGTGGGTAGTTCCTGTTGAGGTAACCTGTGGCCACAGTCCTAAGGCCTCTGACAGATGCTGCCCTCATTCAATTTTAAATTTCAAATTACCAGAGCTCGGGTTGATATATAGCGGATTAATTATCTCTTTTTCCTCCTCTTCTCTCCTCAATTATCTCTCTTTTTCCTATTTCCCCCTTTTCTCTCCTCAGGAGCGGACATTCGAAGTGTGTGCACTGAAGCTGGCATGTTTGCCATCCGAGCTAGAAGAAAAGTAAGCAAATTCTTGTTTTGTAGCTATAGCTACTAGGCTATTCTTTTTGTCTCCCTCTCCTGCAGGTAGCGACCGAGAAAGATTTCCTTGATGCAGTCAACAAAGTGATCAAGGCTTACGCAAAGTTCAGCTCCACTCCGAGATATATGACTTACAACTGAACATCTTAAATTATATTTTAAATAATCACCATTCTCTTACTTTTGTATGCATAATGGCTCATAAATTACGTGGGCGTTGATCTTGAAAGCTGCAGTTGCTGAAAATGGGTAGATGATCTTTGCAAGGAATGATGTGGTCGCAGATAGTAATATGATGTGTAGTTGATACAGGTCCCATTTTGCAGGGTTAAAAGGGGGGAAGGGCAAGTGGTTTGGGTGTGGGAGCCTGGCCTTACCCTAGGCTATGATGGCGTCATCCGGCCACTTTCCAATTATTTTCTGCACTTGTATGGCCTCACTTGCTATAAAATTGGCCACAGTAAACAAAATTGCTCCTTTAGGTGAAGTTGCCCTTTTGTGTCAGCTCTCTCTGCAGTTCCACCCACCGTGCTTCACTACTAGCCTAGTAGGGACCTCCATCCTCCAATTCCTCCTCTGTCTGCTGCAAGACAAGCTCTCTGACTCTCTGCATCAGCAACATTTTCCTCTCTGAGTGAAGAAGCCATGGGTCTGCACAAGGTTGAGTGGAGCCACTGCTCCTCCTTCGTCCTCCTGGCCGTGATAGCTGTGGGCTTCATTGCCAGCACCTCTCAAGCCACCAATGGCTGGTGGTAAGTGAAGTATAATTATAGTCTCTCCTCTCTGCAGCAGTTGCAGCTGCAAGGTTGACTGTGTAGTGTATTATGTAGTGAGCAAGCAAGGAACTCCATATATCCAAGGTGTAAGGAGAATACTGTTGTGTTTATCTCTAAGCATAGAGAGTAATTCATTCAGGTGTGCTGGTTTGTTTCTGAGTTGAAATGTAGTGAAGGAGAATTGTTGTGTTTATTCTCTTGTTGTTTGGCATAAGGAGTTAGTTGTTTGAAAGACCAGCTGTAAAGTGGCTGAAGGTTTAGTTTGGTTAGCACGGTTGCTTTGGTGTGGATGAAAATGCTATTGAGCTGTTAGCACCAACCATTGCTTAATTGAGGTTGCTCAGTAATACTCATTAGTGCCTTTGCAATTTTCCTCTTAAGTTTTTTGTTTGTTTTTTGTTTGGCAAATTGTTTGTTTGCTGTTTCCATTGTTTGTTTGCTGTTTCCTTGATGAGTGTGAACTTGTTATAATAGAGCTGTGCAGAAGCATGTTAGTAGAGATGGCAGTAGAGAGATGTTTCCTTGTGTGTTTGAATGTAGTGGTTGTTCAATTACCTGGTCAAGCCAAACTTGGATGTCCTGGGAACTAATTCCTACAAATCTTCTGTCAGACAGCTCTGCTCTGGGCAAGAGGAAAGGGGCAAAGGGTGTGTTGTAGCTGGTTCTGGGAAGATTGGTTGAAATCATCCTTAATTTTGCAGTAATGAAGTGGCCCCACAAAGGTGTCCACTTCCCCCCACTTAGTGGCATTGTCTCCCAGGCCTCACCTCAAAGTTCCAGTTTAATGAGACAGTGGTTAGCACGTCAGCTAGTGGCTTTGAGCTGATGGATTCTGATGGAGCCAGCTAGGGTATGGCTGCAGGTGTAGATGACCTTACCTTTCAGCAAAAGCAATCCTATAGATTCATTCCCCCTCTAGCACTTTTCCACCTCTGAGTGGTAACCGCCTCTCCTGAAAGTCACAATGCTATCGTGCTGATCTACCTCTGCACCCTCAGAAACCTCTATGATAATACAGTGGTGTGATGCAGTTATCAGCACCATCAACTACTAATTTATGACCTGGCGAGTTTGTTTGGCCAACGCTGATAAGATCTGGCTGTGGAGGGTAATGACGGGTAGCAGCGTGCATGATGTTATGCCGAAGAGCATTTTGGTCCACTTTGCATTGTTTCCAGCGTGTGGTGGTCACACACCAGCTGCAGGCAAAACACCAGAAAGCAGTTACATAACCGGCTGGCTAGCTGCGTGTAGAAGTGCTCCAGGGTAAAAAGCAAAGCCTGGTGATTTCACATCGCAGAAAGCATCCATATAAGCTAATTGCCTCCAAATTAAATTCCCCTCATGTTGTGGCTAAAACTTCAAAAAAATAGCCGCTGAATTGTGTCTCTGTTGGACTCTGGCCTGCGAGGGCTTTGTTTCTCCATTTCCATTACGCTCTCCCGGGAATGTCATTACCAGGCGGGTATTTGGTCTGCGTGGCTGTGACCTTGGCTCCACCCTAGGAGGCACCCCTAGCGTTTGAAGAACACTTCAGTTCAGTCATCTACCCCTGGGGCAAGTCAATCAGTCTGAGTGGGTGGTCCCTTGCATTCAGCAGCGGCATGTGTGACATGGGCTGACATGGCTCAGTGAGTCCCCAACTTTGCAGCACTAATTGAGATAATAATTGCAATTCCTTCCCATAGACATTGCCAAATTAGTACTCGTTCTCTCTCGGCTTGTGATTTCAAAGCCCCTCTCTCATTTCCCCCTCAATGAGCACCATTACTGGCTGGCTATCCTCCTCCAGTGGAGTAGTGAGTAGTGAGTAGGCTATATATATGCTGGGAGAACAGAAAGGGGTGTGTTGTTGATATAGGGTGGCTAGACGCTCACTCCTGGCAGGGTGAGTGGTGAGTATGTGGTTTTGGGGCAGCTTGACCAACTTTGCTAGCCATTGTTGTCACCGCGGGCATGCTCCACCAACTGCCTTCAGTACCAACTGTTCTGCCTTGCCGGTGCACCCATACCTACGACCTCTCTGCAGCTGTTCTCAGCATGCCTTGGAGCAATACGGGAGTCCATAGTGGTAGCTATGCCCTGTGTTTTGAGGTGGTGCCAAATGCAGTTAGCGTCTGTTCCAGCCGCTACAGAACACAGCAAGGACCAGTCCTAACTAGGTTACCAATTTAGCCCTGGATCATGGCACACCCTCCTTATAAGAGCCTGCCAGTCTCCATGACATGGGGTGATGCTCTACTTCAATTGTGCCATTACTAAGGGTGATAAACAATTGCTGCGGATTATACAAAGCAATTCATGTAACTGAGCCCACCGGCCTGTTTTTCCTGTCGGCCGGCAGTCCCAGTGCTGACCTGGTTGCCCACCTTTGCTCCTCTCTGGAGAAATTTGATCTGAAAACAGAATCTGGAACAATTTGGTTTATTAGTCAACCTTGTTACCCTTTGGCAAGTTCACCACCACCACAGCTCGTTCCATAAATATGCCCACAGTACTTGCAAGTGGCTGACTGTTGCTGAGATAAGCCCCCAGGCACCGGCTGTCAGTGGTACCTGATAGTGGTCCTAATCTAATAGTCGTAGGGCAGTACCTTGTTGGTCCCATAACCCTGGAGTGAGCTCACCAGCTAGTGGGGCTCTCCTTGGCACAGTGCTAACTGGATTAATTCCAGTGTGGCTGTTGTTGTGGCAATTGAGGGGGTAGTGGTCAATGAACTGGGATGGAAGTGCTTTCAACCCGATCATTCAGTGCTACAGAAGAAGAAAAAAAGTACCGACATCCTTTCAATAAAAGGACTTGTAATTGAAAAACCACATTGTCCTTTTTGGTGATGGTATGTGTCAGAGTTTAAAGTCGTGTTTCTGTGTCTTGCCACGTACTTGCAGGGCCGTGGGCGTCACTGGCTGCGGGAGACGTGTGCGAACTAACGACGACCCCTGCCCAGCCTGTGCCTTCTTTAGACAGAACAACACCATCACTGAAGTGCAGGAGACTAAGTGCGTGCAGGACCACGCCTCCTTCCTGGGCCTGTCTGTCGGGGCTCGTCAGGCCATCGTCAGCTGCCAGTCACAGTTCAATAACTCACTCTGGAACTGTTCGACGCTCAGAGGAGACCACATCTTTGGTGCCTTCATTGCTACAAGTGAGTTGCCCACATTCAAAATTTTTTGTCAAACTTGACGTCTATTCTTTCTCCTTTTCCTCTAGCCCGTGCCCGTGAGACTGGTGTGTTGAATGCCTACTTCACTGTCGGCGCCATTGCAGCCATAGCTGAGGACTGCCACGACCAGAAGATCCAAGGCTGCCCCTGCCTCTCGGACAATGCCCGTTTGGAGGACGAGGAAGGGAACGTCGTGTTTGAAGCCTGTAGAGCTGACTACAACTTTGCCACCCGCTACATTGATGAGTTTGTAGTCAGTCAGATTGACCAGACTGACTTCAGAGGAAAGATAGACGTCCACAACATTGGTTTTGGAAAGCAGGTAGGTGAACTAAACCACCAGCGACTAGCTTCTCCCGCTCAACCCATAGATGCACCTCCTTTGACCAGGAGCCCTTCACGACTTCTGGTCTGCAGCATATGTTGGGTCTCTAATGGGCCAACTGAACTAGGTACTAATAATGTGTACACTCCAGCAAATATGAAGATAAGCATACCAGTCAATTAAGGCCTGAATGTATTTGCATGAGAAATAGTTCCTGCTGTTAAAAAGCAAAAAGGAAGTTGTCTGGACTCCGTGTCAACACTCAAATTGTCACATCTCACTTACCATTGCTTTCCCATCCTCCCCTCCCCCTCCCTC
>JAAGOD010005736.1_pt1 | contig 12056 bp, 12 predicted proteins | sample 8389681 | NCBI WGS metagenome assembly JAAGOD01 (sample SAMN13964374, study PRJNA552185) | sponge metagenome | biome: deep-sea hydrothermal vent fields; feature: spots directly above weak diffusing fluid; material: seawater and sediment | host: Tedaniidae sp. KZ-2020 ... | reverse complement strand
GTATGGTTCCAATCTAGGGTGGCTGGATTAGAGGGTCCCTGAAATGAAGTGAGGTCGCCCCATAGATCAGGACACTTTGACTAATGGGTCTCTAGCTGATCAGATGGCTTTGTATGGTTCCAATCTAGGGTGGCTGGATTAGAGGGTCCCTGAAATGAGTTCCATGCATAGACCAGGACACTTGGAGTCCCAAACAAGGGAGGGGGGATTGAAGGGTGTGGCTCAGGAGGTGACTCATGGGGATGTGGTATTGTGTTGGGAGGATGTATGTTGGGAGGATGCATGCACAATATTCAAAATGTTTCTTTTGCAAACACAACTCTAAAAGCTCCCAAAATCAACGAATGCTGGACAGTATTGCAGACTGAAGTCATGAGACTCCATTCAAGTAGATCTAGTAGATTGTTATTGTCCATAGTTATTCTTCCTGCATGGTACATAGGGCCTTTTTGAAGTAACCAGCCAGTTTTCCCTTCATGTTTGCGACAGTGCATCTAGTCGGCCATCCTTGTGACAAGTAAAGGTGTCCTGATTAGAGAGGTTCCAAAGGTGTCCTGATTAGAGAGGTTCAGTGCTAGTATAGTGTCATTGTGGTAGGGAGCACTCAATATTTGGAAGCTATGCATACGTAGGTGTTCATAGTTGTATAACTAGGTCCTTGGGGCGTAAATTAGTTGAATAAAGTGCTCTGCTAACTAACTTGCAATCTATGATACTCTAATAATCTGCCTTGGGACTAATCGAGTGTCCTGAGTAGAGGGGTGGGGTTGGATACATTGTGACAACTTAATGCAAGGTGGCCCAGCTCATTTCAGGTGTTCAGATTATAAAGGGGATTGGGCTGTTATAGAGAGGTGACCCTGCTAGCAAGCTTGCTGCAAAATGCGTGATCTGCTACTTTTTGATCGCTCAGGGCATGAAGAAGAGCAGAGGGAAGCACTCGAGCATCCAGCATGGGGACTCTGCTCCCGCCCCCGTATCCAGCACCCTGTGGGCGGGGCTACCGGGAGGAGGAGGAGGAGGGGGATGGGAGAACAACGGCAGCAGCAATGGAAACAACCTTCTCTCCTACCAATCCATCCCCTCCTCCCTCTCCCCCTCCCCCTCCCCCTCCCCCTCCAGCACCCTGAGACGGCCCAAGTCGGTATACCAGAGCTCCACCTACTCCACTCTGAGTGGCGGGGGGAGCAGCAGTGTGAGCACTGGAGGGAGTATCCGCAACAGCGCCTACTCCCGAGCAAATGCTCTCTGCCTGAAGCAGTTCAGATGGTGCGTGACTTGTTTTGAGTTGAAGCTAATCACAATTGAGCCAGTTCTCTTCATTGTCATGCTTGCCGTCTACCTGCACAAGATAGTCTTTGAGCTCTATACATTCAACGCCTTTGCAAGGCACTCTGTCAGCAATGCTGACTCAGAGGGGGGGAGTGGCTTCCAAGTTGGCGTGGGTTGCGCTAACACAACCGCTCTTGAGAATGTGACGTACGTGCGGGAGAGGCATCGTTACCGTGTCGACGGTCTCCTGCGGACGAACGGCTCCAGTACGGGGGACGTTGTCCAGGCGGAGACAGGTCTCCTCATCATGATGGCCAACATTGCCTTGGGGGTCACCTCCATAATTGGCACCCTCATGCTGGGGCCCCTCTCCAATCACTTCGGACGAAAAACCGCCCTGGTCACCATTCTGGCTGGGATGGTGCTCCAGGCCGTCCTGACGTCGCTGGTGGTGGAACTGGACTTGGACGTGCATTGGTTTGTTCTTGGTTCCGGCCTTCGGGGCTTGACTGGAGGCGTGGCGGGCGTCTATACCATCTCGTACTCGTATATATCGGATATCAACAACAGCAATAAGAAGTGGCTGGTGATTCGTATTGGGATCATCGAGACTCTCTCCTTCGTTGCCGTCTCCCTCGGATTGGTGTTGGGCGGAGTCAGCATTGACGAGCTCCGATGCCGTTTTGCAATGCCTGCGTATGTTGTACTGGGACTCATGGTCTGTGCGTTCCTCTTCACGCTGATTGCCACTTCTGAGTCGCACGACCATGTCTTTGCCAGCGTGGCCAATCGCACGCCGGTGCCACGCCGAGAGGGCAGAGTTCACGCTGGACCTCGGACTTTCAAAGAAGGGGTGGGGCTTTTTTTCAGTGGGAAATCCCCCCGATTGAAGCTGTGGCTGGGGGTTTGTATCATGATGGTGATGGTGGCCAACAGCAGTGGGTTTACGGCTGTGATGACCCTTTACCTGCTGCACGGGCCATTTGTGTGGAACCCCCTCTACATTGGGGGGTTCCTGGGCATGACTGAGTTTCTCCGCGGGCTGGTGCTAGTGGTGGGCCTGCCCGTGTTGCTGTTTGCTGGCATTCATGATGGCACCATCATTGGACTCAGCATCTTGCTGACCATTTCTATGAATGTGACCCTTGGATTTGCTGATGCCACTTGGCATGTCTTTCTGGGTACGCATGAGCAAAGATAGTGTTGTTACTGTCGCCATTTTGATCATCTTGTTCTTCTCTTTGTTGTGTTGTTGTTCTTGTTGTTTTTGTTGTTGTTGTGTCTGTAGTTGGAGTCCTTCAGAGTGTGGAGGTGCTAATCGTGCCTGCGCTGAAGGCAATGCTGTCAAAAGCAGTTTCACCTCAAGATCGAGGTATATGTAGGTCCAGTCCTGCAAATCATCAGGCCACACCCCTCCAATTAGGGCGCCGGGTACCAGAGTGTCCACACAAGATTTTAATTGAGCCACTTACAGTTTGCATTATTTTCCCATTCCTCTGCAGGCTCCCTGTTCACGTTCATCTCGGTGGCCCAGGCTGTGAGCACTGTGGTGGGCTCCTCTCTCTACATCCCAATCTACATCCTCTCCCTGCAGTGTGGCTGGCCCTCCCAGCACCCCAGTGGAGCCACCTTCCTCCTCATGGCTCTCCTCTACGCACTCACCTTGCCACTGCTATGGTACGGGTGGATGGCTCGCTTGATAATGCAGGGGATTCCCTCTAAATATAGCCCACCCTTGGGACCAGTCTAAGTGTCCTGATTAGAGGGGTGGCCTCCCAAGGGTGGCCAGATTAGAGGGAGTCCACTGTACAGTACAAGTATGTCGAACCCTGAAATGAGGCCACCTCTTCTAATCAAGACACTTAGGTGGTCCAAGGCTAACCACAACGTCTTTCCCCATTCCAGCATTCTATCCATTGCAAACTGGCTGGAGAAGAGAAGACCCCTTACCAATCCCTCCCCCACGCTGGGGGGTCGGAGGGGAGTGAGGGGACTGCTGGGAGAGGGGAGAGCAGGGGGCGGGGGGAAGGAGAAGAAGGAGGAGGAGGAGGGGGTGAAGGGATTGTCGAGGCCCCAGTTTGATATCAGCATCGGTCAGGACATGGTGGAGAAGGAGAACAGTTTGAGGAGCCAGGAGGAGAGGAAGAGAGACATTCTGGAACACAGCTACTCCAGCCTCTCTGACTACCACTCAAACAGGCAGTAGGCGTGGTCAGTGGGTGTGGTCTATTTTATGTGTGTATAATAATGTGTGTTCAGCTCGCAGTGTGTCTCACTTATCACAGGGAAATAAAAGTTTCATATTGGCAGCAGAGAAATTGCTTTTTGTCCCATGGTAGTGAGGTGGTCCTATCTCATCTCTACACATTAGCATTATGGAACCTCCGATAAAGGACCCTCCGAGCAAGGGACAACCTCCCTACAAAAGACGCTCTTCAGGACCCCTTTCCCAAGCAGTACAAATCCAAGAAGTTGACCCAAAGAATGCATTGATAGCTCTCCTTTGTATAGAGCTTGTTCATATCCTCTTTATCTGAATCTCTGCATCTTTCTGGCTGAACAAAAAAAAAACGTCAACTAAAAACTGGGGGGTATTTCTGCACTTCAGACATGCTATGGTAATAATGGTAATAAGAAAGAAGGTGAAAGGTGAGCAGTGTTTGAAACAGTGGGTCAAGTGACGTCCATGCAAAAAGGTCGGACACACCATTATATAGGTAGAGGTACAGCTAGCCAGAAAGTTTTTCTTAATCCTCGTCTGATTCCTCGTCAGGCTCCTCCTCCTCGTCCAGGTTGGTTCTGGCCTCATCCTGCGCTGTCTTCAGGGCCTTCTCCTGCTCGGCCGTAGGGTCCGTGGTTTCTGCAATGTCGGCACCCGCTGGGAACTCCTCTTGCACGACCGGGGGGAGGCTGGGGTTGAAAGGTCGCGAGCTGTACTTCATCCCCCAGCCAACGTAGAGGTTCTCAAACTTCCTGTGGGTGGTAGGGAAAGACAAGACTTGTGATATTTCAGATCCTGGTACAGTCTCTCGTAACATACTACATGCAATGTATTCACAGCAGAACTTCCGAGAAGGGACCGCCCTCCGAAATAAGGACAACCCCTATACAAAGGATACGTAACTGGAACTTCTTTTGTGTACTATTGACTTGCAAGAAAGGACAACCTTCCTACAATTTTATTCAGAAGTTCCACTGTAAGTTGTATGAGGTAAAGGTATGCAGTGAAACCCTCAAATGTGGACACTCTCCCTTCCCCTCCCTTCCCTTCCCTCTAGTTCCCCACTCACTTTCCGAAGGTGTAGGTGTGTGCTCCTGGCCAGAGGTTGGAGCTGGCTATGGCAACAGCATAGTTTGGCAGCATGCTGGAGGACAGCTTCGTGGACCACGCAAGCATCCCATCAATCTCTGAACATCAAAGGAAAAAGTAGAAAAACCTTTACTCTAGTTTTGTGTTAGTTATAGCAACACTCAAGCTAAAAGCTCACTCTATGCTGGAAACTGGGATCCGCAGGCCTCTGGAAAGAGATTTATAGTCGAATCCAGTTGCCTTCGAACATCCTGTAGAGCGCACCCGGAAGTTCACGGTTTGTGCATACCATAGATTTTGAAAAAACAAACCATAAACTTCCAATGTGCGCTCTACAGAATTTTCAATGCAACTGAACTCGTCTGTAACAGTGGAACCTTACACATTGGGATCATGCCTACTGTCCCTTGTAGGGAAGCCGTCCTTATCTTGGAGGCCATTGACAGATTGGTGCATTTTAGTTGAGAGGTTGTTCTTATCTTAGAGGGAGCCCCTTTATCGGAGGTTCTGCAGTAAAAGTTGCCCCCCCCCCCCCCCACTCACTGGCATCCTCAGCAGCAGAGGTGAGCAGTGGTGGGCCGTCCTCCGGCTCTGGTTCCTCCGGCTGCTCCTTCTCGTCGTTGTCGTCCTCCTCCTCCTCAAACTCGTCATCAGCCTTCTGGATGGGGTTCCACCAGACGGTGCGCCCCTGGGGGAGCAGGTAGTGCACGTGGTGGCACCAGTTGGAGATGTCCATGTACTCGGAGATCTTGTCCACTTCAAACTCTGGGTTGGGCTCAATCACACCCAAACCTGTATAGGAGCAGTTAGCCATGAAGAACAGTGATCCAATGGACACATTGGGACCAGTTCTGTAAGAAGATCGTCCACTGTTACAGGTGAACACATAGTTACTACTGTACGTGTGGACTCCCTCTAATCGGGACCACTCAAAGTGTCCTCATTAGAGGGGTGGCTTCATATCAGGGGTGCATTTGCACTATACAGTGGACTCTCTCTAATCCAGTCACCCTTAGGGACCAGCCTGATTAGAGGGGTAGCGGGTGGATTTCTAAAAGCACACATTGTGTCAATTTGACGTCATTTCAGGGGTCAGAATAGAGAAAGTTCACCTATCCTGAAGTTCTATTATTCAGAAGATTGAAGTCTCCATGGCTGAACTTTTCTCTAACATACCTCCTTCCTCTTCCTCCTCCTCTTCCTCCTCTGGAGACTGGAAGTAGCCGTTGGGGCTGATCTGGGTGGTGGCGGAGATGCGAGCTATCTGAGCACGTAGGTAGTGCCTCTCTGTCCCGGGGAAGGGCGGGAAGCACACGATGGGAGCCTTGAGGTTGCCAGTGAAGAGTTTCTTGATATCTCTGGCCAGGATAATCTGTTTGGGGCTCACTTGGGGCAGCCTCACCCAAGGGTCACCAGCTGGGGAGGGGGGGAGGGGAATGGTGAAAGGAAAGGGCGAGAAGAGAGGGAGGGAAGGGAAGGGAGGAGAGGGAGAGAGAAGGGAGGAGGGAGGGAGAAAGAGAGAGGGTGGCAAAGGGTGGGAGAGAAATGAAGGAAGGGGTAGATAGCTATGATTCAGGTCAGCTCTTCCTTTTGATCCTTACGGTTGTTGCACGCGAAATAAGATCTCTTATTTGCTCCGGTCTTTGGCTCCTCCTTGGGCACGGTGGGAGGCGGCTTCCACTGACTCTTGGGAGGCTCATCCTTCTCACTCTCCGAGCTTTCGTTGTCCAGCTCTCCTTCCTCGTCCCCTCCCTCCTCCTCGGTCTTGTCCTCGTCCTTCTCCGTCTCCTCTTCCTCCTCCTCCCCCTCTCCCTCCTGGAACTCTGCCTCGGCTATGATGTAATTGGCTTTGGTGCCGAATATCTTCCCCCAGAGTCGCACGGAGACAAGGGGCTCGTTTCGAGACAGCTGCTTCAGGGCAAGATTGATGCGAAAAAACTCCTCTCGGCTTAGGCCAATCTAGAATTACAGAATAAAGTGAACTCTTTCTAAAGACTCCTTCCTTTGACAGGGGGCACCCCTCTAATCAAGTATAGCCAGACTAAGAGGGAGTCCACTGCTTCTTCTGTGCTTGGTATAGTCAACTCTATAGCACTTACTCCTGCAGATTCAAAGCATCTTGATACCTCCATGAGGTCTGGGAAAGGAGTGGATACCTCTTCATCAATGTCCCCATCATCAGCATCTGCTTTCTAATTATAATAACTCTCATAATTCCATCTGTAGTTTTTGTAACAGACAGCTATTGCATTCAGTACTTACTCGAAACAGTGCCTTTTGCTTCTCTGCTAATTTGACTAGGTCAGAAGGATCTTCTTGTTCCTGGGAGAAAGATTATCACTTATACCATTCTTCATGATTTCATATAGCTACCTGTATTGTGTCTTCAGCAGCCTGAAGCTTTTCCTTCTTCACCGTATCGGAGATATTCTCAAAAATATCTGTATGGTATAAAACAAGTGAAATTGATCCAAAGCAAACTAAATCAATATCTATGCTTACCAACTGGGTTTGGAGTCTGTTCTTTCAGAATGAGAGCTAGACAGTCACTTAAATGATCATACCTGTAGGGGGAAAAAAACTTGAGGGAGGTGTTGAGCTAGCTAGCTACCAACTCACAGGTTGTTTTTTGTGTCTGGACTGGCTTTGAGAAGGAATGCCTTAGCAGCATGAACCTGTCCTTCAAGATCAGTCATCACTGCAACTTTATGACACCACACAACAATGCTTCAGCTCTAACAACCCTGTCCAAGTTTTCCTGTATCTTTCTTTGCACCAGTTGCCATAGTGACAGTGGGTCAAAGGTCAATACTTTGCTATAGGGGTGCTGAGTCAGCTTGATGAAATTCCTAGCGCACTTCACTTGTGGGGATGCACATTCCAAGCATTCCAACAACCACACTGTTGAAGGTACAGTAGAGAGAGCTGGAGTAAAGAAGACAAACCAGCAGTAGCTTCTGATGAGATACTACAACGCGATCTGTGGGAGAGTGTAGGCGATTCTAGGCTTTCAAGGCAAGCTGGCTTCACCCAGGCGAAACTGATTATGATCAAACCCAAGAAGATCAGCAAGTCTTCGGAAGATGAGCTGTCATCGAAAATAGTCAGGCCTGGGGCTGGCAAGTACCGAAGGCACGGTGGAGGCAAGGGAGGCAAGTTAAAAGGGGCTGGGGCTGGGGCAGATAGCTTGGTTGTAGCTTTGTGGGTATTGTAGCTGGCTCTTTTTCTGGTTTTGGGTAAACCCCCTCCCTCCCCACTCTAAACTTTTAGCCCTACAGCAAAGTGGCTCTAATAAGTACCAGTGTATGGTGTTTGCTAAGGGCAGTATTTTGTAAACAGGGGAGTATTAGGTCCTCTCTCTCCTCTCCTTTCCCCAAGTTTTCTGCTCCCTGGTTGTTGCATTGTGGAGGGTCGTTGTGTTGTTTTGCAGCTGCATCGTAATGTTGGTAGTGTTCCACCTAGTTTGCTAGGGGAAAACTATACAAGTGCCCAGCTTTTTGGCTGTTCTCTGCCTACTATCTAAAGATGCTCTGGGCTACCACGTGGTAGCGAATGCCTCAGGCTAAAGTCGCCATGTGCTCTGCCGTATATTCTATTCTGCCGTATATCCTATTGGTACTCTAAATATCCGTTTTTGGTTAAATTAGTTGGGGTAGAGATGAAATTTTTTCTGTGTAGCCATTTCTCCTTTTTCCCCCTCCACCTTGGGAGGAGAAAGACGATGAGGTGTCAGCTCTGGAGAGTAGCACCTCTGTTACTAACTCAAGCGCCTGGGCTACTAACTAAATTAAGTGACACCTCCAAGTCTTGGTGTTTAAACACTTAGTGCCACAGTTTCTGTTTTGGTAGCTACCTGCTTTCTGATTAGACAGCTGAACCTGTCTGTGTCTAGGGAAGAGGGCGGAGGCTGGCTGCAACCCCTCCCCCCTCCCCACCCCCATAATATTTTCGGGGAGCTACTGAGCTCATTACATTAACTTGCGACAGATCTAACCATTGCCCCTTGTGTATTTATGTTAACTTTTCTCTCATACAGTGAGCTCCCTCTAATCTTGACCCCAGAAATGAGGCCACCCCTGTATTGAGGCCACTTCGAAATGTCCCAAAGTATGCCTCCTAGTACAAATTCACCCCTGAAATGAGGCCACCCCTCTAATCAGGGCACACTGACAGGTCCCAAGGGTGGCCGGATTGGAGGGAGTCCACTGTATTGGCTGCGAGGCTATTCTGAAGTTAGAACTCTCCCAGTTGCTATTTCATAGCGCTAGCAGCATTATTATTAGCACACCGTAAAGTTTTGTATTTACAGACTTACTTTTTTTTGTTGTGTGATTTTAGATTACTTTCAGAGCAGTGGTGGGATTGTACGCCACCCGACAGCTGTCAAGCGTTCTGAACACATCCTGACAGGCCCTGGGAGCAACAAGTCCATCCGCTCCCTCTCCGTGCCCTCCCTGCACGCCACCGTGGAGAAGGTCCGCTACTCCCCGCCCACCTCCCCCGCCCAGCAGAGGGCAAAGAGCGTCAGGGTCAATGCCGCTAAGAAGGCGTCCTCCTTCAAACGGGGGTTCAAGAAGTTCTTTGGGTCCCACTTGGAGCTGGACGAGAATGCGACTGGGATAGACGAGCAGCGCGTGGTGGGGACGTACCGCCCCCTCAACTCGCGGCCGCGGTCGATTGGGGGGTCCTCAGACTGCTCAAACAGCTCCACCTACACCAACGACTTCTCCCGGTGTAACTCCCTGAGGGACTCCAGCCGCAGTCGAGTCAGTCACGGCAACGACAGCGTCTTCCAGGGAGGGAGGCAGCCATCTTGTGACTCTACCGACAACTACCCCATGCACATTTCAAGTGGCTCGACAGACTCTAGTCTGAAGCAGCAGCAGTTTTACATCCCCACGGGTCACAGGGGGGGCGTGACCATACTCGGAGGAGGAGGAGGTGGGGAGAACATGCACCGATCCAACTCCAGCACTTCCCTCAAGACCTTTGGGATTCAGCCGAAAGTCGGGGTGATGACCGACCCTCGATATCACTCTGTGGCCACGGATGTCCCTTACCTGGAGGAGCACCCAGGGGGGCGTGGCCGCTTCATGCGACATGTTAACACGCTCGGAGGGAGGTCGTTTGAAGACGCGGAGTTATTCTGGGAGGATTCAAAGAGCTTCACGTTCCTCAACAAGTCTGTCCACCCGAGCGATCCGGAGTACCGGCAGGTCGCGGAGGAACTCATGAGCGCCTCCCCGACGCACAAAACCCCCAGCAATAGCAGCGGAGGGGACTCCTCCCAGTTTGGTGTGGACCCTCGGAGGATGTCGGACGCGGGGAGCATCGATCCTCGCAGGGGGTCCCTCGACTCTGTTGGCATGGAGAGCATCGCCACTGTCAAGAGGAACCGTTCTCTCCCCAGCACTCCCATCACCAAGAACTTCGCGATGGCACACACTCCCGTGAGCGTAAACAGCATTGGAGGAGGAGGAGGAGGAGGAGGGGGAGGAGGTGGCGAGATCCTAGCTTCTTCGTCCTCGAGAGAGAGATCAGCCACTCCGCTGGGTAAGTGATAGCGGGTATCTGGTGACCTCGGATTGTTGCCGAGGCTCGTGTTGTGTTGATTGGAGTGTTAGGTGGGGGGGTGGTCCAGTGTCAGGCTGTTATGGTCGCTGAACCCGATCCAGTTTTCTGTGACCCTCGGGTTCACAATACTGACATCCTTAGTGATGGCTGGGAGAGTCAGTAAGACTCCCTCTAATCATCCAGCCATCCCTTTGTGGCCAGTCAGAGTGTCTTGATTAGAGGGGTGAGCCTCATTTTTCAGGGGTGGACTTTGTACTAACATTGTCAGAATACAAAGGATAGCCTCATTTTCAGGGGTGGTCAATGCACACATTGGGGCAAATCGAAGTGATTTTAGTCTGTGAGTGGCCTCATTTCAGGGATACAGCTTAGAGGATGTGTAGGTTCTATCTATCCATCGTATCTCAGCACCATACTTGCGTATCCAGCAGCTCCCAGCAATGTCTCTGTTATTGTTACTGCAGACGGGTAACAAGTGGTATTAGGAAGATTGTGTTACTCCCTGGCTGGTACAGATCAGCTTTCAATGGGGTGCTGAGGCATTTCTGATATCAATGGTTATTGCCAGGGCATTGTGACACCACTGTAATCAAACACCTCATCTTTTGACCTAAGGGTAGGGTCGGATGAAATTATTCCTTGTGGCCTTATAAGAATTTTAGTGTTCTTCGCTCACCTGTTTGTCTGGTAACCTTTGATGATTGTATATGTCATTAGATTCTATATTGCTGTTTTAGATTCCCCTAAATTAGAGGAGTCCTTTAATCAGAGTTGTGACTCTAATTAGATCCTCCTTAAATTGGAGAAGAGCTGTTCTAATGACATGCATACACACATACCTACGTACATACATACATACATACATACACACATACATACATACACACACACACACACACATACACACACACACACGCATACATACACACATACATGCATGCATATATACATATTACATTGCTGGGGAGCTCTGAATTTGAGGAATTGCATTGGCCTTTTAGACAGTGTAATGGTTATCCTACAGCTCACTACAGAATTGGAGACAGGATATTGTCTCCAGTTCTGTTGAAATAGTGTGGAACCTCCATTTCTGTTGGTTAGATCACTAATTGCCCTTAATTAGCTTTGTGAAATGTTGTGACAATAGCATTTCCTGACCCTTGCAATATGCTGAGTGAGAAGAGACTTGACTCTGTCCCTGAGAAAGACTGTCTGGAAGGTGGGGGTGTGTGCTGATTAAAGGGTGGCCTCATTTCAGGGGTGGATTTGTACTAGGAAGCATACTTTGAGACATTTTGAATACAGGGTGTGGCCTCATTTCAGGGTTACATATTAGAGGGGAGGGAAGTGACTTGAGGAATAGCTTACAAGGATACACCTTTGTACAACAAAAAGGTTTCAAGGATGCAGTTCAGGAGTGATCTTGCATTTTTTGAATGTTGAGTTGAGTTCTGACCATTGTGGGTAATATATGAACTCCCTCTTATCTGGGTGGGCCCTACCTACCTGCCAGATACCCACCCATCCAGTCTTGGGCCCCTGAGCATATCCCTGCCCTTAGACAACAGTCTAGCACTGGCTGAAGGTACAAGGGGTGAATTCCCGGCTAAGTAGGATGATTCAATATGCACTGGTATTAAAATACACAGGGTCTGGAAATGGTGCAGTCAAAACTTTCCACTACATTAACTGCAAACAGCATGGCCGGTGATCGGAGCGTGGAGCAGGTGGTGCCCTGCCTACACACAGCACACAAACACACAAACACACACACAAAACAGAAATGTAGGTTAGGGTGTCATCATTTGGGGGAGTGGCTCTGCGGGAGCCAGTTTTTAAAAGTTGTACAAAACACCCTCCAATTAAGGCTTTTGTCTGACCCCCCCCCTCCAATTAGGGG
>JAAGOD010058710.1_pt1 | contig 12089 bp, 9 predicted proteins | sample 8389681 | NCBI WGS metagenome assembly JAAGOD01 (sample SAMN13964374, study PRJNA552185) | sponge metagenome | biome: deep-sea hydrothermal vent fields; feature: spots directly above weak diffusing fluid; material: seawater and sediment | host: Tedaniidae sp. KZ-2020 ... | reverse complement strand
GCCAGTGGAAGCAACAACAATGCCGGTGGAAGCAACAACAATGCCGGTAGAAGCAACAACGTCGGTGGAAGCAACAACAACGATGATGGAAGCAATAACGACGGTGGAAGCAACAACAATGGTGGAAGCAACCACAACAGTGGTGGAAGCAACAACAACGATGGTGGAAGCAACAACAACGATAATGGAAGCAACAACGCCAGTGGAAGCAACAACAATGCCGGTGGAAGCAACAACAACGATGATGGAAGCAACAACGCCAGTGGAAGCAACGACAATGCCGGTGGAAGCAACAACAATGCCGGTGGAAACAACAATGCCGGTGGAAGCAACAACAATGCCAGTGGAAGCAACAACAACACCGGTGGAAGCAACAACAATGATGATGGAAGCAACAACGCCAGTGGAAGCAACAACAATGCCAGTGGAAGCAACAATGACAGTGAACAACAACAATGATGGTGAAAGTAACAACAATGATGGCAACAGCAGTGAAGTCAGCAGAATTGGTGGTGATAACAATGGAAGTGCCCACATTTTTTCTTTACCTGCTGTGGTGCTAGTGACATTAATTGCAGCTATCATTGCAGTTATGTAATACTTTGATTTGTCATCTCAATCCAGCAAATCAATTACTTATCACCCCCTACGGGCCTTTAGCCACCCAGACTTTAGTAAGCATTACATGTCCAATTAGTAGTGGATCACTGAGCATGCCTCACTGTAGGAATAGCCTATCTCAGTGAAAATGGGCAAGCTCACTGTAAGTTAGTTTTTGAAGTTGAGAGGTCTGCATGGACTTGAAACTGTAGCTAACTGATGAACCGATATCTCTCCAACTGTGAAGCACTAGGCCCAAATTAGTTGAGGACACCCTCCACTATTAATCGTGGCTATATTAATTTAGAATTTCTACACTGCCTTTTCAGGGATGGGGAATAGAAAAGTCATGGCATAGCAAGAGAAAACAGGATTATACATAGTAGTCATTTTCAAAAGAGTTTTACAGGGTAATAATAGCTAGTGGTCTCGTCCAGTAGCTCAGCCTGCTTTTATCCACCCCTATCACTTCCTTATACCATTCTCATGCTACACAGCAGATATTCTGGAATGGAAGTCAGAAGATGAAAGCTCAGATGATTCAGTTAATATAATTTCAATATTTGCACATTCTAGCTAAAATAGCTAAATTTAAATAATGCGTGTGTGCATCTCTGGTGTAGGACCTGGAAATGCTACAATGCATTATGATGTGTCTACACCTCAGCAACGGGTTCATTATAGCTTAAAGCGGTCAGCATATATAGGCTAAAGCAGTTTTTATGTTCACTGTGGCTATTCGTCCGGCAGCCAGATCTAGCTACATACTTCTGCAGAAACTATTCGTCCGGCAGCCAAGATCTAGCTACATAGCTACTTCTGCAGAAACTATTCGTCTGGCATAATATTTCAGAGAGAGAAGGAAAAAAAAGTGCACCAGCTGGGATTCGAACCCACGCCCAGCAGATCAGAAGTCCACAGATCATTGAGCCACAATGACATCGCTGCAGCATTCCATTTATTATACAGCCTAAACCCTAGCCTCTTCTAGAGGGTCAAAAGTCACTGCCGATGAATAGCTCTATAGATTGTGTCCGGTTGCCGGATGAATAGCCTGTTTTCTACTCTTAGCCATAGCATCGAGAATTCTGGCAGAACCACTGTTCGATAATTCAGTGTATGTATCATGGGGAATGAAACTGTGCCTGGAATAGAATAGTGTTCACTAGCTAGGCCAAGAAGGACCATGAGTGAACAATCAGTGACTGTACCCAGTATAGAGAGAGCTCTGTGATCTGTGGAGTACCAGCAGCCATAGCTGAGCTGGGAGGAGATCTATTTCATGGAGAGTGACCTCTTCTGGAGTTTGACTAGAAAACCAGCCCCATAACTGTGATCCACTCTCAACACCTCATGGTCACTTTAGGAGGAGAAAGCGGCCTTCTCATTATGGGGAAGAACACAAGCGGCACAAAAAGGCCCAATTGCAGGTCTTCTGTTGAAAGAGAATGCTCCTGCACAAGCACCTGCTCCTGAAGTGATCTTACTTCATTATCAAGATGGCCACCATTTGCTACCTGCTCCTAACTTCATCAAGGTAGCCTTGTTCTTCAATTCTGAATCATGCCTTCATATAGCTACTTCCCTTGCTTTCTTCAGATGTAATTTTTAACATGCAGCACATCAGTCTCAGAATTGATACTTGAGTTCATGTATGCATTAAAACCGGGGCGTTCATAGAACACATGTCATACCCCACGCTATGATAAGAAAATGTACTGTAGCAGTTTGACTTCCTGACTGATCATTATGTAACTGAGTCACGTGTTAGAGAGATCTTTACCAACTTTTATGATTTAAGTTGTTGAGTTCAGTCAGTCCCTGGGAATGATCAATCCTAGACTCCTTCAGTGGTGACCCCGACGTGAGCGAACTGCAGACGAGCATTCCCTCCGCTCCTGCTATCCAGAGTCGAAATTTGGCCAATTTGGCAGTCTCCTGAAGCCACACACCTCGTGTGAGTTAATCATGGAGGCAGCTACTGCTACAGCTGTGGCTGTCCATGCCGTGTCTCTAAAGTTACCCCCATTCTTGGCATCAAGTCCTGATGTGTGGTTCCAACAGACAGAAGCTCAATTCGCCTTGCGCGGTATCACCGACTCCACCACCCAGTACAGCCTTAGCTAGACCTGAGCACATGGCCGGGGATGTGGCAGCAACTCCGCAGGTTGGCAAGTACGCATACTTGAAAGGAAAGCTGATAGAAGTCTACTGCCTCACCGATGACCAGAAAGCAGACAGGCTCTTGGACCTAGCCGGCCTCGGAGATTGGAAGCCTTCCCAGCTCTGCGCGCACATCCAGAGCCTCGCAGTCGACAAGGACGCCCTTCTTCGACGGATCTTCCTACGCCAGTTACCAGAGGACGTCCGGGTGCAAATAGCCGCGCTGAATGAGGGAGACCTACCTGCTTTAGCACGCAAGGTAGACACGCAAGGTAGACGTCATCATGGATGACGATTTTGGTCTGCAAGGAGGGTCCCCATCCTCCTGCTACGCCTCAGCAGATGCCCGCTCTTCCCTCCTCTATGTCATCAGGGGCAGCTCCTGCTCCAGAGCCGCACCCCCCAGTCCGCATCGTGGGAAGAAGTAGAGCAGGGCGTGCGCTCCGACTTCCCTCCAAGCTACTAACTACCGTGGCTCGAGCCACTGGGGGGAACCCTGTAGCAGCTTGACTTCCTGACTGATCATTATGTAACTGAGTCACGTGTTAGAGAGATCTTTACCAACTTTTATGATTAAGTTGTTGAGTTCAGTTAGGAGTTCCTGGGAATGATCAATCCTAGACAGACTCCTACAGTACTACAATAAATGAGAGGTTCTTGAGCAACTGGATGTAACCATGCTAGTGTGTCTTGACTTGTGAGCTGCTCTCTGCAGCTACTGGGCAGCTCAGTGCAGTCATTGATCAAAGAGAGAGGGGGTGGTCAACATGGCCATGTGGCAGCCTTACCATTATTACAAGAGGGGTGGAGTCGAAAATATATATTCACACAATTAGAGTAGCCAGCTGTTTGTTGAACTCTTGACAGCTACAAAGATTCAGTGAGTAATGGAAGCTCTACATTGTTGTGAATTAGAATTAAACAGCGATTTTTTTTTGGTCACATATACACATCAAGGTGATTGCTTGTCAATTAGCTATTACCCCATGCACACGCATGCACAGCAAGGGGTCAGAAACAAAGAAATTATTGTGACATTTAGCTAGTGTAAAATTGGAGATGCTAAAAGAGCCATTATGATTGTAACGGGTAGCTAGTGGCTTGCTATCTTGGTCAGGCTTCAAATTTTGCAGCAACTAATCAAACAGGTTGGCTTTATAGCCTAAACTAAACCACAAAAATCCAATTTCCGGTTCCTTGATAATAATAACTCATGACTATTGATAATGATAATAAAGTGTTACACGTCCCCGCTCTTGTGGAGGGCGTCCTCGCACAACTTGCACCGTAGGCGTCCTCTCCACACCTGTGGTGGGTTCTCGGGGGTCTTTGGCGGGGCTTCCTCTTCTTGAGGTAGCTCCTCTCTCGAGCTAGTTGACTTCTTGGCAGACTTCTTTGCCTTCTTTGCCGATTTCTTCCCCGGCTGCAGTGAACATCGCTGGGGATGGCTTCTGAACAGCGACGGACACGGTTGATGGCTACACGAATGCTCTCCTCCTGTGGGCGATTGACGGGACAAACAGTCACACCCATGTCCAGCACATCAGTAACCCAGAATGGTCCATGGAAAGGCTGGACAAATTGGCTTTCTCGGTGGGCATGTAGATAAACACCCTTTCTCCCTTTTTGAAGCCGGTTCCTATGGCCTTACGGTTATAAACACCGCTTTTGGGCTTGCTAGGCGTTCTTCGTGCCAGGTCCCACGCCCCCACAAGACCAGTGATACCAACTCCTCCTTGTAGGTGTCCAGACACACCTCTTCTCTGGATTGAGGAAACTCCACATCTAACACGGAGGGAAGCCGTGGATCCCTGCCATGCAGCAAGAAAAAAGGAGATTCGAGAGTGGATTCTTGGATATAATACTGGCCCTGTACGCAAATAGAGTGTATGGGAGATGGAGATCCCAGTCTGCTCCATTACGCTGCACTCTCTTGGCCGCGCTCTTGGCCAACATGCTCGTGAGGGTACGATTAAATCATTCGACGAGCCTATTAGAGCCTGACCTCAAGGAGGTGGGCATGACTACTCTCCAGATTCTCTCTTGGTAGATATTATCATGGCGCTCTCTTAGTGTTTATGTTCGTGTGTGCATTGTTAGGTTGCTTGCAAAGGATTTTGTTGATGTGTCAGAGGTGTCATCTCTTAGCCTTTGTTAGTAGTTGTATAGATTGCTCCCAAAACAGCACTTCAGACACTGGAGAACAGCTAGCCAACACTTACGGTGTTCATAAAAAATCTTCATTTACGTTAAACAAGTTCGATCACCTGATAATAATGATACAATGGTTTGTAAGGTAGCTACCTTCTAAAAATCAGAACAATAATCAGTGCAGCCAGAGCCACCACTGTGAAAATGCTTCCGAGTATGATGCTGCAAACTGCAAACTTGCGAGCTTTTCCCCTTTCTCCCTGGAGAGAACATACAAAATAGATTAGGAGTGTGTTAGCTCCATTGTCTAGGAAGGTTTGGTGGGCTATGTAGCTCATATAGCCTTGTCCCCAGGCCTTCTGCACTCTTGAAGCTATACATTAGCAATTGGAACAGAAGGCCGGCTAGTAGCTATGTAGCTGCATGCTCCATGGGCATTTGAGAATTACAGCAAGACAAGTATAGTGGGAAAGGGGCTTTTAGTCTTGAGCTAACTACCCTACCAGTGGAACCATGGCGAATGAGTGAAGCAAGTGAGTTAACTCTCAGATGATGACAAAAGCCCTTAGGTGTACGTATGTGTCGTCACTTTGACCCTGATTTATGTGCATGCATGTTAAAAGGTTGTGAAAGAAAAATTTTCAATGGAAGAGTGAGGAGGTAAGTCTGTGTGTCTAGCTACAGTCAGCCAGCTAGCTAGCCAGCTGTTAGCTCTTTACACCAAGCATCTAGCTAGCTAAGGCTACTCTTTAACTATCCAGAATGGCAGCAGGTGAATGGTGGCTATCATGAGAGCTGGCTCATGCTAGCAAGCACTCACCACAGCTGCTTCATCTAGCTAGCTTACTTCTCACCTTAGGTTTGCTTGCTCGCTTTTCACAATGCCACGCATTTACCCTAGTAGCCATGGGTCTAGGTCACAAAGTGACCATTATTGTACATTTCAACCTGTGCTGGATGGTCACCTCTCTGTAACAGCCACTTTTTGTCATCCCAAGGGTGATCATCACTGTAGTTCCCTGTAATGCTAACACAGTCTAATTGCTGGATATTTCGTGAAGCCGAAGTATGATCCTAGATATAAATCCTAGGATGTGGAATGTTGTCTATTTTGATGCAATATCAAGCTTCATCCGATAAAGGACACTCCGAAAGAGGACAAACCTCCCAACAAAGGACAAACTAAAAGTACTTCAATAAAATCTACACAAAATATCCTTTGAAAGAGGAAAACCTCTCCACAAAATAAAAAATGCTGGGTCCCAAATGTGTCCACTATTTGGAGGTTCCACTATAGTTATAGTGGTTTCATAGCTATAGTGCTTTACCTTCAAATGAGCTGCAGTCCTTTATCTTACAATGATACAGTCACGTAATAATGTGCTTTAGATTGGTAATAATACCTTCTCATAGTAGTTATTGACGAACCCCAGTGCAATACACCCTGAGCACACGGCAGTCCAAACCAGCAGGCATTTGTCAGTGGTGGTTTTCTCTTCACCCTAAAAAGTGGAGAACAACTTTATGGCAGACTTTGGCCATATCAAAAATAAGAACAGTGTATGCTTGTAGTCAAATTTTTTAATAACATTCACCCCATCCATATATCTTGTGGTCTCAATTATGTTTTGCTTGGATAATGAGAGGGTATCCAAAAAAAGACTCTTACATGTGTAGTGTTGGTTATTATGATCACTAGGGGCCAAAAATATGCCAGCGAGGGAAGGGATTATATTGAAGACTTAAATCAAAATAACTAGCCTATTACAAATACCTGCTTGTTCATGATGTCAAAGAAAGATAGCAGCGGAGATCGGAGATGGAGAAGTCTGGAGGGAGGAGTACGAGCAGATGTTGTACAACAAGCTCAAGTAGATGTGACCAGTTCAAGTAGCTAGCTGTTTAGCTGCAACTAGCTTTTATACCAAGCCGCTTGTGGCATTGAGGCAAAAAATGTGTAGTACAGCTAATTTTGGGCAGTGTTGGATCAATGTGGACGGAATTTTAATTGTGCACAACAGTCTCATTCAGCAGTTTCTGAGAGTGGCTTCTTAATTGGTCAGCCACTGTTAGAAGCCATATCTCTTTTACATGCAGCATACTTTTGGGAATAATTATGGTAGCTTTGGGAATACAGGCATTTGGGGAAAATGGGTCATTTTGGGTGGAAGAGCTATTTAGAATATTTATCCTGCTACAGCAGTCATATGGCCTGTTCAGACACGTAGTGTATAGCTAGCCTAATTGAGGATACCTACTGGCTTCTGCGTTGTTAAGAAAGTCCTTCTCATATGGCTAGGCTTGAGGCTAATGGCATAATTGGGGGAAAATAACATTTTTGGGAATAATAGTGGGTCATTATTAGTGGAAACACATGGGTGTATAGCTTAACTTAGCTGGGCTTGGCCAATAGCTAGTATAGGCATAACTTTGGGAATAATGTTCAATTTATGAGTGGAATACTGATTAATTCACAACAAGTAGCTAATGGCCTATTTACATTCAGACAATATAATATGGCTAAGAATTAGCTATATAGCTGCCAACGAATGGTGAAAATGTGCTGGCAGTTCTACATTGGGAATAGAATTCAACAAGTAGCTATGGCCTAATTACATTCAGACACACATGGATGAATTAGCTATAGCTGCCAACGAAATGGTGAAAATGTGCTGGTAAGTTCTATATTATTGGGAATAGAACTTGCAGTCACCTTTAGTTTACCCCCTATCGTTAACCCTTTGCTCCAGGTGCATGTTGACAAGGTTAGCTATGGATTTGTTGCAGTAGAAATATCATCCCCATTGTCATCCCCCCCTCTCTCTCCTTCCCATCAACTTTTAATTAAAAAATTATTAGGAAGCCAACACAACATACAACAGCATACAGTGGAACCACTTAGGGAACATTCTTAGCTACTTGAGTTAAGTACTGAAAGAAATAATTGATGAGGCACTAGCTAACTAGTGATGAGAGAAAAAGATGCTATTATGAAATATATGGTGCAAGACTGAAGAGAGGACTGATGGTGGGCTTCAATGATGACATAGAAGTGTGATATTTGCTGAATTGCAGCTCACATTTTCTAGCAGTAGAGTCTGTCAGTGTGCAGAGCTTTGTGCAAGAGAGGGTGCATTGTATGCAAGGACTGCATCTCCAACAAGTCAGGGCAAGATAGACACTTGCCTCCCATGCTGAAGTAATAGTCCCTATTCCAAAAAGCAGATTTTGTAGCATCCGAAGATTCCTGTCCTATAGTGGAGAGGTCACTTAAAGATTTGGAACGTTTCCACGACAAGAGGCTGGGGTGGGTTCTAAGAGCACTGGAGAAATTTGGTGACGGAGAGTATGACTCCCATAGAGGAAAGTTAGTAAAGGATGGATTACAGTGAAGAGAGTGATTCAACATCACCAAAAATGTGTCCAAAACTAAATCATCAGTAGCAATATTTATTTCCAATGACCTCATCGAGGGCATCTTACACAGGTCAGCAACGTAGCACAAGCAGTCAACTAGTTGTGGTCCCCAGTAAGGATCACAAGTTAATGTGATGGACTCCAAGTGAGGGGAGACTGTACCACTGAAGGCTACAAAGGGTAAATGGGTACTGAAAATTTTAAGTGTATAGGACAAGACAGTGCTACCTCCATTAAACTGTAGTATTTGTAAGTAGGAACCATACGTCCATCCCGATCTTCTTCATAAAAACTCACACCTTCTAGACTACAGCTGCTAGTAATAGACTCAGACAATGCTTTCATGTCATTAATTGACAGAATATCATTAGACCAGCATGAAATTTTAAGTGCCCTGAGTTTAGGGTAGGATCCTATATTGTCCGATAAAGGCTGTCTTCAAGGGAAGATGGTAAACCCAAGTCAATGGAATGTAAATTGTGCAGTGAAGACATCCATTCAGTTGGCAGAGGGACATCACTTACATTATGTATATCCAATACACTGACCTGCTCAAGGAGACAAGGTGGCAACTCCCCAAATTTGGATATCGAAGAAACAAAAGGATTGTCTACGCATGTTAAAGCCAGCATTGAAATACTTCCCAATGCTTTACTACTACACTTACAGCAGCTGTTGACTAATTGTGACACGTCTGAATAGCTCTCAAGACGCAGGTCCCACTGAATAGGATGTTCTAGTCCATGCTCCTAGCATGGACTAGAACATACCCAAACACATACATATCCAAGGGGGTCATAGAGGTGTATGCAACACAATTGGTAAACACATGGCCTTCAAGAGCTTTGCAGGAATCTTGTGCTTCAAATAAACAGTGGACCATGAATTTCGTATCCTTCTTCATCCACTCTGTGATGGGAAAACTACCACAACCCACCAAGCCAGCTAGGAATTTTGCAACTGTTTTCAAATTTGTTAATGGAAGGAATGAGAAGAAAACAGTCAGGGTGACATCACATGCAATGTACCAAGCTGCTAGGAACTCCTGTATGCTCAGATGGGGGAAAGAGTTAGGAGGACTTTGCACCCTCACTCACATACATCTCCTTAGCTTCACTGAGAAGACCCAAGTACTGGAAGCCATCTCCAACATCTTCATCAGTGAACACAAGCTGGACATCTTTCTCAAACAGACCTCTGTGAGCTAGTTCACTCACTCTCCTCAATGTGGCGAGAACTTCTTTTGGCAGATCTTTCAGGTGACTGGGTATTCTGGAGTCTTCACCCCACTGCCCCTTCCCTATCATGTGCCTCCTGATGAGCACTAGTACCAAGGTGGTGTACAGCTGTGTCATGGTCTTGGGCATCAGCTTCCTGCTCCTCCTGATGTCCTTGAAGACTTGTGCTATTATGCACAGTTCACAGGGATGTACATGGAATTAATGATTGGGTTGGAGAATACAAAAGTTTTGAAGTGCTCAGACACATCAGGCTTTGACTTGAAAGCAATGTCTGCAAATTCTACTTTATGTTCATCTGTGAAGCCGAGGATCTCTACGTGCCTATGATCTTTGGGAAAGACTATTTTGTGATGGAGAGCTGAGGGTCGACTGGTGACTAGACGAGTTGCTTTTGGTAAGCAGCTACCACTAAGTAAATTCATTATCAAGCTGCTGCTAGCCTTTACTAAAGATGTAGGCATTTCATCAAACCCATCCAAGATCAGCAGAACCCCCTCCCCCTCACACCTGCATATGTCTGTCACCACACTCTGGCAAAGCTCTTCATCTATATGTAAGAATATATCATTTAATTTGGTAGCATTCTGGATGCGCCTTTCTCGTAGCTTTAGCTGCAGTACTATCTTATAGTGTTGCAGTGATTTCAAGGTATCCCACTTCCTGCACAATTCCCAACACAAGGTGCTCTTCCCAATCCCTGGGGCACCCTCCACAAGAACAAACCTGGAATCTGGTGTCACTAAAGCATCCATTTCCAAGGGAGTCTTAGACGCTACTATTTCATCCACACCACCATGGAGTGTGGATCTTGAGAATGCATCATCATCACCCTCCTTCTGAATCAAAGCAAGACTAATAAACTGACTACAAGGAGCAATTGATAGTTTATCATCAAGCACAATGGGGTAATTTTCATAGTAAGATTTCAGGTACTCCCTGTAACGCAAAATTGGAGCCCAAAGATTTTTACCAATACCAGATTTATGTTTAGAGTATTTCTTATGATTCGGATCACCATGACTGTCGGAATCAGAGTTAGGACAAGGTACTGAGGAGGCACTAGATGATGATAAGGTCACACACTTTCTTTTCCCCCTACCTCTCCTACTCCATTTCTTTGGCTTCACGTGTTTGTGCCTGACTTTACGGGAACCCAAAACAGTGCACTTCCTACGTTTATAGTATCGGGAAGAATGGGACTTGTATCAGAGCTAGAATTGGGGTGAGCATGGGTGTCAACCCTCTGATCAAGCTGAGCAATGCAAGGTAGCTCCAACACAGCATCTGCAACTATAAACATGAGGGTATCCCACAATGAGACATGCCTATTTCTTCTATGTATTCCAACAACCATACTTACCTATTTGTTCCTGCCTGCTGTATTCCTCATCCAGGATGTTCACAATACTCCCATAGTGCTTCCCACTCTGGCGAAGGTGATTTAAGAGAGTGTGGTAATCCTGGGCACTCAGTTCCACCTTGTTCCTGATTCCAGTCACCAATTCTCCAGCTTTTTGGTGATCATTTAACAACCGTGGATTCAAGACCTCATCATGCACCTCTTGTGTGACGAAACCTTCCCGATAGAGGAAGTGCACAATATTTCTGTCTGACCTGAGGAGAGCAGTTTCCAGTTGTTTGGTGCAGCTCACCACAGTCCTGTACTCACAAGATTCAGACATCCTGAGAAAGGAAAGACTACATCAGCACATATACAAAGAGGGAACCATAGACTATACACCAAAGCAACCTAACAAGGACAGAAACCCAACTTAGCTATAAAAAGTGCTGACAAAGGCTCTGGCATAGCATGTAGTAGCAGAAACTGTTTTCCTTTCCTGATGCTTAAACATTTCAAGGCAAAGATCAAGGACAGAGGACAGGTAACTCCTCCACAGAAGCAATATATACAAACTTGTCTTCTTATGTAAGGTGTCTCTCTTTAAAGATGAGAGTTCAACCATTTCAGACCATACCTAGAGTAGCTAAGAATGCCCATAGTCTCGCGGAGACTAGAAAGCCCAGGCCATGTCTAATATCCTTCCCCTTCTGTCCTACATTTACTTGTACTTAGCCTATGTGACAGCTTAGATTATAATTGTACAAACTACATAGCTGAAGCACAAGGACAATCATAGGATATGGTGTGTTAATTAGAGGTGGAATAGGGGGATAACCCTTCTTCCAGTGAGTGGGTGGGGCTGGGTGTGGGGTGCACCAAAATTCTCAATCACACGATTAAATTATTGGTGGTTGCATTTTTATATTGTCCCTTGCAGGAGGTCGAGGATGTGTTAGAATCAAGTGTTAGGCCAGTGTTAATTGTATTCGTGTTTCTGATCAGCCTCCCTCATCTACCTCCTCAGTTTGACCATTATTACCCCGCGCGCGCATGCGCAGCAAGGGGTAAAGTGATCAGTCGTGGTGTGTCGTGATAATATATATATTATGTATGTATGTTGTCTACATCAAAATTTTGAAATCGCTTCAGATACTCACTTTTACAGCTCCATTAAT
>JAAGOD010065702.1_pt1 | contig 12099 bp, 19 predicted proteins | sample 8389681 | NCBI WGS metagenome assembly JAAGOD01 (sample SAMN13964374, study PRJNA552185) | sponge metagenome | biome: deep-sea hydrothermal vent fields; feature: spots directly above weak diffusing fluid; material: seawater and sediment | host: Tedaniidae sp. KZ-2020 ... | reverse complement strand
TTTAGACCCTCCCTCGCTAAATTCGCTAAATTAAGTACCCGCTAATAATAGTAGCCTTAAGGTATGTGGTCACTATGGTATTTTTTACTTCTTGCTTGCAGTGTTCCAAGTGAGGTGAAAAGGGTTGTATGTAACTTATTTTGATGAGCTGTAAAAGACTATTTATGTTCTTACTTAGGATGAGTTTGAAGATTATCAATCTCCTGGTGCAATTGCTCGAGCCCTTGCATTGTCTATTAGTGTCTGTTATCATGCAAGACTGAAGCATAGGGTGGAGTATGAAGAGGGAGTTGCCAATTATTTTGTAGGTTATATTGCACTGGCAGATGGAGCTGAACAGTTTAGAAATGAAATTAGATGGTAAGAAAAGTTTAGATTTAATATAGCAGTATTTTTACATTCTGTTTCATAGGTGTCAAGAAGTGTTATTGGATAACATGCATCTGGGGAATAACATTGCAAAAAATGCTGCTCTACGTGAGAATGTCTTCATGATGGCCATCTGTGTGGAGTTGAGAATTCCTCTATTTCTTGTGGGCAAGCCTGGAAGCTCAAAGTCTCTAGCTAAAGCTATCATCAGCGAATCAATGAGAGGGAAGGACTCAAGGACTGAACTATTGAAATCCTTTAAAGAGGTTTGGCTCATGCTTTGAAATAAGTAAGAGTAGGTATTATAGTGAATATGGTGTTCTATTGTAGGTTCAAATTTTCTCCTATCAGTGTAGCCAGCTTTCCACTCCAAAGAGTGTGATAGAGGTTTTTAATAATGCCAGCAAATTTCAGAAAAAACAGAATATAAAATCATACGTGGCAGTAGTAGTGTTGGATGAAGTGGGTTTAGCTGAGGACTCTCCTAATCTTCCTCTCAAAGCTCTTCATCCTTTGCTGGAAGATGGTACTGAAGGAGCCAAAAAAGATTTTACTGATCAGGTTGGAATGAGGCTCTTATGATGGCTAGCTATTACAGTATTGTGGTAATCAACACTGTTGTTGAACAGATAATCTCTCGTCAAGAGCGAGTGGCATTTATTGGTATTTCCAACTGGGCTCTTGACCCTGCTAAGATGAACAGAGGAGTGATGGTGACCAGGGCTGACCCCAGTGAGGATGAACTTGTCTTCAGTGCAAAGGGAATTTGTTCAAATAATGAGAATGACCCTATTAGGAAGCGATTGGAACCTTACTTCATTCCCTTTGCCAGAGCTTACAGAAGTATTTGTGAAAAGCAGGAAAGGGAGTTCTTTGGATTAAGAGACTTCTACAGGTTAATGGAACATCTGACTTTTATGCCTCGTGATGGAAAATATTTAATTACTATGTACTTGCAGTTTAATCAAGATGTTGTACTACATGTGTCAGAAATCCAACTGCCTTCCCACCTGGCCTCAGTTGGAGCATGCCATCAAAAGAAACTTTGGAGGCCTGGAAACCAAGGAGTTAAATCCTTTTAAAGAATTTGAGGATCGAATTCCCAGAAAGCGAGAGCTTGACATATCTGATGTTCCTTTTGAGGTAGCATAGGTCTTGTTTTACGTAGCTGGCCATGTGTTATCAGATGTGTAGTAACTGCATGTTGTACTCTCTGTACAGTTGCAATCCATTCTCAACCCAGACTGCTCCAGACTAGGACTCATCAAGACTAGTCTTAGCCCTCAAGAAAAGACTTGGCATGGGTAAGGCTAACAATAACAATGGCAAATTATAAAGTAGGATGTTCGACATGTTTAGCACCAGCTATGATGCTTTTTGTGTAATCTTTTCCAGTGAAAATCGCTATGTCTTGTTCCTGACTGAGAATTATGCAGCTCTTGAAATTCTGAAGAATCCCAAAAGCTACTTGGAAGAAGGTCTGAGCCTGTCCCAAGATGAAGATGGAGCTGCTAATGTTCAACCTTTCATTCTTTTTGGAAGCAGCTTTCCAAAGGACAAAGAATACACTCAGGTAAAGTGTTATGTTTAACCCTTTTCAGTATTGTAAGTTATGCTTGTGTATACGTATTATAGGTTTGTAGAAACATCAACCAGATTAAGATTTGCATGGAGACTGGGCGTACAGTCATTTTACTTAACTTGGAAAACCTCTATGAGAGCTTATATGATGTGCTCAACCAGTACTATATCTATCATGCTGATAGCAAGTATGTGGATCTTGGCTTGCAGACTCACAGAGTGAAGTGCAGGGTGGCTGATAATTTCAAGTAGGTTTGAAGTAGTTAGATTTCTTTAAAATCAAGGCAAACAGTGATCCCCACACTAGTAATGATGCCATATAATACCGTAACCTTTAGATATGAAATACTGTAATGTCTTCTTATTGTATTATAGAATAGTGAAGAGTACGAAATTTTTTTCTTTTCTATTTGCAGGTTAATTTTGATTGCTGAAAAGGATACTGTGTATGACAAGTTTCCCACTCCTTTAATTAACAGACTAGAAAAACACTTTGTGTTGACTTCATCCATTTTGAAGATGTGGCAAGAAGATGTCTTGAAGAAATTTGATGGTTGGATCTGCAAATTTTCTGATGCTGGGTAACGAATATAGGGTCAACAATAATTGCTGTTTTAATTGTCTGATCATCTACAGTGAATCAAAATTCAAGAGAAGTGATGCCTTTATTGGATTTCAGAAAGATACTCCGGCTTCAGTGATCTTCCAAGCCTCCAACCTCCTCAGATCTGCTACCTCAGCAGTGAGAGCAGGAGGAAATGCCACCGATTGGGAGAGAGTTTTCCAGTGGTGCAAATTGGAGCATGAGTCTTGGGACATTGAAGAAGAATTGGACCCTAATATTTGGCAGGGAGCTGTAAGTTTTATAGTTTCTCTCAGACATGCCTCTAGACATACGTAAACAGGTGATATAGAACTTGCATGCAAAATCAAACATTACTGTTCTCTATTGAACATGACTCTGTCAAAGCATAAATTTCGTCGGAAAAAATATAGAGCTAGCATAGCTACTTGTTTGCAGTGGATTTTTTGGCACTAGTTGAGTAAAGCAGCCACCTGCAAAGTAATGCATGTACTGTGTGGGTTGTTACTATAAAGAAATCACATGATCTGGTGTTATAACTGAGATTAAGTATGTAGGAAAGGTAACCCATTGAATGGTCATGTCAGCACTTTGTGTCTATGTTGTATTTATATAATAGATTCTGAACTTGAGCAAGTATCTCTTGCTCCAGACAGCTTCTCCTGATGCCATTGTGCGCTTGGAGAGAACTGATTTGATTGATGAGAAGAAAGCAATCGAGAATATGTACTTCCAGCAGCAGCAACATAATTCCATAGATGAATTTTTGAAAGTGCATGTGCACGATGACCATGGAGAAGCTGGATTACTCATGCAAGTGAGTTGTAATGCATGTTTAACAAAAACCAGGTAGCTACATAATTAGACCATTATATGGCATTACATAGCTAACATGTTGACTAACTTGAATTAGCCACAAAATATTTTCTGAATCCTTAACCATCAAGTGTACAAACTCATTAGGTGACCACACATAGTCATTTGCTCTCACAAGATGAATTAGAAGATATTGAACTAGCAGTCCGAATTAAATTGACATCTTTCTTCTTACACGAGTTTGATACTGAGTTAGATTTTTCAAACAAAGTCGGGTAAGTCTGTAAGTTGACTGCAATTGGTGCTTGAAGCATTTTCTTATTTATAGACCTATGTTTAAAATTGCCGAAGATAAAGCTCCTGAGAAATGTGTGGTGATTATCCAGTGTGATTCAGGTCACTTGAATGGTGACCTTATTGCCTGTGCCCGCTATCGTATATATGATCTCCGGACAAAAGCTGATGAAATGCAAATGACTCACGTGCTATTTATCATCCATCTCCCTCAGCAAGTTGCCAGTTCATCATTTGTAGGTTTCCAGGGTGACCCTTGGATCTCTTCCCACATTGATGACCTCAGGCCAACATCTGAAAATGCTGTTTCAGCTAACCTAGCCATTGGGTTGACCATTAGTGAGCTTTTCCTTGGAAGACCAAAAGTTAAAACCACTCCCCTAGCAGAAAGTATAAAGGAAGGTATGACCAATAATGAAGATATGGAAGATCAAAATATTGAGGGGAAGAGAGATAACAGAGATCATAGTGAAGAGATGCCTAGTCTTTCGGATGACAATGAAAGTATTGAATCACGTGAGTCCTGGCAGGATGAAGGCCCAAGCCTAAGCCAAGATGAGAAAGATACAGCTAGAATATGGGAGCAGCCAGAACATGAAGAAGAAACAGAAGAGCACTGGGCAGAGAGGGTTGAGCATGAGAGTATGGAATCAGAGGAGCTAGTGTTGCCTCAAGCAACTGAGTTAACTGTGGATGATATAGAAACTGAAGATCATCATGTTAGTAGCACTAAGTCATCTCATGAGCTGGAATTATTGGATATGTCCGTTGAGCTAGGTGCAGCTACGTCTTCACAGGGACTTTCTATACAAATTGTAGAACCTCATCATGAAATTGAACTCCCTCCCAGCATGTCTCCACTTTTCCGACGCCTGCATGGATGTATTCAAGCAGCAGCCTCCAGGCTCAAAGACTCAGTCACAAAGAGATCTACCAAAAGAGTGGAAATTCTTGTTCATCTCATACACAAAGACCCACCAGATGTTCCAGGTTAGTATAAGAAAAGGTTTGCATTTTGTCTCTTGTTCCATTGCTTATATAATTAATTTCTCCAGATACTACTAAATTCCATGGTGTGCTGATTAATCACATTTCTAAAGTTCTTCAACAACGTGATCAGACTTGGGAAGGTGAAAAAAAATGGGTCATCAAAGAAGCCATGAATCCCAGGAGCCTCCAACATGGAGGAACATTTCGAAATGCCCTTTCCAGAAGAGTTGACGAAGTCATCGTTCCCATTTTCAGTGAAATAATAGCAAGCATTGATCAGAACTATAACCTCGATTTGGTTGATCCGAAGAATGATAATTTTCCTTCGTCCGAGTTTTGGCTGAGCATGTTCAGAGAGAGTGGTGTCATGCAGTTCAACTACACTGACATGATCACTCCAAGGGAGCAAGTGCCTGGGCTAGGGGGAAGGAAGGCTGGGGAAGACTATAAGTGTGAGCTTCCATTCTCCTGGCTGATACATGAAGCTGTAGACAGTCAGTGGGATAATGCTAAGAGTTTTGCAGGTAATAATAGCAATGATTAGAAGTATAATTACTGTCTAATTCAGCCATATAGCAAGCCTGTATAATAGGGTCAACCTCTATAAAGCAGTCAAATAGGTGTACCCCAAAGTGTTGAAACTGCACTCTGTAATCAGGTCACCTCTCTATAACAGCCAACTTGTCAAGGGGTGACCACTATAGACACGCTTTGCTGTACTATTTTGCTTTGTGATGATATACTAAATTTTGCACTTTCAGGTGGTGACAGAGTCCAACTACACAGGCAATTGTGTGCAGCAGTTGAACCCACTGCAGTGGGTGAAGTGCTGAGAGGTGTGAATGACCAGGACTGTGAAGACTTCTACAAGCGCTATCTTCATGATTTTGTGAGATTAGTGCACATGTGCAAGCATGGCAAGATGACAGAATATGAAATCAAGGAATATGAGGTGAGACTTGCCATGTCTTGTTGCATTACTTGCCACGATCCTGGTCACTGACAAGTCATATCACTGTATGTAGAGGGGCAAAGAAATTGTATGTTGGAACAATTCACATCATGGTCTTTAGGCTCTATTTCTGGAAATAATACCTTTTCACTTCTTCCATAATAATATGTATGATTATATAGCTTCTTGCGAGTGCTCTTGATGCACTAGTTCATGGAGATGAGTACTGCTCTGTGGATGGCAACATCACTCTGATTCACAGGATAGCTGCCTTGCACATTGTCTATGAGATGAACAGGTCTCAGGTGTTGTGGTTTGGGCAACTGGTGGCACATTCACCTGAAGTCATGACTCGCTTAACTAAAGAAAACATCTGTGACAAGGAAGAGATGGTATAATTGTTCGTAATTACAACTTATTGTAGTGCTTCTACCGTATCTTTTCAGATTCTCCATCTTCGTGCAGTTGAGCAAGCCTTAAATAACTTAGTCCCCCCACTTGATAAGGATGATCCAGCCAGCAGTCTTACTCCCTGGCTAAATGAAGTACTCATGTCTCAAAATGCCATCACCTCCATCATCAGCTTGCCATCTCAGAGTGCTATCAGAGTAGAGTCGAGGTAATAAATTATTGCTAAAGTTTTCTCATTATTAATTCTCTGTGCACAGGTTGAAATGGGAAGTAATCAAAGTATTGCAAATTTTTTTGGAGCATGTTTTGTTGAAAAATCCTTTTGAAAAATCTGTTGCTTATCTTATCAGGCTCCGACTGGTAATGGATTTGTGCATTATAGTGTCAAATAATCAATTTCATCTTTTGGTAGAAATTAAAGACGAGGAGGAACTTCTTGGAGGCCAGTACATTAGATGCTGTTCAGTTTCATCTTAACCTCATGGAGAAAGAAGTTAAAAAAAAGAAGTGCATTTGAAATTTATTCATCAAGGGATTGTTAAAATGTATGTGTTTTAATACTTGCAGATATTTCAAGAGTAAGGACCTCACCAGTCTCAAACGAGATTGCCATAACTACTTCATTGAAGTTGTTTCAACACTTTGCTTTGGAGGTCAAAGTGCACCTGAACCTGCACTAATCAAGAATCTAATGGAAGTGGTCTTCACCAAAGACAGTGATTTAGTGACACCTCTCATTGAAGCAAAGAGCGAAAAACACTTTAAGGATGAAAGTGTATCGGTGGTCAGGTCATCATTGTTACAACTGCTTTTGGAACACAAGTAAGCTAATGAACTATGTTTCCTTTCCTACAGTTAAAATTCATTTGTTCATTTGTAGTTCTGAAAGTGTAAAAGAGTATCTGGAGGAATATTTTTTGAAATCTCAGGAAACTCTCAACAGAAAAGTTGATGAAAATCTTTGTCTTCTCTGTATTCAGTGTTTTGAGGTATAAAATTTGTATTCCTATTATTTCACTCTTATCAAAATTTCTTTTATTAGGATGCAATGTGTAAGCGTCATTCTGGTGTATCTCCTGAAACAAAACTAGAAGGAGTTATTGAGATATTGACAAAGTCACATCATGTCTTGAGGGAGTACAGATCTAACTCTGTCATTAATATTGGTTACTTGGAAGGAGTTGCTGGGATCCGTTTTGCTATCATGGAGGTTGCAAGGCTCCTTCACTCAGACCTCACTGAGAACCCACAGCGACTTACTTTTGACATTATACATCTGGCTGAGGAAGTCTGCACTGACCCTTTTATCAACACTGCTGATTTTGCTGCAAGTACTGAAGATGCTGTTGGGCCTGCTCTCTATCTCCTCAAACTCTTGGTTAGGCAGTATGGCTTTCCTTGCTTAAAGCAAGTATCTGAAAAATACCAGTGGGTACTACCTGAGGATTTGCGCACAACTGATCAGGTATGATCTTAGCAACAACAAAGGACCCGAAAAGATAAATAATGTGTGCAGACAGACATTGATTTCCACTAATTTTGATTGTACAGGGCAAGGCCATAGATCCATTTGTGGTATACAGTGGCACTGTTAACTATTCATCACTGAGGGAAGTATTAAATGAGGCACTCTATGGAAAGCAGATTGATAAACTCATTGAAGCCACACAGGTATGTATAATTCTGGTCAACATTATGCAGTAATGTATCATGAAGCTATTACAGGACTTTGATATCAAAGAAGCAGCTATACTTTTGCTTGCCATATTTAAGACCATCACTGTGGGATATTCTAATCCCCGAGCACCAATGAAAGATGCTGAAGTAAACGTTTTACTAAGTTGAAAGTGTATGCTTTTATTATTATTTTTTCAATGTTTTAGTTGTTGGAGTTATTCAGTCAGTTCACACAGAATGTTAAGTCATTCTCTCCTTTCATGCTACAAATAGCAAGGCAACTCCTGACCAACCAGCAAGGTGGACTTCTTGCTCAGATGAGTGTCTCCCCTGATCAAACTTTGGAATGCAAAATGTTGAGCTCCATCGTCATTCATACTGTGTCAATTCTCAGCTCCAATTCTACATATCAGATTCTTATCCCTTTTGTTAATATGCTGACTAACCCAGGAGTTCTCATTGTAAGTTACTAACTGTCACTTGCCCGACTGTTCTGTAGCTGTTGTATTGCCATCATGTAGAATGCTTTTTTGCCGACAATGGCAGAAGATAACCTGCAGGAAGTCAGGAGGATCATGGGAGGGCAGTTCTATGGTACGAAATAGGAATTTTCTTTGTCGAGTTTTATGGGACTATTAGCATGGGTATTGGGTACTTCCATACTGTGTGCCATACTATGATGCTATGGTTCATCTTTGTCCATTTCTGAACCTAATGAGGCTGCAAAATATGCTGTAGCAAAGCTCTGTGCCACTGCAGAACTATCTCTATGGATTGGGTAGCTACTGAGTTTGTATGGGTCAATAATTAAGAGTACCCTGGAATCAGATTGGCTGGAGATAGGGTTGAATGTCCGGTAAGGCACCACACTTGTGGTGGTGTCCGGTATGCTCTCGACGGCCCGTGAAATCCAAGGGAGCGTGTGATTCTCGCGCCCAGTCTAATAAGTGATTCTCTTGATACACGAAAAGCTCAAGAATTTTAATTGGTTTGATATACTGTTGTGCAGCATGCCCCAGAGGTCATCCTTACTTTGTTGGAGAGGTTAGTTGAAAAGTGATGCTATTACTCTTACGATAATGTGCTTGGTTGTTTTGTAGTGTGGGCGGCCAGTGCAGGAGCTGAGATGCAACACATGTGGAGCTAGAATTGGTGGCATAAATCACCAGTTACTTAGTGACAATCAAGCTGCAAGAACGTAAGTTTAAACTCATCCCATTCACAAAACAAATTATGTCGAAAGTGGTTCATTTTGCTATAATATAGTAATGTTGTTGTACTTTTGCTATAGTCATGATACCACTCAGACCGGACATGTTCTGGGTGATCCTGACTCCAGAACTGCCCCTCCAGCTCCAGAGAGGAACCTGTCTCCTCCTGCTATCTGTATCATGAGAGCTCTCATGCATTCAGCTTTCCTCTGGTGCTCCTGCCATTTTCAGGACATGGTAGCAGCTGAATTGGCTGCTTTAGTGAGGCCACACGTCAAGCCCAACAAGCTCCCGGAGTTTTTCTGGATGCACTTAAGAAAGGATATTGAGCAGTTATCCAGAGTAACTGGTAAAGGATTGGATGAAGCAGCAATTATTGTCCACTTGGTTCTACGTGACATCCTGACAAAGCCACCACCCATCTGTGAGTCTTATTTCTCTAAGTGTTAACAAAAGAAGTTACAGCTATGTTTTTTCCTCTTTAGCTGGGGCTATTGCCACTGTGAATTCTCTAAATGCTAAGAATGCTAGGGAGCACTGGGAAAAAGAATTTAACACTCACTACATTCAGCCTATTCTTGGTGATTTGAATGCTGAAGTGAACAAAGCCATGGACCTGGTAGTCAATGATAATCCACAAGGTTTGAATTGCAGGCTTAAGGAGTATATTACTATTGTATACCCACTATAACAGATCATAGCCAGTTGTTTTACCTTGCCTATGAGAAAGTGAAGGTGAGTGAAAGCAACATGGAGCCTCATCTTTGGAGCTATAGGCAGAGAATCTCATTGGAGCACTTGGGGCAGACTTTGTTGGAGAAGAAACTTAAAAGTAAATATCCCATTCTCCATGAATTTCTCCAGAAGGTAAGCATGGACTTTTAGATGTAAAAGTTTCATAAAAATTTGTACTTTGCAGGAGCATCGTCTTAGAGCTACTCAGTACTTGCCTGACATTGTTAAGCTTCAGCGCAGCCTCTATGATGCCTTCCATCATCGCCTAGACAGAACAGATGCCAAAACAATCACTATTAGGCAGTTCCTAATGTCTTTAAAGAATGGTAAGCTATCTACAATGTGCCTTGGAGAACTGTAAGGCTACAGACCTGAATGGGCATCACTGTAATATACACTAATCCGAACAGCTTGATTGCTGTGATCCTTGTTGAGGCCAACCAATATTGTCAACCAATATTGTCAAATGGCCAGAAGTGGTCAGCCATTCGACCAAGCACTCATCAATCGTATTTTTAACTCTGTACTTGAGGTGCTTTAATTAGTAATTCAACAGCATTCCATTCAAACTGTATGCTTTCACTAATCCGGAACTTTCACTAATCTGAATGGGCACTGGTCTGACAAAATAAGAAAACATTCTGAGTCTGATTTAGCTTCATCTGAGTCACTTTCTGTGCAGCTATCGACCTCAAACTGCTGTAGCTATGAATAATGGTCGGCCATAATGGCCAACCACTTGGAGAAATGGTTGGCCATTTAGCAATTATGTCCAGAAAATAGTCAGGGGCCACACGCTATTTTTAACTCTGAAATAGTCGTGACTATCCTTAAAATGGGTGTTTGGATTAGTGTAGGTTTGGATTAAAGGTTCAGATTAGCGAGGGTCTACTGTAAATGCCAACAGCTTTAATTATGGCACTCTTACGTACTGTGCACACATTAGGTGGCATGCTTCATATATTTTTATCATTAGGCAACTAGTATCACTAGAATGCTTGCTTTTCAGAGAATACTCGTAATGAATATAAAGAGAGAATAGCAAGCTTGAGGAAAGCTTGGGCACTAGTAGGAAATGACTTGAAGACACATGGTAAGATACAGCTATGTCTATCAGAACAAGCTGCTATTATTGGTTGCTAATGTAGCTCGTCTGCCCTTGGAAGATCAGTATTGTCTTTCAGCCATCACTGATAATGATTTTCTGGAGTGTCTGATCCCCACCACTACTGGAGCAGGTGCCCTCACTGTTTCCCTGGTAGATTACCTCATTCTTACTCACAATGACTTCATGGAGAAGTGTAGTAGCAAAGTCATGGAGAAAAATCAGAGGTACATACAGCAATGCACTAGTTATAGACCTGCGAGTTAATGAGTCAGTGGCTGGATACTCGATAGCAACTGGTCAATAACTCACCCTCACAAAAGATTGTTCTTTTGCAGTTCATGGGACAGACACAAGGTTCCGATCACTCACATCCACCATTGCCACCTCCTGGACTATGAGCATCAGATTATCCCTGTGGTGCTGTCTCACTGTTGCTACTCCCTGAGGGTGGGAAAGGCACACACAGTGCAGTACAACCACCAAGCTCTGGAAAAACACATTCTGGACAAGTTTATTCACGGCAAGCCTAGGATCCTCTCTGACATACCTCAAGTGGTGTATCGCAAGGATATCTATACCACTGTAACCTTTGATGCTGTGAGGAAGAAAGTTAGCCCTCAAGTATGTTCATTCTTTGGTTGGGTTGTATAAACTTGTATGAAAGACCATTTGTCTATAAAAACCACTTGATCGTGTCCCAACACAGTACTTTGTACTATAGTGATATTACCTGTGTAATGAGATCACCTCCCTAAGAGCATTGGGTGTATTTTGTTTCCATCATTCAATTTAATGAAGAAGTTCATGATATGCAGGTAAGGCTAGAACCTCGACTACAGAAAGAGATTCTTTTTGAGCTGCGTACCCCAGACCGCATTCGTGAGAATTTGGATGTTGTGGATATTGTGATTGGTTTCTTGTCCTCCGGTGGAGGTAAACCAGAGAAGCCTTTGGGAGAGTACATTGACAAGGTGCTCAAGATGAAGAGGAGGCCATTCTGTCAGAAGGTGAACAAAATTACTGGCCATGCATAGATGTCTTCAGTATCATGTAATATTTCAGGCTCGTGAGTACTGCCAACTTCAACATATTTTGTCTTTGTGGGAAGTTCTCTCTGTGGAACTTGCTAAACTCACCTGGCTTCAAGAACAGGTGAGGCTCTTTAGGTTCCCTTCGCTGATATCATTGGATATCATTGAATTTGGATCCTTTATTCCTTTAATTACTTGTAGGAGCCATTTGACTCTGTTAATGATAAGTACATGTGTGAGCTGAGTGAGGATGATGGAGGCAACCAGGTAGCTGATCTTGATAAATGTTTGAGGAAGTTCGATTTAGACAGGCTGTTGGGAGCTCTATATGAATTCATTGA